>Ga0302324_100003857_pt1 | contig 33646 bp, 25 predicted proteins | sample Palsa_T0_1_FD_201949 | JGI IMG/M metagenome (GOLD analysis project Ga0302324, IMG submission 201949) | Peat permafrost microbial communities from Stordalen Mire near Abisko, Sweden - Palsa_T0_1 | ecosystem: Environmental > Terrestrial > Soil > Palsa > Peat permafrost | place: Sweden: Abisko...
GAGTTTCCAACCAAGAAATGAAGCGGGTCAACGTCGAACGCAATCAGTTCCATGGTGAATGGAACTATGTCATTAGGCCAAACTCCTCAATATGAGTTGCTACCTTTATTTATTAACGCTGCCTAACCCGGCGCGTTGCACATGAGTCGACAGTCTGGAACAATGGATCAAACCCGATGAATAAAACGCGAACAGTTGAGGGAATGTGGCGGATTTATGGCGAAGATAAGCCATCTCATTTCGGTATTCTCACGTTCGATCCTGAGAGCGGTTTAGAATTGAACATAAAAATACCGCAGTCTCGCAAGTCTTACGAATCCGATTTATTATTTTTCCAGCAACAGGACCAAGGGGATCCCAAGGTAGCGAAGATCATTAAGGGTGAGGATCGAAACAATAATCCAGTCGTTCTTCTGGAGTGTTACGTCAAACACTGGCAACTTGGAGCACGCTTGGATCACTATCGCATTTCTGTTGAGCTTGCCATGCTGGATTATCACGAAGCATCATGGGAAAGGGCACAATTCCGAGCAGCGACCGTTCACTATACCCATCTCACAGATTGGATGAGCCAATTACTTTTGAAACAGTACCCTGCCGGGAAGAAACCCACGAAAAACAGTGCGTCATGGACCTATGAAGTTGAGCCACCTCACGTTATGACGTTTGAATTGTCCAACGATGTTCAGGTTCACATTCAGAGGAGCTGTCTTCCAGATAGTTCCACGAACGAGTTTCATATCCGACTGAGTCATACTATTTGCTTTGCTTTTAGTGAATTACTCCCCGCAAAAGCCATTTATAAAGGCTACGTGTTTGTTTTCCTGCGATTGCTCTCATTGTTATCCGGAGCCAGAATTTGGGTGGATGAATTCGATCTCTACAGCCGCGATCCATTTGAACCTGGACACACCGAACCCTGGCATAAATGTGAAGTGCTTTTTCGAAACACAGGAATCTCCGCGTCAACCACGCTGCACTACTCACAAATGGTAGTCAATTACAACGACATAGAAGCGGAGTTTGGTAACATCTTGAAATTATGGTTTGAGCATCAAGCACGCCTAGAGCCGGTAATTGAATTATTTTTCGTAGTTATGTACAATGAAGTCCTGACGGAAGAAAGTAGGTTTCTTCTCCTTGCCCAAGCCCTGGAAGTTTACCATGCCCGCTGCTCTAAGTTTTCTTCGGTTCAAGAGCCGCAAGAGATTCACGAAAGGAGGGTCAAGGATATTATGAAAAGTGTGTCGAGCGAAAAGGATCGAAGTTGGCTCAAAATCAAATTGCATTCTGCAAATCAAAAGACGTTGTCACGTCGCATAGAGGACATTCTTAAATCGGAATTTTGTAAGCATGAAGCTGGACACCTAACGGCAAAGATAAAGGACTTTTCTAAGAAGGTGCGTGACTCCCGTAACTACTACACACATTACGGCAATAGCCTTCGTGAGAGGGGTAGCGTTGCAACGGGACTCGAACTGCGCAGAATAACGTTCGCACTGTTCGATTTGCTCCATATTTGCCTAATGAAGGAATTGGGGATCAAAGGAGCGCCGATTGAGGGGATTTTGGCAAGGAACTCTTCCACAAAATGGGGGGATATGGATGATGTTAAGTCACCATAGAAGCTGAATTTTGGCATCCGTGAAAGACCGAGGGGTCATGAAAGACCGAGGGGTCAGTCCTAGGAAATTGGTAAGAAAAAAAACGAATACCAATGGGCTGGGACTATTTTGCTTTGTTTATTCTTCGTCCTTTAGCCCAAAGAAAGAAAAGACAGGCTCGCGCAGAGGCGTAAAGAACGTAGAGAATGGACACAATGCCTTTTTTTTGCACAAATGAAAGTTACTATCTGGCAACAGGTTGCATCGCATAGTCCCGATTTCCGCTCTGCGTTCTCCGCCCTCTCTGGCAAGAAAAGTCCATCAGAGGAGTGAAGCTTGGCGGAAAAGGCGGGCTGGCCATGACATAAAGTTCAAGATGCCACAACCGCATTTCAAACCTAGTTTAGGCGTCTCATTCGCCCGCTTCCTTGAGTATCAACCTTTCGATTTCCGCCGAGATGAAGAAGCGGGCTTCTGTCCGCAGGCGAAGGATTTCGCCCTTCAAATTGGAAATCCACTCGCGCTGTTTTGCATGGAGCAATTCGCCAAGCAATCCGCCGGCGATCAAACCATGTCGCCGCGCCACTTCGCGCCCTCTTTTCTCATCCATCAGCAATAAATCGGCCTTGCTATCCAAAGCCAGGTCAATCGCCGCTGTCTCACCCAAGCCGAGAAAAGCCCGATCCGTCCGCGATAAATGCGCCGGTGGGTTAGCCCATTTGACAACCCATCCGTCCATCACCGCGGCCTCAAAGGACTTCTTGGCATCGATGCGTGTCATCAATGCGATCTCCTGTGCGACGGCATCTGGAATCCGGACCTCACCGTACCTCTGTTTCAAGAAGTCCAAGCGGCCAATGATGGCCGGGTTGGATATGGGCGAGGTGTCACTGACGACGCGCATGGACCATGTCTTCCATCGCCTCGGTCAACCCGTATTGACGGGGAATAGAGCGTTCTCCCAATTCCACCGCAAAGGCGTACTGGTCCAGCGCCGCGAACCGGGCCGCCTGGCCGAAGGAAAGCCATCCTTTTGCGTAGTAACGGCACGCCAACTCAATCTGCATGTGGCGCTCCCGTTCGCCCGGTCCAAGCGGCAGGCTGGCTGCCGCCTCGTCATTGACATCAAGAGTGATACTCATCCCTTACAGTTTAGCAGACTACGGCGGGACTGGCAACACGCGAACGTGCGAACGAGCAGCGGGGAAAGTGTTTACGGTTCATTCTTCTTTGCCCTTTGCCCCAACGAAGGAAAGACAGGCTCGCGCAGATGACGCAGAGAGGAGAAGCGAATAACGGTTTTCTCAGCGCGCTCCGCGACTCTGCGCGAAAATCCTCATCCAGGTCTGTGAATCCTGTCAGCGCATCGGTTTGGACTTCCAGCCTTCGTTATCTTCGTTTGTTTCTGTTTGACCCACAATAGGTTGCATTTTGGGGCGCCTCGGTGGCGGAAAATATGTGAATTTGTTACGTTGCATTCCCGTCAAACAGTGTTAGAGTCAAAATATGTGGCGCTGACGCGCCTGTTCTTTGAAAGTCTAAAGGGGAAAAGAGGAAAAAGAGAGAAAGCAGAAAATTGAAATTCCGCTTTCTCGAAGGCTGCCGCTTTCGCTAAAGCTATAGTGCGCAAGCCAAGGCGGACAATCGGCGCGGCAAGAGGATGGCTCCAATACCGCCTATTACCGGTCAATACCGGTCAATACCGCCTTTTACCGCCTATTACCGCCTTCAAAAAACTAAAATCTGGAAAATTGAGTTTTGGCGAACAAGGCGCGAAGCCTCGTCCAAAGGCGAATGGCCGCGAAAGAGCACAAAGATCGCAAAAGAAAACACAACAATTGACATAACCTCTTGTCTTTGTGTTCTTTGCGTTCTCTTGTGGCAAAAGTCTTGTCACGAAAATCAGCCCAGCCAAACCCACGCAAGTCGTTGATTTCCATGATAATCCCAGATAATTCCGGGTTTTCTTGGGACGTCTTAACACTTGGTCCGGTCAAGCCTAGTCAAGGCTAATCAAGGCTAATCAAGCCATTGAAAAATAAAAAAAGCGCATGAAAACCGACGCAAGGGTCAAATTGGCACTATGGTAGCGGCGCTGCCGCGCCGCCCTACCGGGAGGGGGATGTGAGGCAATATCGCCTGGTTACGCCAAGTTACGCCAAGTTACGCCAAGTTACGCCTGGTTACACATGGTTTCGGCTGGTTTCGGTTTAAGGTTTTTAAAAAATCATGCAGGGCGTCCAAAAACGGCAGATTTTGCCGGTCGAGCGCGGGCCACCATCTGCTGGCCACTCCATGATGCTGGCCACTTGCCACTTGCCTCACGTTGTACTCCGCCGATTTTCCTTGCCTTTGCCGCGCCGTTGCTCGAAGTTTCCTTCCGATATTAGCGTTGCCATCATGGAACCGTTGCACGCACCCTGGCGCATCGCCTACATCCGCGGGCCGAAACCGACGCCCGCCCATGCCGCCATCTTCAAGCAAATCGCCGAGTCGAGCGATGACGAAGCCAACTACGTCGTCGTGCGCGAGCGCACCTGCTTCGCGGTGCTCAATCGCTACCCCTACACCGGCGGCCATTTGCTGGTCGTGCCCTATAAACAGTCGCCCGATCTCAACGGCCTCACGGACGGGGAACTTTCCGACCTATTCCAATTGACCCGCCGCTGCCAGAACGCCCTGTCCAAAGTGATGCATCCCGACGGTTTCAACATCGGCCTCAACCTCGGTCACGTGGCCGGCGCGGGCATCCTCGATCACGTTCACGTCCACGTCGTCCCGCGCTGGAGCGGCGACACCAATTTCATGCCCGTCGTCGCCCAGACCACGGTGCTGCCCGAAGCCTTGACCGAAGTCGCCGCCCGGTTGCGCGCCGCGCTCGCATCCTGATGCCCACGGAAACCCTTCATTTCGAGAACGCGCGCCTGGCGCAGCAATTGTTCAACAACGATCCCCGCAACTTGCAGTCGCTGGAGGAACATCTGGGCGTCAAAGCCGTCGCGCGCGAAAATTGGATCAAACTCGACGGCGCCGCCGACACAGTGGAACTGGCCAGGGAATTGTTTCAATCGCTGGAAGGTTCGCTCAAAAACGGCGGGACCGTGCGGCAGCGCGAATTCTCCCACGCCCTCAACGTGGTCAAGAACGACGGCGTCTCCGCCCTGCGCGCGTTGTTCTCCGAACGCATCATCACCTCGCCCAAAAAGGCCCCGGTCGCGCCCAAGACTGTCGGACAGAAGAAATACGTGGATGCCATCCGCGCCCACGATGTCACCATCGGGCTTGGTCCTGCGGGAACGGGCAAGACCTACCTGGCGATGGCCATGGCGCTGTGCGCGTTGCGGGAGGAAAAGGTGGCCCGCATTATCTTGACGCGCCCCGCGGTCGAGGCCGGCGAGGCCCTGGGCTTTTTGCCAGGCGACCTCTACGAAAAAATCAATCCCTACCTGCGACCGCTTTACGACGCCTTGCACGACATGCTGCCGGCGGAAGACCTGCAAAAGAACATGGAACGGGGCGTCATTGAGATCGCGCCGCTGGCCTACATGCGCGGCCGCACCTTGAACCACGCCTTCATCATCCTGGACGAGGCCCAAAACTCGACGACCGAGCAAATGTTCATGTTCTTGACACGCCTGGGATTGCATTCCAAAGCGGTCATCACCGGCGACCCGACGCAGATTGACCTGCCGCCGCACAAACATTCCGGTCTGCTCGAAGCCGGCCTGGCCCTGCGCGGCACCGAGGGCATCGCTCTGGTCGAGTTTTCCCGGCGCGATGTCGTCCGGCATCCGCTGGTGCAGCGCATCATTGCCGCCTACGAGGATCATCGCGGCAAACCCAGATGAGACGGGTGCGGATCTTTGACCGCCAGCGCGCGCTGGCGCTGGAGCGGACGTTGTGGCGCCGCCTGGCCCGGGGGCTGGTGGAAGATTTGCTCGACCGCCGGGACTACGAATTGGGCGTGCATTTCATCGGCGCCGCCGAAATGGCCGGCCTCAACGAAACTTTCCTCGGCCATCAAGGCTCGACGGATGTTCTCACCTTCAACCACCAGGAGGACGCCGGCGGCGATAAGATGTGCGGCGAGATCTTCATTTCCGTGGACGACGCCCTGGTCCACTCGCGCCGATACCGTGTCCGCTGGCTTTGCGAAGTCACGCGCTACCTGGTCCACGGCGTCCTGCACCTGGAAGGATGCGACGACACCGAGCCTGTCTCGCGCCGCGCGATGAAACGCCGGGAAAATAAGCTGCTAAAGGAATTGTCGCTCCGGTTCGATTTGGGCAAACTGGGCCGGCCATGGCGTTGAGCGAAAATCATTATTGGAAGCGGTGGCGGGCCAATTTCTTCGCCGGTCTGGCCATCGTCATGCCCGCGGTCATATCCGTCGCGGTCGTCGTTTGGCTCTTTCAAAACGTGTCCAACGTGACCGACAAGACGCTCTTCTTTTTGCCTCGATCCTGGATTCGCCCCAGATTGCCCGACGGCAATTTGGGCGAAATCCACTGGTATTGGAGTTGGATCGCGCTGGCTTGGGCGGTGTTCCTGGTTTGCCTGGTCGGACGTTACGGCGGAAATTATCTGGGCCGCAAAACCATTGAATGGTTCGATACCGCCATAATGCGCGTGCCGCTCATGAACAAAATTTACGGCACAATCAAACAAGTCAATGAATCCTTTTCCAGCAACAAATCTTCCTTCAAACAAGTTGTGCTGGTCACCTTCCCGCATGAGCGGTCGCGGGCGGTTGGATTTGTGACTGGCGAACAACTCGATTGCGGCGGAGAAAAGTTGGTCAGCGTCTTCATCCCCACGACCCCCAATCCCACTTCCGGCTTTCTTGTTCTCGTTCCCGAAAGCGAAATCGTCAAACTGGACATGTCCGTGGCCGACGGCATTAAATTCATCATCAGTCTGGGCGCGATTTCCCCCGAACATGGCAGTCATCACCTGACCGCCTCGCCGCCCGCCGCGCCATGAACCTCGCGCGCACGACCGGCCTGGTCTTGCGCACCCGGCCCCTGACGGAGACGAGCCTGATCGTGCAGTGGCTGACACGCGATTATGGCCGCATAGCCACCGTCGCCAAAGGCGCGCGGCGTCCCAAGTCCCCGTTTCGCGGGCAACTGGATTTGTTCTATCTGGCGGACCTGAGCTTCGCGCGCTCCAGCCGTTCCGAACTTCACACATTGCGCGAAGTGCGATTGCTGGAGAGCCACGCCGGCCTGCGTCCGGAGCTGATCTACCTCCAGCAAGCCTCCTATTGCGCCGCGCTCATCGAGCAATCGGCGGAGCCGGAGGCGCCCTTGCCACAGGCCTTCGACAACTTCCGCAAGCTGCTGGAACAATTGCCCAAACATCCCGCCCAGCCGCAGGCCATTTTCGGTTTCGAGATGAAATGGCTGCACGAACTCGGTCTCACGCCCAACCTGGCCGAAACAAAATTGACACTAGGAACGAAACAAATCTTGGAACGATTGCTGGAGATGGATTGGCCGGAGATTTTCCGGCTTCGACTCAGCGCCACGCAAGTCCGAGAGATACGCCTCTATCTCCACGGCTTCATCATTTATCACCTCGAACGAATCCCGCGCGGGAGGGCTGCCGCTTTGGGCGGGGCAATCTGATGGAGAGGAGATTAAGATTAAGATTATGAGAGACGCCCAGAAAAGTAAAATGACCCCCTGGCTTTCAGACAGAGATCACCAGTGTGATATGGTCTTTGGCCAGTTTTACCGATTGCTCCAAGGATCGGCCGCGCGCCAGCCAGGCCGCGATCGCCGCCGAATAGACGCAGCCCGTCCCGTGCAGGCCCTTTACCTTGACACGCGGCGCCGACACCATCCATTCCCCGGCGCCGGTGCAAAGAAAATCCACCGCCTCATTTGTCCCGCGCAGATGACCGCCTTTGACCAGCGCGGCGCAACCGAACTTCTGCCGGATGATCCGCGCCGCCGCGCGCAATTCCTCCAGCGTGGTGATTTTCTTTCCGGTCAAAATTTCCGCTTCTGAAACGTTGGGCGTGACCAGCGCGGCCACAGGCAGCAATGCGCGTTGGAGCATGGCCACCCCGGCGGCTTGCAGCAGCCGTCGTCCGCTGGTCGAAAAGATGACCGGATCAACCACCAGTGGCACGGAGCGGGCTTGTTGGAAAAAGGCGGCCACTTCGCGCACGATGGCGGCCGAATAGAGCATCCCCGTCTTGGCGGCGGCGAGAGGAAATGCGGCGGCCACCGCTTCCATTTGCGCCCGCACCATGCGTGGCGAGCACGGTTCCAGGCGGGCGACCGTTTTCCGGTTCTGCGCCGTCACACAAGTGATCGCGCAGGCGCCATGCACTTTGAGCGCGGCGAATGTTTGAAGGTCCGCCTGAAGGCCCGCCTCGCCGCCGCTGTCGGAGCCGGCGACGGTCAGGACCACTGGAGTTTCGGGCGCGCGCATCAGTGCCTTTACTTGATGTTAATCCTTAATCAGATCGCGCGAAAGAGATTAAGATTAGAGCCGGAAACGGACACCCAAATAATCCAACGTCCTATCCAGACTTGACTGGCTCGCCGGTCGGGAGTTGACTTCATTAGTGACATGGCCTGCCTGCCGCTGATCGAACGGGAGTTGCGCGTGGCCCTGCGCAAGCAACGGCCGGCAAAGGGCCGGCTCAAGGTTGCTGCGCTCTCGGTCGGCGGCTCGATGCTCTTCCTGCTTTACGGCGCGCTCACCGGCGACCGTGGCGTGGGCCGAAGCCTGGAACAACTCCTCTGCCTCGCTGGCCTCTATTTCGTGGTGCGGGCGCCGCGGTTGACCGCCGGCGCGCTGGCCGAGGAACGCCGAAACCAAACGCTCGGACTGTTGTTTTTGAGCGGATTGGGGGCGGTGGAGGTGTTTGCCAGCAAGTTCCTCAGCTCCGCCCTGATCGCGTTTGCGAATCTGCTGGCGATCTTCCCGATGCTGGCTTTGCCGTTCCTGATTGGCGGGGTTTCGTATGACCTTTTTCTCGCTATCATCTGCGCGTTGCCGGCCCTGATGTTATTCGCACTGGCGGTCTCGCTGCTGGCTTCGGTGCTGACGCGTGACGACGGCACGGCTGTCGTTCTGGCAAATGTGCTGGGCGTGCTGCTCTGCGGCCTGACGCCGGCCATTTATCTGGCGCAATCTCATTTTTCGCCCCTCGTCAAGCCGTCGCTGTGGTGGTTGCGCATAAGCCCGGCCTACAGTCCATATCTAATATGGCGCGGCTTCGGCTCCGGATTTCGTGCGATCGAGCAGGCCGAGTTCTGGCAAAACCTGGCTTTGACGCTGGGTTGGTCGGCTTTAGCCCTGGCGAGCGCTGCCTTTGCCTTGAAGCGGGTCTGGCGGGATCAGGAACAGAAGGAGGGCGCCAGCGGCTGGCGCAAACAATGGCGCGAGATTGTGCATGGCGACCGCGCAAGCCGCCGGAGCCTGGCACGTTTGTTCCTCGACGAGAACCCTTTCGTCTGGCTGGCCGGCCGGGACCGGCAGCCGGCAACGCTGGGCTGGCTGGTGGTCGGTGGGATTGTCCTGACATGGCTGCTGTGCTGGGCGGTCTGGCGTTCGGAGTGGCCCAGCGTACCGAACTTTTTTTTGACTGCAACGCTTTTGAACGTCGTGCTGGGCTGGCTCGCGCGGCACACCGCTGCGCAAGAGATCGGTCAGCCTCGCCGCGATGGCGCGTATGAGTTGCTGCTGACCACGCCCTTGGCCCCCAGCGATATCGTATTCGGCACATTGGAAGCGCTGCGACGGCATTTCAAGGCGCTGGCGAATTTTGTTCTGTCGCTGAACGTGTTGATGATGCTCGGAGGCTTGGCGGCGCGGCGGTGGAACGGCGGCGCGCTGACTGTGTATTTCTGCGTCTGGTTTTTGCTGATGTTCTGGACTTGGAGCCTCGGCCACCGGTGGTCGCGCGTTTTGGGGGTGATGTGGGCCAGCTTGAACTGCGCGCGGCCGGCTTACGCGGTCTGGCGCACTTCTGGCATGGGATCCTCCGGTTCCTCCGGCTCCAAATGGTTTTACTGGATTTGGCTTTGGAATATTTACAATATCCGGTTTTGGAATAAAGGATTTCAAGCGTTTCCGTCCGGGTCGCCGGTCCAAGTTGTGTTTGTCGTTGGCTTCACGACGATCTTCTTGATAAGTTGGCTGGTGAGGCGCCTCTCCATAGATCGCGGCAATGTCCAGGATTTCTTATGGGATTCGCGGGCAAACGTTTGGTTCCAGATGCACTCCTCCCTTCATGGCAATGTCGCCGAGAAAGAGAGAATTAGCGCACGGCGGCTGATTCGTGAGTTCCGCGAGATCGTGCGCGAGCCGTTGCCGGATCCGAGCGACCCGCGTTTCAAGACATGGAACGTCCTTGAACGATTCCCCTGGGGTTGGGGAATGGTCCAGCAGCAACTCCATGAGCGGGTTGTTAGAGAATTATCGGAGCCTTTGGACGCAAGCAGGTGAGGAACCTCTGATGGTTTTCCGATTTGAACTTTGAGCGTTGCAGTCCATATTACTAGGATGGACAAAGGCCAAATCGCGGAAGTTCTGGCGGAGATCGGAACGATGTTGGAATTGAAGGGCGAGGTCGTCTTTAAGACCCGCGCCTACGCCAACGCCGCGCGCACGTTGGAGGGGCTGAACGAACCGATCGAGAAGCTCATCGCCGAGAATCGGCTGGGGGAAGTCAAGGGGATCGGCGAGGCGCTGCAAAAGAAGATCACCGAACTGGCCACGACCGGCAAGCTGGCCTATTACGATGAACTCAAGGCTTCGATTCCTCCGGGACTGTTGGAGATGCTCCAGATTCAGGGACTAGGCCCCAAAAAGGTCAAGGCCATGCACGAAAAACTCGGCCTTCAGACCGTCGCCGACCTGGAAGCCGCCTGCAAGGCCGGCAAGGTGGCGGGGTTGGACGGGTTCGGCCTGAAGACGCAGGCCAAGATTTTGGAGGGCATCCAATTTCGCCGGCAATATGCCTCGCGCCATTTGCTCTCGGACGCTTTCGCGGGCGCGGAAGCGATGCTGGAGAGTTTGCGCTCGCACCCGGATGTGGTGCGTTGCAGCACCGCCGGCAGCCTGCGGCGTTTCAAGGAAGTCATCGGCGATATTGATTTGCTGGCGTCCTCCAGAAACCCCGCGGCGGTGATTGATTTTTTCACCCGGCAAGCGGGCATCATCAGCGTCACGGCCAAGGGCGAGACCAAGGCGAGCGTGATTTTGACCGGCGGCATCCAGGCCGATTTGCGCGTGGTCAGCGACGCGGATTTTCCCTTTGCGCTGCTTTACTTCACGGGGAGCAAGGAACACAACATCGTCATGCGCCAGCGGGCCATCCAGCGCGGACTGCGCCTGAACGAATACGGCCTGTTCCGATCCAACGTGGAAACGCGCGATCCCCAGTTGCTGGTCCGTTGCAGCACGGAGGAGGAGGTTTTCGAGCAACTCGGCCTGATTGACATCCCGCCGGAAATGCGCGAGGACGCCGGGGAATTCGCCGCCGCCGAGAAGAGGCAAATCCCCCGCCTGCTGGAATGGACGCAATTGAAAGGCTCGCTGCACAACCACTCCAATTGGAGCGACGGCCGCGGGTCGCTGGAGGAAATCGCCGCCTACATGCAGGACTTGGGCTGCGCTTACTGGGCCATCACCGATCATTCCAAGTCTTCCTTCCAGGCCAACGGCCTCCAGCCCGAACGCCTGCGCGAGCAGATCAACGCCGTCGGCGCCTTGAACGAAAAATTCGCGGCGGAGGGCGCCGATTTCCGATTATTGACAGGATCCGAAGTTGATATTTTGTCCGGCGGGCGCCTGGATTTTGACGACGATCTGCTGGCGGAACTGGACGTGGTGGTGGCCAGCGCGCATCAGGGTTTTACGCAGAGCGAGGCCGAGATGACCAAGCGGGTCATCGCCGCCGCGGAGAATCCATTCGTGCATATTCTGGGTCATTTGACGGGCCGCCTTTTGCTGGAGCGGGAGGCTTACAAAATAAACCAGACCGCCGTCATAGACGCCTGCGCCGCCACCGGCACCTGGATCGAGTTGAACGCCAATCCGAGGCGGTTCGACATGGATTGGCGGCTTTGGCATTACGCCAAGGACAAGGGAGTCAAGTGCGTCATCAATTGCGACGCCCACCGCAACGAGCACGCGCACTTCCTGCGCCTCGGCGCCGGCATCGCGCGCAAAGGCTGGCTGACGGCCGGCGACGTCCTCAACACGCTGCCGCTGGCCAAGCTGCGGAAGGAGCTGAGGCGCAAACGCGAGGCGTGATGGAGGAACAGCACTTTCGCCGCCAAGTTTTTGACAGGATTAACAGGATTGACAGGATGAGGAAAGGCGTCCGCACGCGCTCAGAAAAATCCTGTTCATCTTGTACCTCATAGCCAGCAGGAGACTTCGGATTGGGATAAATCTTGCCCCGCCATTGGCCTCGTTGAATACTCCGCACCAATGATGACTTCGTCCCGGCGCTGCAATAATGACAGGTTTTGTTTTCTTGGCAAAATTTTTGCCGCGAAAGAACACAAAGAACACGAAGTTAAGAACTTAAGCTGTTTGTTTTCTTTGCGATCTTTTGCGATCTTTTGCGGCCCATTCATCTTTGGTAGCGGCTCTGCCGCGCTGGGCCTGATCACCGTTGCAAGAATCCATCGCAAGTCCAGAGCGGGCCTGTTTGTCGCTTCCGTTGCGTCGGCCTTGATGCTCGCGTGGGCCGGACAGGCGCAGGACCTGCCGGCGCCCCAACCCAGTCCCTTGCCCGGCTTGGCCTACGACGTGCCGTTCTTCCCCGATGCCAAATACGATCCCAACGTGCCCACTCCCGACAGCGTGCTGGGTTTTCCGGTGGGATCAAAACCCGCCACGCACGCGCAGATTGAGGCCGTCTTCAAGGCCCTCGCGGCCAAAAGCCCGCGCTGCAAGCTCTTTCAATACGGCAAGACACATGAAGGGCGCGCCCTCTACTACATGGTCATTGCCTCGGCGGCCAACCTCAATCGCCTCGACGCTCTCAAGGCCGATTTGGCCAAGCTCGCCGACCCGCGCAAAGTCTCCAAAGAAGAGGGCGACCGTCTGGCCGCGACTCTCCCGGCCGTCGCCTGGATGGCTTATGTCATCCACGGCAGTGAGATGTCCGGCTCCGACGCCGCGCTGGCCGTCGCCTATCACTTGGCCGCCGGCACGGACGCCGACGTGACGAACCTTCTGGACAAGCTCGTCGTCATCATTGACCCGTTGATGAATCCGGACGGACGGGATCGTTTCCTGACCATGCAGGCTCAGAACCGCACCGTCCAACCCAGTGTGGACGACCAATCGCTGCTGCACAGCGGCGTCTGGCCTTCCGGGCGCATGAACCATTATTTGTTTGATATGAACCGTGACTGGATCTTCGCCACCCAGCCGGAGACCCGCGGCCGGCTGCGCGCCGTCAACGAGTGGAATCCCCATTATTTCATGGAAAGCCATGAGATGGAGCCTCAAGGCACATTCTTGTTTTTGCCGGGCCGCGAAGCCATCAACCTCAATCAACCCCCCAACGTGCGGAAGTGGGAGGTGGAGTTCGCGCAAGACCAGGCCGCGGCTTTCGACGCCCGCGGCTGGCGCTATTACACCGGCGAATGGAACGACGATTGGTATCCCGGTTACTCCTCCTCCTGGTCCGCCTTGCGCGGCGCCGTCGCCAACCTCTATGAACAGGCGAGCATTGAAACCGACGCCGTCCGCCGCGAAGAAGGGACGCTCGAACCCTACCGCGAGGCCGTTCACAAGCAACTGGTCAGCTCCATGGCCAATCTGGCTTTCCTGGCCAAGAACCGCCAAGCGGTCCTGGCGGACTTCCTGGCCGAAAAGCGCAAATGCGTCGGACCCGAGGCCAGCATCCCGGCCCATACGTTCGCCGTTCTGCCTTCGGCCAACGGCACGCGGCAGCAGCGTTTTCTCGATTTGATGTCGCTCCAGAACTTCGAGGTCTATACGGCTGGCGCAGCGTTCACGGCCCAAGGCAAGGACCGGCTTGGCCGCGAGATCAAGGACCTGAAATTCCCGGCGGGCACGCTGCTCATCCCCGCGCGCCAACCCCTGGCCCGGCTGCTCAACGCCATGCTTGAGTTCGACCCGCACACCATCCCGCAGTTCCTGACCGACGAGCGCCGCGATCTGCTTCGTATTGGCCGGAGCCGCATTTACGACATCACGGGCTGGAGTCTGCCGATGCTTTTCGACGTGCAGGCTTACGACATTTCTTCTGATTTGCCCGCCGAAGCGCAGGCCAAACCCGTTTCGCTCCCCGCGCCCGCGCAGGCGCCCATGACCAATCCCGGCACGAGCGTGGCTTTCGTCATTGACGGCGCTGACGACGCCTCCGTCGCCGCCGCCGGACGCCTCCTGGAACGCGGCTACTGGGTGCGCGTCGCGGACAAGCCGTTCCAATTCGATAATCGCGATTTCTCCCGCGGCAGCGTAATCGTCGAGCGCAAGGACAACGCGAATGTTGCGGCCCATTTGAATGAAGTCGTGAGCAACGTTTGCGCCGAGTTGAACTTGACAGCCATCGGCGTGCGCACGGGCTACGGCCCCGGCGATTTGCCGGACCTTGGAGGAGAACATTTCGTGCTCCTGAAGCCGCCCCGCATCGCCATCTTTGGCCGCGATCCCATTGAACCGTACAGCTATGGATCAGCCTGGTATTTGATTGACCACGTCCTCGGCCTGCGGGCCTCCTATCTCGACACCCACAACCTCGCGGAAACCGACTTGCGCCGTTACAACGTGCTGGTCCTGCCGGACGGCGCGAATGCCGATTCGCTCAAAAATGGCATGGAACCGCTCAAGGATTGGATCACCGCCGGCGGCACGCTGGTGGCCATTGGATCCTCCGCCGGCGTATTCGCGCGCGAAACCAACGGCCTTGGCGCCACGCGCCAACTGTCCGAAGTGCTCGGAAAAATGGATGATTACCGCCAGGCTGTCGTGCGCGAATGGGAAGCCCGCCAGACCACCCCCGACCCCGCCAAGGTCTGGTCCTTTTCACCGCCCACGGAAGTGATCTATCCCTGGCTGATTGGCGAGAGCGACGACAAAGCCAAGGAGGACGACCTCAAACGCCGCGATGCCTGGCGCGCGATTTTCATGCCGGCCGGCGCGCTGCTGGCGGGCCGGGTGGATGACCGAAGCTGGTTGACCGCCGGCTGCGGCGAGTACGTGCCGCTGATTTACTCCGGCAAGACCGTCCTGCTGGCGCCTCCCACCGTGCAGGCGCCGGTGCGCCTTGGCTTTTTCAACCCGGCGCCGCCGAAGCCGCCGGAGGCCGCCGCGCCCGCGGCCAGCGCCGACAGCAAGGAAAAGAAGAAAGACGACGCCAAGCCCGCCCCCGGCTGGACCATCGCGCCGCCCGGCTTTGAAATGCGCCTGCGCATGAGCGGCCTGCTCTGGCCCGAAGCCGCGGATCGCCTGGCCAACGCCGCCTACGTGACCCGTGAGTCCGTGGGGGCGGGACAACTGATACTCTTCGCATCGGACCCAACCTTTCGCGGCGCCGCCCTGGGCACCGCGCGCATTTTCGCCAACGCCATCACCCTCGGCCCCGGCCTGGGCGCCAGCGAACCGATCAAGCCCTGATTGCCGAGGCGGCGAGGCAAGAGAATGGCAACATTCCGTGAAATTGAGTTCTACGAAACCGAATCCGGACGATCCCCAGTTTTAGATTTCATCGAATCTGCCACCCGACGTGACGAGCGCGCCAAAATCATGTGCGTGTTTGAAAATGTGGAGCGAATGCAAGTAGTGCCTGTCAGCTTTCTCAAGAAACTTAAAGGCCGAGAGAAACTTTGGGAAATCAGAGTTCAAAAATTCCGCTTCCTTGGTTTCTACGCAGATTCGCGACGACTGGTTCTGGTGCATGGGTTTGTTAAACAGAGCCAAAAAACGCCTTTGCACGAGATTGACGTGGCGGTTAAGCGGCAAAGCATGTATCTTTCTACAAGCTGAGATTTATGAACCTTAAGCAAGCGCAACAGCATTTTTTGCGAGACGCCAAGTATCGGCAACAGTACGATAACCATAAGAATGGCGTCGAGCTTGCCATGCACGCATTGGCCGTTCGGAAGGAACTTGGGATTAGCCTCTCAGAGCTTGCGAGCGAGCTCGGCATCAGCAAATATGACATTTCCAAGTTCGAGAAATTGAGAGGGGTCGAGCCTTGGGTAATCTCCGTCATCGTTACGCGATTCGAGAGGGAACTTCGCCAGTGTGGCATCCAAGTTGACAAGTGGTTCGTGGCCAGGCCCCAGCCTAAAGAAATTCCGCCCAAGCCGGGACAAAACGTAGATGCTTACGGCAGACTAGCGCCCAACCTTCAGATTTCCAGAAAAGGCAGGGCCACGGTTTTGACCATTGACCGGAAGAGACAAAAGTCCCACGAAGAGAAGGCGGGCAAGGTTTAGAAAATTCGAGCGGCTCATGACAGAGAAAAACGCAACTTTTTGCCCGATTGATGATCAGCGCGCGCGGTTTGAAGCGCTGGGGTTGAGATGATTTTTCGCCGGGTCATCGTCGTAATTATTTGATCTGTCCAGGACTGCGCTGGCTAACTCGCACAACGGGAGCAGTTTACAAATGATTCTCCTTAAAAAGGGCTGTCTTTGTCAAAAAATCGCGTCGGCCAAAAAAATAATGAATATCATGACTTGCATTCCCATCAAAGCATGATAGTGTGCCATTGTGTGGCGCTCACGCGCCTGTTCTTTGACAGTTTGCAGCGGGAAGGAAAGAGGGGAAAGCGGAAAGGGGAAATCAGAAATTGAAGGCCGCCGGGGCAAGCGGGGAGTCGGGAGTGCAAAGTGCAGAATGGGGAAGCGGATGACCGAGGTCAATTGAAGCTAGTTGAACCTAATTGAGGCTAATTGAACCTGCAACAAATAAAAATTATGCAGTGCGTCCAAAAGCGGCAAATTTTGCCTAATCCCGTCCAGGCAAATCGGCGTCAATCGGCGTCAATCGGCGTCAATCGGACTGAATCGGAGCAATAAATATTGTTTTGAGGCGGCAGCGGCCAGTTGGGAGTTGCAAGTAGTTACGGGGAGTCAAAACACAATCCATGCGTTCCAGTCTCTTATGCCGGGCGAGGCGGATATCATGAACGACAGAGCCCCTTCGATGCCGCCGTGATGTTACCATTATTTATTTATGCCCCCAAAACCCAAATCCCCCACCCCCGTCCTCGCCACCTATGAGCGTGCGCATTCTTTTTGAAGGAATAATCCCCGGATTTCTTCTCTCAACGCCGCCGCGCGGGCACGAGAGGACCTGGCATGGGTTGCCTGCACGGTGCATCGTCCGGCAGGCAGCCGCCTGCCTTGGAGCGTCAGGATTTCGGCGGCAGCCTGGCTATCAACCCATTCCCGCAGGCTTGCAGTGGGAGGGGGAGAGCCGAGGTTTTTGAAGGTGAGCTTTGGCCCGAAGTTGAACGCCTGCCACATCTGGTTCGCGACAGGCTCAAGCCAACTGATGTAACCTTGTTTGAGGATGTGCCGCGGCTGCGTAATCGCGCCCGTATAACAATATCGGATGCCGGGGGCAGGCTCCGGATCAAAAAAGTGGGGCGTGTAAAAATCCGAAACGGGAAGCCCGTTGATCAAATAGGAGAAGCTGGGGCCTTGGCAAGGATCGCACACTTCCACCAAATACTCCACCCGCCCTTGTCCGCTCATGATTGAATCGCCCGCGACCAGCCGCCGGCCAAACGGATCGGCCAGCATCTCCAGGCATTCGTGGCTGACGTCCACGGAGACCCGGCCGTCCGACAGCACCAAGGCGTAGGGTTGGCCGCTCTGGTCGGTGTGGTATCCGCCGTCGGAGGAATTGGGAAGTTGATCCAGAATGATGACCGGCCAATAGCCCGAGGGCACATCTTCCAGCGTTGGAAAATAGTTGACAGTAGCGCTGAGGTCCCAAAGGGGAGCGAAGTCCCGCGTGACCTGCTCTTGCACGGCGGCGGCAATGGAACTGGCCAAGGAGGCGGGAACGGCCTCGGATTCAGAGACAAGGGCGACGTGTTGCGTAAGCATATCCAGGTTCTTTCGTTTTAGCTGAGAGGGCCGTCGAACGATTCAGCGACGTAATGGAGCAGCAGGGACGTGGAAGTGAGTCCTTTCGGCAATGGAGCGCGGGAATGTGGCACTAAGCAACCGCGATAGAGCAACGCGTCGCCCAGGCGTTGATGAACTTCTTTGGCGCCGGCCGCGGTTTCGACTTTGATGGGCCAGGGCGATTCGGCCTCCGGCTCCGGCGAGGCATCGATGCACAGCGTAACGCTGTAATCACATTGGGCGCGATCCACGTGCCGGGCAAGTTTCGCGCCGCTCAGGTACGAAACAAAATAGGCGTAGGAAGGTTTAAGCACCTTCCTGGCAATGTGACTGACAGCGTGGACAAGTTGTCCATGGATGAAGCGCGCCATTGATTCATTGTGTGCGGCAAACCGGCGGCTGACCTGTTCATCCCCGACGCGGAAAAATCCCGCGCGGGTGCGATGACGATAAAATCGTCGCAACGCGCCGAGATGAAACGGATGGATGAGGTCAGGGACGGTCACGTAACCGCCATCAAACTCCTTCGCGCAGGCCACGACGCGCTCGTGCCATTCCTGCCGCCGCCGTCCGAGATGGTTTGGCTCGACCAACACATGAGCCTGGGCCAGCGCCCATTGGATATGCACCGGCAAGTCGTCCGCGACCGGCTGGCCGGGCGTCATTCTGGCCAAGAATGGATAATACTCCGGGCCGACCCAGAAAGGCCAAATCGCCAGGGTGGCCGGATCCTCCACCCAGACAGCCGTGTTGCTTGGACAAAACTGGTCCGTGAAAGCGACGCGGGCGGCCTTGTCGGGCGGCAACGGTCCGAGCCAGGAGAACCAGCAGGCGGGGTTGACCATGAGCGGCCCTTGCGGGACGGAAGCTTGGAGCAAGGATGGCGGAACCAGATAATAGGGCTGTTCGTCCAACAGACAGTGATAACGTTCACTTGGCAAACCGTAGGGCGTCATTGGTGAACCCATCCATTCACGGTGAAGCGGCTGTCCGAAAACACGCGCGACGCACACTCCACCGGCAGGACCTCGTGCAGACAATGGCTGGGGAAAAAGACGATTTGATTCTGGCTTGGGTGAACGGTCTGGAAAGCTCCCGGTTTGAGCTGTCCGCGCGCGTCCCGCTCCATGTCGTACAAGCGCAACGCTCCGCCGCGAAACGCTCTCGGTTCGCGGAAAAAATAATAGACAAACGTAAGGACGCGGGATCGGACCGGGACGGCATCGTTATCGCGATGTTTTCTGAAAAACTGGCCGTCATTGGTCGCGGTGAGCTGGACTTCGAAATGGGAAATAGGAAAAGGCGGACGGCGGAGCCGGGCCAATACATGCGGCAAAAAAGTCAGGATGCGATCAACAAACATCGGCTGAGCCTCGCCCAAATCGTAAAGAACCTCCGAGCGGCGGTAGCTGCTATCAGCGCGGTGCGCCCCGCCGGCATCAACCACGCCGGATTTCTCGAAGTCGGCAGCGCGAGCGAGTGTATAGTCAAGCAGACTCGCCCATTCCTGCGCGACGAGAAATTCGTCCAGAATGACCATGGGAGCGCGCTGTTGCTCTTGCTCTTTCATGGGACTGCTACGGATAATCGTAGGGCAGGATCGCCGCATAGACCAGTCGTTGCGCGTGGACGGGCGGAGCGGTGAGGCTGCCCGATGCCGCGTCGGCCGTCAGCGTTTCGTATTCCCGGATGACGAGCCGGTTCTGACCGCGCCCCGGGTTTTTCGCAAAGACGATCGTGCCGGACCAGAGCACCGCGTTGTCTTGGACGGGCGGCGGAGCATCTTCGGTGATAGTGACGGCCCCCGCGGGAACAGGCTTCCAATCCAAATCGCTTGCGATGTTTTGATTGCGAGTTTCCACCGAAACTTGCAACACCGAAGCCAAAGGTCCCAACGGAGCCAAGCCACCGATATAGAGACGTCCACGCCGCGGGTCGGCAGGATCAATGCTCAGCAACGCCGAACGGTCGGGAGTGAGTTGCGCGAAATCCGCCAGCACGACCGGCGATAGTTCGACGCCTTGGATGGAATGGGACTGATAACGCGCGAGCGCGAGCCGAATGAATGGTGAGTAAGTGAAGAGGTTGGCCACTTCGATGTCGCAGTACCAAAGCTTACGTCCCGCGTCGTAGGCAACCTGATGGCCGGCGACGTCAAAAAGGAGGTCCGTTTCCGCCAGCGTCAGGCTGGTGGCGGTGGCAGTGGCATTTGGAAAATCGTTGACCGTGGGGAGCGGAGTTATCGCCAGCGCCCCGTTGGCCCAAATCGGATCAACGCCCCACTGCGAGAACAGCCCCTTGTACTGTTCCCGCGCGGCGTCGCTCGGCTGTGGCGATGCGGCGGCCCACAGGATGACTCCCAGCAACTCGTCCTGCCCGGACGAATACCACCCGCGGTTGAGATAAACGCGCAGGCCACCGCCCTTGCGGACGATGCTCTTGACATTGCTGGTCTGCTGCTGCTCCCAGCCAAAGGTCGGAACCACATAGTTGACATCCGGTATGGCCGGACGGGCGGAACTGGGCACGTCCACCACGAGCGCCTGGCTGCTCCGGGTGAAATCCAGCCCCGTCTGCGGAAAATATTCCTTGAACCGCGAGGTCGCCACCGCGGTATAGGCCACCCACCGATGCCGCGTATCGTCGAAACCATGCACCGGGGCCGCCGGGGCTGAAGCCGACGGGTTCGACACGCCTTCCAAGATATCCATCGGCCCCGAAAACCACAGGACATCGACTTGAGGAATGTAAACAGCCACCATCCGGGTGTTGGTGGCGTCGGAATAGATCGGCCCGCCGCCGAGGTTCGAGAGGTCGATTTTTTCCACCTGCTGCGTCGCGACGGTTTCCGTGGGCGCGGGCAGCGAAGGGTCATCGGAAACCTCCAGCCAGCACGATTGCAGATCAATTTGCGCGGTGCTGCCGCCGTTGATGCTCAGGCCGCCCAGCAGGACGGCCTGGTGGGACCCCGGCGATCTCCACGCGGTAATCGGGGTGAACGAGTTGCGCAAAGCGGAGGCGTAAATGGGGGCGGACGGCTGGTGGATGACCGGCAATTGCAGAAAGGCCGGCACTCCCAGCGGTTGCTGCACAGCATGGATGAGCGTCAACGTGCGCGAGGGCGTGATCATGGGATGCCCGCCTTCCAGCGTCAGCCGCGTGATTTGGGCAATTTCGTCGCTGGTCGGGACCAGCGCCGCGTCCGCGCTGGGGTTCTGCACGCTGCTCAGTTCGGCCGCCTCGAAGCATTGGCGCAACCAGTCCCACACGCCCATGATTTCCAAGTCCGTTGGCGCAAGGTAACTGCTCAACGGAACGCTGGCCGTGCTGGCTTTGGATAACGACACCGTCAGGACTCGCGCGGCGGCGTCCCACTTGGGAGCATTGCCGCCCTCGACCAGGACCAGCCGGAAGGCCGCGGCATTGGGCCAGGGCTGCGCGCCAAAATCAATGTAAGTGACAGAGCCGGGGCGAACATCAACGTCCGGCAGAATCGCGTAAGACAAACTCGTATTGACGATGCGGCCGTTTGTATTGTCCGGCGCGTTGGGCAGGTTGCGCAAGGCAGCCCCGCGCGCGATGGGGTCTGGCAGATACCCCACGTTTAAGGTGGGATTTGGCTCCATCGGGACCTTCTCGGCATTTTGGGGAAGCTTGTAGCTATCCCGCCCCGTTGCCATCGTGTAGGTGGATTGGCTTCCGTCAAGGCGGCCGTTGGTGTCCAGCATTCCGTGTTGTTCGACCATGCGCACCGCCACGCGCGGGGGCGCGATGTGCCGCGGATCGCTCTCCGGGGTTGGGACGCTGTCCAACGAAGGGTCCGAATTGAGCGAGCGAATGACCAGACGTTCGAGCGAACCGCCGGACTGCGGAGTTTGTTGCAGCAACACCAGCGGTGGCGAAACCGGTTCAAACCTAAGGTACGGCATGAGGCGCCCGCCGGCAGGCGCGACAAAAGCGTTTGCGGCAGGAGCGTTATACGGAAGGCTGTTGCCTGCCAGATCCACGGTGCGCGCGCGCAACCGATATTTTGTGCCGAAACGAAGTTCAGGCAGCGACCCGGCGGCGGCCACGAACGACGCCGTCATTTTGAACGGCGTCACCGGATCACCCATCGTAGGGTCCGGGTTGGTCGCCAGCGTGGGATCGGCGCTGCGGTTTAATGCCTTGCCAGGCCGCGCGACGCTCAGGCTCCACCCGTTCCATCCCGACACACGCTCGTGGACATGTACATCCGTGCCGGGTTGGGGGATGTTGTTTTTAGTGGCGACCGCGTCCGGCTTTCGAGTGGAATCCTCGGCCGGTTGCGCGGCCGCCAACTGCGTGAACCCTTCCTCTTGCACAACTTTCTTGATCGTGCCCTGCGGGCCGAAGCCATAGGTCGCCGTGCGGGCATGGAGGGAATGCCAGCGTCCGGTGCGGGAAGACCAAATGTCAATTCGGTAGCCCCGGACAAGGTCCTGGGCGTTGAAAGCCCGGGGCGCGGCTCCTTTGGAAGAAGCGAGCGATTGGTTGAAGCTTTTGTTGTTCAAGATGGACTGCAGTAACTGAAGCCCGCGCCCATCGGCCATGAGCGAGAGGCCGGACGAACGCAGCGACGGGAGCGTTTGATCGTAGGCCGAGAGGTTGTCCACATCCATGAGATTCTGGACATTGTCCGCCAGGCCCATGGCCTTGAGCAAGGCGCCGTCGAGATCCACTTGCGACAATAAAAAATTCTGCGGCGAAAGCGCCAGGAAACCATTGAATACGTCGCCCGGCACATAGCTGCCGGCGGCTTGTTCTGCCGGCGCGGTGGCGGGAGCCGCGCAGAACCCGCTTTGCGCCCGCCAATAGGAGGTGGCCATGAGGCTCATCTGCGGTTTGATCTGCCATTTGAATCCCGGAGTGACCTTGGAGACCGCAATGGAACCGTAGGCGCCCGCGGCGGGCGAAATGGGGCAAAGCGAAACCGGGACTTCCACATCGAAAACCAGCCCTAGCGCGCGCAGGAGCGACGGATAGGAACTGAGGGCGGTCAACGCTTGGTGAAAATCCATGGTCTTCGCGAATCCCGCATCCGGCACCGGCAGCGGTGGACGATTGGGCGCCGGCGCCAGATGATGAAACAAGGCAAAGCGCGTGATCATGTCCTTGGTCGCCGGGAGGCTCGGACTTTGCAGTGTCGTCGGAATGCCATCCGGGGCCGTGGCGACGGGGAGAGCCGCGACCGGGGCCGCACTGGACCCGGCGCCTGCCGCGCCTGTCATGGCCGCTTGCTGCGCCTTCCACATTGTTAAGCGCATTTCTGACATCGCCTCATTCATGAGCCACTTCCCTCCTTGTCGGAAGAACATGCCCTCAAACACCCCGCCACGCTCCGCATCGTCCTGGTTGCCGCGGTTGGTTCCCATGGATTGATAGGCGTACTTCAGAAACGTCAGGGCGTCGCGGACGGGATAGGAAACGATGAGCTGACTGTCGAAATTGGGAAATTGATACGGCTCCACATAGGTATCCGGCGCGAAAATGGCCTGCCAGATATCCGGCCGTAACGGGGTCGTGGCCGTGGCTGTGTCGGCAGAGACGGCGGCCTTGGCCGCGCCGCAGGCAATTTGGAATTGCAAACCATGTTCGAGGATGGATTGCGGCCAGTTCAGGAAGTCCGGAAACTCGGAGAGCGTGGCGCCGCCATCAAGCCGAGGCGTGAGATAAAGGGAGAGTTTCAGAGTGTTGTTCGCGCCCAACCCGTTGGGTAACGGCACAAAAATGAGTGTTTGACTGGGCATGTTATGTCCCTCTCAAGACGCAAAGGCGAGAGCGTAATCGTTCCAGTCCTGGGCGCTGATCACAGCTTGCATCGCGGGGTCTCCCGACCCGTTGCCAAAGCTCCGCTCAACCGATAGCTGCACCGAAATGCTGAAGAACAGGACGCTGACGGATATGGTCAATGTGGCCCGGCCCTGGATTTTGTCGCCGGCGGGCGTGTGAATATAACTCAAGCTCAGATTCAAATCGATGGAAATGGAAATGATCCCCATGACCGAGACCTCGCCGCCGATGTCCACGAACCCGGTCAGCGTGGTGCTGCTGCCCGCGAGTTGGAAGTAGATGCCAGCCATGATGTGGACGCCGCCGGAAGCCACGCCCAGATCCAGCGAAAATTCACCGCCAAATTCCAGGGACCCTTCCACCATCTGTATCCCGTTCGCGTTCAGGAGCAGATGCACGAAGCCGCCGCCGCCCAGACATTCCACTGTCAGCAGGAACGGGCTGCTACGGCTGGCAAAGGCAAATTCAAATCCCGGCAACCCATCCAGGTAAGGCAGATCAAGGCCGGTGGTAATCGCGATATTTTCCAGGGAAAACACGCCGATCGAAATGGGAGGCAAGCCCAGCGTGTAGGATACTTTGATTTCGGTGGAGGTGAGATCAATGGAAGGCCCCGCCCCGCCAAAAATGCCCGGCGGAAGCACGTTGGCCAGGGTTTGGATGAAACTGAGCGGCCCGATAAACTGCACAGGGTTTTTATCGGCCAGCTTGGCCACCACGTTGGTCTTGGAGCCATTGTTCGACGTAAACGTGATGGACGTCACCTCGACCCCGATCACTCCCAAGAGTGTCAACATGAAATTGCTGAGTTCTCCCTGGATGCTGGACTGTGATGGCGAGCCATTTAGCATCCGTGTAATGGTCGCCTCCAGCAACAGGTTGGACTGCTGGCCGTTGCTGTTAAACATGATCTCAACAGGGTTTAGCGTAAAATCCTGCAACTGCGGCTGCCAGTGGACTTTGGTCACAATCTGGGTTGGCTGGCGCGGATTGGGGATGGCCTGCATTCGGATTTCCGGCGCGTTTTGAGCCGCAGGCGCCTTCTTTGTAATGGCGTCAATGGGAATGAGCTGTTGCAGGGGGATCGTGCCGAACAACATGGATTGAATCTGGACATTGCCAAAAAATTCGGCGGGGTTGATCAATCCCTGGGCTGCGTCATCGGCCGAACCGGCCACCACGCCTTTTCGCGCGGACAACGCGGTCACGGTGAAGCTCGGCGTGGCAAAACCTCCCGCGCGATTGGCGCTGAACTGCACGCTGGGTTGCGTGGCAACGACAATGTCCGCAAAAACCCCGGCGTTGGAATCCATGCCGTTTTGCAGATAGGGCTGGTAATATTCAATCGTCACGGGAGTGCTCACACCCAGCAACTCCTCCAAGCTTGAGACGGCCACCGCAGCCTCGCTCAGGATCGGGATGAACGGAACCGAGGGGAATGGCGGCCCAAAGAGAATTTGAGTGTCGAAATACAGCCCGGTGGTTTTGAGCGTTGTATCTCCCGCGGAGGGATCCGCGAACGCCACTTTCTTGCCATTCACAGCGCAGACCCGCGCGGCGCCGGCGGCAAGGTAACTGCTTTGGACAGAGTTGGCGTCCGAGGTGTTCGGCGGCACGGCGCCCACATCAGTTTCGCTCTGGCTGACAAATATCAGCGGAGCCAGGAAGTCAATGCTCGCGCCGGCCAAATCCTCCGCCGTGACGTGAAATTGAAATTTCGCTCCGTTGACATTGATCCAGAAAGAGTTTGGCGTGCCGGTGGAACCGGACCCGGAAGAAAGAGATGCAGGTTGATCAATGTCCGGGGTCACAACGTCCCGCAGGCTGATTCGGTTGAAGAACGGCATCTCGCGGCCGCCGTAGGTGTAGGCGGAGGGAGTGTAGGACTTGGTTGGCTCGCGCACGACTATGTACATGTGCTGGCGGAGATACGCGGTAACTGACGAGGAGAACCCGGCTGCGGGCGGGACTTGGTCCGCCCCGACAAATTTCCGCTCCGTCACTTTGACCAAAGACGCGCGATGCCCGAATGGATAGAGAAAACCTTCATAGACTACTTTGACATAGTGATCGCGTCCTTGAGTCGCCAAATGGTCCCACTCGCCAAGGTCCAAAGATTCCACCGAGAAGGAAACGGAAATCGGGAGGGGGACAACCGGAGCCTTTAGTTTGGTGACGGGCGCCAGCGCGGCCTGGGCAGTTGGGGCTTTCACCGCCAAGGGTCGCGTCGGGCGAAGTATCGGGATGTTATATGACGGCAAGGGCGACCACCGGCCGGAGGAGCTTAACCAGCCGCCCAGAGCCGACAAGAAAAGCCGGCTGGCTTGAATCGGCGTCGGCGTCCACGGGGCGGCCTGGCCTTGACTGAGAGCCACGTAATATCCGCTGGCGCCGGACGTCAGAATGACGATTTGCGCCCGATCGCGAGCCGACAAGGCCGCCAAAAACGGCAGTGCGCTCGCAGCCGATGGCAATGCCGCATTTCCAGGAAAATCTGGCGACCAAACGGCGCGCAGGGGAATCGGTGTATCCAAGCTCGCTTCGACGAAAGTGTTTATTGTGCCGTGTGGCCCGGCGACTTTGACAATCCTGGCCAGCCGCGTATGCCACAGTTCGGTGCGGCCGGAGTGAGCGACCGGGCTTTGAGCGTTTACCCAGGCCACGCCCGCGCTTGGCGACAGAACGAGCCGGTAGGGAAGTTCCAGCGCGGTCTCCAGCGGACTGGGGGCCTGGATGGGCTTGCCTTGCGCGATCGGTGAAGTCACCAGAGTCAATTTGGACCAATCCAGCAGCGTCTCCACCTGGTACGGAATCTGCGTCAGACCCTTCGGCAATTGAAAGACAAGGCGGCTGGGACCCGACAACCGCGCTGGAACACTCCCGGCGGGAGAAAGCGTTCCGCTGGTTGTGCCGAGCGGAGGAGTGCCAGGCGGCGCCTGGTTAAACGTTGGCTGGCTCGTGATTGTGCCGGTTTCAAAGTAAGCCTCCTCGACGATGCTTTGTGGCGGAAAAGTGACAATCAGGTAAGCGGGTGCGGAACTTTGGCTCACGACCAGCATCGGCTTTTTCGGGTTAGTGGCGTCGAGCGAAAGATTCTGCGTCTCGATTGTCAACGCCAGGAGATCGTCTGGACGCAAGATGTCAATCGTCAAACCCATGTTAATAGGATTTTCACCGGTCCGAAGAGGATGGGTGTCATATAATTTCCCCGCCAGCCTGGTTCCTCATGCCAAAGTACTCCACAAACCATTCAAAGGAACGCTGCCGCTGCATCTCCAAAAAGCGCCGGCGCTGCCAGACATCGCTTTGCTGAATCCGGCGCAACGCTTCCGTGAAGAAGGACGGAAACGTTTGCGCATAGAAACGCAGCAGTTGCATGCACCCCAGTTCGCTCAAATACAGAAGGCCAAACCGAATGCAATTATACACCCAGAATGGACGCACGTTTCTGATAAACCTGGCCAGCTCCTCTTTGGATTTAAACTCGTGTTCCACCTGGAGGTCTTCCAGCACGAAAATCTCCGCTCCATGCAACCATGCGCGCACGCTGAACTCCGGTTCGCCCGCGCCGTACCAGAGCATTCCCGAATCGTATCCCCCCAGGCGTTCAAACAACGCCCGCGTCATGACTGTTCCGCTGCAGGCGGCCACGGGCACGTGCGCGGAACATTCCACCGGACCGCAGTTCCAGCAGGTGCCCATAAACGGCACCAGCAAATCGCAGCCGTAGCCTCGAAAATCGGAACCCGTCTGCGTGGTCGTCGCCGCCAGAATTCGGTCCGGCCCGATGTGCCGGGAAACCACCTCGTCCCACCCGTGGGAAAACCGCACGTGAGCATCCGTCCCGAACAAGATGTCCGCCGTGGCCATCGAAGCCGCATAATTGCGCGCGCGGTAGATTCCCAAATGTTCCTCCAACTGATAGACCCGCGTCTCCACGTTTCGTTCCTTCAGCAGTTCTGGAACCGCGGCGACCAGATTGGCGATGGTGTCATCGGTGGATCCGTCATCCACGATGATAAACTCAAGGCGCGCGTCCGTAGTCCGCGCGCGGGCGATGGATTGAATCGTCGGCGCGATTCTCATTCCCTCGTTGCGCGCCGGGATAATCACACTGATGTCGGCCCGAGACATAATATCATCACTTTTTGTTGGCCATCGAAACGATCGCCGTGATGCCGGTAATCGCCGTTTGAGCCGTCGTCGAGACTTGTGCCACGATGGCGACCATCGCTGTCAAACACGGGCAACAACAATCGGACCCTGTCATGCCGAGTGCGCCTAACACGCCGCCGGGTCCCGTCCCCGGTCCCTGGCCTTGGGTAGTTACACCAGGACTCTGCGGCGATCCAACAGAAGTCTGAGGCGAGGCGCCAGGACCCTGTGGCGAGCCTGCGGGGCTTTGCGGTGAAGCGGACGGGCTTTGCGGTGAAGCGGACGGGCTTTGCGGTGAAGCGGTTGGGCTTTGCGGTGAAGCGGTTGGGCTTTGCGGTGAAGCGGTTGGGCTTTGCGGTGAAGCGGTTGGGCTTTGCGGTGAGCCTGTTGGACTCGTGGGAGACCCCGTTGGGCTTTTGGGCGAACTTGTCGGACTTTGCGGTGAGGATGTAGGGCTTTTAGGCGTGCCGGTCGGACTCGTGGGCGCCGCGCTTATGGTCAGCGTGGCGATAGTACTCGTGGCAGAGCCGGCCGTATTGCTCACGGTCACGGAGTAGTTTCCAGCTTGCGTGGATTGCACTTTTGTCAACGTCAGGCTGGCTTTGGTAGCCCCGGTGATGTTGGCGCCGTTGAACATCCACTGGTAAGTCAAGGGCGCGGTGCCCGTGGCGACGACCGTAAATGTCACATTGCCTCCCGCGGATACGGTTGCGTTGGACGGGTTTGTCGTGATGGTGGGGGCCACCGCCTGCTTGGGTGACGGCGTCGAAGGGCTGCCTTTGGATGGACTGCCCTTGGACGGTGACGACGGTGACGACGGTGATGAAGGACCTGTGCTGGTTCCACCAGTGCCGCCTGCGGCCAAAGCCGCCACACTGAAAGCGGGCATGCGGGGAATTGGCTTTCTCACCAAACCAAAAGAACTGTGGGTCGTAGGGGTGGATACGGTGATCGTGGGAACGGGCTTGCGTACGGCGGCGCCGGGGTACTTCACGCCTCCCAGAACGCCCGCGGCGGCCGCCGGCTTGAAAAGCGTCGGCGCCGGTTTCTGGACGGGCTTGTTGATGGTCTGGGCCGCGCGCATGCCTCGGACAACGGCGGCGATCTTGGACGCAGGTTTGGTAATGCCGCCACCGCCGTGAGACAAGACCCCGGCGCTCGCAATGGGCTTGGGCACAGTGACCGCCGGCTTGCGCGGAACGGCCGGAACGGGCGGTTTCGGAGGTGTTTTTTTTCCGACGGCCACCGGGCTTTTCTTGTGTGATACCGGCCGAACCTTTGCAGGGAGCGTGTGAGTGACAGTGTGTTTGGTTCCAGAGTGTTCGATGGAATGCTTTCCTCGTTTAGTTGGCATAAGCGTGCTTTCTTTATTTAGTTGGGCGGCACAATTAGTCTAGTGTAGAGCCGCTATGGCGGTGATGGCGGTTATCGCCGTTTGGGCGGTGGTGGATACTTGGGCAAAAATGGCAAGCATGGCTAGCTCACTTGCGCAACAGCCGGCAGTCCTGGTCATGCCCGGAGAACTCCCGTAAACAGTTTCCGTATTCCGCTGAGCCTGGCTTGGGACGCCCGCATAACCATTGGGCGCGGGCGTCACAGTGGACACACTTTGGGAAGGGACGCCGGTCATGCCTTGATTCGACGGGGTTCCGCCAAGGACCGTAGTTGTAGGACTTGCGGTTGCTGGAGTGGCGTTTGAGGGAGAGGTTTGCGACGGCCCCTGGGATTTGGACGCCGGGCCAGGCCCGCCGGACATGGGGGCTGGATTTGGATTCGGATTCGACTGTGTGTTCGCGCCTGGGTTAGGGTTCGCGGTTGGGTTCGGAGCTTTTGTTGGGGCCGGACCTTTTGGGCGGCCGGAGGGAGCCGGCACGGTTGTGGTCGGAGAATTAGGGAACGCGATAACAGGTGGAATCTCGCCGCTTCCCGGTAAGCCGAATCCCTCCGGCGGTTGGAGAGTTCCCATAGGCCCGACAGAACCCTCTGTGGCCGCGGCATATTGGGACTGGCTGGTCGTCAGGGCGGGCCTGACGGCGGAAAAGCCACCGGCGCTCATCAAGGCGCGCACGTGCGCCTCGCTTAATTGGAGCGGCTGTCGGATGCGTGCCGGGTCATTCTGCAAAGCATTCAGAATTCCCTTGTTGCTGGCGGCTTGCTTGACCAACTCGGTGACTCGTGCCAACGCCATACTTGTATAGAACCAAATTTTCGCATCAAGAAAACATGACGCCCAAACTCCGTTGAGAGCGTTTCCCAAAACTGATGATGCTGAGTATCCAACAAAACTGCCCGCATTGTCAACGGAAATCTTTAAACTTCGCCAGAATCCTCGATCATTAGCGACTTCTTCGGGAGCGCGGTCGTCTCGACCGCCGCCGTCGGCGTCCCGCCGACGGAATCCTCCGACCGAGTCTGACCACCTTTTCGGTGAGTCAGCAAGCGCATCGCTAATGATTCGGGCCAGAATCAATTGCCGCGCCAATTCTTCGGGTAGTGGATGCGCCACGGCTCGCAGGCCTTGATGACCGTGACCATCTGGGAGTCATCCCGCATGATGTCCTCGTAGATGCCGCGGTCCACCTTGATGGGAGTCATCCAATTCGCAGGACGCGCGACGCATATAATCGGAATGTGATAACGCTGGCAGAAAGCGCCGAGTTGAGGGTCATCGAGATTCCTCAAAGGAAAATCTCCCAGCCCCACACCAATGCTGGGCGCGTGAAAGGCCAGCGTGCCGGTGCCGGCAAGATGCACGGGGGTATCTTGCGGCAGGGCTGCCCGGAATGGAAATGGCGTGCGTTGCGTGTAGTGGGTCAGATTGGGGTGCAAAATGTTCGCGTGCGCGCAAACGATGGCCTGCCGGTCGTAGCGCTCAATCGCCCTGGCCATTTTTTCGCAATAACTCGCTGGGTAGAGAATGTCATCATCCATCGTGAAATAATATCCATCCCACTCCTCGGCCAGGATGAACTTGGCCGAAGCCCCCAGGTCACCCGACGGATGCAGCCATGCTTCCACACCGGACATTTCAGCCAGCCAATCAGGAATGGTGTCGTAATCATTCAAATAAACGATGCGGCGGTCCAGCGGTTGCTGAATCATGGTCGCCAGCATTTGGCGCAGTTGTTCTTCCCGCCTTTGCTGGGTCGCCACGACGCCGATTTTTTTGACGCGACGCCATCTCCGGCGCGCTGACGGAACGGGTTCCAACACGCTGTGACGGCACCAGTTGACTACCGCCGACCGGTGTTCGAGAAATCTCTTCCGGCCCATCGGCGAAAGCGGTTTGGGCGCCGCCAACTCCTCGGTTGGCAAACGATAACCCAAATTCAAACGGCCGCTGGCATTCGCCACCACGAACGAGAGCAGGATATCCTCGTCATGCCCATTTTGGTTTCCCGGCAATTCCGAGTTAAAGCGCGAAGAATGGCAAAGGCAGCGGAAGCAGTCTGCCACCGTGGTCAAGACGCCGCGAGCCGGAACCACCTCACAGGGCCGAACGATCTTCCCCTTCGATGGCTTCGGCCGCGCCTGGCCATCCAGCACGCCGTGCAAAATCGCAGGGTCTTTTGACCAGCCTTTATGGAGTTCGCATAATGTCGCCTCGGGAAGGAAAATGGCCGCGTCAGTCAATAATACCGCCGGAAGCGAGGCCTGGGCCGCCACCGCGAAACGGCAAAACATCCCCAAGGCGGCGCTCGCGTTGACCACGATCACTTTGGAATCGGGGCGGTCCACTTTTTCAAGCGCGCTGCCGGCCTTGCTGTTGATCAGGAATATCTCACCGACCAACGGCATTCGATTGTAAAGTTCCAGCAGCCGATTCACCTTGGACACGCGATCCGACCCCAGCATAACGATTGAAATCTGCGCCGGCGGCATGGCATCGAGCATTTCCGGCGCCCCGAAATTCAGGCCCATGGCCGCCTCTCCCCAACCTTGCGGGTTGGCCGCGAGGCGGCCCTCTTTCAAGTTGCGGCGGCTGGCGGCCCGGTTGGTTTTCCACATCGCGCGCCGGCGATGTTCTTCTGACCGGGTGGCGGTGTCCAACTTCCTCGTCTGAATTGGCGCCGCGGGTCCGGCCGCCACCGATAGGCATTGCAGCCCCAAAGCTTCGGCCCGTTGGAGAAAATCGCTGTCGTGATAGCCTTCTGGCAGGAAAGATTCGTCATATCCTCCCAGCCTGTAAAACCAATATCGGGGGACGCAAATCCTGCCGCAACTTCCGTGGGCCTGGCCGTCCTCGATGTCCAGCGCCAGATTTCTCCGGCCGCCGGCAAAGCATTGGTTAATCAAGCGGCGAACTCCTTGGTTGCTCTGATCGGGATCAAGATTGACGAGCAGATCGCCCCGGGCCAGACGATGCGCCAAATTCCGTGCCTTTGGGCCATGGTAGCTTGCGGCCTCGGTGTGAGCATAGAGCAATTGGCCCCGTTCGATAGCCCTTCGGCAGCGTTTCGATGATTCCACGAACCGGCCCAACCCATCCCGGCTCCCATAATCCAGCAGCACTAATTCTTCATCGTCCCGCAGACGATTGAGGTTATCGAACAGAGTCAAGGCAAGCTGCCACAGCCGCCCGTGGCAGGCGGTACAGTAGGATACTTTTGGAACGCGAGAACTGTCCATTTGCAAATTGGGTTAGCCGGCTTTTTCTCGGTCGGGAACCATACTCTCGAACGCAAGCATTGCCGAAATCTCGTTATTTGTCAAACAGCCTGTGACATCGGTAGTGTCCTAATTTGAAATAATTTTCCGGTTGGCATGGATTCTGAGTGGTTATTTTTAGCCGCCCGAAACAATCCAAGCCCTAACTGCGTCCAATGGAGCATTGATCGGTGAATTGGCCACACTAGAAGCCACCGCCAAAATAGCCAATAAGAGCCTATCTGAATTGGTGAGAGAAAAGCTCATTTCTCGGACAGTCTAGTGGCCAACAGTTGCATAAAGTCACGGACATGCTCAAACACTTTTTGCGCTTCCAGTTCACCATATTTGGCTTCTGGCTTGTGAAAGGCTCGATTGCGCCAAGCATCTGCGAAATATCGAAAATGCAGAAATAATTGAGGATAAAACTGGCGCTTCTATCCGAGTTTTTTTGGCTTTGTTGCAAGAATCGTGCCCCATTTATCTTGAAAGATTTTAAGGTCGTTTCCCCATCCTTGGATTGAACGTGTTGCTCTTAACCCGTGCCCTAATGCGTTTAGGCCAGATTCAAGTACGCGCATTGAATGCATCACGGCAGCAGTATGCAGCCCAAGAGCAAAGCAATTACCAGCTTCACGAATGTCATAATCAGCCCCTGGAAACGCTTTTGCGACCGCAGTGCCAAAGGCTTCTGGCTGGTCATAAAATGCCATTTTTTCTGCCGGAATGTAAATGAATTTTATCAATCCGACTTCGTCCCAAAAGCGATTCAACAAATCTAAGAGAACGCTTAAGACTTTTTGTCTTGTAGCTGTTTGAATCGAGTCAATAAACCGATCCGCAGTCAATATCGTCATCCGCAGCCCTAACACCGAGGATTCTTTAGAAATATTGCGCAGAGATTTAATCAATTTATCCTTTTCTTCCGCCGACAATTGCTCGCGATCAAGGCCCGTAATTTGAACGGCTTGAATCGTTTCCATTTCGTGCCTTATTTCAACCAATTTGCGAGCCATGTAAATCATAAGCCGCATGGTAACGACTTTGGAGCCTCCTCGCCACGGCAATTGTGTGGCACAAAAATCAGGTTTTTTTTGGGCAAAATTTGCCGGTTCACCCTCAAAATCGAAATTAGGACACCACCGTGACATCAGCTTATGATCGCGCGTCGTTCTCACCGACACCCGCGTAATAGATGACCTTGGAGAGGTGGACCCCAAAAACTAGACCAGTGGTTAAGATAGACTTTTGTCAGTCTGCTGTAGATAAGAAAGAGCAGACTTATGAAAGGAAAACGCAAACGGCATAGTGCGGCCTTCAAGGCCAAAGTGG
>Ga0302324_100003859_pt1 | contig 33643 bp, 25 predicted proteins | sample Palsa_T0_1_FD_201949 | JGI IMG/M metagenome (GOLD analysis project Ga0302324, IMG submission 201949) | Peat permafrost microbial communities from Stordalen Mire near Abisko, Sweden - Palsa_T0_1 | ecosystem: Environmental > Terrestrial > Soil > Palsa > Peat permafrost | place: Sweden: Abisko...
CCGCTTTGCCCACGCCGCCTCGCAAGCGGTGGCCGAGGCGCCCGCGATGGCCTACAACCCGCTCTTTCTCTACGGCGGGGTGGGGCTCGGGAAGACCCATTTGATGCACGCGATCGGCCAGCGCGTCCTGGCCCGAAACCCGAACGCCAACATCGTGTACGTCTCGAGCGAGAAGTTCACCAACGAGTTCATCATCGCGATCAAGAACAACCAAACAGTCGAGTTCCGTAATAAATACCGCCACGTCGACGTGCTCCTGATCGACGACATCCAATTCCTCGAGGGCAAGGAACAGACGCAAGAGGAATTCTTCCATACATTTAACTCGCTTCATGAAGCCCAGCGGCAACTGGTCATCTCTAGCGACCGCCCACCAAAAGAAATACAAACGCTCGAGTCGCGGCTCCGCTCCCGTTTTGAATGGGGCCTGCTGACCGACATTCAGCCGCCCGATCTCGAGACGCGTGAAGCCATCTTGCGTAAGAAGGCCGAGTCCGAGAAGATCCCGGTACCCGACGACGTCACCTCGTTTATCGCGAAAGTCATCCCTTCGAACATCCGCGAACTCGAAGGAGCGCTGATCCGCGTCGTCGCGTTCGCCTCGCTGACCAAGTCGCCGATCACGGCGGACCTTGCCTCGGAAGTTCTAAAGAACATCGTGGCGACCGCGCCGGCCCGCCGCATCACGATTGCGTTGATCAAGGAACGGGTCGCCAAAGCCCACGGCTTGACCGTCAAAGAGATGGATCACCAGCGCCGCGACCAACGCTTGGCGGCGCCGCGCCAGATCGCGATGTACCTGGCAACCGAGCTGACCGACTGCTCCCTGCCGCAAATCGCCCGCGAGTTCGGAAAGAAAGATCATACGACCGTCATGTACGCGCGCGACAAAGTGAAGAATCAGATCGGGGTCGATGAAGTCTATCGCAACAAGGTGCGCTCCCTCATGGCTCTGTGCCAGAGCGATTGAGCACCCGCGCCGGCCGGACCCCGCCCCGCCACGGCGCCGCGTATGCGGCGCTTTCTCTGTACGGCGCCACGCCCGCAGCGCTGTCTCTTACCGTGCCGCGTCTGCGGCGCGTTCTCTTACCGTGCCGCGTCCGCGGCGCGTTCTCTTACCGTGCCGCCTCCGCGGCGCGCTCTCTTACCGTGCCGCGTCCGCGGCGCGCTCTCTTACCGTGCCGCCTCCGCGGCGCGTTCTCTTATTGAGGCGCTCTTGTTTTCATCCGCAGGACGTGTGAAGAGGACTGTACAGGGCGTGTTTGCACGGGTGGATAACTTTCGACCGCAGCCCTACCGGTGAAAATGTGTAGATCCTCGGGCAAACGATACACAGTTTCTCCGGGCGCTACAACGGTGTGGTAGCACGGTTCGCGCGTTTCTCCGCAGATTACACCGCCTTACTACTGTTACGACTATCTTTCTTTATATTTACGGGACCGGACACGATCGGGCGACGGGAGTGGATACGTGAAGTTTAGCTGCAGCACCAAGGACATTGCATCGGCCGTCGGAGCGGCGAGCAAGGTCGTAAACGCGCACACGACGGTGCCGATTCTTTCCAACGTGCTGCTGACGGCAACCGACAACACGATCCGGGTGCGTGCGACCGATCTCGAACTGACGCTCGAACACGTTTTTCCGGCGGAGATCGCCGAGCCCGGCAGCGTGACGATACCGGCCAAGCTCTTCAGCGGATACCTCGGTAATTTACCGGCGGGCGTGATGGAATTGAGCGGCACGCCGACTCGTGCAAGCGTGAAATGGGAGCGCTCGAACTACGACTTCCACGCTCTCCCGCCCGACGAGTATCCGCCCTTACCCTCGTCGGCAAAAGGCACGACCTTCGCGCTCGATGCCAAAACATTTCGCGACGGCGTCAATTCGACGATTTTTGCTGCCTCGAGCGAAGAGGCGCGCGGCGCGGTGCTGATGGGCACACTGCTCGAGATCGCAGGCGACAAGCTGACGATGGTTGCGACCGACGGCTATCGCCTTGCCAAGTGGGAAACGGTGTTGGCGCGCGGTATCGAGGATTCGGGAACCGTAAAATATATCGTGCCATCACGAGCGCTAGCCGAAGCAGCACGCAATCTCGGCGGTGCAGAAACGGTCGAGGTCAGTGCGCTCGGTCCCTCGGGGAACCAGTTGGCTTTCGCGGCAGAGAACGCATCGATCGTCGTACGGCTGGTCGACGGGCAGTATCCGAACTACGGCCAGGTGATTCCCTCGCAGTTCGACCGCTCGGTAACGGTCAACACGAGCGCGCTAATCGCGGGTTTGCGGCGAGCGGAGCTGGTCGCGGGCGACCGTGCCAGCATGGTCAAGATCAACGTGTCGGATTCGCGCTTGATCATCACCGCCAACTCCGATATGACCGGTAACGCCTATGAAGAGCTCGAGGTCGAACAAACGGGCGACGACCTGACGATCGCCTTCAACGCGCGCTATCTCGTCGAGATACTCAACCACGTCGATGCGCCGCAGATCGTCATGGAGTTCTTGGGACCGTTGTCGCCGGCCGCAATCCGGCCCTCGGACGCTGCCGCGGGCGTCAACCAGATGTATGTGCTGATGCCCCTGCGGCAATAGCCGTAGGCTGTTGGAGAGCCGGCCGGAACCCGAGCGGACTTGATTCTCGAACATCTGGTGTTGAGCAACGTCCGCAACTATGTCGCGCTCGATTTCAGCCCGCCCGCCGGGCTGAACGTTCTGGTCGGTTCGAACGCTCAGGGAAAAAGCAACTTGCTCGAAGCGATCGCGCTTTTGGGGACGGGAAAGTCGTTTCGCACCGCGCGTGAAAGCGAGATCGTGCGCAGCGGGATGCCGAGCGCCGCCCTAACCGGTGAAGCGCGCGTCGGGGCGGGGATCGTGCGGCTGGCATGCATGCTCAATTTGGGCGCAAGCGGCTTACGAAAAACCTACGGCATCAACGGGCGCAGCGTGCGTTATGCGTCCTATCTTGGGCAGATGCGTGTCGTGACGTTCGTGCCGGCGCATCTGGCGCTCGTCAGCGGGCCGCCGGCGGGCCGGCGCTCGCTGCTCAATGCCGCGCTTGCGCAGGAAAGCCGCGGTTATTATGCGGCGCTTGCCGGGTATCAGAAATACCTCGCCCAAAAGAATGCGCTCTTGCGCGGGGCGATCGCACCCGACGAAACGCTGCTTGCAACCTACGACGATCATCTGATCGAGACGGGCACCAAATTGATCCTCGCACGGCGCGCGTTTGCGAGCGCACTCGACGAGCGGGCACGAGCGGTGCACCACAGTTGGGTCGGCGACAACGACGGTGAACTCGAGATCGCCTACGTGCCGGACGTCCCGGCCGAGTTGCCGACCAGTGACGGCGTCGCGGCAGCTTTCGCACAACGCCTGCGCGAACGGCGTATCGGCGAGGTCGCGCGACGGACGGCGCTCGTTGGGCCGCACCGCGACGATCTGGTCTTTCGCCTGGGCGGGTTGCCGCTCGCGGCATTCGGTTCGCAAGGCCAGCAGCGCACCGCCGTGCTGGCGCTCAAAGTGGCTGAGTACGGCGTACTCGAGGCGCGGGCGGGCGAGGCGCCGCTGCTCTTGCTCGACGACGTGCTCTCCGAACTCGATCCCGAGCGCCAGCGCGCCTTTTTGCGCGGAGTCGGCTCGTTCGAACAAGCCTTCGTGACGACAACCCACGACGTCGACGTGCCGGTGGCCGCCGCGTACCGGATCGCAAACGCGAGTTTGGAGCGGGTAGCGTGAGCCTGCGCCCGCTGAGCGCCGCGCTCGAAGGCTGGTCGCCGGCACGCGGAATCGCGCCGGAGCCGCTCCATGCGATCGCCGCTGCTTGGCCCGCGATCGTCGGTGCCGATGTCGCCGCTCATTGCGGTCCGCTCGAGATCGCCGGCGGGACGCTCGTGATCACGACCCGCTCGAGCGCGTGGAGCCAGCAGCTGCAATTCCTCTCGCTGCGGATTCTCGAGGGCGTGCGCGCGGTCGCCGCCGGTGCGACCGTCGAGCGTTTGAGCTTTCGGGTCGGGGTGCCCCGGCGAGGTGAACGGCCGGCGTCCGTCAGTGCGCCGCGCGCCTCGGCAAAACGGCATTTCCGCGAATCGGTCAGCGCGCCGGCCGTTGATTTGGCCGAAGCACTCGAGCGCTTGCGCCGCCGGATTCGGGCGCTGCGCCGGACGGCAAGCGTCGTCTGCAGCGGATGTGGAGCGCCCCTCGACGGCGGCCCGGTCGCGCTCTGCGCGCCGTGCGCAGGCGAGGCGCAGGGCAGTCAGCGGACCGAGTTGCAGCGGTTGCTCTATATGGCGCCGTGGCTTTCGCCCGAAGAGCTGCGCGCGCAGCTGCCGCGGGTGACGGCGGGCGAAATCGACGCCGCGCGCCGGTATCTCTTGCAGCGTTGGTGGCTCGTACTCGAACGAGCCCGGCGTGCCGGACGCACCAGCGCAACGCGGCTGGAGCGACAAGTTGCAAGCTCCTACGTGCTCTTGCAATCGAAGTTGCCGCCGGACCGAATCACCCCTGCGATCGTTCGGAATTTGCTCGGGCCTGAACTTGAAGCATTGCTGTGGCCCGAACGTAGCAAGTGACGGCGCAAGCGGGCGCGCGTGGGGCATTCGAGCGCGTTTGTCGAATAACGGAACTTGATGAACGAATATACCGGCGAGCAGATCGAAGTCCTCAAGGGCCTCGAGGCGGTTCGCAAGCGCCCCGGCATGTACATCGGGAACACCTCCGAACGCGGTCTTCACCAGCTGGTCTACGAAGCGGTCGATAACTCGGTCGACGAAGCCCTTGCCGGCTGCGCTACTCGAATCAAAGTAGTGCTCGGCAAAGACGGATCGTGCTCGGTCGAAGACGACGGCCGCGGCATCCCGATCGACATGCACGCTGACGAGGGCCTGCCCGCGATCGAGGTCGTGATGACGATGCTCCACGCCGGCGGCAAATTCGGCAAGGGCGGCTACAAGGTTTCCGGCGGCTTGCACGGCGTCGGAATCTCGGTCGTTAACGCCCTCTCCGAAAAGATGATCACCCGCGTCAAGCGCGACGGTAAGCTCTACGAGATTCGTTTCGAGCGCGGCATCACCACCCAGAAACTCAAAGTGATCGAGCGCAATGTCGAAGGCACCGGCACGTACCAGTGGTTCTTGCCCGATCGCACGATGTTCGATACGTCAGATTTTCACTGGGACATCCTGCAGAAGCGGCTGCGCGAACTGGCTTTTCTCAACCGCGGCCTCGCCATCACGCTGCGCGACGAGCGGCCCGAGGAAGCGAAGGAGAAGCTGTTCGTCTACGAGGGCGGCATCATCTCGTTCGTCGAGCACCTCAACGACAAGAAAGATCCGCTGCATCCGATCATCTCGACCAACGGCGAACGCGAGAAAGTCGTGATCGAGTGCGCGCTGCAGTGGGCCGATACCTATACCGAAACGATCTTCGCGTACGCCAACAACATCAACACGACCGAAGGCGGCATGCACCTGCTCGGTTTCCGGACCGCGGTCGCCAATGCCGTGAACACCTACGCACGGAAGCGCGGCATCCTGAAAGATTCCGACGCGAATCTCTCGACCGACGATTGCATGGAAGGGCTGACCGCCGTCGTCTCGGTCAAGCTCGAAGAGCCGCAGTTCGAAGGCCAAACGAAAACCAAGCTCGGGAACGCGAAGGTGCGCGGAATCGTCTACGGGCTCGTGGGCGAACGGCTCGATTTCTTTTTCGAAGAGAACCCGAAATACGGTCGCGCGATCGTCGATAAGTGCATGCAGGCACAGCGCGCGCGCGAAGCCGCCAAAAAGGCGCGCGATCTCTCGCGGCGCAAGAGCGCGCTCGACGGAATGGGCCTACCCGGCAAGCTGGTCGACTGTAGCGACAAGAATCCGATCGTGTCGGAATTGTTCTTGGTGGAGGGTGACTCAGCCGGCGGGACGGCCAAGATGGGCCGCGATTTTCGCACCCAGGCGATCTTGCCACTGCGCGGCAAGATCCTCAACGTCTGGAAAGCGCGCGAAGACAAAGTCTTTGCGAACGAAGAAATCCGCGCGATGATCACTGCGCTCGGCACGGGCATCGCGGCCGACTTCGACGTTGAGAAACTGCGCTACCACAAGATCATCATCATGACCGACGCCGACGTCGACGGGTCGCACATCCGCACGCTGCTGCTCACGTTCTTCTACCAGCAGATGCGCGCCCTGATCGAGAAGGGCTTTGTGTACATCGCGCAACCGCCGCTCTACGGTATCCGTCGCGGCAAAAAGCAACGCTATGCGTTCTCCGATGACGAACTGAAGGCACTGATCGGCGAGAACGATCCCAAAGACTTTCAGGTCCAGCAGTACAAGGGGCTCGGCGAGATGGACGCGGAGCAGCTCGCGGAAACCACGATGGACATCGAAAGCCGGCGCCTCAAGCAAGTTGCCCTCGAAGATGCGGTGGCGGCCGACGAAATGTTCACGACCCTCATGGGCGACAAGGTCGAACCGCGCAAGGAATTCATCCAAGCCTACGCCCGCAGCGTGAAAAACCTCGATCTTTAACGGCTGCTGATGCGCCTCCGCATCACAGGAAAAGGTCTCGTGCAACGTCGCATTCTCCGGCTCGCTCCGAGGATCGTCGCAGCGGTCGTGACCGTAGCGCTGCTCTGGGCGTTCCGGGGACCGCTCGGACGCGCTGCGCTATCCGGGCTGATCGATCTGCCGACCGGCTACCGGGTTGCCTTCGCGCGCGTCGAGCTCCACAGCGACCGCGCGGTGCTCGAGGGCGTGCACGCCGAGCGCGGCGGGGATCCGGTCTTCGACGCCGAGCGCGTTACGTTACGGTATCGGTTACGCGACCTTTTCCCGGGAAGCGCACATCGCTACGGTCTGCTCGCGGCGGTCATCGAAGCGCCCACGCTCACCTTCGTGCGTCACGCCGACGGGAGCTTCAACATCGAGGGGGCCGAGGGTGCCGGACCGCAGGCGCCCGCGCATCCCGTCTCGCCGCCCGAACCGCTTGCCTTTACGCTGGAGATCCGGCGCGGACGATTGCTGCTGCTCGATCCAAACCGGGTGCTCGCGAACGCGCGCCGGCTCGAGGTCTCCGGCATCGGGGGCGCCGCGACGATCGATAGCGACGGTAGCTCAACGCTGCGCCTGCGCGGCGCCGCCAACGGCGAGAGCCGGCAAACGACGGATCTTGCCGCCCGCTACGACGTCAATGGTTACGCGCTCGCGCGCGTGCGGGCGGCGCGTATCGATCTGAACGCGCTGGTCGATTATTTCGTCAACACGCAGTCGGCGCGTTTCGAGCGCGCCGGCGCGCGCGCGCTCGACCTACGGCTCTACTCGTTCGGCAACGCGGCCGATGGTACGGTAGCATACCATATTGCCGGCTCGGCCGTCTTGGTCGACGGCGCGATGCGCGTGCCGGGCATCGTGCCGAGCGCAACCCAAATGCGCGGCCGCGTCGATATCTTCGACAACGGTATAGCCGCGCCGAGTCTGGCCGCTCGCTTGGGCGGCGTCGAGACGCGCCTGGCGGGCGGCATCTTCAATTGGAGCACGCCGCAGTTTCGGCTCGGCATCGTTGCGCCGCACGCGACGTTCGAAACGCTGCGCGGGCTGTTTCATTTCTCGCGCAACTTGCCGGTTGGCGGCGAGGCGCGGGTGGCAACGCTCCTCGAAGGGCCCGCCGGCGGACCGTTCGTCGCGACACGCGTCGAGGCGGGGTCCGCCGCTTACGGCGCCTTTCCCATCGAGGGTGCGGCGGCGCGCGTCATCTACTTTGCGGACGCACTCGACATCGTCGGCGCGCAGGGTTCGTACGGCGGGCTGCACGTCAGCGCCAACGGGCGCATCGAACTCGGAGAGGTGGCGCATACCCGACTCGTCGTCGGCGTTGACGGCCCGGCGTCCGCCGTTCCGTATGCCGCGCAGGCGCTCGGAGACACGCAACTGCACGTTTCCGCGTTGCTCGCCGGCGACGATCTGAAGTTCGATGCGCGCGGGGCAGAAGCGGGTAGCGGCAGCGGCGTTCGCTCGCGCGGTGTTTTTCACGTCGATCCCCGCGGCGACGGCGCTTTCGGTCCGTTCCTCGTGCAGCGCAGCAGCGGCGCTTCGCTCGCCGGCGCGTTCTATCTCAATCGCAGTGCCGGTGAGAGCGGCTTCTGGCTCGACGGCCACGACTACCCGTTTGTGCTGATCCCGCGCGCGCCGCAACTGCCGGGCATCGCGCTCGTACCACCGGATTTCAGTGCGCGACTGGACGGATCGCTCGCCGGCGACGGGCCGCCCTCGCGCTTCATCGTGGCCGGTCTTCTCCATGCACGCGACCTGCACGCGGGCGACGTGGCGATCGACGATGCCGCCGGCGGCATCGTCGGAGAACTGCACGACCTGCGCCTAGGCTCGCTCGTCGCGCGCGGCCCGTGGGGCGCCTTTCGTGGGCGGGGCGCCTATGTGGGAAACCGGCTCGCCCTCGAGGGGAACTACGGAGGGAGCTTTGCGGCCCTGCGGACGCTGACGGGTGATCTCGGTGCACGCGGTCCGGTCAACGGTCGCGTTGCGCTCTTGATCGGTCCGGCGCGGACGATCGTGCAGGCGCGCAATGACCGGAGCCCCGGGGCGACCGTGCACGGCGTCCCGGTCGACGGGCTGGCCGGCACCCTTGCGATCGACGGAAGGCGCTTGCGCGTTTTCGCGGCGACCGCACGCGTGGCCGGCGGAACCTTTGCCGCTAGCGGCAGCGGGCGAATAAACGTGTCCGTCGCCGACGCCGACGCGCGGCATTTGGGCGCGATCGCGCCGCTCGAAGCGGGCCGGGTCGCGGCGATCGGGACCTTCGCTCCGGAGAGCGGTACGCGCTTCGTTGGGGGCCTAGCGCTCGGGGACGGCCGCCTGGCGAACGTGCCCTTCGCGGCAAACGGCGACCTCTCGCTCGACGGGACGGGCGTTTCGATGCACGCGACCGATGCCAGCGTCGCAAGCGCGGTCGGTACGGTCGACGGCAGCGTCGCCGATGTCGGCGCGGGCACGAGCCGTTACGATCTTGCGCTGCATATCGCCGCGGCGCGCCTCGGGCCGTTCGCGGCGGTCTTCGCGCCCAAGCGGCGCTACGTCGCGGGCACGCTCGGCGCCGATCTGCATCTCGGAGGACGGGGATCGCAACTCGTGCTGGCGGGTTCGGTCACCGTCCCCGAGGGAAGCGTCAACGGGCTGTCGTTCGGGGACGCTTCGGCTCAGGTCAACGTCGACCCGGCGGGCATCAGCCTGCGCGGCGGCCGGGTAACGGTCGGTTCGACGCGGGCCGACTTCGCGGCCCTCTTGCGCGGCACCGATCAAGCGGTGGACGTCGATGCGCCACGGGCCGATCTGGCCGATTTCAACGACTACTTCGACTCGGGCGACACCCTGGGCGGCCACGGGCGCGTCGACGTTCGATTCACCAAGCGCGCCGGCTCGATCGGGACCCACGCGGACGTGGCTATCGCCGGCTTGCGCTACCGCCGCTTCGATCTCGGCGACGCGGCCGCGCGCTGGTCTTCGCATGGGCGTGAGGTCAGCGGCAACGTCAGGTTCGGGGGGCCGTCCGGGCGGCTCGAAACGAGCGGCACGATCCTCGTCGACGCGGATCAGCCGATGGACAAGCTCTTTGGACGCTCGGTTTTTCGCGGCTCCGCGCGCTTGCGCGGGCTCGATCTCGGCGTCTGGCTGCCGGCGCTTGGGTACCAGCTGCCGGTCAGCGGCCGGGTCGACGCCGATGCCCGGGTGTTCGGCCCGCTCGGGGATCCGCGCGTCGTCACCAGCGCTACTCTGGTCGACGGAACCCTGGGACGCTTTCCGGTCGACCGCTTGATTCTGACGGCCACTTCGACCGCGCGGCGCACGACCGTGACCAGCGCCGAGCTCGATCTGCCTTCCCTGTCCCTGACAGGCTCCGGCAGCTTCGGCCCCGGCCCGCGCGATCCGGTCGCGCTCGCCCTCCATGGAAAGACTCCGAACGTCGGGGCTCTCGCGGGCCGCCTGCTCGGCGCCAACTATCCGGTGACCGGCACCGGCGAAGTCGACCTGAAGATCGACGGTACCCGCGCTCACCCGCGGATCGGAGGCGGCTTTGACGTGGAGAGCGCGACCGTGCGCGGGGTTGCGATCCCGCGAGCCCTTGGCGAGTTCAGCATCGCCGGGCGCGACATCGTTCTGAGCGACATCGAAGTCGGCTTCGCTAGCGGCGCGCTTTATGCAGCCGGATCGGTGCCGCTGCAAGTCGCGCCTTTCGGCTTCGGCCCGGCGAGCGCCCCGATTACGCTTGACTTGAGCGCGAAAGGGGTCGATTTCGCAGATTTCCAGTCGCTCTTGCCGGCGGGGTCGCAACTCAAGGGAAAGCTGGACGGGCGGGTGGTCGTCGCCGGAACCGCCGGAGCGCCGGCGCTCGACGGTGCGCTCTCGTTCTCGGGCGGCCAGTTCAGCGCGCCCATCGAGTCGGTCCCGCTGAGCGAACTTGGGGCGCGGCTGACGTTCCACGGCAGCGAGGCCAGGCTTGAGTCGCTGCACGCGGCCGCCGGCGGCGGTACGCTCGACGCGAGCGGCTCCGAAAACTTCGCCGATCTGGTTCATCCGGGCGTCGATGCGGCCTACCATTTCGAAGCGCGCGCCCGTCACCTCAGCCTCGATGTGCCCTCGTACGGTTCGGGTACGGTCGACGGCGCGCTGTCGCTCAACCATGCTCCGAAGAGCGCGCCCCGGATCGCCGGCCGGCTGACGCTCAACGACGGCACCATCCCCTTCTCAGCGCTCTTGATCCTCGCGGGCGCCGCCCCCGCCACGAGCGCCGATACGGGCTTCACGGGGCCGGTCGCGGCGCCTCCGCCCGTGCCGCGCGAGGCTGCCTTCGATCTCGATCTGCTGGCCGAGCGCAACGTCCGGGTGCGCAGCGCCAACGTCGACATCGGCGCGCGCGGCGACTTGCACGTCGGCGGCACCCGCTCGGCGCCGGTCCTGGAGGGCACCTTCACCTCGACCGGCGGCACGATCACTTATTTCAGCACCGTCTTCCGCCTGCTCGACGGCAGCGTCACCTTCCAACCGGATCTTGGGTTGATTCCGAACCTCGAAGCCAACGCGACCACGCACGTCATCGACCCCGACCCGAACTTCGTGCGCAATCCGGGCGGCTCGGCCGACATCACCCTCAGCCTGCACGGTCCGGTAACGAACTTGACGATCGGCCTCAGTTCCAACCCGGCTTATGACCGCCAGCAGATCCTTGGGTTGCTGCTCGATGCCCCGGCGCTTGGCGCGAGCAATCTCTTCGGCGACTCGCCGCAATCGCCGACGCTCTATGGCAGCAACGAGCCGCGCGACCTTCCGCCCGGCGTGGCCGTCAGCCGCGCAAACGGCGAGCTCTCGGTAGCGCAGGAAGCCTTCGGCGTTGCCAACGCCCAATTCACCCGCACGTTGCTCGCTCCGATCGAAACGACATTCGCCCAAGCGGTCGGCCTGACGAACGTCAACGTCAACGTCGACTACACCGGCAATGTCGGACTGACGGCGCGGAAAATCCTTGGTAAGAACATGAACGCCATTTACGGCACGACCTTCGGCTACCCGTCGCGGCAAACGTTCGGCTTCGAGGTAAAACCCAACGAAGACTCAGCAGCCCAAGTTACGGTCTTTGAAACGATCGGCGCGCTTGGGCTGAACTCGTTGACACCCATCTACGCGGCCGGCACGAATTCACGCTTGCAGGCGGCCCAGCCATACGCCGGTACGACCGGCTTCTCGCTCTCTTTTCAACACTTGTTCAAATGACAAAACCAATCAATCGCCCGCTCTCGACGGCGGCCGGGCTCGAGTTTACGCAAGGCTTTCCCTGCCGCCCGGCCGCGGGGGTTGGGGGGTTCACCTCCAAATCAAAGGGAACGATGGGGCGCGGACAAAGAAACGGTCGGGTCGGCACCTGCGTTTGTCTGGGCAGATTGCGCGAAAACCACCTTCCGCGGCTTCGGCGCGTCGGTAGGTCCGAAGGATGCTTCCACTGAGTATGTTTTCACGTTGCCGGCGCGCGCGCCGACCGTTCGTCGCGTTCGCTGCCCTCGTGGGCCTCGCGGTCCCCTATCCGGCACGCGCCGGCGCTCCGGCCGCAGCTGCGCCCCAAGTCGTCGTGGCAGCAACTCCGGCGGCCGTCAGTGCGGCAAGCCCCGCTCCGGCAAACGCGCCGCCCGCGGCCAACGCCCCGCTTGTCGTCAGCGTCGACGTCTCGGGCAACGCGCACGTGCCGACCGACACGATTCTCGCGGTCGTGCGAACGCGCCCCGGGCAGCCCTTCGACGAGCGCGTAGTGCGCGAGGATCTGCAGAACATCTTCGATCTCGGGTACTTCTCGGATCAGGTGCCGCCGTTGATTCGCCAGCGGCCCGACGGTATCGCGATCACCTACCGGGTCATCGAGAATCCGGTGATCGAGCGCATCGCCTTTGATGGGAACGCGCACGTGCCGTCGGACACGCTGCTCGCGCTGATGGATACGGCCGTCGGGCAAGTGCTCAACACCAACACGTTCCACCAAGACGTGCTGAAGATCAATTCGTATTACGACAAGATCGGCTATAGCGGCCAGGTTCCAACCCACGTAGCCGGGCTGAACATCTCGAAGGACGGCGTGCTCAGCCTGCAAGTGCGCGAAGGCTTGACCGTGAGTCACATCGAGATAACCGGTCACCCGGTCATCCGCGAGTCGTTGATTCGCGCTGCGTTGTCGCTCAAAGAGGGCCAGCCGTACTCCGACGATTCGCGCGAGAAAGACGGCGACGCGTTGCGCAAGCTGTACGAAAAATACGACTTGCAACTGGGAGACTTCGAGGCGGGCATCGATCCGACCACGGTCGACCTGCAAAAAGGGACGGCCGTCGTCAAGTACAGCATCTACGCCGCGGTCGTCGGCGCGGTTGAAATCACGGGCAATAGCGTCACCAAAGACGTCGTCATCCGGCGACAGCTGCGCTTGCGCCCGGGCATGATCATTACCCAGGGTCTGCTGCGGCGAGACTACGAGCGGCTCAACAACTTGGGATTCTTCGAAAAAGTCGATCTCAATCCGAAGCCGGGTCCCGATCCAAAGAAGCCCTATGAAGTGACCCTCGACTGGAACGTCAAGGAGCAGCGCACGGGTACCGCCCAGATCGGCGCCGGCTATTCCGGCGGTCCGACCGGTGAAGGTCTGACCGGAACGCTTTCGTACTCGCAGAACAACATCAACGGCACCGGGAACGGCGCTTCGATTCGCTTCGAGCGCGGGTCGCGCGTTTCCGATGCGCAGCTCACCTACTCGATTCCGTATTTGGGCACGACGCCGCGCTCGGAGAAGTACAGTTTGGGCGCCTCGATCTTTACGAGCGATCAAACCAACTTCTATCAGGTCTACCAAGCCTCGACCGCACAAGCGATCAACATCGCACCGATCGCGTGCGCGATCGGCACCTGCGCCGGTGCCGCCGTCGGTACGAGCCCGGTCGTGCTGACGCCGAACTCGAATCTGATCTCGGGCGTAGCCGCAACCTATGCTACCCGCGCCGACGGTGCGTCGGCCAATCTCGGCCGCCGTTTGAGCGATACGTTGACCGCTACCCTGAGCGTGACGGCCGAACGCTTGAGCACGGACGTTACGCTGCCGTCGCCGTTCTTCTTGGCCGGCACCGAATCAATTCTCAGTAATCCGCTCACCAATACGCCGTTCGGCACGCAGACCAACGGCACGACGCTCGGCATCATCGCGCCCTCGATCGCCAACACCTCGAACGGCGTCGGCAACAACTTGCACTCCGTTGCGATCGGCCTGCAGAACGACACGCGTGACGACGTCTTCAATCCGCGCCGCGGCTCGACCGCATCGCTAACCGAAGAAGTCTCCAATCGGGCGATCGGTTCGCAGTTCGGTTATACGGTGACGACCTTCGATGGCTCCAAATTCTTCCCGTTGCTGAGGAACGCGACCCTCGGTTTCCACGCGCTCCTGGGCGATTCGACCGGTGCGATTCCGCCGAATAAGCTCTTCGTTCTGAGCGATCAACAGTTGCGCGGCTACAGCGAAGTCTTCTACGGAACCGAAGAGGCGCTGCTGCAGTCGGAACTGCGCATCCCGGTTTCTCCCGACCGCAAATTCAACATCGCGCTGTTCTATGATTATGGCGGCCAGCGCATCCGCGGGGCCCAGCCGATCACGCAGTTCGGGCAGGTCCTGATCAACTACAACGACTGGCTATACCGCACGGACGCGGGCGTCGGTATTCGCTTCGACATTCCGCAGCTCGGCTTCAAATCGATCCGGCTCGACTTCGCCAAGGGTGCGGCGGGAACGCACACGAGCTTCGGTATCGGACAGAGCTTCTAAAGGAACATGGGTATTCGTCTTCACCGTATCGCGGTCGCCGCGGGAGCACTGCTCCTCTCGGCGGCCGTACTCGCGCCCGCGACCCTCGCAGCCGACGTTACCGATATCGGTTATGTCGATCAGGCGGCGCTCTCCAACATTTCGTCATTCATCGATGCGAATCGCCAGCTCGCACAGTTCAAGATCCAACTGGACCGTCAGTTTGCCAAGCGTATCCGCAGCGTGCGCGATCAGAACGTGCAGGCCCGCATCGCTCAAGAATTTCAGAACAAGCTGCAGCAGCGCCAGCGCGATCTCTTCGGCCCGCTCTTCCAGCGCGCGCAGGTGGCGATCGCCTCCGTTGCGTCGAGCAAGAACCTGTCGGTGATCGTCGACAAGCATATCATCGTCTTCGGCGGTCAAGACGTGACGAGCGCGGTCGTCGATCTGTTGGCGGGACCGGGCGATCCGATTCCGCCCGTCAACACGCCGCCGCCGTCATCGGTCGGGTTCGTCGACCAATCGCAGATCGACAACGTGCCCTCGCTCAAAGCGGCCAACGATGATTTTCAAAAGTTCCGGGCCGACCAGGAGCAGCAGGCGCAGGCGAAGATCAAAGGAGCAAGAACCGACGCCGACCGCGAGCAGATTCTCAAGGACTATCAAGCGGCGTTGGCTGCCAAGCAAAAGCAAGAGATCGAACCTCTGGTCGACCGCACGCGAAACGCGATTGCCGACGTCGCCAAGAAGAAAGGGCTCTTGCTCGTCATCGACCGCACGAATTTGATCTATGGCGGCACGGACATCACAAGCGATGTCACAAACGAACTCAAGTAGGCGGCCTAGCCTTCTCCGCGCAGCGTTGTTGACTGCTGTCATTTCGCTCGCCGCTTGCGCACACCAAGGGGTCGCGACCCCTGAAGCGACGCAGATGCCCGGGGCGGAGCATATCGGCTACGTGCGCATGGAAGAACTCGTGAAGGTCCACCCGCTGTACTCGCAGCTCGCGCGCCTGGACGAAGACGTACAGGCCTTACAGTTGCGTTCGGTCGGCAGCGCCATCGCCCGCTCGGGCGCCGACATCCGCAAAGAAGAGCGTGCCTTACAGCAGGAGCTCGAGCTAGCCGCCGATCGCACGAAAAAAGAGTTGAACGACAAGCAGCAGCAGTATGCCAAGCGCGAACAGGCCGCCATCGCGGCAGCCATTGCCGCCGCCGGCGGCGTGAGCGGTCCGAGCGGCGGTCAGATCGCCGGAGGCATCGCGCAAGCCGCACAGACGCAAGCGCGCGGTGCGGCGGCAACGGCTCAGCACAACTTCGATGTTTACCGGCGCCAAGTGATCGCGCAGGATGAGGCGGCGACGCGCTCGCTCCAGCAGTCGCTCGCGGAACGGGCCGACCGCACGTATCGCGCCAAGGCCGAGGAGCTGCAGCGGCAAGAGTCCGATTTCTCGTTGCAGCAGGCCTCGGGCGATGCCGCCGATCGTTTGTCGCTACGCGCCAAGCTGTCCAATTTGGCACTGGACGATACGACGCGGGCCGATGTCAAGAAGCAGCTGGACGCACTCGATCAAAAAGAAGCGGATGCCGTCGGCGCGATGAAAAACCGCGATCAAACGACGTTGATCGCGCTGCAGAAACAACTGCACGATCAAGTGCGCGCGGAACTCGACACCCAGGCGGCCCAAATTCACAAGCGCACGATCGCCAAGATCCACGAGCGCGAGAGCGACACGCGTACCGCGCTGATGGGACAGCTTGGAGGGCTCGGCGCCGTGAATAGCGGCGCGGCGCCGGCCGGGATCTCGCCCGACATGCGCGCCAAACTTCAGGCGTTGCATCAGAAATACCAGAGCGACTACGATAAGGAAGCCTCGCAGACGATCGCGCAGTTTCAGAAGACGCGCTCCGACCTGACCAAGCGCTTCCAAGAGCTCGAGGGTGTCGATGCGGATGCCCAGGCGGGCGCCGGTCAGCAGATGGACACCCTGCAGAAACAGCGTGGTGAGCTTTACGAGGAGATGGTCGCTCAGATCGGTCGCGAGGTCAAAACGATCGCACGGCAGCGCGGCATCAACGTGGTGATCAGTGATGTGCTGGCGCCGGCCGGCGGAGTCGATCTTACCGAAGACGCCAAAAAGGACATCGAGAGTTTACACGAGTGAAACGAATCATCGTCTGTGCCGGAGCGCTGCTTGCGTTTGCCGGCTGCGCCACCCAATCGCCTCCGATCGCAACGGTCGACTTGCTACGGATTCAGGCAAATTGGCCGAAGTTCATCAACTATTCCAATCAGCTCACCTCCGACTCCGAGGCGATCCGCCGCTCCAACGCCCCGCCGCGCGAAAAGCAGCGTGAACTCGACGGCCTGCGCCGGCGCTACGACGACATGCAAAATGAAGTGACGGGCGATCTGCGCGAAGCGGCGCAGGAGATCGCAAGCGAGCGGCATTTCAAGCTGATCGTTACGCGGCAGTTCGTCGGCTATGGCGGCGTCGACATTACGGGCGACGTCGAGAAGTTGCTGAAGATCACCGAAAAGGCGCCGGCGAATTAGCGCACGGATGGCCACCCTGGCAGAGTATGCGGTCCGTGTCGGCGGGACCGTCCGGGGAGACGCAAGCGTCGCGATCGAGCGCATCAGCGCGATCGACGACGTCGATACGGTCTCGTTGACGTACGCGAGCGACGAACGCTACCTGCGGGCGGCGCTCGATTCGCGCGCGGCCGCCATTCTGACCGAAGCCGCAACCGCGGACAAGGCGCCTGCCGCGCGCAAGCCGCTCTTGATCGTCGCCTCCGTGCGCGCGGCCCTGGCGGCCCTGCTCGCAGAACTCGAACCACCGCGGCCGCAAACGCCGTACCGCGACCCTTCGGCAATCGTCGATCCGAGTGCCGAGGTCGGACCGGACGTGCACGTCGGACCGCTGGTCACGATTGGAGCCGGCGCCTCGGTCGGTGCGGAAACGCTCTTGCTCGCCGGCGCCGTGGTCGGTGCGGGCGCGCGGCTTGGACGCGGCTGCACGCTGCACCCGCGGGCGATGCTGCTCGATCGCTGTACGGCCGGCGACCGCGTCGTCTTGCAGGCGGGCGCGATCGTCGGTAGCGATGGCTTCGGTTACGTCTTCATCGACGGCCGCTTCCTGAAGATTCCGCAAGTGGGCGACGTCGTGCTCGGAGACGACGTCGAGATCGGTTCGAACACGTGCATCGATCGCGCCCAGACCGGCTCGACGACGATCGGCACCGGCACGAAGATCGACAACCTGGTGCAAGTCGGGCACAACTGTCGTATCGGCAAGCACTGCGGTTTCGCGGCCATGAGCGGGCTTGCCGGTTCTACCATCATCGGCGACTACACGATCGTCGGCGGGCAGAGCGCCTTCAAGGGTCATATCACGGTCGGCTCGCGCGTCAAGATTGCCGGCGACACGATGGTGTGGAACGACGTCGAAGACGGTGCTTTCATCAGTGGACGCCCCGCGCGCGACCACCGCGCGGAGCTGCGCCAGCAGGTTCGCCTTCGCAATCTCGAAAAATTGTTTGAGCGGGTAAGCGCTTTGGAGCAAAAGTAATGCATCAGCACACGTTGCGGGACGTGCTCGAGTTCGAAGGCACCGGCCTTCACACGGGCGCCCCGGGCCGAATCCGAATCCGGCCGCAAGTGGACGGCAGCGGCCTGCGCTTTCGCCTCGTCGAGGGCAACGTTTCGTTTCCGGCCCACGCCGAGTACGTGCTTGAAACTCGACGCGCCACCGTCATCGGCGTCGGGGAGCATCGTGTCTCGACGGTCGAACACGTGCTGGCCGCGCTCTTTGCAATGGGTGTCGACAACGCCTCGATCGAGGTCGAAGGGCCCGAAATTCCCGTGATGGACGGCAGTTCGGCTGCCTTCGCGGAAGCGATTGCAAAGGTTGGTCTCGCCGACCAGCACGCGCAGCGGCCGGAATTCACCCTCGAGCAGCCGATGATTTTTCACGACGGCGACGCGCTCTTGGTCGTCGCGCCGGCAGAGTCGTTTCGAATTCGTTTTGCGGTCGACTACGCGCCGCCGATCGGCGCGCAGTTCATCGATGCGACGATCACCCCGGACTACTTCATTCGCGAAATCGCGCCGGCGCGCACGTTCGGTTACTTGCACGAGGTCGAAGCTTTGCGCAAGGCGGGTCTCGCGCGCGGCGGATCGCTCGACAATGCGCTTGTCTTCGCACCGGACGGTCCGCTGACGCCGCTGCGCTGGCCGAGCGAGGTCGTTCGCCACAAGGTGCTCGATCTGATCGGCGATCTTGCGCTCCTGGGGGCTTGGCCGCGCTGCGAGGTCATCTCGGTCAAGAGCGGGCACCGGCTGCATGCGCGCGCGGCTAGCGCGCTGCGCCAGGCGCGCGCGAAGGCCATACCGGCGGCGAGCGTTTCGTGAGCATCGAGCTGGCCGAAGCCGGCGACAGTATGGATATCACGCGGCTGATGGCTGTCTTGCCGCATCGCTATCCGATGCTGCTGGTCGACCGCATCACCCATTTCGTGCGAGGCAAAGAGGCAACCGGTTACAAGAACCTCTCGATGAACGAGCACTTCTTTCAGGGACATTTTCCGGGCTATCCTTTGATGCCCGGCGTCTACATGGTCGAGGCGCTCGCCCAACTCGGCGGCACGATCATTTTAGGACCTGATGATTACATGCGGCGCATTGCGGTGCTCGCGGGAATCGAGAAAGCGAAGTTTCGCCGGCCGGTCGTGCCGGGCGACCGCCTCGACATGCATACGACCTTCTTGCGCGCGCGTTCGAACGTGGGCTGGGTCGGCGGCGAGGCGCGGGTCGACGGCAAGCTCGTCTGCTCGGGCGAGCTGATGTTTTCACTGTCGGAGGTGCCGAGTTTCGGCATGGACGCGACGATACTGCACCAATGATACATCCGACCGCGATCGTCCACCCGCGCGCCGTCATCGGAGAAGGGGCTGAGATCGGCCCCTTCTGCGTGGTCGGCGAGCACGTGAAAATCGGCCCGCGCACGCGTCTACTGGCGCACGTCGTCGTCAACGGCTACACGACGATCGGCGAGGATTCCGAAATCAACCCGTTCTGCTCGATCGGGGCGCCTTCGCAAGACCGCAAATACCAGGGCGAGCGGTCCTACACGACGATCGGCGACCGTACGGTCCTACGCGAATACGTCTCGGTCAATCGCGCGACCGGCGAAGAGCAAGTGACCTCCGTCGGTGACGACACGCTGCTGCTCGCCTACGTGCACATCGCGCACAACTGCCGGATCGGCAACCACGTTACGATGTCTTCGACCGCGCAACTCGCCGGCCACGTGATCATCGAGGATTACGGCACGGTCGGCGGCCTGACGGGAGTGCACCAGTTTGTGCGCATCGGAACCCACGCGATGGTCGGCGGCCTCTCGCGCATCACCCGCGACGTTCCGCCCTACTTCTTAGTGGAAGGCAACCCCGCGCAGCCCTACGGGCTCAACACGGTTGGTCTGCGGCGTGCCGAGTTTACGCCCGAGATCGTTTCCGAGCTCAAGGCCTGCTACCGGATCATGTACCGCTCGGGCAACAACATCTCGCAGGCCGCCGAAGCGATGCAGGTGATCGTCAAGAGCGATCAGGGCCGGCATCTGCTGGGGTTCGTGGAAGCGCCGTCGGAGCGCGGTATCATGAAGTAATGCGCGTGTTCATGGTGACGGGCGAAGCGTCGGGCGACATGCTGGCCGCATCGCTTGCCACCGCGATGCGCGAGTTCGTCCCGGACATTCAATTCGCGGGCATCGGCGGCGAACGTATGGCGAGCGCCGGCATCGAGTTGACGACGCGCACGACAGGTTGGGCCAGCATGGGTCCGCTCGCGGCGCTCGTGCGCATTCCGCCACTGCTGATCGTCGCCTGGCGTCTCATCCTCTGGCTGAGGTCCTCGCCCTGGGATCTGATCGTGGTGGTCGATTTCGGCGCGTTCAACTTGCGCCTCGCGCGCTGGCTGCGCCGCATCGGCTATCGCAAGCCGATCCTCTATTACTTCCCGCCGGCCGCGTGGCTCGACAGCCCGACGCGGGCACGCGCCGTGGTGCGTTACTCGACGCCTCTCACGGCCTTCGCGCACCAGCGAGACTTCTACCAATCGCTCGACCTTCCGATCGCATACTTCGGCCATCCGCTCGTTTCGTTGATCGAGCCGCGCAGGGTCCGGCCCGCGGCCGCGCGCGACGGGGGGATCGTCGCATTGCTACCCGGCAGCCGGCGCGGTGAAATCGTGCGCCATCTCGACCCGCTGTTGCGCGCAGCGCGCTTGATCCGCGCGCAGCGGCCGCTGGCGCGCTTCGTGATCGGCGCTGCCGACGCGGAAGCGGAGGAGTTGATCCGCGAAACGGTCGGCCCGGGGGAGCGGGAATCGATTCAGATCGTGCGCGGAGCGCGAGCGGCGCTCGACGCCGCCGACGCCGCTTGGATCGCCTCGGGCACGGCCGTCTTAGAGGCGGCTCTGCGTGAGGTGCCGGCGGTTGCGCTCTACATCATCTCGGATGCCAGCGTCGGTTACGCGAAACGGGTTTGGTTGAACAAACACCGCTACGTAACGCTGCCCAACCTTTTACTCGAGCGCGAAATCGTACCCGAATATCTGCAAGAGGCGGCGACGCCCGAGGCCTTGGCGGCTGCGCTCGAAGCGCTGTTGAACGACCCGACGCAGCAACTGGGTGAGATGCGCGCGCTACGCGGCGTGCTCGGCGCTCCCGATACGCTGCGGCGTTGCGCCGCCTTTGCGGTCGAGGTTGCGAAGAGCGGATGACGGCGCTGCGCATCTATCACACCTCCGATTTGCACGACCATCGTGGTTTCGCTCCGCGTTTGCGCGCTCTGCGCGAACGCGCGCCCGGACTATTGCTCGATTGCGGCGACTCGTTGCGCGGCAGCCAGACCGTGTATTTCAAAAGCGAGCCGATCGTGGCCGAAATGGATGCGGCAGGCTACGACGCACAGGGTGCGGGTAACCGCGAGTTTCACTATCTGTTCGGATTGATGGCGGCGCGCGCGCGCGCGATGCAGCATCCCTTCTTGTGCTCGAATCTGATCGACTTGCGCGGCCGCGCTTTGCCGTTCGTGCCGGAGATAACGTTCGAACGTGACGGCTGGCGGGTGCGCCTGTTTGCGCTGCTCGTCGTGCAGTATCCCGAGGGGAGTCCCTGGGAACGCATCTTCGGATGGCGCTTTCTCGACCCGCTCGAAGTCGCGCGCCGCTTCGCCGCCACAACGCCGGAGGGAACGACGCTCGTCGTTCTCTCTCATCTTGGCTTGAAGCTCGACCGGATGCTGGCGCGCGCGGCGCCCCGGCTCGATCTGATCTTGGGCGGCCACAGTCACGACACGCTGCACGCACCGGAATACGTGGGCGGTGTCCCGATCGTGCACGCCGGACCGTACGGTGCTTACGTTTCGCAAACCGAACTAGAACGCACGGCAGGCGGCCGCGCTCAGCTCACGAGCTTTGAACTGTTGCCGCTCCTAAACGCGCAGGCGGCGCCTTGATGCGCCGCATCCTCTTCGTCGCCAACGGTCACGGCGAAACGGCAATCGCGGCGCGTATCGGGGGCGAGATCGCGACGTTGTCGGCGGAACCGGTCGCACTCGATTTGCTGGCACTGGTAGGAACGGGCGCGGGCGCGGAGCCGCTGACCGTCGTCGGCCCGCGCCGCGCGATGCCGAGCGGCGGGCTCGTCGCGATGGGCAACGTGCGCGCGATCCTGCGGGACCTGCGAGCGGGCTTCGCCGGACTGCTCGCAGCGCAAATCGATTTCTTGCTGCGGGCTCGTTCGCGCTACGAGATCGTCGTCGCGGTCGGCGATGCCTACGCGCTCGCGCTCGCGTTCTTGACGCGAACGCGCACGGTTTTCGTCGGGACGGCCAAGAGCGTGTACGTTGCGCCGTACGGCCCGTTCGAACGAACGCTGTTGCGCCGCGCGGCGCGGGCGTTCGTGCGTGATGCGCCGACCGCGCAGCGGCTGCTCGCCGCCAACGTCGATGCGCGCGCAGCCGGCAATACGATCGTCGACCTGGTCGACCCCGAGGCAGCACCGGCCCGGGCCGCGGGTGGCCAGCCGCCACGGCGTTGGATCGGTATTCTCCCCGGCAGCCGCGAGGAAGCTTACGCTGACGGCGTGCGGCTGGCGCGCACGGTGCGGGAACTGGGTCTGCGGGATGCCGGCATCGGCGGGCTCTTTTCGATCGCACCGACGCTCGAGGCGGGGCGCTTCGCTCATGCCTTGAGTGACGACGGCTGGGCGCTCGAGGCAGCCGGACCAAACGCGCCGTTCGAGGCGCAGAGCGGCACGACACGCCTGGTCGGCTGGAGCGGCTCGCTCGGCGCGCTGCTGGCCGCAAGCGTCGCGGTGCTCGGTCAAGCGGGCACGGCCAACGAACAAGCCGCCGGCTGCGGTGTTCCCGTGATCGCGCTCGGCGCGCCGCGAGCGGGCCGGGACGAATGGTATCGCATGCGTCAGCGGCGCTTGCTCGGCGACGCGTTGCTGCTCGCTTCGCCGGATCCCGCCGCGGCCGCCGCGGAAATCGCGGAGCTGCTCGGCGATGAGGTGCGCCTGCAGGACATGCGCGCCGCCGGACGCGCGCGCATGGGCGGGCGCGGTGCGACCGCAGCGATCGCACGCGAGATCCTGGAACTCGCATGAGAATCACAGCGCTCGCGCTTGCCGCGTTCTTTGTGGTCGTGCAGTTCTACACATCGCTCGCGTCGCTGTCGCCGACGCCGCCGGTCGGTTATGTCTTCGCGACGCGGGCCGTAGCGGCCGGGCTGATTGTCGTGCTGATCGTCTCAGCACTGTGGTGCCTCGGGGAACTGCTGCGCGAGCGCCGGCCCGTGCCCGCGACCTCACGCGCTCTTTTGAGCGCGTGGATCGCACCGGCCGCGCTCGCTGCGGTGCTCGGTTTCGATCCGCTTTCGAGCCTGCAAGTTGTGGCTGTGATGCTCTTGACCGGGATCTTTCACATTGCGCTCGTGCGCTATTACGCGCGGCCGCCGGTCGCGCGATATTTGCTCGGAGCATACTTGTGGACGGGCCTCGCTGCGTCGGTCGCCGCGCTTGCGATGCTCGCAGCGCGCGAACCGGCGGCGCTGTTTGCGCTCAACAACGGACGCGCGGCCGGATTTTTCGTGACGGCCAATCAGTTTGCGTCGTTTCTGATCGCCTTCATCTTCATCGCGTTCGGAACGGCGCTGGCGAGCGCCGGCCGCTTGCGCGGGCTGGCGGCGACGGCTAGCGCAAGCGCCCTGCTCGCGCTCGTCGCAACGGTGTCGCTGGCGGGCTGGTTCGGGGGCGCCGCCGGCGCGATTTTCTTCGCGTTCGCAAGCGGCGCGCGCCGAACCGGAATCGCGCTCTCGTGCTGCTGTGTTGCGCTCGCGCTCGTGCTCGCGCTGCACCCGCTGCGCCACAATCCGGCCGGCTCGCTCGACCGCCTGCGCACCTGGGGCGCCGGTCTGCGCGTCGCCGCATTGTTGCCGCTGACCGGTACCGGTCCGATGGCGTACTGGCGGGTGTACCCGGCAATTCGCGCGCCGGACGGCGACCCGCCGGGCAGTTTCGGCGCCCTGCACCCGCACAACGCCTACCTGTCACTTGCCGCAGAGACCGGAGCAGTCGGCCTTTTGGCGTTCGCTTACGGCTGGTATCGATTCGGACGAACGGTCGCCTCCACACTGCGCGCTTCACCGCCGCGCGGCCGCTCCTTGGCGCTCGGCGCGTGCGCGGGCTTGGTGGCGCTGCTCGCGCAGGGGCTGTTCGATAGCATCGGAATCGTCGAAGTGACCTTCGTGTGGATTCCCTATACGGCGCTGGCGCTTGCGGCCGCCGAAGCCGGCTTCCCCATTCCGGCCCGCGCGCGGTGACCCGCAAGGCCGGTGCCGCACTCGTTCTGGCGCTCGGCGGCGCGTTCGCCGGCTGCGGCGGGCGTCCGGCCGCCCCGTCGTCCGCGCCCGAGGCAAGCGCAGCGTCGAGCGCGGCGGCCTCGGCAGCGCCGATAGCGAAACCATCCTCATCGAGCGTGCCGATCCAATTCAATGCCAGCAAAGTCGGCTCGAAGTACATCTATCTGACGAAGCAAAAAGGCAATCGTAGAGTGTACATCTTACGGGCCGACAGCGAGAGCGGCGAGTATTCCGGTCAAAATACCGGGCGAAGCAACTTCGCAAGCCCCCACATCACGTTTTTCGGCGATGGCGGCAAGCGTCTTGTTGCCGATGCCCCGCTTGGAACGGTCGTCGAAAAGGAGCGCAGCGTCTTGATGAGCGGCGGCGTGAAGGCGCGCTCGCAGGACGGGATGACGCTTTCGAGCGACACCCTGCGCTACAACGATCAGACCGAGATCGCCCACGGCGAAGGCGACGTCGACGTTGTCTTTCCTCAGGGTGAGGAGCTGCGCGGTCAGACGATCGATTGGGACTTGCGCACCGGTCACATCGACGTTACGGGCGCGCGCTGATGCAGCTCACCGACCCGAGCCAACTCGACGGCGAGCGCCGCATCGTGCTCGAGAATCTGGTCAAGCGTTACGGCGCGCGGGCCGTGGTGGACGACGTGAGCGCGAACGTGCATACGGGCGAAGTCGTCGGCCTGCTCGGGCCCAACGGCGCCGGCAAGACCACCACGTTTTACATGGTCGTGGGCTTGGTGAAGCCGGACGGCGGGCGCGTGACGCTCGAGCGCGACGGGACCGCGCTCGACCTGACGGGACAACCCATGTATCGCCGCTCGCGGGCTGGCATCGGCTACCTCTCGCAGGAGAACTCGATCTTCCGTAAGCTTTCGGTCGGCGACAACATTCGCTTGATCTGGGAGATGAACGGCGTGCCGCGCGAAGAGCAGGAGCGCCGTTTGCCCGAGTTGCTGGCCGAGTTCGGCCTTTCGAATTTCATCGACGCGCGCGGCGATTCGCTTTCGGGCGGTGAACGGCGGCGCGTCGAGATCGCGCGCGCCATCGCGACCGATCCGGCGTTTCTGTTGCTCGACGAACCGTTCACCGGGATCGATCCGATCGCGGTCGCGGATATTCAGGTGATGATCCGGCAACTGCGCGACCGCGGCCTCGGCGTCCTGATCACCGATCACCAAGTGCGCGAAACCCTCGCCATCGTCGACCGTGCCTACATTCTCAACGACGGCAAGGTCGTCGTCTCGGGCAACGCACAGGAAGTGCTGTCGTCCCCGATCGCCCGGCAATTCTATTTGGGCGAAGGCTTCCGGCTGTAGTGGTGCACGCATGTACCGGTTAGAAGCCCGGCGACCGGAAACGCCGCTTGCGAACGTGCGGACCTTCGTAGCGGCGCTCGTGCATCCGACGATCCTCGATCGTTACATGGCGCAGGAGCTCGTCGGTCCGTTCAACTTCGGGCTTTCAGCCTTCACCCTGATCTATGCCGCGACCACGATCCTTGCGATCGGGCGGCTGGTCTCCGAAGAGCATGCGCCGCTCCTTGCATCGATCGCGTATTTTCTTTGGCAGCTTCCGCAGATCGTGGTCACGGTCGTGCCGATGGCGATGCTGCTCGGGACCCTGCTCACGCTGCAGCGCCTGTCGGCCGAGAGCGAGATCACCGCGCTCAAGGCCGGCGGCGTCGGGCTCGTGCGCGCGGTTGCGCCGCTCTTGGTCGTCGGCTTCGGCGTGTCGCTAGCGGCCTTGGCATTGCAAGAAGGCGTCGTGCCGTATGCCAACGACCAGGCGATCTATCTACGCGATCAGTCGATTCAACATCTGGGCGCGTTCGGCGGGGGAACCCACACGGTCGTGACCGGCCTGCCGGGCGGCGGACAACAGGTGACGTATTTCCGCGGCTTCGACGCGGCGACGCAGCAACTGCTGTTCGTCACGATCGTGACCTACGGCGCGGACAACCGGCCGCAAGCGATACTCTTCAGCGACCGCGGCCACTACGATCAAAACTCGTGGACCTTCGACCTGGCTTCGATCTATCGGTTCAACGGTGACGGGACGACGCAAGCGTCGCAGGAACCGGACATGCACGTCGACGTCGGCGAGAAGCCGAGCGAAATCCAACGGCGGGTCGCCGACAACAACCGGGAGACGATGAGCCGCTCGCAAATACGTGAGATCATCACGTCGGGACAGCTCTCGCCCCAAGAGTTGCGAGCGTATCAAGAGACGTACGAGGACAAACTTGCACGCCCGTTCGCATCCTTCGTGTTCACCTTGATTGCGGTGCCGTTCGGACTACGGCCATCGCGCGGCGGCGGCACCGGTCTCGGTTTTGGCCTCGCGGTCGCGATCGTGTTCGTGTACTTCGTCATCGCGAGCATTTGCTCGGCCGTCTTTTCGGGGCTACCCGGCGGCTACGCGATCTCGAGCGTCGGCGCGTGGCTGCCGAACGTGATCTTCACGACGATCGGCTGCGTACTGCTGCTGCGCGCGGCGCGGTACTAGGCCCGGTGCGTTAGTGGGGGTTCCGGGCGGGATCATCCTGATCGTTCTGATCGTCCTCGTCGCGGGCTTGATCGCCTACATCGGCGACCGCGTCGGCCATCAGGTCGGGCGCAAACGCATGACGCTCTTCGGTTTACGGCCGAAATACACGTCGACGATCGTGGCCGTTGGCACCGGCATGATGATTGCGCTGGTCGTCACGGTCACGACGCTGCTCGCTTCGGAGTATGCGCGCGCGGCGTTTTTCAACCTGACCAAAATCAACAACGAAGTCAACGACTTGCGCGCGCGCGCCGACGAGCTGGAAGCGCAGGTGCGCAAGAACAACATCGTCGTCAACCACGGCGATTTGCTCTACAACCAATTCCTCTTGCTGACACCCCAAGAAACGCCGAGCGAGCGGCGCCGCCGTTTGGCAATCTTCGTCGATGCGGTGATCGCGAATCTGAACCGCACCTACGTCCCTCAGGGGCTCAAGCCGTACATCGGCAATTCGCACATCCCCGAGGTGTCCACCAAGATCGATGAAGTGCTGAGCGACGCACGGGTGCAGGGCTTCTTGATTCGCGGCCCCGTGCTGCTCGTCGCCGTGGCCGACGAGAACCTTTTTGCGGGTGACCGGATCGCCTTTACCTTTGCACCCTATTCGGACATTCCGATCTTCCACGCCAATGAGTCGATTGCGAGCTTGGAAGTCGACGGCGGCACGACGATCAGCCCGAACGTGGCCTACGGACAACTCGCCCGCGGGATTTCGTCGACGGCAATCGAGGCGGGCATGCCTGCCTACTTCGCCAACGCCATTCCGGCGCTAACCTTGCAGCAAGTCCAGGCGACCCAGCAAGCAATTCGGACGGGCAGCGGCCGGTTCTACATCATTGCCCGGGCCGCGAGCGACGTCTATCCGCACACGGGCGGCATCCCGGTGGCCTTCTCGCTCAGCCGCAACCCGAAGTGAGGGAAGCGCGCATGACGCCCGGCCGTGAGGGAGTGCTGCTGGGCATCGACCCGGGAACGCGAAAATGCGGTTACGCGGTCGTCCGTAGCGCCCTCGAGCCGCCGCTGGAACTGGGAATCGTGCCGGCTGAGCGGCTCGGCGAGACCGTGGAAGGTCTCTGCGAACGTTTCCCCATCCGCCGGGTCGCGCTCGGACACGGAACCAATGCGACGACGATCGGCGCGGTACTCGCCGCCCTCGGACTTGCGGTGACGATGGTGGACGAACGGGAGACGACGCTGCTCGCCCGGCGGCGCTACTTCGCGGTCCATCCGCCGCGCGGTTGGAAGCGCTTCGTTCCACGCGGTATGCTACTCCCTCCGGGCCCGATCGACGATTTTGCAGCCGCATTGATCGCCGAACGGCTCCTCGCACTCGAAGCCGGCCAAGAGACCCTATAGGAGCGCCTTGACCGGAGGCACCTGGGCATAGCACGCTCGCCCCGCAGGATAGGGCAGGACTCGATAGCGTGCCCTGATAATCCGGCACACGGCATACGCTCTAGCGGTGGGCGTACTTTCCGTGTCTCTCCGTGGTGCAGGAAACATGGCCATGCTCTCCACGGACGGTTAGTGCCTTTGCCGTCGCGAGTGTTTGCTGGAGCCTCGGCTTCTTCAATCTTCTGGAGGATTTATGAAGCGTCTCGCACGCCTCGCCCTCGCCATTGGCTTTGCAGCGTCGCTGTTGGCCGGTGGTGCGCGCAAGGCTGCCCTCGCGACGCCGTTTTCGGATGTGCCGGCCAATCATTGGGCCTACCAGTACATTCAGAGCCTTGCGGCAGACGGCGTCATCGACGGCTATCCCGATGGGATGTTTAAGGGTGACCGGCCGCTCACGCGCTACGAGATGGCCGTCGTCGTCGCGCGTGTCATCGCCAAGCTACAGGAAAACGGCAACCAGGGCGTCTCGAAAGAAGATCTCGAAAAGCTGCAAAAGCTCGTCGACGCGCTCAAGGATGAACTGGACGGTCTCGGCGTCCGGGTCACCAACCTCGAAGATTCGCTCGACGCGCTCGACAAGCGCACCAAGTTCGCGCAAGGGCTCTCACTGCACGGCGTGTTCTTGCCGAACGTCACCTTCCGCGAACGCTACATCATTCCGACCACCGTTCCCAACACGACGGGCGCTGCCGTGACGACCTATAACGGCGTTTCCGTGCCGCCGGGCACCGCGCTCGGCAACCCGACCGCGGTTGTGCCCTATTCGTCGTCGGCCACATCGGTCGATCCGTTCATCAACGCGTACCTCGCGACGGACGACTCGAACAATCCGTTCACCCAGGCCAATTCCGGCATCCAAATCCGGCAAGACAGCCGCTTCTCGCTCTCCTACGCCGTCAACGACAACCTGACGGTTTCGCTACCCGTGCACATTCTGAATTTCGAGTACGGCGGCGACTTTTCGCAACAATCGAAGTTCGATATCGAACCGACGATCGACATCGCGATCGCTCACGCCGGAGCGATCTCAAACCTCGACTTCAAGTTCGGTGTTATCGACACGATGACGTCGTCGCGCACGGGTCTTGCCTTCCGCGCGCCACAAGGTTACAACGGTGCGATCCCCTACGAAGATCCCTACCAGCCGCCGCAAAAGGGCCTCTTGGTGAAGGGTACGATCGGCGAGGGCACCTTCGGCCTGACCGATTTCGAAGGATCGTTCACCCGCGTCGACGATACGCGAATCGATACGCAGCCCGGCGCGGTCGATCCAAGCGTCTTACCGCTCAACGCGAACACCTACTTCTACCCGATCGTTGCGCCGCAAGAGACGTTCACCCAGACGACCCCGGCCGGATCGCTAAAAACCGATACGTTCAGCGCGGGAACCGGAACCCTGACCCAGGTGTACCTCACGCAAGAGGCGGTCAACGGCTCGGTCTACATCTCGTTCTTCAACGGCGCCAGCTTCAATAATGCAGGTACGCAAATCGGCGGGCCGACCGTAACCGTTCCGGCCTTCACGTTCAACGCCGCCTTTAACGCGGTCGTGTTCACGACGCCCATTCCGGCGGGTTCAACGGTCAGCATTACCTATAAGGGCTTGGGATCGTCGAACAACAGCTCGATCGAGCGCTACATGGTCCACGCGCGCATCAATCAGAAATTCAAGGGGTATCCCGGCGGCGAAGTCGGCGTGACCTTGACGCGCATCTTTGACTTCGACGATGAGCAGACGAGCGGGAACGGCACCAACGGCGTCTCGCTGATCAACGCGAGTTCGGCCGACGGCTTGGGCTTGGTCAGCGACTCGGTACTGGGACTGGATTTCCAGGCGCCGCTGCCGATTGACATCGAGGGCAGCGCGAGTACGCAGCCGGTGCTCTTCGGCGAATTCGCCGACAGTAAATTCACGCCCGACTACACGAGCGTGGCCGCGGTCGGCGATACGGCCGGCGTGATCGGCTTGCGCCTGAAGATCGAAAAGGTCGAAATCGCAGCTCAATTTCAAAGCGTCGGAGCGAACTTCTTCGTCGGTGCGCCGTTCCGGTATTTCGGTAATGCGCCGGCGCTGTTCGCCAACTACAAGGGCTTCGCGCTGCCGGATTTCTTCGGCTTCGGAAACGACGTCGGCATCAATCAGCAGTTCGACAACCAGTTTTCGCGCCTGGGTCTAGCGGGTCCGTACACGACCTCCGTCGGCGTTGGCGGGACCGCGGGAAATCCGAACTTGACGTTCGGCAATCCGGTCTTCAACATGCTGCGCGTCAACAGCCCGACCTTCTATTCGGCCTTTGCACCGAATTCGCGCGGCGAAACGGTCACGATCAATACGCCGGTGCGCATCGGCGACTTCAACCTGACCGCGCGCGGGTCGTACCAGCATCTCCAAGAGATTCAGCCCGACGGCTTCGGCGGTTTCATGGGCGGCCCGGCCTTCGCGCCCGACATGCCGGAAATCAACAACGTGTACACGGTTGGAACGACCTTCACGCTTCCGGCCTTACAGTCGAAAGCGACCTTCAACCTCAATGGAACGTACGAAACGCTCCAGCGCTTCGACACGCGTGCCTTCCAATATTACCCGTTCAATCCGGCCACTCAGACCTTCGATGCGACCTCGGTGCTGGCAGCGCAAGCCGCGTTCCCGATCGGTGGCCCGTTCGGTTCGGGAAGCTCGGTCTCGTACTTCCCGAACTACATCAACATGCGGCACATCTTGATCGGCGCAAACGCGATCTTGCCGCTCTCGCGCGACCTCAACCTGACTGGTTCATTTACAACCCAGCGTTACGGCGGCTCGTATGGTACGACGTTCACGCAGAACATCTCCGAGCGCAAGGACTACTACACGACCGGTCTGACCTATAACATTCCGCACTCGAACTCGTCGTTGTCGGTTCTCGCGCGTCACTACCAGTACAACGACGCGGTGGTGCCCAACCTCAATCTGAGCCAGAATCGCCAGGACATCAACTTTACGGTTCGCTTCTAGCGCAAAGCACCTCAGCGGAAGAAAGGTGCGGCGGGCCGGATAGGGCCCGCCGCGCCGTTACCGTACTACGCGGCGATGCGCCGTGTGTTGGTAGCGATCGTGGTGGTAGCGGCCTGCGCCGGTTTGGCGGCGGTGCAAGTGCTCGCAAGCGTCGCGTTGCGCGCGCGGGCGGTGCCGGGCTCGTGGATTGCGCTCGTACCGCCGGCGGCGGGCGCGTGGGTCGCGAGCCTCGGGCCGGACGCACCGCTGCCCGGCATCCTGCGTCTCGTGCTCGCGCGCAATGCCCTCGCCGGCGGGAACCTCGACCTGGCCGCGCGTGATGTGGCGCGGCTCGCCCCTTCCCGCGACAAACTTGCCCTCGAAGCGAGCCTTGCGGCCGCGCACGGTGATGTCGCGGGCGCCGTGCGTGACGATCTTGCCGCCGAAGATCTGGCTGCCCTCGAAGAACAAATCGCGGCCGTCGCGCACCGCGGCGACATCGCGGGGGCGCTAGCTCTGCAGCACGCGGCGGTCGATCGCCTCGGGCGCGATCCGGCGGGCGGCGAGGGACTTGCCGAAGCGGATTTTCAACTCGGTCTGCTCGAGGAGACTCAAGCGTATCAGTTCGCACCCGGTGCTGCCGAGCGGCACGCGCACGAGCTTTCGGCGCGCGATGCTTACGCCAAGGCTCTGGCCTTGGCACCGCTCGAAGAACGCTATTTGATCGCGTACGGCAGCCAGTTGCTGAATTTGAGGGACGCGCCCGCCGCGGACGGCATCTTTCGCCGAGCGGCGGCGGTCGATCCGACCAGTGCGGAGCCGTTTGTGGGAATGGGTGAGGCGGCGTTGCAGATCGGGCGGCTCGCGGCCGCACGTGACGATCTCGAACGGGCGCGCGGGCTAAACGCGACCTCGCCCGCCGTCCAGCGCCTCGCACGCAAGCTCGACGCCCGTTGAGTTTGCGCGTTGCGCTCGACGCGCAGCTGACCTGCGGAACGGCTACGGGCATCGGCGAGTATGTCAGCGGCCTGCTCGCAGCGCTGCGCGCCGAAGGCGTCGATACCGTGGCGCTGTCGGCACCGAATTTCGATCCGTGGCGCTTCGACCGGCGCCTGCTCTGGGATCAGCTGCTCTTGCCGCTTGCCGCGAGCCGCGCGAAGGTCGATCTGTTGCATTGCGCTTCGGGCACGATGCCGGCGGTCGTTTCGGTGCCGGTCGTGACGACCGTGCACGACGTCGCCTGGCTGCGCGCGCAGAGTCACACGCGGCCGTATGCGCGCGCGTACTTCGGAGGTTTTCAATTGGCGCGCTACCGGGATGCGCGACGCATCCTGGTCGATTCCGCCTTCTCGCGCGACGAACTGCTTGCGACGGCGCCGATCGATCCCGCGCGCATCGACGTCGTGTATCCGGGCGTGGCGGCCGACGTTGCGAACCTCGAGCGTGCGCGTGAGGACGCAGCGCCGTTTGTGCTCGCGGTCGGAACGGTCGAGCGCCGCAAGAACCTCGAAGTCGTCATTCGCGCGCTTGCGGCGGTGCCGCGACTGCGTTTGGTTTCGGTCGGGCCTGCGACGCCGTATCGCGAAACGTGTCTCTCGCTCGCGCGCAGCGCGGGCGTCGCGGAACGCGTCGTTTTCCTCGGGTACGTAACGCGCGCGCGGCTGCTCGATTTATACGCGCGGGCTACCGCGGCCGTCGTGCCGTCGCACTACGAAGGCTTCGGCTACGGCGCGGCGCAAGCGCTGTGCGCGGGCGTACCGCTGCTCGCTTCAAATGCTTCGTCGCTTCCCGAGATCGTTCGGGAGGCGGCGCCGCTGCTCGATCCTGAAGACGTCGCGAGCTGGAGCGAGGCGCTGCGCGATCTCTGCGCGGACCCGCTGCCGGCCGAGCGCTCCGCCGCTGCGGGGCGCGCTGCTTGCAGCGCCCGCTTCAGCTGGCAGGAGGCGGCACGCCGCGTGCTGCGCGCGTACGAACTGGCCCTCGTGTGAAGCTCAGTAAACGGGTGAGTCGGCAGAGCCGGGTGCCGGGCTGCCGTCGTCGGGTGCAACGACCAGGCGCAGCGGGTACGATGAACCGCCTTCGGGCATCGTAACGATTTCCGTGCGCACGTAACTGTCCGGCGGGATCGTGTATTGCCGTAGTTTGTAGTTGCTGAAAGGCGCCATCGCATGGGCTTGCACGAGCACCCGGTCGATGATGAACGTGCCGGTCGCGCGCCCGCCGCGCGGATTTGCATAGAGCGCGATCTGACGCGCGTTGCGGCGATCGTTGTTGATCAGACGTATCGTAACCGATTGCAGCACGCCGTAGTCGCCGGCCAGGGTCTGGCCCTGCACGAGATTGGGCAGCGGAATCTGCCCGATCGGGATCTCGAGGTCGTCGCCTTCGGCATCATAGCTGTAGTCGAAGAAGAACTCGGGAATCGGATACACCCCGCGTGCATGCGGCTGGTCGCCGACCA
>Ga0302324_100003862_pt1 | contig 33632 bp, 19 predicted proteins | sample Palsa_T0_1_FD_201949 | JGI IMG/M metagenome (GOLD analysis project Ga0302324, IMG submission 201949) | Peat permafrost microbial communities from Stordalen Mire near Abisko, Sweden - Palsa_T0_1 | ecosystem: Environmental > Terrestrial > Soil > Palsa > Peat permafrost | place: Sweden: Abisko...
GGATACGCTGCCGCCGGCATGGGATACGACCGCCGCGCAAGGTCCGACGCCGCTTCCTCCGCGTGTCGGTGTGCAGGAAGTCACCGTGGGCAACCAAAGCGCCACGGTGTATTGGGATGTGGCTCGTGATCAAACCGAGCCAGTGCGCTATAATGTTTACTATGCGGCGGGCGCCTCGATGAATTTTCAGACGGCCATCAAGCTGGCGCGCGTCGCGCCCAGCCTTCCCTCAAGCTATACCCTGGCCACCGGACCCGGCCGCTATCCCTATTCCTACACAATGGCCGGCTTGACCAACGGCATGACATACTTCTTTGGGGTTCGCGCGGAAGACAGCGCGACTCCTTCCTATGAAGATGCCAACGCTGTCAACATAGCCGCCGTGCCGGGGACCAGCGGGGCGAGGGGCGCTTATAGGACGATCAGCATTGACGGAGCATTTTCCGATTGGGCGGGGATACCGTGGGCTTACCAGGGAAACATGGACACCAATCCCGTCAATTTTGCCGATGTGCAATTCGCCAATGACACAAATTATCTTTATGGGCATTTCATACTTTATTCGGCCTATGCTCCGTTTTCCGATTATTACACGCATTTGTTTATCGATACGGATGATAATAGTCAGACTGGCTATCAGGTGGAGGGCGCCCTGTTCGGATCGGAAATGATGATAGAAAGCGGTCTTGGCTACGACCAGCGCCATGGAAGTTTCAATGCCGGGGATGTCTCCGGTCTTGGCTGGGCCATTGCTCCCTCCGGCTCTGCGACCGAATTTGAATTTCGAGTTTCACTTGCCGCCCTGTATCCCGGCGGGACCAAGGTGTTTGGAACGAATGCCATGCGGCTGCTGATGCAGGATGATCGCGGCCCAGAGTTAGCCGTCGAAACAGGCATTCCTTACATATTAGCCGCGCCAGTCGGCCCCCTCTTCATAAGCCAGATTGGAATTCAGGTGACGATGGTGTGGAGCGGGTCGGGCACCCTGCAAGCTTCCAGTTCACTGGCTGCCGGATCATGGACAAATGTGCCCAGTGCAACGAGTCCCTACACGCTCCAAGCCGGCATGGCTCAACAGTTTTTTCGGTTGGCAGATTGAAGGAACCGCCTGAAAGGCTGAATCGGTTTTTGAAATTTAGCAAATGAACTTGAAGGGTATAATCATAGAAATGACGTTTTGGCCTTTGACGTCAGTCATCTGCTGGCTAAGCCTTGGAATCGAAGCTTCCAGCGCCGCCACCACGCAACGGCTGTTCCAGCAGTCTATAACGAATTTAACCAATCCCGAACGCGGCTTCTATGCGGCGCGGACGACGGGGCGGATGACAGGATTGGAAAAACTGCGGGAGCGAGGCATCAGCCTGGTTCTGGTGGAAATGGACTTGCGCGCATTCAAAGAGCGGGAGCTAACGCAGGATAAGCTGGATGAATTGCGCGCCACATTTGCGGCGGCGCGGCAAGCGGGATTGAAAGTCATCTTTCGTGCCGCTTACGGGTTTACCGACCGCGATTACCGGGCCGACCCCAAGGACCTGCAGCGCATGCTCGGCCACGTTCGGCAAATTGGAGTAGTGTTGACGGAAGAGGCGGATACGCTTTTCGCGGTCCAGGCGGGTTTTCTCGGTCCTTGGGGCGAATGGCACGGATCCAACTGGGGCGATCCTCCCAGTCTGGAGGTCCGACGCGCCATGCTTTTTGCGCTCCTGGATGCTGTGCCGGCGCCGATCCCGCTGCAGGTGCGGCGACCGATGTTCATCCGCGACATTTTTGCGACCCAGCCCGGAGGCTTCGACTTGACAGATGCGACGGCGTTTGGCGGGTCCAGACTGTCTCGCGTCGGCTGGCACGATGATGCCTTTCTGACGTTGCCGGACGACATGGGCACCTATGTCGAGCCGGCTTGGGATCGCGAGCGGGAGTTGCACTGGTGCGATCGGCAGGACCGTTATGTTCCTTTCGGCGGCGAAACGGTCGGTCCTTCCGCGGCCACTCCTATTGAAGAAGTGGTGCGCGAAATGGAAATGCTCCACCTCACATACTTGAACATCGAATATCATCCGAAAACTCTGCAACGCTGGCGTGAATCGCCATTCCGCGGGGAAAACGGATTCGGATGCATCGAACGCCGCATGGGCTACCAATTGGCCGCGCAGAAAGTTCGTTATGAGACCGAGGCGCGCGCCGGCGGCCGATTGTCTTTTGAACTTACACTGACCAACGCAGGGTTTGCCTCGCCACTACTGCCACGGGTCGTGACCGTCGGATTAATTCACGGCGACCGCATCGAGCGCCTGGAACTGAACAAGGTCGATCCGCGCCGATGGGGACCGTGGTCGGGGGAAATTGTTGTGCGCGGCGAGATTCCCATTGCAAATAATATGGTGGACAACGAAACGGCCCAACTTGCCATTCAACTGGCCGATCCTTCGCCGCGATTGAGGAATGACGGGCGCTTCGCCATTCGCCTGGCGAACGAGGGCCTGCCGTTTCTGGCCAAAGAAGGCTGGAATATTTTGGCCCAGGACATCGCCATCCATCGATGAAGCGGCGGAATTTGTGTCTTTCAAATCAGTGGGAATTAGCGGCTTGACTTCGGAGCGGGCGCAGGCGCAATCTTCGACTGTTCAATGCATTGAGCCGACGCAACTTTTTTCCGGCAATTGGTGCCGGGGAGCAATCCAGATGACTGATCCAATAATGCCTCCAGTCCACCGCCGAGATTTTCTCAAGGCGACCGCCCTGGCTTCACTGTCATCGATGGCATGGAGCGTCAGCGCGCAACCCCAGCCTGGCGAGGCTGCGCCTGTTTCCCGCGCTAGACTTTTGCCAGGCTGCTGTGCCTATTCGTACGCCTCCTATCTGGGCAAAGGGAAAATGACGATGGAGGAATTCATCCTCAAAGCCTTGGAACTGGAGGTCGTGGGGGTGGACATCACCACCTACTGGCTCAAATCGACTGAACCGGCCTATCTGGCTGGCTTGCGGCGGTTGGTTTACCGGCACGGCATGCCCCTTTCCGGCTTGGCCATCGGCGCTGATCTCTGCCAGCCCGATCCCACCAAACGCGCGGAGATTCTGGAGACGGTTAAAAAATGGGTGGATGCCACCGAGTTGGTCGGTGCCTCACATTTGCGCGTCTTCGGGGACAAACTGCCAGCCGGCGCGACCGAGGAGCAGGGGATTCATTGGGTGGCCGAAACCATGAAAGCGGCCAGCGAATACGCTGGGCAGAAGGGCATCACTCTCGGCATTGAAACGCACTCCGGCCTTACCCTCAAGGCGGCCAATGTGATCGAGATTCTGCGTCAAGTCGATTCGCCCTTTGCCGGCTGCAACCTGGACATCAGCAATTTTCACGAAAACCCCTACGAACAGATCGCGGCCTGTCTGCCCTGGGCCACGCACGTCCATATCAGGGACTTCTACGGCGAGGCCAAGACCCCGCTAGATCTCGAGCGCGTCTGGCAACTCTTCAGCCAGAGCGGCTACCAGGGTTTTCTGTCCGCCGAATACGAAGGCCAGGAGGACGCCATGACCGGCGTGCCCAAGCTTGTGGCAAAAATCAAGACCCTGTGCCGGAGGTACTCGAGCACTTGATAGTATGAGGAAATTTTCTTAGAAGCCCTACCCCATGACCCACTTGATGCCGTTCAAGAGCAGCCGGTTGAACTTCTCGTTCCTGAAGTCGTCCCAATGACCGAGCGCGGTGTAAAACACCCGTCCGCCTTCATAAGTGTGCGTCCAAGCCACGGGCTGGACTCCCGGCTCCTGATCCGGCGACCACTGGCCGCGCATGAGTACCGTCACGGACGGCGCCAGCGGGTTCTGCCGATAAAGCCAGATCGGGCTGTGCCATTTCGCATTTTCGAGCCCTTGGACGATTGGATGCTGGCTGGCCTCGGGCAGGACCCAAACGTCGCTGCCCGTTTTCCGTGATTCGGCGTTGTAGCCTTGGTAGTGGCAGCCGAGCACTTCCTGATCGAACGCGGGCCAGATCACGTAACCGTCCTGCCGACTTTTGGGGTCGAGTTGAAAAGGGACGATATTGATGCGAGTGTTGACAATCGGTTTTCCGCAGCGAATGTACCGCTCAAGGAAATCCATTTGCGCGACCGGCAGGGCACAACGGCGCATGCTCATCACCAGCAGGTCCGCGTCGTACAACGCCTCCAGCCCGGGTATGTCAATACAACCTGGTCCCTTGCCTCCCCGCGGTAGGAGAAACGTGCAGCGGTAGTCTGGGGTGAGGAATGTCTTCGCGAAAGCGGGGAGGGTTTCGTCGCTTTTGTACTCTTGATCCACAATGACGAAGACGATGCTGGTTCTACGATCGGCGGCGCTCAGACCTGCTGCGGCGATCAAGTGCCGGCTTTCGCAGGAAGCGGCGAGGTAGCGTTCGTTGTAGGCGCGGCTAAGGGCGCTGCCTTTGGCGGGGGTGAAATTCCAATCGGGGGTCTTTTTTGCCGGATCGAGCCCGTTGGCCGTGATCGCCTCGACGAGGTCGGAGATGAAGATCGTCCGGTAGCCGTGTCGCTTCATGTTGATCATGCCAAAGGCCCGCTGCCGGACGCACATGTTGCTCGCCACGCCCACGTAAATGAGCGTGTCAACGCCGCGCTCCTGGCAGAAGTTCAGGAGTTCGCGCGCGTTGTTGCCGTCCCCGATCAGATCGCCGTCCGCGATGCGCAAGTCGGGATGCTGGCGGCGCCATGACCCGAACGGCTTGGTCTTGCACGGCTGGGAGGGGCCGCATTCGCAGCCATCCTGCCCCAGCGTGTCGGGCGGCAAGGGAAAATCTCTCGTGGCCGGCTCGGCCTTCGGCGGGATGGCTTGCATCGCTTTGCGCTGCGGATAGTCCTGGTAGAAGCCAACGACATCGGAAGGCGCGAAGACAATGGTGATGCCGAGTTTGCGCGCGGCCTCCAGCGTCTGGTTCATGCGCGGGACCAGATTGGCGACGCGTGCCGTGTAGGTCTTGCACCAGTGGCAGTCCCACATGTCAATAACCACGATGGCCGTCTTCGCCGGTTGGATGCTCTGCTGAAACACCACTGGCCGCCCCGTGTCCGGCTCGCGGCGCAGGAGCTTCAATTCAAAAGGATCGGCCCCGCGCGCCATCAAACTGGCCCCCGCTACGCCCACGTAAGCGCTGGCGGCCGTCTTCACAGAGTCCGCTAGAAAGGCGCGTCGATTCATCCGCCGCGACGCAATTTGCTCTTGTTCGTTCTTCAAATGCGTTTGGCTTGTCGTAGCCATTGAGGCAATTTCCACTGACTGACGCGAAGCATGAGGGTTTTGCGGCCTCGGCACAATTCAAAACTGAGACCGGCATAGTTACAGCTTGTCAGCACGATTTCAGGTGCTCATAGTCGGGACTGTGAGTAACCCAGCCACAATCGAGCAACCGGTGAATCAAATCCACACTGCGGCTGAAGCGCGGCTGGCTATGCGACGAGGCGAGTGGACGGGAACAACCACTCATCAGCTTCCCGGGTGTGTGCAGGCTAATCTCGTCGTGCTGCCCGCCGCGGAGGCGTTCGAGTTCCTCGTCTTCTGCCAGCGTAATCCCCGATCTTGCCCGGTGATTGAGGTCACCGATGTGGGCGATCCCGAACCCCGGTTCAGCGCACCGGGCGCCGACCTGCGTACGGACCTGCCCCGCTATGCGGTTTATCGCCGAGGCGAATTGGTCGAAGAACTCACTGACATCCGCCATCTTTGGCGGCCGGATTCGGTCGGGTTTCTCATCGGATCGAGTCTGACCTTTGATCATCCCTTGGAGCGCGCGGGAGTCCCGCGATCCCAAGTGTGGGTATTAAACACAACCATCCCCGCCAAACCCGCCGGGCGATTCTCAGGTCCGGTGGTCGTGACCATGCGTTGGATGACGCCGGCACAAGCCGTCATCGCCACACAACTCACCACTCGCTTCCCCGCTAACCACGGCGCCCCCGTTCACCTGGGTGACCCGGCCTTGATCGGCGCTGACCTGGAACATCCCCTTTACGGGCCCCCGGTCAAACGCATTCCGCCGGAGGTCCTGCCCGTGTTTTGGGCGTGCGGAGTCACGCCTCAACGCGTCGCGCTCGCCGCCAAAATTGAGTTCATGATCACCCACGCCTCCGGCTACGGTTTCGTCACGGACCTCAAGGCCGACGAATTCTGCCTTCCCTGATATGCCTGATCTCCTCGTCCACAAATCCTGACCGCCCGTGACTTCCGCAAATCCTTCCCCCGGCCCCAAGCCCCCACCGATCGCTGGGCATTCGTTGGATCGAGGGCATTGGATGGTGCTCCTGGCCGCCTTTCTTGGGTGGCTGTTTGACGGTTACGAGATCGGCCTTTTTCCAGTCATTGCCCGCCCCGCGCTTAGAGGATTGTTGGGCACCGTAGGAGACGACGAGGTCGGACGCTGGATGGGCATCATCACGGCCAGTTTCCTCATCGGAGCAGCGTTAGGAGGGCTGATCTTTGGTTGGCTCGGCGATCGCATTGGCCGGGTCAAGGCCATGGCTTTAAGCATCCTGGTCTATTCCCTCGTCACCGGCCTCGGATACTTGGCCCAAAACCCGACGCAACTGGCCCTGGTGCGCTTCCTATCTGCCCTGGGCATGGGGGGCCAATGGTCCTTGGGCGTGGCGTTGGTGATGGAATGCTGGCCCGAGCGGTGGCGGCCAGCATTGGCGGGAGCTATCGGCGCCGCCGCCAACGTGGGTTTCTTTTTAGTGGGCGTGACCGCCAGCATCCACCATGTCACCTCGGAATCATGGCGATGGATGATGCTTGTGGCCGCGCTTCCCGCATTTCTAGTCGTGTTCATCTTCGCGGGTGTCCCCGAGTCGAAACGCTGGCAACGCGCGGTGCAGACAACCGGCGCCATCCACCCCTTGCGCGAGATATTCGCTCCCTCGCTGCGATGGAAATGTCTCCTGGCAATCGCCTTCGCCTCCATCGCTCTCATTGGGACATGGGGTTCTGTTCAATGGCTCCCGTCGTGGGCCAATAAAATGGTTTCGGAGTCCGGATTTGCCCAACTTCAAAAGAGCCACCCCGACTGGTACGCGGCGCGCGAAGTGGCTGCGACGAATTCGCAGCCGCAGGCGCGATCGGATGCCGAACGAACGGTGAAGGAATCGGCCGCGAAGGCCACCGCCGACGTGCAGATGATCCTGGGGCTTGGAGCAATTGTGGGCACGTTAATGGCGCCATTCCTGGGAGCGCGGTTCGGCCGGCGCTCGGCCTACTTTCTCTTGTGCCTCGCTTCGCTGGTGCTGTGCGAGATTACCTTTCGCACTGTCTCCCTCTACACGAACACGTTTCTTGCACTGGGCTTCGCAACGAGCCTGGCTACGGCGGCCTTTTACGGCTGGTTTCCGCTCTACTTCCCTGAGCTGTTTCCCACCCGTGTACGAGCGACCGGCCAGGGGCTAAGCTATAACACCGGGCGCATTTTTGCGGCCGTGGGAGCGCTGACGCAAGGCCAGTTGATGACCGCCTTCCACGGCAGTTACGCTCGCGCCGGCGCCATCGTGACACTTATTTATGCACTCGGCATGGTGCTGATTTGGCTCGCGCCCGAGACCAAAGGAAAACCGCTCCCTGACTAGCACGGCGCCACTGCTGTCGCCATTTGAAATCGTATTTACTCTGCTGCCACCTCGGCAATGGCGTTGACGGCGAGGCGGATGCCCTCGGCGGAAACCATCAAGCTAGTCACGGCCCGAATCGTCAACTGGTCGGTGGCCAGCACCAGCACACCGCGCGAGCGGAGCCGTTCGACCACCTCCTGCGCCGGCTTTCCTGCCACGCGAAATCGCACTATGTTTGTTTCCACTTCATTTGGCGCAATCTCAAATCCCTTGCAGCGGCTGATCCCCTCCGCCAGAGCTTTGGCGTTGGCATGGTCCTCCGCCAGGCGGGCGCGATGATTTTGCAGGGCGAAGAGCGCCCCGGCGGCGATAATCCCGGCTTGCCGCATCCCGCCGCCAAACATCTTGCGAAATCGCCGGGCGCGCGCCAGCAAGGCCTTTGAACCAGCCAGGGCCGAGCCAACCGGCGCCCCAAGCCCCTTGGAAAAACAGACGCTCACCGTGTCGAACGGCGCCGCCCATTGCTTCTCGGCAATACCCGTCGCCGCCGCCGCGTTCCACAGGCGCGCCCCGTCCAAGTGCATTTGAAGTCCACGCAGCCGCGCCGCGCCCGCCACCTCCTCGATTCGCTCCAGCGGCCAAATTTTGCCCCCGCCGCGATTGTGCGTGTTCTCGATGCAAACCAAGCGGGAGCGCGGAAAGTGCGGATCGGCAGGACGCAAAGCCGACTCGACGTCGGCGCTGTTGAAGACGCCGCGTTCGCCCTGCAAACAGCGGCACATGACTCCGCTCAACGCCGCCGGACCGCCACTTTCGTAATAATAAACGTGAGCGTTTGCCTCCACCAGAATCTCATCTCCCGGCTCGGTGTGAGAGCGGATGGCAAGCTGGTTGGCCATCGTTCCGGAAACCGTAAACAGGGCTTCTTCTTTTCCCAGCAAGGCCGCCGTTTCAGTTTCCAATTTCCGCACGGTCGGGTCCTCGCCGAACACGTCGTCGCCCACTTCGGCGCTGGCCATCGCCTCCCGCATGGCCGGTGTCGGTTTGGTGATCGTGTCACTGCGCAGATCAATGGCGCGGGATGTATCTTTGGTCATCACTGGCTGCAGAGTCTAACCGCCAGCCTCAACGGCGAAAAGCACTAACTCTCAACTGTTTTGCCCAGGTCACTTGATCGCGGCTGCCACGCCGAGAATCTGCTTGCCGATCGAATCTCTCCACTCTTTGGGCACGACGTCCCTTTGTTCAAGGGTTTTCCATGCGGCAACGGTGCGCTCGGCTGTCTCGACGGCGATCCGCCAGAGCGCGCTTGCCGGAATCCGCGCCGTGTCCGCAAAGCGCCGCATCTGGTCGGGGGTAATTTCGGAGAGGCTGCGACTGCCGCCGAAACTTAGTGCCAATCTGTCGTGCGCAATGTACGGGAGCGTTGCCACAAAATCGTAGCCCGGCGAGAGCTGGGGCGTTCGCCGGTCCGGGTAGAGGAGCGACCAGTTTTTCAAGTGCATGTCCGCATTGCCGATCAGCACCGAGAAAACCAGACGGCGGACGAACTCCCAGACGGCGTCGTCACCCGCTTCGGCCCAGAGGACGGATGCGATATTTGCATAACTGTGGAATTTGTACTTGTTGTCGGGAAACTGTCCGAAGACTTGCGCAAAATCTTCCATGTGAATGGACTCGCCGCCCTGCAGACGGTCGAAGCGCCGGACGGCGAGAGCGTTGCCCCCGGGCGCACGCGCCTCTTCCGGGAGTCCCTCGATGGCCGACATTGATACGAGGCGGTTCTCGGGCACGTCGATGCCAACACGGCGCGCCATTTCGAGCATGGCGAATTCGTTCTCGGGGACTGCCGGGAAACGGTGGGATGGCAGCTTGACGATCCAGGCTCCACCCATGCCATCCGCGGGAATGGTCAGTCCGCCGGAGGCATCCATGACCGCGGAGAATTTCAACTGCACACCAGCCAAGGAAAAGCGCAGCACCCCTTCGCGGGAATGAACGTTGTCATGAAGATCATCGTTTTCGTGCTGGGGCAGTCCGAATTGCTTGCCCTCGTCAAGCGGTGTGACCACGAGCGCGCCAGGAAGATCGGCGCCCAGGACGGCCAGCAGGAAGAATTCTCGCTCCGTATTCACTTCGGCGAGTTTCGCGAGGTACTCACGCAGATGTCCTTCTGGCAGCAAGTTCGAGAAGAACGGCGGCACGCGGCGCGGCACGGGGCGCAGAGTTGTCACCAACCCGCCGGTGCGGCCCTTGAACGAGAGGCTCAAGGTCGAGCGCTGCGGATCGTCGATGTAGTCCTGCTCGAAGGCAAAGAACTGGCGGTCGCCCGCGAGGCGAGTGATGACGCCGATTTGGCGACCGTGCAACCGGACGGAAAGCGCATTGAGTTTTTTTGGATCAAACTTCATCGTGCGGCTCCTCGGATGTATCCTCGCCAGGGTCGTCGGCATAGAGGGAGCGCTCTTGGCCCTCGCCGGTTTGGTCTTTGAGATGATCGCGAATCAGCGACTGCACGACCGGGACGAGGGCGCGCGGGACCATGAGGAGATCGTGGTCGAGAACGCGGACCAGTTCCAGAATCGTGTCGTAGCGCGGCACGATCTTCCCGGACTCGATGCCGGAGATGTGCTTCTGGGTAAGGCCGATGCGACTGACCAAGTCTCTCTGGGTCCAGCCCCGCTTGTGGCGTGCGTCCTTCAGAGAGCGGCGTATATCGAGCGGAAGGCCATTGAGACGAACTATCTTGATGTCTTGTTTTATATCATTATTCATTATTGATACCATATCGTATATCCCAATGAATCGCAAATTTTGTTGGCCTTTCTGTGCGCCCTCCGCGACTCTGCGCGAGGAAATCCAAGCAACTATGGTTGGTTCTGAACTTTGGTTTGGAGCGCATGAAATTTCAAATATCTTTATCTAGTGTTTATAGCCTGTTTCCTTTGGCAGGAGATTCCCAGAAGCTTGGAAGGGAAGAAATGGCTTTGCTAAAACTTACAACTTTCATCAGGCTGGGCTTATGCGCGCCCTTGCCCTATTCACCGCTTATGGCTGCTTAGCCTTGTCCATCTGCCAGGGCGCTGCGGCCGAGAACGGCTTCGAAGGTGTTAAACCCATTCCGCCACCGGGCATCCCGATTTCCGAAACCAGCCGTGCAGAATTGGAAAAGGGCGCGGCGGAACTGGGCAAGGACCTGGAATCCCTGCGTGCGGAACTGGACGGCAAATCGGCGTTGCTGGATTTGCTGCCGGACGCGCAGATTTACCACAAGGCGGTGGATTGGGCGTTGCGTTACAATGAATTTTACCAGGCCAGCGAAGTCGAGACCGCGCGCCAGTTGTTGACAGAAGGCGCGGCGCGCGTAAAAGCCCTGCGCGAGGGCCGGATGCCGTGGGCTTCCGCCACGGGCTTGGTCGTGCGTGCTTACGTTTCCAAGATTGACGGTTCCGTGCAACCCTACGGGCTGGTCGTGCCGCCTTCCTGCCATCCGGAGACTTCGCACCAGTACCGTCTGGATTTTTGGTTCCATGGTCGCGGCGAGCAGTTGAGCGAGTTGGCCTTCATCAGCGACCGGGAGAGGAACCGCGGCGAATTCACCCCCGCCGACACCATTGTCCTTCATCTCTATGGCCGTTACTGCAACGCCAATCGATTCGCGGGCGAGACGGACTTGTTCGAGGCGCTGGACAGCGTCCGCAAACGGTATCCCATTGACGAAAACCGACTGGTGGTGCGCGGCTTCTCGATGGGGGGCGCCTCGTGTTGGCAGTTTGCCACCCATTACGCCGGGATGTGGGCGGCGGCGGCGCCGGGGGCCGGGTTCTCGGAAACCGCCGGCTTCCTCCATCTCTACCCGGCCGGCGCGCCCAGGCCCGACGGATACGAACAAAAGCTCTGGCACCTTTACGACTCGGTCGATTATGCGGCCAACTTATTTAATTGTCCGCTGGTGGCCTACAGCGGCGAGATCGACGGGCAAAAGCAGGCCGCCGACATGATGGCGCTGGCGCTGGCCGACGAAGGCATCACCATGACGCACATCATCGGGCCGCAGACGGCTCACCGGTATCATCCCGCGGCCAAGGCGGAGATCAACCATCGTATTGACACCATCGCCGCCAAGGGGCGCGACCCGATGCCGCTCAAGGTGCGTTTCACCACCTGGACGCTGCGTTACAACCAGATGGAGTGGATCACGGTGGACGCGCTGGATCATCATTGGGTGCGGGCGCGCGTGAATGCGAACCTTGACCTCGCGGGCAACGCTGTCCGATTGACTACAACCAACGTCACCGGTCTGACCCTTTCCATGCCTGCCGGGTATTGTCCGCTTGACAACACACGCCGCCCGCAAGTGAACCTGGACGAGCAAAGGCTGGCTGCGCCGCCGGTGATGTCCGACCGCTCTTGGACCGCGCATTTCCGCAAGCAGCACGGTCAGTGGGCCGTCACGGAGTCCATGGATGACCCTTCGTTGCACAAGCAGCACGGCTTGCAAGGTCCGATCGATGACGCCTTCATGGATGCCTTTCTCATGGTGCGCCCGACCGGCCAACCCATGAACGAAAAAATCGGCGCGTGGGCGGCGGCGGAAATGAATCATGCCATGGACCATTGGCGGCGGCAATTCCGCGGGGAGGCGCGAGTCAAGAGCGATGCGGATGTCTCGGACGCGGATATGGCGGCGAACAACCTGGTGCTCTGGGGTGATCCCCAAAGCAACCGGCTACTAGCCAGGATGGCGGCCCAATTGCCCATCCGCTGGGATGCTCAAGGCGTGCATCTGCCGCAGGGGGATTACCCGGCCGACAAGCATGTGCTGCTGTTGATCTATCCCAATCCTCTGAACCCCAAGCGCTACATCGTCATCAACAGCGGGTTCACCTTCCGCGAATTCGATTACACCAACAACGCGCGCCAGACGCCCAAACTGCCCGACTGGGCGATCGTGGATGTGAGTGTGCCGGTTTCCGCGCGCCAACCCGGCGGGATCACCGATGCCGGCTTTTTTGATGAGCAATGGAAGTTGCCGAAGGCCATTCAAGGCACTTTCCTGCCATAGCTTAGCCGTGGCTTCACGCGCCAACGCTTGGCGGGAGCCTCCGCCGATGGCGGTGGTATGTTATGCTTTGGCCAGAGTCTGTTCGAGAAAATCGACCGTGATTTTATCCATCGAACGGCATGGAAGGCGTTGAAGCGGACGGCAGTATTGGCCATCACATATCCCCGTCCATGCGGCGTCATCATGTAAAAGAAACCATCATGGCCGCCGCGAAATGTGGCTAAGGGATTCGGAACGGTCATAATGAATCCGCACGAAACGAGCGAATCCAAGTAGTGTTGCGCTACGTTGGCTGGGAGCCGAAAGTAGGAGGCGACGTGAGAAGTAATGACCGTGGCTGTAGCCGGAAGATCGAAAATGTACTTCAAGACTTCCCAAGTTTCCCGCTTGAGCTTGTCTTGGATGTCCTTCTTCGCATTGGCCTTCAGCGCCGCGTTCTCCTCCTCAAGTTCCAATATGCGCGCCTTCAATTCGTTTATGTCTTCGCTCATGGATGCCTCTTCCTTTTGCTGGGTGTGGTGACCAGCGCAGCACACGCAGAGTTTAAATCGGCTCTGTACGCTTAACTTGTGCCAATAACGGGGTTCCGAATCCACCAATAGTTTGAAGGCATTGATGGCAAGGCGATTGCGTTCCTACTGGACGAGAAAAATACATCATCGAAGTCGATCGAACAACGGGAAAAGTGTAAGGGTTTCCGACACTAAATCCGGCCTGTCGCCAAGTATCCCGGGTTTTATAGCCTGCCAAATTCCTCCAGCCGCGCGGCCTCTTCCAGGCGATCCACATCAAAGGCGGCTTCCGGCATGGGGATTCGCGCCGCGTCATGTTTATATTTGACGATGATTTTCCGGGCACCCTGGTCTCCCTCCAACCACCCAAGCTCTGGAAAATACTTGCGGTTGAAGAGTGCCGGAACTCCCAACGTGCCCTCATACTCTGAGGCGACAATACCGCATGCCTTGGAGCGGTGGACGTTGACCAATTGGTTGAGCATCGTGGCTGTGACCAGAGGTTGGTCGCAAAGCATGATCACCACCGCGTCCGGCTCGGACGGTTCCGATGCCACTCTGAGTCCAGTGCGTATGGATGAAGCCATGCCCTCAGCCCATGTCGGATTCAAGGCCACCGTGACGGGCAATTCGCGCAACTCGGTCAGCAGCCGATCCGCGAATGCGCCCAAAACCACCACCACCGGACGACAAACCGACGCCAGAGCCGTCTCCGCCGCATGACGAAGAAGGCTGCGCCCACGGAACGGCAGTAATTGTTTGGGCTGGCCCAGGCGAGTCGAAGCGCCCGCGGCCAGGATGAGCAAGCCGATTCTCGCGGGGTAAGGCGCATCCCATGCTTCAGCCGGTTCGCGCATGGATGGGCCCCTTCTTCTCGCGCAGCGAGGCGCCGGGGCGAGAGGACATCACAGCCTGAATTTCCGCGAGAATGGCCAGTGCGATTTGTTCCGGGTTCTCCGCTCCAATATCCAAACCCACCGGATTATGAATGCGCTGCAACAAGACTTCACTCGTCTCCCATCCGGCCTCCCGCAATTCCTGCAACATTTTCAGCGCGCGCGCCCGCGGCCCCATCAAACCCAGGTAGCGCAAATTCAGCGGGAGCAGCGCTTTGAGAAAGCCGTCGTCCGTCAAATAGTTGTGCGTCATGATGACGGCCGCCGTTCTTGGGTTCAGCCCCAGCGCGGCGATTTCCTCCGGCGGGACCACCGCCACCACATCCGCCTCCGGGAAGCGCGCCGCGCTGGCATAAGCTGGGCGCACGTCCACCACTGTCACATGAAAACCCACTTCCTTGGCCATGCGGGACAGCGGCGCCGCGTCATAGCCGGCTCCAAAAATCACCAGCGACGCCGGAGCGTGAATCACCTCCAGCAACACCTCCGCCCGGCCGCCCGGCAGCTCCAATTCCATTGTTTTGGAACGATTCGCCGAAAGCGATTCCTTGGCCGCGTCAAGCATTTTGGCATTTATTGTTGGATCCCCAATGTGTCCCGCCACCTTAGCCTCGGTGTCATACATCAATCGCTCGCCAATCCGCACCGGAACATCGCCTTGGATTTGAAAAACCGTGGCGACCGCGCCGGATTGCCGCCTTTGGAAAATCCCTCCTACAAAACGAATCAATTCATCCGCCGCCGAACCGGGCCGCAGCGGTTCGATCAAGATATGGACCGCCCCTTCGCAGCCCAGGCCGGCTCCAAAAATGATGTCCTCTTCCGCGGAAGTGTCGTAAGTCGCCAGGACGCTCTCCCCCTTCCTCGCGGCAACCTGTGCCTTCTCGATGACATCGCACTCCAGGCAGCCGCCGCTGACCGAGCCGGCCGACTCTCCGTTTGTCAATACCAACATCCGCGCGCCCGGGCGCCGATAGGTGGAACCGGAGGCTTTGACCAACGTGGCCAGCGCCAGCGCGTTCTCCGGGTGGAGCGAGTACAGGCTGAGGATGGAGGCGAGTTCCTTCACGAGCTATTCCCAATTCCGCCGCCGCTATCCTTTCAATCCATCCGGCACCATGGGCATGGAGCGGAGGCGGACCTGGGAGGCGTCAAAAATCGCATTGCCCACGGCGGGAGCGATTCCCACAATCGGCGTTTCTCCGGCGCCCGCGGACGCGATGTCCTTGCGGTCAATCAGAACGACTTCCATTTTTGGCAGATCGGTGAAGCGTGGCACACGGTAATCCGCTAAATGCGGATTCGTGATCATCCCTGCCTTGAATTCGATCGCCTCAAAGAGCGCCCCGCCCAGGCCCATCATCATCGCTCCCTCAATTTGGTTTTTGAGATGGTTCGGATTGACCACCGCGCCGCAATCAAACGCCGTCACGGCCCGCAGCACTTTGACCGTTCCACTCGCTGTGTCGGCCAAAACCTCGGCGCAAGTGGCGATATAGGAGTTCTTTTCCGTTCCCCCCGCGATGCCGAAACCGTGGCCGGCGGACGCCTTGGCCGTACCCCAGCCGAACGCCTTGGCCGCAGCCTCAAAAACCGCGCGCAGGCGTTCATTGCTCAGATTCTTGAGCCGGAATTCCAACGGGTCCATTTTCAGCAACCGCGCCATTTCATCCATGTGGACTTCCCGCGCGAAATGATTGGCGGTGGAGGCTAGGGCACGGTAGGAACCGATACTCAGTGGGCCGCGCGTCGAGTGAAAGGTCGTCTTTTGATCTCCCCCGGAAATCTTGTAGGGGCTTTGCAGTCCTGAGTTGCCGGACTGGTAATTGGTCGCCTCCCAGGATGTGAGGGTCCCGTCGTTGCGCGCGCCGCTGCTGATGTCAATGACGCCGGCCGGGCGAAAATAGGCCCAGGTAAATTCCTCCTGGCGCGTCCAAACCAACTTGACCGGTTGCCCGACCGCTCTGGAGAATCGCGCCGCTTCGATGGCCGCTTCGCCGGTGTGCTTTCCACCATAGCCTGAGCCAGTGTCCGGCACGATGACACGGATGCGCTCCTCCGGTATGCCCAAGGCATTGGCCAAATCACTTCGCACACCAAAAGGACGTTGCGTTCCCGTCCAAACGGTCAGCTTGTCTTCCTTCCAATCCGCCACGGCGGCACGCGGTTCCAATGGCGTGTGGGCAATGTAGGCCACCGTGTAAGTTTGTTTGAGGGTCTGATCGGCCACAGGGGCCGCAACCGGTTCATTGCCATCCGCTCTTGCTGGCGCCGCCCCACCTTCACGACCGCCGCGTCCGCCTCCAGGCACCACATTTTGCCTCAAATACTCAAAAATGTTGGCGCTCGAAGGCTGCTCTTCGGGGGCAGACCACTCCACTTTGATCGCGTTCACCGCATGCTCGGCCTCCAAGGAGCCTGGCGCAACAACCCCAACAAAATCGCCCTCGCGCACCACCTTCGCGCCTTCCATCGCTTCGGCGGCCTTGGTGTCAATGGAAACAATGTTCGCGCCAAAGCTCGCAGGCCGGAGGCGTTTGGCGAATAACATGCCCGGCAATTTCAGGTCCGACGAGTATTTATGCCGGCCGGTGACGAAAGCCCGACCGTCAACTTTCGGCACGGATGTTCCGGCGATAGTCCACTGGCTGGCGGGGGTGACCACCGTCGAATCGTCCACCGTTTTGGTAAACTTCTGGCCTTTGGTAAGCTGACCGAAAGTCACCGCCTGGCGGCGATCCGCGTTGGCCTTGAATATTTTGCCATCCGCCACCGTCAGTGAGGCGCGATCCGCCTTCAGGTAATCCGCCGCTTTGTCCAGCAGCACCTCGCGCGCCGCCGCCGCCACGCGATGAAGGCGGGAAGCCATTTGTGAAGTCGTCTGGCTGCCAAATGTGCCGGCGTCATACGGGACCAAATCCGTGTCCGCCATCAACATTTTGATGGCGGATACCGGCACCCTTAATTCCTCGGCCACGGCTTGCGTCAACGACGTGCGGATATTCTGTCCTACCTCCGTTTTGCCCGTAAAAACCGTCACGGCGCCGTCCTCGCCAATATGTAACCAGGCGCTGACTTCGGAGGGCGCCTGAGCGCCGCGTCGCCGCCGCCCGGCGCTGCCCGCTTCCTGGGCCAGGGCCGCAGGGACCAGAAAAAGCACCATCACGCCGGAGCCAAGCGTTTTGAAGAAATCGCGCCGGCTCTCCCCCGCACGCGCCGGCAAAGGCGTTTCCATCGGGCCAGGCCTTGGCTTCCATGTTGTCGCATCGGTCGGATTCATTTAGCTTGCAGCGTTTTCGCTCCTTCCCGGATCGCGGCGATGATGCGCTGATAAACTCCGCAACGGCAGACGTTGCCCGTCATGGCGCGGATGATTTCGTTTTCGGACGGATCCCGGTTTTTCTGCAATAACGCATAGCCGGCCATGATCATGCCCGAAGTGCAATAGCCGCATTGCAAGGCGTCCTCTTTCAGGAAGGCTTCCTGCAAGGGATGCAATTGACCATCCGTTTCCAGACCTTCGATGGTGGTTATTTTTCTCTGTCCGACTGATCCAACCGGGTAGAGGCAGGAGCGCGTGGGAGCGCCATCCAGGAGGACGGTGCAGGCGCCACATTGGCCTTCGCCGCAGCCGTATTTGCTGCCGGTCAAATCAAGGTCGTCGCGCAGAACGCTCAAGAGGCTGCGTTCGCCCTCGGCGCTAACCGGAACGGTTTTGCCGTTCACCTGAAGTTCCGCCACTTTTGACATACACGCGTCGTTTGTTCCAAAGGTAAACGAACTGACTCTCCAGACACGGTAGCCGAGATCATCCCGCTAATACCAGCATTTTTCACAACGCCTCAAATTGAACCTGAGCGCAGCTATTCATGGTATGGCTGGATTTCCAGGAAATTGAAGGTTTGTTCCTGGCCGAAGGGACCAGCGGGGTGGGATGGGTCCGGCCAATCGCTCACGGTCAGTGTGGCGGTGTTGGATTTGGCACGGAAAACTTTCCAATGGTAGGTGATGCAGATGGGGATTTTGGGCTCAGAATCTGAAGCATAAACTTCGCTGAAGGAGCGGGTGGCATCCACCTCAGCGCCGTCGATCAGCACGCTGGAGAAGGATGTGGCGTCTTCTACCTTCCGGGGCTTGGGGTGAATAAGATCGTCGTAGTCGCAGACGAACATTTTGAAGGAGTAAAGCCGACCGGGTTGGAGGTTCTTGATGGTTTGAGAAAAGGTGTTTGGTCCTTTCTCGCTCCGTCGCATCCAGAGAAAGGTATCGCCGATGTGTTCAGGGTCAGGCGGGCTGATCAGTCCCATATAGCGGCCTTCAATGCGGCCGTAACGCGGAAAACTCTTTGCTTCCATGCTGCCCGCTTCAGCGGGATGCAGCATCCAACCGTCCACGCCGTGCTCAAAGTCGGCATTCTGAATGTGCCTCAGAAAGAGCGGGTCGGTGGTGAGCAAGTCTGTCTTCCCCTCAATGGCATAATGGCGGTAAAGCTTGCCCACGAAACGGACGGTTTCTTCGTCTGCGACCAGGGAAGTCCACCAATTAAGACCGGCGACGCCGGCCAGCGACGGCTCATTGGCCACAAGGTTCATCTGTTGGTCCATCCAGACGTGGTAATCGACGTTGGGCTGCTTGTTGAGGCTGATAAAAGGCATGGAGAAAAGACCAAAGGTTACGACCATTTGTTTCTTGACGCCTGGTTCCTTGGCCTCCCAGTCAGCCAGGCCCTCGACCAATTCCCGCAGGGCCTCCCTTGATCCTTTTTCGCTGGATACTTCATAGAGGTAACGTTCGGGACTGACGAAGTAGCCGCAGTTCAGAAGGCTTCGAATAACGTTGGTGCCAATGACCTCCTGGTTGAGCATTCTTCCGCTGCCGCCCACGTAGGCGTAGATCAATTTATTGGTAAAATGAGTGTCCGCATGAATCTTTTGGAAGGCTTCGGAGTATAATTGATAGGAAGCCCGTTCCAGGTCGAATCGGGCGCGCCGTTCGGGCGTGAGAACAGGAATCCACTCCGCAATCGGGCGATTGACGATGAATTCGTCAATAATGATTCCGTCGGTGAAGGGGTTGTTGGTAAAGAAGCTCGTCCAGTAAGCGGCGTGTTCGTCCGCCGTCTTGGCTTGGGAGTTGATGCCGACTTCAACAATGTATCGTTTGCCTTGGCGATGCCAATCTTCGATGTCAGAGTTAGTAATTTTAAATCCGTTGGGAATGATGGTCGTGGTGATATTGGGGAGAATGTCGCGCTTGAGGAATTGCAGATCGTAGGGCCCGTAAGCCTTTATCCGAGGTTCAAAGCCCAGTCCGCAATAAATGAGTTCGGGGATGGCTTTGACCGTGAGGTGCTCGGGGGCGGTGGCGCCCTGGGATTCGATTTGGAGCGTGTGGGGGCCTTGGGAGAGATAATGCATGGCTTCGTGTGTCGGGCCATCTGTGGCGGCAGGGTAAATCGGCACTTCCCCGGGAGTGGCCTTATCCAACGTCAATTGGACTGCGCCGTCGCCATGCGCGGTGAAGGAGATGAAAATCCATCCGGCGCTGGGACGAACAAACGCAAAGGATTGCGCGCCAGGGGCTGGAGCGACATCCAGCAGCAACTCAACGAGGTTGTTTAGCTTGCGATTCTCCGGCATGGCGGAAAGGCCGTTGGGCGCGTTCGCAAATCCGCGCATGAGCGTAAGAGCAGTGGCCAGGCAGGTTGCGAGCGTTCTTTTCATAATGCAGCGGCTGTTTCGTTCCCTTCATAAGATACGGATGCCCAGCAAGAGGGAAACACAAATGTCCTTGTGCGGTGATTGAAATTGTGGCCAAAATTACGGGATCGTCACCGGTCAATGGACGGAAAGCGACATCAGTGCTCTCGCTGCGGCGAAAGCGCTTTTGTTTTGTGGAACGAGAGATGCAAAGCAATAAAACGAGAAAGATTAATTGTGCGCAAGTGCAACTGCTCTGGTCAGTGCGGAACTCCATCCAATTATTTCACGCGTCGTGAATTCCTGGGAATCATTGGAGCGGGCACGGCCGGCACGTTGATGGCTGGGCCCGCCTGGGCGAAAGGGGAACTCACGGCCGAGGAGGTGCAACGTTTGCGTCAGGCCCTCCTGGTTCCTGATAAACCGCGCCTTTATTTTTCGGACAAGCATACCGATGCCCGGATGCATCTGGGCGGAATTGGCACTGGGAATTTTGAAGTCGGCGCGGATGGCCAGTTTACCGTGTGGCAATTATTTAACACCTTGCGAGACGGGCAAGTGCCATTTTATTTCGCGGCCAAGACTGGGAGCGTTGCCAGATTACTGCAAACTGTGGGCGGTCCCGACTGGCCGCGCGTGAAGAGAATTGAAATGACAGGGGAATATCCCTTGGCAACACTCCGGTTTTTGGACCCCGACCTGCCGGTTCATCTGGAGTTGACCGCCTTCAGTCCTTTTGCGCCGCTGGACAGCCGATTCTCTTCCATGCCGGTGGCCGTATTTGTTTTTCGCATCCACAATCCGACGGCCCAAGCGCAGGAGGTTTCCCTTGCGGCACTTATGCAAAATCCGGTCGGTTACGATGCGGCCGGGGATAATCGGGGCGTTGAAAATCCTGCCTTTGGTTTCAACACAAACCAGGTGCTCCATGAAAACCAGGTCGCCGGTTTGCTGATGGCGGCCGAAACCCGAGACGAAACGAGTTTGGATAAACCGGTGCTTCTTTATGCGTCCGCAAACTTGCAAGGGCTGAACACACCACCTCCCGATCGCCCCAAGAATCTTACGGTCGAGGTGTCTGACGGCAAAACGCTTCTGAATGAAAGAATGAGCGATCCGGCGCAGACGGTGATTTGGTTTGAAGAATCCCCTGCCGATCTGGGTGAAACGATTCTGCGCGCCGCGCGTGATGCGGTTCAAGCTGGTGCGACCCTGCTTTTTTCGGGGAAAAGCATGCCGCTCTTGAACGCTTACGGTATTTGCACGGGAGGGAAACCATGGCAAACCAGCAACCAGCGTGAGGATATCCTATTCGACGATTTTGAACACGGCTACGATAAATGGAACGTCGAGGGAACGGCCTTTGGTGACTCTCCCGCTCAAGGCACGTTGCCCAATCAGCAACCGGTTTCAGGTTTTATCGGCAAACATTTGGTCAACAGCTATCTTCAAGGGGACAGCAGCACGGGGCGTCTTATCAGCAAACCGTTCACAATCGAGCGCCATTTTATTCGATTCTTAATTGGCGGAGGACATTATGCGAAAACACAAATTCGGTTGTTGATTGAAGATAAGGCGGTGTTGGCCACATCCGGTAAAGACAAGGAATTGCTCGAATCTGCTTATTGGAATGTGAGCGAGTTCGAGGGCCGTCAAGCGCATATTGAGATTGTCGATCAGGAGACAGGCCCCTGGGGACACATCAATATCGATCGGATTGAGTTTTCCGATTTTCCTGGAAGTCAGGTCACCCAATTCGGTCTTTTGGCGGAGTTGTTGCCCGCGCGTTTCAGCCGCGTTGTTCCTGCAAGCCAAGGCAAAGGTGTGCAGTTCGAGAATTTGGTATTGCTCCCGGAAGCCACTCAGGAGACCCACAGTTTCGTGGGGCAAACGACGACCCGCAAGCTGGGGCGTGGGAAAGTGGTCATTGCGGCGGGACCTGTACTGGATCCAGCCAGCGCCGGTTTGAGCAACCAACGCCGGAATGCTTATGCATTCCTCTGCAGCCTCGTGGGCGCAAACTACAGCGGCGCCGATGGACGACACCATTCTCTGGCTCCGGGTGTTGGGACCTTGGCGCTGGCTACGCTCGGATCTGGCGCCACGGTCCTGACGGCATTTGAAGATTGGGGTCAAGCCTGGGGTGAGTTTAACACGAAGGGCCGGTTTGCTTCTTTGGATCAGGCCTCGCAGACTCCCCCAACAAATATCGGGCGGACGATCAATGGGGCTGTGGCCAATTCAATCAGCGTGCCTGCGGGCGAAACCGTCGAAGTGCCATTCATCCTGGCTTGGCATTATCCGAATAAATACGGCGCCGACCAGGACCGGATCGGCTGCCACTATACCACACGTTGGCCCAACGCAGGGGCTGTTGTGCGAGAAGCCGCCGCCGATCTGGCCACTCTCCGGGAACGAACGGAGCAATTCCGCAAGACCTTTTATGACAGCACTCTTCCCTATTGGCTCCTGGACTGCCTGACCGCCAACGCCGGCATTATGCGCCATATCGGCGTTGTCTTCAGAATCGCCAACGGAGACGTCTATGGCTGGGAAGGCTCGAATGGTTGTTGTGATCCGACTTGTACCCACGTTTGGGGATACGAACAAAGTCTGGCCCGTCTTTTCCCCGATTTGGAAAAAGAAATGCGGCGCATCGATTTCAAACATCAACAAGGACCCGATGGCGGCGTCAACAATCGCACGGATGTGCCTTCTCCTCCACATCCGACTGGCGAGCATCCCTTTTCCGATGGCCATGCCAGTTGTATTCTCAAGGCCTACCGCGAGGCAATGAACCACCCGGACGACGCCATATTCAAGGAGTACTGGCCGCATGTGCGACGCGCCGTCGAGTATTTGATTGACCGAGACGCGAAAACCTCCGGTGGCGATGCCCGCGGCGTTTTGGAGGATGATCAATGGAATACCTACGACGAGGCCTTGCATGGAGTGACGACTTTTATCAGCGGATATTATCTGGCCGCACTCCGCGCTGGGGAAGCCTGGGCCAGGCGGCTTGGAGAAAAAACAGTCGCGGATCGATTCCATGCGGTATTCGAAAAAGGGCAGGAAAAGCTGATGAATCTTTGCTGGAATGGGGAATATTTTCAACAGCATTTGCCCGATTATCTCAATCGCCAGGGTGAAGTGGGACCCGGCTGTATGTCGGACCAATTGATAGGCCAGTGGTGGGCGCATCAACTTGGTTTGGGCTATATTTTACCCAAAGACAACGTGGTTCAAGCGCTTAAGGCGGTCTTTAAATACAATTTCAAGCCTGATCTTACTGGATGGCACCACATGCCCCGCGCCTTTGCCGGTGACAAGGACAAAGGGTTGATTATCTGCACATGGCCCAAAGGAGGGCGGCCGGCGAGCGTGATGCTTTACTCCGACGAAGTTTGGACTGGTATCGAATACCAGGTCGCTGCTCACATGATGTATGAGGGGTTGATCCAGGAGGGATTCATAATCGCCAAGGGGGCTCGTGATCGATATGACGGCATTCCCCGCCCCCCTATCCAGCGTAGTCCATGGAATGAAATTGAATGTGGCGGCCATTATGCGCGGGCCATGTCTTCCTGGTCGATGCTGTTGGCGCTTTCGGGTTGGGAATATGATGGACCGAAGGCGAAACTCAAATTCACTCCCAGCCAGACGCCCAATCAATTCAAGAGCTTTTTCTCCAGCGCCGAAGGCTGGGGAAGCCTGTTCCAGTCACGTCAGGCTGAAACACAACGAAATGAGATTCACTTGGTTGAAGGCCGATTGAATATTTCGGAAATAACGCTCAATTGTTCCAGCGCCCCCAAACAAGTTCGGGCTGAAAGAGCAGGGAAACCTGTCCATTCCAGCTTTGTTGTTCGTGATAGAAATGTGGTGGTCACGCTTAAGAAACCCATGATCCTGGGAGCCGGCGAGAGTTTGGAGATTCGATGGGGATAGGTTTCATGCCGAACTTCAGTAGTGAACAGTCAAGGTGACCGGCTCCTTTAAGTAGGAGTGCAAGGTCACGGTTTCTTCCTCTGGATTGAAGTCGGTCCACAATTTGCCGTCGAGGGTCACGGATTGAATCCGGTTTCCCTCAGGGACTCGGAGGCGAAGCTTGATCGCATCGGGTAATTTCCCCGAGGCCATCCTCACGCTGCATTGGACTTGGCGTTCGTGGAGCTGCGACCGCAGCGTGAAGCTCACCTGTCCCCAGCGGGTCGGCGCGTTGGACACGGCGATGGTTTTGGCGTCCTCCAGCCAATTTCGCGGAGTGCCCTTGGCCAGCCAGAGTGTGTTGGAGGCGGGATCTTCAAAGACCAGCATCCAACGCGTCATCAAAGGCACGACCATCTGCGCTGGGGTACAGTAGGGTGCGACGAAACGTTTTGGATCTAGGTTGCGGGTCTCGGGCGCTGTCCAGGCGCCGCGGGTGTAGTGGTGTGCCATGAGGCTGTAGAGTATAAGTAGGTACTCGCGGACGAAATCATGCTGCAAGAGGCCGTAAGCGTGGCCGTAACTCAGGAAGCCGGCCAGTTCGTGAGTGTTGTAGCCGTAGCACGTCGGAATGCCGAGGATCGTATCGCGATGCGCCGCGCGATAGCTGACAATCATCTCGACCTGCTCGCGCCTCAGGTTGCCGGAATAGAGCATCTCCATGTATGCGCGATAGGAGCGGAATTGGGGATCAAACTTGTCGCGCGACACCGCCAAATGGAAGGGCTCGCTGACTCCGGCGATGGCCGGCAGGCAAGGTGGTTGCATGTTGGTGAGGATCGAGCGTTGGATGGCCTGTTGCAGGTCGATGGCGATCGACCGGGCTTCTTCTTGCAGCTTCCGACCCCACGCGGCGAGTTCGGGCCGGTGGCTGGATCGCCCGATGTTTTCCCAGACCATGCCCAGGTCTCTGAAACCGCGTTGGGCCTCGGTGGAGTTCGAGAAATAGGGCTGCATGTAGCGCGCTGGGTCCGGATCGAGGCAGGAATCGGCTTCGCTCCAGCCCGCGATCATACCATAAGCGGGATCTTGGGGCGGAAGGGTGAGCGCTTTGGCGCGGAGATTGAGCAGCAGCCTGGCGATCGCGTCGATTCGACGCCGGTGCTTGAGCAAGAGTTTGTAGTCATGCGTGTAGTTCGCGTATTGCGCGACCACTGTTAGCATGCGCCCGAACTGGCCTGTCTCGGGTCCACGGTACAGAATCGATGCATCGTCGCGGACGAAGTAGGTCAGGTAGTTGTCGAGATACTGTCGCGCCAAGTCGAACAAGCCCCACTCCAGCATGGCCGTGGTGTCGGCATTGAAGGTGTCGGGAAAGCCATCGTGTTCGCTCCCCCCGTAGCCGCGATCGAAGACGCCATACTTGGGAAAGGCGCCGATGCGGGTGATCATGTCACGCACCAGGGAATGACGCGCCATATCAGCGACGCGCTGGTCGGGGATCTCAATTTTCATGGCGGCTGCCAGGGCATGGTCCCAGCCGTCACGCATGGCTAACAGGTCATGGTAGAAAAGCTCCGCCGGCTGGCCAGTGCGAGGCGGGAACGGGTGATAGGAGTCGAAGTAGCGGACCCATCGGAGGGAATTGCTCTCGATGCGGCTGACTCGATACCAGACGGGCTGCACGCGAGGGTTGCCGTTCTCGATTCGCATGGGCGCAAAGGCGACCAACTCCGACCAATCGCCTGGTTTCTCGGGGTAGACAAACCTGATGGCCGGCAACCACCCGCCGATCAGGCCGTCCCAGACACGGCCTTCGTCCTTAATTTTCTGGATGGCAGGAACATAAACTGCCGGATCAAAATTGGGTGAGCTTCCGCCGTAGAAGATGCCAACCTTTTCGAAACAGTCGTGCGTGCCGACGAAGGAATAGACGCCCATCTTCGCAATGGGCGGGAAGCAAGCCGCTACCTCTTCGAAGTCTGGGTCGCCAGGCTTGGCCAGGATCTCCTCGGCCAGCAGGTCGCGGTCACTGTTCAACACTTCCTCCAATTTGTGGCCACGGTACAAGCTCGCCGGCTCCGCGAAGGTCGCTTCCAGTGATTTGGGAAGGTCCACTTCCTTCCCATCCTCTCCGGTAAAGATCAGGCGCCCTTTTGTCTGGGTGAAATCTTCAAAGACCGCCATGGGATGCTTTGGATCGGCCTGGATCACTGCCATTAAGGTCCAATCACCAAGCCGCTGGCCTTGCATAATCTGTTGTGTTTGTCCCTGCCAACGCGCGAGAACTGTCCCTGGTTGGGAGATGCGCACGAGCTTGGGGCCATCGTCCGGTTCAGCGGCTAGGATCGTGGCGCCAGCCACGAATGTGGCGAGGGTGGATTTGCAGACGAACATTCTGCAGCAGATTACAAGACTCCAAAGCTATGTGTCAACTGACCGAGACTGTTGGTAGCGGGCTACTTTCTATTGGGATACGACCAGACCCAGTCGCCTTGCGTTTGATCGAACAGAGTTTTGCCAGGCACGCCGCCGTCGTCTTTTTCATTCCAGCCGACGGAGTAGAGAATAAATTGTCCGTCGTCGGTGCGGCGATATTTGTAAGGCTGGCCAGTGATGACGTCGTGAGGCTGACGAGAGATAAATTGCGGCGTCAGCGCGTCCAGTTGGTCGGGATATTGGCCATGAGCCAGACGGCAGCGCTCCAAGGCGCAGGCTAGGGCGGCTTGGTCGGCGGTGGTCTGGGCTATGGCGATATTCACAGGAAAATTGGGAATATTGATTATACCCTGGGGCAACACTGTGGCGGCTATGACTCGGTGGCGCAGGAAGACCCTGAGAGGCGAAAACGCGGCGCCGCCGTAAATCTGCCTGTCCAAGTCGTTGGTATAGGCCGCGAGCTTGGAAGGTGAGATTGTGTTTGCGCGCAGATCGAGCGGGCCTCTGGTCAGCGCGTCCAGGAGGCTGCAGTAGTTCAGCTTCTCGCGGTAAAACCATCCGGATGGCATGACGTTGGCGAACTGATCGAAGGCCGCCAGCCCTAATTGCCACTGATCCTGGTTAAAGGTAAAGATACCTGGCTTCAGCGGCGATTTTTTCCTCTGCAACAAATCCACTGTCAAAACTCCCAGTGCTCGTTCCGCTTTGAGCGCCTGATGCAGATCAGCAATGAAGTCGCAGGCCAAGAAACGGGCCTGGAGTTCCTGCAATTGGACCTCCGTCCAGCGATGCTCGGCCAGACCCTCCCAAACGGTTTGAACCGCGATTTCCATGCAGGAAATGCGCACCAGCAGTGAAATTAAAAACGGCTCCGATTTGACCGAATCGGCCAGGGAGAGCATTAGTTTTTCATCGCCCATGGCCTGGCCAGTCTGGCCGGCCGCCAGTTCCGCGCAGGACTCCAGGCTCAGACGACGGCACACGGCTTTGATCCTTGCCAAATGCGGTAGCAGGATGCCCCATGGATTCTCCAGGTCATAATACAACGGATAACGCGAGAATCCCCGGGTGCTGGCGGCGCGAGTTTCCGCAAACTCCGCCTGATCGGGTTTCATTCCTTCGAGGACCGCTGGAGCCGCCGCCGCCCTGACGGCGAGATCGCTTTGATCCGTCTCAAATTTCTGCTCTCGCTTCAATGCGCCATTCTGGAGCGCGGTGGCCGCCAGTTGCCATGCCACCAAATCCGTAAAATGCCGGTGACTCCCATCTTTGCTCATCTCGGTGTCGGCGATATGGCTGGCGGCGCGGGTGAACAGGTCATTCGTCAGGATGTCCGCGGAACTTCGAAAAATGAATGAATTGAGGAACGGCGTTGCGGCAAAATTCTGTTCATCGGGCACCGGTTTTGGGATGTAAGCGGCGAAATCGAGCGACTCTCCGCGCGCTTCAGTGGCTTCCCGATACTGGTTCCAGGCCCGCCGCCCGCGCCAATTTTCCTCCCCATACCAAAGGCCGATGAGCGTCGCGATCCAGGCCAGCACGATCAAGAAGCGCCACATCCCGCGGGCACTGCCCAGCCAGCGGAAAAAGCCAACGATGGCGCCGCGCTCCGATGAGACAGGGCCGCTTTGAGGTTGATCGCTCATGTTAAACCGCCACCTGTTTAGGATCCATTTCACTGGGGCGTCCTGGCACGGCTACCTTTCATTTACATATAGTGCAACGCCGGACGCAATAAAAAGTTCAAAGCAACGAGAAATTACTGGATAGCCTCACCACGAAGGGAACAGCACGAAGAAAAACCGACCTGATAGGCTCATGCAAAACTTCGCGCTCTTCGTGCCCTTGGTGGTGAAAATTGGGTTGCGGCTTGGCTGCGCTGGGCAAATGTGGTCTCCTTGAGTTGATGACGAAGACCGCCGTTGTTCATTGCCTGGCCGCACTCTGCGCCGTGTTGATCATGGCCGGTTGCGCGGCCCCCGGACCACGCAGCCGTTACCTGGAACAAATCGATCCGCTGACTCAGACCAACCTCCTGGCTTATCGCCTGGGCACCAACCTGGACGTCCGCATCCCTCTCCGCGGCCGGGACGCCTTCGCCCACGCGGCCTGGCCGGCGCCGGACGCCGGGGCGACTAATTACCAGCACCGATTCGCCGTCCTGGATTTCAATCCGGAAAAACGCGCCGAGCGCAGATCGATCACCACCCGCACCAACCGCCTGGTCGTGCGCGATCTTAAGCAGTGGCAGCTACTGCTGCAAAAAATCTTCACCAGCCTGGCGCCCGCCCAGCCCAAGCACGCTACGGTGCTGCTGCTGCAAAACCGGGAAATCGCCGTTTTCCATGACACGGACGGCAAAATGCGCGTGGTCGAACTGGAGCACAAACCGCCGGACGTGATTGTCGATCGCACCTGCAACGACGCCGATTTCGCGCGCGAGGCCCTGCGACTGCTGGAGGCCGGCGGCAGTTTTTTCGACGGCAAACAAAACCAGTTTTTCTTCGTGACTGGCGAAGACCCGGCCTTCGTCCTGGTGGACGCGCGGGAACGGTTGATTGTTTTTCTGGATTATCCGGCCGATCCCGAGGCGCAGCCTGTCCCGGTTTGGTTCGCGGTGCGGGCTCTGAATTCCCTCATCATTCGCAGCCTGGTGGTGAGCGCGTTCAAGAATCCATTCACTCTGGTTTGCCGCGGCTTTTGGCATTTGGGCACTTCCGGCGCTGCCGCCATCGATTCGGTGGCGGAGAATCCCGCCGGGCCGCCGCCGCCGCTGGCCACCGGGCCGCCCATGGATCTGGCCGCGTGGGAAAAGGATTTGGATCACTTCAAGGCTGGCCGCCGCTACAAGGGGCGGCTGGACCTGCTCATCGATGGCGAAAAGTTTTTTCCCGCCTTCATCGAATCGGTGGCCAACGCCACCCGCGGCGTGGACGTGCATGTCTTCATATTTGACACGGACGATTACGCGGTGAAGATGGCCAATCTGTTGAAGGGCCGATCCGCCCATGTCAAGGTGAAAGTGTTGCTGGATGACATCGGCTCGCTCTTCGCCGCCCAAAACGCGCCCGCCTCGCCCATGCCCCCGGATTTTCAGCGCCCCGCCAGCATCATATCCTACCTGGAGGATGGCTCCCGCGTGCGGGTGCGCGCCTCGGCCAACCCGTGGCTGACAGTGGACCATCGCAAGTGCATGATTATCGACGGACGCGAGGCTTACGTCGGGGGCATGAACATCGGCCGCAATTACCGTTACGATTGGCACGACATGATGGTCCGCCTGACCGGACCCATTGTCGGGCGGTTGGAAAAGGATTACCGGATGGCTTGGGCCCACGCCGGGCCGCTGGGCGATTTCGCTTTCGCCTGGGCCTGGCTTTTCGACCGGACCTCCCCGCGCAAGAACGCCCTCACCAATGCCATCGACCTCCGTCCTCTTCGCACCGCCACGGGCAAAACGGAAATCTACCGCGCGCAATACGAGGCCATCGAGCGCGCCCGCCGCTGCATTTACATTGAGAACCCTTACTTCGACGACGCCAGCAGCCTGCGGGCCTTGATCCGGGCGCGGCAGCGAGGCGTGGATGTGCGTGTGATTTTTCCGGCGCGGAATGACATGGGCATCATGCAGATCAACAACGCGTTGGTGGCGGGCGACCTGGTGCGCAACGGCATTCGAGTTTATGCCTATCCGGGCATGACGCACGTCAAGGCCGCCATCTACGATGGCTGGGCCTGCCTGGGTTCGGCCAATTTCGACAAAATGAGCCTGCGGGTCGGGCAGGAGCTGGACATCGGCTTTTCCGACGCGGCCACCGTGCAGCAGCTCAAGCAGGAGTTGTTTGAAAAAGACTTCCTCCGTTCGCACGAAATCACGCATCCCGGCGCGGCCAGTTGGTTCGATTCGGTGGTGAAAACATTTACGGACCAACTGTGACCACCCTCATTTCCGAGATTGAACCTCTTCCCGCGCGCCGTTATAACCACCCCGTCTAATATGAGTGTCTCACCTCACCGTGATCAATCCGCGACCTCGCCTTCAAAGGCGGTGACCGCCCTGCGGCCGCCTAAACGATTGCTGGCGGCCAATCGCAACGAAATCGCCGTTCGCGTTTTTCGGGCGGCGACGGAGTTGGGCTTGCGCACCGTGGCCATTTACGCGCAGGAAGACCGGCTCAGCATCCATCGGTTCAAGGCGGATGAGGCCTACTTGATCGGCAAAGGCAAAGGACCCGTCGGCGCTTACCTGGACATTCCAGGCCTGGTGGCCCTGGCCAAAGAGAAGGGAGTCGATTTCATTCATCCTGGTTACGGTTTTCTGGCCGAAAATGCCCTATTCGCCCGCGCCTGCGCGGCGGCGGGCATCACGTTCGTCGGGCCGCGTCCGGAAATCCTGGAGTTGATGGGCGACAAAGTGGCGGCGCGCGCGCTGGCGCGCAAGACCAACATCCCCACTTTGGCCGGCACCGAGGAACCAGTCGCCGACCGCGCCCAGGCGCTCAAGATTGCCCATGACATCGGTTTCCCGTTGATCATCAAGGCGGCCTTTGGCGGCGGCGGTCGCGGCATGAGGGTGGCCCATCGCGCCTCCGACCTGGCCCATCTGCTGGAGGAAGCTCAAAACGAAGCCGATCGCTCTTTCGGCAACCCGGCCGTCTTTTTGGAAAAATACGTCCCTCGCGCCAAGCACATCGAAGTGCAGATTCTAGGCGACCAGCATGGCCACGTCCTCCACCTGCACGAGCGCGATTGTTCGGTGCAGCGCCGCCACCAAAAGGTCATCGAGATCGCGCCGGCCATCGCCCTGGACGACGCGGTGCGCAGGGACTTGTGCCAGGCCGCGGTCAGCCTGGCCCGCGCGGTTCGTTTCGACAACGCGGGCACGGTGGAATTCCTCTACGACTTGGACAAGCGCGCGTGGTTTTTCATCGAGGTCAACCCGCGCATCCAGGTGGAGCACACGGTGACGGAGGTCATCACGGGAGTGGATCTGGTGCGTTCGCAGATTTTGGTCGCGCAAGGATATGCACTGCACGGGCCGGAGATCAAAATGCCGGCGCAGGAGGAGATGCCGCGCATCGGCTGCGCCGTGCAATGCCGTGTCACCACCGAGGATCCGGAGAACAAGTTTACGCCGGATTATGGGAAGATTTTGACCTATCGTTCCACCGGCGGCTACGGCGTCCGCCTGGACGGCGGCATGGGTTACGCGGGCGCGGTCATCACGCCCTTTTACGATTCGTTGCTGGTCAAAATCACCGCCTACGGGCGGGAATTCGAAATGGCCCTGCAACGGATGGACCGCGCCCTGCGCGAGTTTCGCATCCGTGGCGTCAAGACGAATATTCCCTTTCTGGAAAACGTCATCGCCAATCCAGTTTTCCGCTCCGGCCAGGCCACCACCACGCTCATCGATACCACCCCCGAACTGTTCCATTTCAAACCGCGCCGCGACCGGGCCACCAAGCTGCTGGCCTTTCTGGGCGATGTCATCGTCAACGGCAATCCGCAGGCCAAGGGACATCGCCTCAAATCGCCTCTGCTGCCGGTCGATCCGCCCGAACATCAGGGTAAGGGCGCGCCGCCGCCGGGCACGCGCCAGTTGCTCCTGGAAATGGGCGCCCGGAAATTCGCCCAGTGGACGGTGCGGCAAAAACAATTGCTGGTCACCGACACGACTTTTCGGGACGCGCACCAATCGCTGCTGGCCACGCGCGTGCGGTCCTTCGACATGCTGGCGGTGGCGCCGGCGGTGGCCTGGCGCACGCCGCGCCTGTTCAGCCTGGAGATGTGGGGCGGGGCGACCTTCGACACCGCCATGCGGTTCCTGCATGAGGACCCGTGGGAGCGATTGCGCCAGTTGCGCCAGCGCGTGCCGAACATTTGTTTTCAAATGCTCTTTCGCGGCGCCAACGCCGTCGGTTATTCCAATTATCCCGACAACGTGGTCAAGGGTTTCGTCCGCCATGCGGCGGCGGCCGGCATCGACATTTTTCGCATTTTCGATTCACTCAATTATACCCCCAACCTCAAGGCGGCCATGGAAGCGGCGCAGGAAACGCACGCCGTCTGCGAAGCCGCTATCTGCTACACCGGCGACATCCTGGACCCGCGCCGGACCAAGTATTCCTTGCGCTACTACCTCAAGCTGGCGCGGGAATTGGAAAAGATGGGGGCGCATTTTCTTTGCATCAAAGACATGGCGGGCTTGTGCCGGCCTTTTGCCGCGCGCGCGCTGGTCAAGGCGCTCAAAGAGCAGACCGGCCTGCCGATTCATTTTCACACCCACGACACCAGCGGCGTCAATGCCGCCTCGGTGCTCCAGGCCAGTGAAGCGGGAGCCGATGTGGTGGATTTGGCCATCGCCTCCATGAGCGGTTCCACCAGCCAGCCCAATCTTAATTCCATCGTGGCCGCCCTGCGCCACACCCCGCGCGACACCGGCCTGGATTTGGAGGCGCTGAACGAGTTTTCCGACTACTGGGAACAAGTGGCGGTCTGTTACGAGCCTTTCAATACCGCCCCGCGTAGCGGCACGGCGGAGGTTTATCTGCACGAGATGCCCGGCGGCCAATACACCAACCTCAAGGAGCAAGCCGCCAGCATGGGCCTGGCGCAACGCTGGCACGAAATCGCCCGCGTTTATGCCGAAGTCAACGAACTCTTCGGCGACATTGTCAAAGTCACTCCCAGCAGCAAAGTCGTCGGTGACATGACGATGTTCCTGATTACGCGCGGCATCAGGCCGGCCGATGTTTTGGACCTCGAACCGGGCAGTGTTCCTTTCCCGGCCTCGGTCATCGACATGCTCTCGGGCAACCTCGGCCAGCCGGCGGGCGGATGGCCCAAGGCCTTGCAGAAGGTGGTGCTGGGCCAACGTCAGCCCATGCGCGGGCGTCCTGGCGCCAGCCTGAAACCGCTGGATCTGAAAAAGGTCAAAGACGAACTTTCCGCCAAGCTCAAGCACGAGGCGGGCGAGAATGAGCTCTACAGCCATTTGATGTATCCGGAGGTGTTCGCCGAATACTCCAAATTCGTCCGCGATTACGGCGATGTCGGCCCGCTGCCCACGCCGGCCTTTTTCTACGGCCTCGAACAGGGCGAAGAAATTTCCGTCGAAATTGAAGAAGGCAAAACCCTCTTCATTAAATTGAGCCACCTCGGCGACCTGGACAAGGATGGCCGCCGCGTCGTCACTTTTGAATTGAACGGCATGACACGCGAGGCGGCGGTGCCGGACCGTTCCGTTGCGGCCAAGGCCAAGGCCCGTCCCAAGGCCGACCCCGCCGACGCGATGCAAGTGGCCGCGCCCATGCCCGGCTTGATCACGTCGCTGGCCGTCAACGTCGGCGCCAAAGCGGCCAAGGGGGACAAATTATTGACACTGGAGGCGATGAAAATGCAGAGCACCATTTACGCCCCCGGCCCCGGCACGGTGGAGGCGATCTACGCGCAAGTCGGCGACACCGTCGAGAGCAAGGACTTGCTGATTAAAATGCGCGCCT
>Ga0302324_100003863_pt1 | contig 33624 bp, 30 predicted proteins | sample Palsa_T0_1_FD_201949 | JGI IMG/M metagenome (GOLD analysis project Ga0302324, IMG submission 201949) | Peat permafrost microbial communities from Stordalen Mire near Abisko, Sweden - Palsa_T0_1 | ecosystem: Environmental > Terrestrial > Soil > Palsa > Peat permafrost | place: Sweden: Abisko...
CGCGATCGCGCCCATTGTCGAGGAACTCGCCGGTGAGTATCAGGGTAAAGTAACGGTCGGCAAGATGGATGTTGACCGCAACGGCGCTACCCCCATGCGCTACAAGGTCACCGGCATTCCTACTCTGCTCGTTTTCAAAAACGGCCAGGTCGTGGAACAGCTCGTAGGCTATCGCTGTAAAGACGACATCCAGAAAGCCTTGGATCGCCACCTAGGATAGCTCTCAGCTCACAGTTTTCGATCCCCAGAGCCCGGACCGATGATCGGAAGATCTGTCCCGGTAGGGTAGTGGCCGATCATCGGTGTTTCTTGGCGTTTCTTGCATCGACCGACGAACTGACGACTGACGGTTGCGTTTTCAATACTTCCGCAGCACGCCAATCACGCGCCCCTGAATCTCGACCGAAGCCGCGGGCACAATGATCGGCTTCATGGCCGCGTTCGAAGGCTGCAGTCGGATGTTCTCTCCCTCGCGAAACAGGCGCTTCAGCGTAGCGTCGCTCGAATCGATCAGCGCGACCACGATGTCGCCGTTGTGTGCGCTTTTGGTCTTCTCGATCAGCACGAAGTCGCCGTCAAGGATGGCTTCGTCCTGCATGGATTCGCCGCGCACTTCGAGCACGAAAACATCCTTCGAGCGGACAAAATCCGCCAGCGAAATCGTCTCGTTGTGCTCCACCGCCTCGATCGGACGCCCGGCCGCAATCCGTCCCACCAGCGGCAGCACCACCGCCGTATTCACCGCCATCGACTGTTTCAGCTTTCCCCGCGGCGGCAGCAGATCGATCGACCGGCTGCGGTTGTAATCCCGCGTCAGCAGCCCTTTTTTCTCCAGATTGGTGACGTGCTTATGCACCGTGGCTAAAGAGTTCAACCCCATGCCCACTTTGATCTCCTCAAACGATGGGGAATAGCCATTCTCCGCCACAAAGCGCGAAATGAAGTCATAGAGCTCGCGTTGACGCCGCGTGATCGCCATGCGCGCAGCATAGGCGAATGTATGGCGAATGTCAAGATCCGCATGCGTGCCTTTTGTGTGTCATGCGTGTCAGTCGTGCGCGATGCGAACAGGCCATTTTCAGCTTCAGATTCCGGGGCTCTGGCGTCCGGTTTCTCCCGGAATCCCGCGCCGGGACGGAGACCCTGTGAAGTCCAAACCGACCACCGTGGCAGGGCACGAGGTCGAAATCTCTACCTTCCATATGCAATGGGGTGCAGATTGACGGGCACTCGGTGACGAACGTAACTGACTCTAAGTGTCTGATTGGAAATTGCTTAGGTAGAACGCCTCGTGGCCGTTTTTCGGCCGCGAGATTGCTCGCTATGAATCTGTATAATGTCAATTAGTTAAGTGGACTATCGGTGGGTGGTCGGGCGGGAAGGTAGGCAATTGAGCGACCTCAGGTTCAACGCTGTCGTGGTCGGAGGCGGGTTCAGCGGAGCGATGCTTGCGGTCCAGTTATTGCGGCGCGCTCCGAACTTTTCAGTTGCTGTTGTCGGCCGAGGTTCGGTTCCTGGCCGCGGTCTGGCGTACGGTACCAAATACGATTGCCATTTACTGAATGTTCCCGCCGGCAATATGAGCGCTTTGCCGGAAGAACCGGATCATTTCCTGCGTTGGGCGCGAGCCAACTACGCGCTTTCGGTGCGGGCCACCAGCTTTCTACCGCGTCGCGTTTACGGTCACTACGTGGGTTGTCTGCTGGACGAAGCGATCGGGAACAGCAGCGCCAGCAAATTTCAATGGATCCAAGATGAGGTTTGTTCGCTCGCGCATGAGGGATCTCAGACGAAGGTCCAGCTCAAAGATGGCGGCAGCCTGATCGCCGGAGTCGTGGTGCTCGCTCCAGGCAACTTCCCTCCGGCCAATCTGAACATCCCAGGGCTCTCCGACCTCAGCAAGCGTTACGTCCGGTCGGCCTGCTCGGCGGAGGCGCTGCGCGATATTCCGAGCAACGGCGAAGTGCTGCTGATCGGTTCTGGCCTGACAAGCATTGATGTGGCCGTCGCGCTGAAGTCGGAAGGGTTTGCCGGGCACATTCACATTCTGTCGCGGCGCGGTCTGATCCCACAGCCTCACCGGCAAACCGATCCGTGGCCGCAATTCTGGAATGAGCAAAGTCCGCGCAACACTCGGGGACTGTTGCGAATGGTGCGCGAGCAGGTCCGGGCGGCATCGGTAGCAGGGGTCGATTGGCGCGCGGTGATCGATGCGCTTCGGCCAGTGACGCAGAAGATCTGGCAATCCCTGCCCTTCGAGGAACGGAGAAGATTTCTGCGACACCTGCGGTCGTATTGGGAAGTTCACCGCCACCGGATCGCTCCCGAGATCGGCGATGCGCTCGCAAGTCTCATTCATGATCGACAGGCTAGTCTCTATGCCGGCCGGATCGAAAGTTATCGCGAATTTCAGGACTACGCGGAGGTCGGCTTGCTCGAGCGCAAGAGTCGCTCCCAGCGCCGATTGCGCGTCGATCGGGTGATCAACTGCACCGGCCCCGAAACCGATGGCCGACGCATTCACGACCCTTTGATCAGGAGCCTTCTCGCACAGGGAAGCGCGCGGCCGGACAGTTTGTTTCTCGGACTGGATGTGGATTTGAATGGCGCTTTGCTCGACGCAAGCGGAACTCCATCGGAGGTTTTGTATGTCATCGGCCCAGCCAGAAAGGGCTGCCTGTGGGAGTCGATCGCCGTGCCCGAACTCCGCGTGCAGGCGTCGCAGTTGGCCGAGCATCTGGCCGGCAGGTTCGGTTCGAGCCATCAGGAAGCGAGTGGCGAGCGTCTGACACTGCCGCTCGAGAGCTTGGAGCCGAGGCGGGAACCGGGAATGTCGGTCGAGCAGTGCCGGCCGCAACTGGAGATTCAAAATTGCCGGGGTTCCTCGCCCGGACGAAGGGAGAAGGTTCAATGACGGCGGACAAATGGACGAGCACCGAAACCAGCAAGGACGCATTGCTTTCGCTCGATACTTGGGCAGTCGCGATCGCTTTGATCCTGGCGCTGGCGGTGAAGTTCGGCATTCTTAAAAACGTTCCTTGGTAGCGCGCTTGATCGCTCAAATCTCGTGTTCGACGGAGAAAGGTCATGGCATCCACCACCGCTTTATCGCCCGTGAAATCCGATAACGCCTTGCTGAATGTGGCGGGCCTTGTGCCGGGCGTTGTTCTGCTGGCGGCAATCGGATATGCCGGCAAGTTTTTGGAACACTTTCTGAATACGTACGCCAAAGCGCACCATTGGACGTTTCCGAACATCGAGTATGTGCTTTGGGCGATTATCATCGGCCTGGTCATCGGCAATACCGTTGGCGTACCCAAACTGTTTGAAGCTGGCGTCGCCACCTATGAGTTCTGGCTGAAACTCGGGATTGTGCTGCTTGGCGCGCGCTTTGTTCTCGCCGATATTCGGAAGCTCGGCGGCATCAGCCTGGCGCTGGTGGTGATCGAAATCACCCTCTCGCTGGCGTTGATGACTTTCCTCGGCCGGCTGTTCAAGCTAAAGCCGAAGCTCACATCGCTGCTCGCCATTGGATCGTCCATCTGCGGGGTCTCTGCCATCATCGCCGCCAAGGGGGCAATCGACGCAGACGACGAGGACGCCTCATTCGCGATGGCTGCGATCCTGGCTCTCGGAGCACTGGCGCTGTTCACATTTCCGGCCATTGCTCACGGTTTGCACATGAATGACGTCTCCTACGGCTTGTGGGCTGGCTTGGGAGTCGACAATACCGCCGAAGCCACCGCCGCCGGGGCATTGTATTCGGATGCCGCCGGCAAAGTAGCCGTGCTCGCCAAAACGGCACGGAATGCAATGATTGGATTCGTTGTGCTGGCATACGCGATCTACTGGGCCGGGCGAGGCCAGGCCGAAGCGGTCACCAACAAAGCTTGGTTCTTGTGGAAGAAGTTTCCGAAGTTTGTGCTTGGTTTTCTATTGATGTCATTGCTGGTTGGCTTTCACGTGTTCACCAAAGCCGAGATCGGGTCGCTCGGGAACCTTTCAAAATGGGCGTTCCTGCTAACTTTCGCAGGGGTCGGCCTGCGCACGAACGTTCGCGACATGTCCAGACAGGGATTGCGTCCCTTCATCGTCGGAGCTCTCGGGGAGATTCTGATCGCGTGCCTGACGCTCGGATTAGTGATGGGCGCAAATCGGATCTGGGGCTTATAGAGGACCGGACATCATGTTTACATGCGGCCTCGGGCGCCGCCGTCACCGCTCCAACCGAAGCAGCAACTTTCGACTGCGGGCCTTCATCGCAGGCGTGCCCTTGCGAGCCGCCTCACGCAGAATCTCGAGGACTCTCGGCTGAAGCGTTCGGTCATCCTGCGCCAAGTCAGCGAGCGCTTCGAGAGCGAAGGTCTTGACAATCGAACTGCGGTCCCCGAGATAACCGTACAAAGAAGAGATCGCGATTTGCCGTTCCTTGGCGTTCAGCCGGAGCCGTGGCGCCATGGCCGCGAGATGCCAGCGCAACTCTTGCTGTTCGGTCTCGATCATCAAGCCGAGCAGCTCAGTTTTGTAGGGCAGCAGTAACTCGCGCTGGTTGCGCGTGACTTTCTCGGCCGCGTCCGCCGCCCGCATTCGAACCAGAGGATTGTCCGACCACAGGCCCGCAACCAGCTCGGGGAAAAGCTCAGGCGAGTTCGACACCATGGCCGCCACCTGGTCAGAACGGCCGATCCTCCGCCGATCTCCGCCCTCGAAAAGATCCAGGATGTGCCTTCGAGGCATTGCGCCTTGCTCAGCCTCCGAACCAAACATTGACACCGATCGAGCCACTCGGCGTCGCCTACTCCGCCGTGACTCCCTTCAGAAACACATAATAAAAATCCACGCCTCGGGCAAACGACACAACCCCGGTCCGCTCATCTTTTCCATGCGCCCGAATATCATCCCGCTCATACTGCTCGCCCGACACGCAATAGGTCGGCATCCCGGCGGCATTGGTGTACACGCCATCGGAGGCGCCCGTGCTCATATTCGGCAGCACCGGAATCCCCGGCCACATTTCTGCCACCACCTTCTCGAGCGGGTCGAACACCTCTTTCCGCGGAGCCGGCGGCACATAACTGTGCCGGTCCGATCCGTGATCCATCAGCACGTTGGTGTTCTCGCGAAACTGCACTTTCATCTTCGGATCGGCCACAATCTTTTCGAGCGTCAGCCGGATTTCCTCGAGCGAGTGCCCGGGCTCGATGCGGCAGTTCACGTTCGCCTGCGCCATCTGCGGCAGCGCATTGTTGGCATGGCCTCCGCTTAGGCGGGTAGCCACGCAGGTTGTGTGCAGGGTCGAGTTGTCGAGCGGATCCTTCGATAGCCGCGCCACCGCGTCCAGGTCTGGAGGAGTCTTCAGCATCGCCTTCAGGTCCGCCGCGCGCTGGCCGGTCGATATCGAAACCTGCCGTTCGTAATAGGCTCGCGTGATCGGATTCAGCTCGAACCGAAACTGGTAGTGCGCGATCCGGGTGAGCGCATCGGTTAGGTCGTAAATCGCGTTGTCCGGCCTGGGCAGGGAACTGTGGCCGCCCGGATTGGTAGAGGTCAGCACGAAATCGCCATAGAGTTTTTCGGTGGCGTTCACTTCCATCATCACCGGCTTGCCGTGATCCGCCAGCACGCCGCCCCCGTCGTGATTGAGCACAAACTCGGCATCGATCCAATCGCGGTGATTCTTGATCAGCCAGTCCACTCCATTCGAGGTCCCGCCTTCTTCGTCGGCGGTGAGGGCGAGAATAATGTCACGGCTCGGCACGTATCCTTCTTTTTTCATGCGGATCAGCGTGGCCGACATGATGGCATCGCCATCTTTCATATCGCTTGTGCCGCGCCCGTAGTAGTATCCGTCCTTCTCTATAAACTGAAACGGATCGGTCGTCCAATCCTCGCGGCGCGCTTCTACCACGTCGAGATGGCCGATCAGCAGCACCGGCTTGTGCTTGCCCGATCCAGGCAGCCGTACCACGACGTTTTTCTTCCGGTCATTCGGGCCGAGCACCTGAATGTCGCTCTCTGGAAATCCGGCATCGCGAAAGCGCTGCGCCATCGCTTCCGCGGCCGCGGTTACGCTGCCGACCGAGTCGGTCGTGTTGATCTCGATCAATTGTTTGAAAATATCGAGCGCCAGCCGCCGCGTGGCTTCATCCGCTGACGAACTTTGTTGCGCCGGTACGGGAACAGCCGATACCAAACAAAACAACAGACTCAGCCACCGTTTGTATCCCACATCCATCCTCCGCGAAGAATTCTTTGACGCTAGCGAACCGCTTCGACTACCAGCACCACGAACGAATCCGGCTCCACTTTTCTCGCCTGCCCGGCGCCCGTCACGTTCGCCGTCACGGTGAAAAGCCGATGGGTCTTGCTCTCGACCGCCATGGTGCGCGCCCCCTTCCGGGTGGTCACCGTTTGTGCCACGCGGAACCGGTCGCCGCCATCTTCCCGAATCACCGTGATCGTGCCGTCTCCCGCCGACGCAAAGGCGAGGCCGAGGTCGGCATCGAACTTGGTCGCGTCGCATCGCTCTCCGATGGCCAGACTCGCGACCGGGTTCCCGCTGTCCGCATCCACCACCGCCATCTTCTTGTTTCCGCTGCAACCGGCAAACAGACGCCGGTTCTTCCGGTCGATCGCCAGCCCGGTTGGCGCTTCGCAGTCGATCAGTTTCCAGCGTGCCTTCACCGTCAGCTTCTGCGGATCGAATGCCACCAGTTCCGAGCTGTCTTCGATGTTCACAAATACCGTGCCCTTTTCGTCCGAAGCGGCAAATTCCGGTTTCCCGCCCAGTTCGATCTTGCCCACCACTTCGCCCTTCGACGCATCCACGGCCGTCGCATCATGGCCTTTGCCGTTCAGTGTAAACACGCGCTTCGAGAACGGATCATACAGAATTGCGTCGGGCCCGCTGCCCACCTTGATCTTTTTTTCCACGGCCAGCGACTTCAGATCGAACACGCTCACCGTGTCTTCGCCTCCGTTGGAGGTAAATCCGCGCCCAATCTGCGGATCAAGCGCGATCCCGTGCACACCGGGGGTGTCCGGAATCTCGCCCACTTGTTTGCCCGACTCGGTGTCAATCACCATTACCCGCGTAGCTCGCGCGATGAACAAACGGTGGCGAGCGCTGTCGGTCGTCAGGTAATCCCAGCCCCCGTCGCCGCCCAGCTTCCATGTCTTGACGACCTGGTAATCCGCCCCGGTGGACACTGCAGCGAGCGCCGTCGTGGCTGCCAGCAAGAGTAGGGAGAGTCGTACATCCGTTCGCATCTTCATAATGTTCAATATGCCGCCTTTCCCAATCCCCTGCCGGGAACCCGTTTGCAGGCGCCCGGCGCGCTATTCCAGCCGCTCTCCACAAATGTGCAAACAATTGCCTCCACCGCCTGCAAAGCCTTGTAAGCTGCCATTCTACCCCGTCAAAGTTTGGTACCGGGCTTGCTCCTACCATGGCTGGAGGAGCCCACATCCGAGCATTTGGCGGATGGTCCCTGGCTCGATCCGAGATTGGAGACCCTGCGATGAAAAAAGTCCTGTTTGTGCTCTGCCTACTCTCTGCGACTGCAGCATTTGCGCAGTACGCCGCGTCCAGTCTGAACAGCGAGGTGACGATCCCCGCTTTCCAGAGTCATGACGCACATGCAAGTTACGCGGCCATGTCCCCGGAACAGAGCGTGCTTGCCTCCTCGAGTTACGCCTCCGCCCAAGGCGAAAGGCGGGCTTCGGATTTCCCGCAGCCGGAGGCCGTATCTCTCGGTGCTTACGCCCGCGACATCAAGAAGCAACACGCGCAAGTGAAAAAATCCCGCGTGGTTTGGGTCAACCAATAACCTGTAGTGTGGAGGTCTCGCGCGGGCGTTGTTTACGCGCGACGTAGAAGCGCAAGAGTGACCAAGCTGAATCGCCCGCCGTCCGAGCGGCGGGCTTTTCTCCTCGCTTGTTCCTGAGTTCCCGCGCCGCCCCGCCCGAACTCTCTAGAATCCGTCGGTCGAAGTAAAACCCCATCCCGTTGTTGCCATCCGCAGCTTCGATAAAAAGAAATGTTACCCTAATAAGAATTTCAAATGAACGTCATGGAATTCACCGCCGTGGTTGCGGCCGTCTCCTTCGTCGCGGGACTTCTCGGATCGCTTACCGGCTTGGGTGGTGGGGTCGTCCTGGTGCCATTGCTAACTCTCATCTTCCGCGTGGATATTCGCTATGCCATCGGAGCATCGCTCGTCTCGGTGATCGCAACTTCCTCGGGCGCCGCAGCCGCCTACGTGAAAGAAGGATTCTCCAACATCCGCATCGGCATGTTCCTCGAAATCGCCACCACCTTCGGCGCATTGTGCGGAGCGTTCCTGGCCACCCGGATTCCGACCAGCTCGCTCGCGATGATCTTTGGCGCCATGCTGCTCTACTCGGCGTTTCTTTCCCGCAAGCCGCGACCGCAAGCCCAACGCAACCTCCCGCCGGACCCGCTCGCCACCCGTCTGCGGATGAATGGCAGTTTCCCCGACCTCGGGGGTCCACGCAGTTACAACGTGCAGCGCGTTCCGACCGGCTTCAGCCTGATGTTCGGTGCGGGCGCGCTCTCCGGATTACTCGGCATCGGTTCGGGAGCCGTCAAAGTACTCGCCATGGATCAAGCCATGCGGATCCCCTTCAAAGTTTCGACCACCACCAGCAACTTCATGATCGGCGTCACCGCCGCAGCGAGCGCCGGTGTCTACCTCAGCCGCGGATACGTCGATCCCGGTCTCGCCATGCCGGTCATGTTAGGAGTGCTGGCCGGCTCGCTGCTCGGCACCCGCATCCTGTTCAAAGCCGAAACCAATTCGCTCCGCCTGGTTTTCAGCGTAGTGATTCTCGTCCTAGGGCTGCAAATGCTCTACAAGGGATTCTGGGGGAAAATTTGATGCCTGTCGCCCGAGTGCCCGTTCCGCAACCGGAGCCGCTCGAACCGTGCCCCCTGCAGCCGCAGCCATGGGATGATCGCCGCATGGAGCTCATCCTCGGCAACCTGCTTCGCTCCGGAGTCCTGCTCTCGGCCGCGGTCGTGCTCTGGGGAGGGTGTATCTACCTCTCACGTCATGGCCACGAGAAAGCCAGCTACCGCGTATTTGTCGGCGAGCCCTCCGAATTTTGCACCATCCCCGGAGTCATCCACAGCGTACTCAACGGCCGAGGCCGGGGCTTGATCCAGCTCGGATTGCTCCTCCTCATCGCCACCCCTATCGCCCGAGTGGCCTTTTCCATGGTGGGCTTTGCCCTCGAACGCGATCGCATGTACGTAGTCTTCACACTGATCGTCCTCGCCGTTCTGCTCTACAGTCTGCTGGGGTCGGGCATTGGCCTATAGTCGACGGGCCCGCAGCTGCTGTTGGGCGTCAAATCGGTTCGGCCCACGGTCAAGATGACAGTCTGAGCTCGGGTCGATCTGTGGCATGGATTTGCGGGACACTTCTCAGGGATTGCTCAGGTTCGCGACGATCTTTGCCGTCGTGATGGCCTGCCCCGCATGTCGCTGGGTATGGTCGGCCACATGGACAAGCAACCCTCCGACAGTGGTTGGCAGCCGTTTCTTACCAACGGTTCGCGCCTCTTCCGGATTTTTCTTTGCCAGTGCGCGCACCCGAGCCATTCCATCCGCCAGTGCCGCGGAGAGCTCCGCAAACAGTTCATCGCGCGTTGCCCCAGGATCGAGTTCGGTCCGCAAACCCGAGATCTGCTTCTCGCTCAGGCTTTGCCCCTCGGCGTAAGTCAGGAGACGATCGAGACTGCGCGCCAGATGCCGAATGTGAAACGCCACCGGCTCCGCTCCGGCAGGGCGCACATTCACCTCGGCATCCGAAAGCTTCCCGCACCAGTTCCGCAAGTCTTCCTCCGTCAGAGCTAACGAGTGCAGAACCGCGCGCCCGACCGCCGGGACATCCGCCTCCGTGCCGCGCAACCACGGCTCGACTGGTTCGATTGCTGGCATGGCATCTCCGCCCGTGGATGCTGGAGTTACTACCGCGGCCAAAGCCAGCCGAAAGCGCCGGCGGTCAGTAGTCCAAAGATGAGTCCGTCGATGACTTCCTTGATGGTTACCGACCAGGGCTGACCTTTCCAAATGCCGTTGCTCAGGTTTCCCAAACCGTAGCCAAGGAACGCGGCGGCGCCGGCGACGCGAAACACGGCCATAGACTGCGTGCCCGCCGGAACCGTGAGTCCGGTGAGATAAGCGACGGAAGATCCGATCACCAGGCAAAACAGGAACCACTGGATCAGAAACTTTGGCATCGCGGTCGCCCCGCTGGGGATGACGGTCATGAACCCGACCGGTCCGAGCTTTCGCTTTTCGATCACGGCGGGCGAATTCATGTCCTTGTGGGTGCAATAGGGGAAGACATAGAGGCCGCGCTTGACCGCGGCGGCGCGCAGCGCGGCGAGGACCTTGTCTTCGTCGGGAAGTTGGCCGTAGTCGCTGCGATGATAAGGCAGCAGCATGTGCATGACGGAGCTGGCGACAAAAACGAGAACCGCTGAAAGCAGGATCGGGAGCCAAAGAGCGGTGACGGGAACCATGTACAGCCTCCTTAAGGTCGCAAACAACCAATGCCAAGACTTAGCAGGCGAGGCTACGACGGCGGGGAGGTCGCGGTCAAGCGGGGCAATTCGTTACTCACTTCTCAGGGCGCAGTGAGCACATACAGCTTCACGTGAGAATCGAGTCATCGATGCGTTTGCGGTGGAAGTCGGCGACATGCTGCACAAACGCCGAGATCAGCGGATGCGGATTGTCCTCGAGCGATGAAAGTTGTGGTTGGAATAACGTCGCGATGAAAAACGAATGCGCGGGAGATTCGACGGCCCGGCATTCCTCATTGGAACCGCGGGCTACGACCGGAAGGCCCGCTTCCATCGCCATCCATTCGAACTCAGGATTCAATTCGTAGTTGCAGAAAAACTCTTCCTCGATCGTTTCCTTTCCATAAAAAGCCGCAAGATAGGAGCCCGGACGGAGGCGAATTTGACCGACCTTCCCGGAGAGTTTGGGTGAGTTCGGGTCTCGATTCGGAACCGCGCAGGCAACGGGATAGATCACGATGTTCTTGGCGTGCGGATCTTCTTCGGCGGTGGTGGCGTCCGGTATGCCGAGCACGTTGCGGGCGCATTCGATCAGCGCGTACTGGAAGCCTGCGCAGGTGCCGAGAAATGGCCGATCACGAACGCGCGCGAACTCGATGCCTTTGAGCATGCCGTCGAAATTTTTAAAAGGGCTGCCCGCCGAGGCCCACAAACCATCGAAAGAATCGAGCGTAGCCGCGGCGCGAGGTTCGAGCAGCGACGGCGTTGGAAGCCAGGTCGATTCCACTTTGAGTCCCAGTTTCCGCGCGGCGTGCTGGAGCGAATCGTTGGTCGCAGGATGGGAGCGGAATTCGGGATTGAAGTCGCCCAGAATCCCGATTCGGAGGGGTTCGATCACAAGCGTCATTCTAAATTAACGCTTCGCCGTTGACAGTGAGCACTGAGCTTCCGGCTTTGCCGACGTTCTGCGATTTCTCGTTCGGCTCGGGGATCGCAAACCCTGGCGGAAGGCCGACGCGCGAAGTCACTTTCCCCACGAGCACCGAAAGCGACGCGCGCGCCTCTACAGCAATGCAATCTTCGCCCACAGCACGTAGAGGCCGAACAGCGTGATGGCGGAACCCCCGCAAACCATGGCCGCCGATTTCCAGGCGAGCCGAGTGACGATCTTTTTCTGGCTGCAGAACGAGATCACGAATGTGGGATCGCTCGCTTTCATCAATACGACGGGAGGAATCAGATCGAGGTCGGAGAATGCGGACTGAGGTCGATCGCGCCGTGTTCCCTCCGGACGCGCGTCGCGCGGACCTACCTGCCGCATTCGCACCGCGGAGCGAGAGGAAATAACCCCGAGCGGCTCGGTTTCTTCGATCGCTACCGACCGGTGCGACGGTGGCTCGGTCGGCCAGGCTTGTGGTGTGGAGGTGCCGGAGCGAGTGAGCGCGGCGGCAATTTTCGACTGCTGGCTCATTTCTCGCGTGGGGGACGAAGTCCCGCCACTGCTGAGTCGGACGATCTGCGGACCGGTGAGCGGCTCCACAGCATCGTCTGGCCTGGAATTGCGGCCGTAATCGCTGCGAAGGTCGTTGTGAAAGTTGTCACGGACCGGCGGCCGAGAGGAGCGCACCCGCACCCCCGGATTTTCCGCGACCGTTCCCGCGACAAAAAGCTTGTCTCCGGCCTTGATCAAACATTCTTCGATGCACAAGTCGCGGTCGAGAGCCAGGCCGTGACGCGAAAGAAAAACGCCGACGCGGGGCGGAAATTCCTCCAAAAGCGTCACCACATATTCTTTGCGAAACTGAGGAAGCAAATCGAGATCGGCTCCGGTCGCTTCGATCAGCAGTTGACCGGTCGTGTCCTTGATGAAGAAGGGCAGGTGCAGAGTTTCATCCGCAACTTTCTCCCATTCGTTCCTCGTACCCTCGCAATGGCGCCAGGCTGTTGTGCGGTAGAGAAAGCAGGACTCGCCGCTGATGGGCGCGAGCGTAGTCGAGGGGCCGGTCGCCACGCCGCTCACCTCAACCAATCCCCGTGTGGCGCGGCGAATCCTGGAGCTGCGTATCGTCAGCAATGCGCGCTTGCCAGCGAGCAGGCGGAATCCGAGAAAGAACAGGTACAGGCCCACCGCAATCGCGACCGACGAAACGATCGCGAGGTATCGGATCGGGATCAAAAGGATAAGGCAGACGGTCACAGTGTTTTCCCGGATGGCCACGCTGCTCTGATCGCGAGCGATCCGATATCAAACGATCCGAGATCGAGAGATCGAGTGATCTGATATGAGGATAAGGAGAGACGTCCCAAGCGCCGCCGACAAAGGGACGGGATCGGCTTACGGAAGTAAGTAACTGTTACCGGTGGTCGTGGCGGAAACCCAGGCACGCTCGCGTCTGCTGGCCTTCGCTATGCGGTTACTGCGCGAGCTTTCAGAATGTCGGCCACAGCCGCCATGGCCGCGTCGATTTCAGCGTCGGTGTTGTAGAAGTGGGGCGCGAAGCGGACTCCGGCCCGAGGACGCCAGTCCACCAGAATGTCACGGGCCAGCAACTCGCGGCTCACAAGTTCGGAATCCGGCATGTCGATCGAGACGGTGCCGCCGCGCTGTTCTGGATCGCGCGGCGTGTTGATGCGCCAGCCCTGCCGTTCGGCGAACTCGAGGATGCGGGCGGTCTGGCGCTTCGACTTCTCGCGGATTTTCTCGATGCCGGCCTCTCGAATGATTCTTAGACCCGGCCGCGCCGCCTCGATCGCAGGAATGTGCGTGGTTCCGTTCATGAACCGGAAAGGAGGAGCCGCGTAGCGGATCGCGCCGGTCGAGAAGGCAAAAGAATTTTCGTGCGCGAACCATCCGGTGAGCTTCGGCTCCAATTTCTTGCCAAGATCGGGCCGGACATAGAGATACGCAACCCCCGGACCGCCGCAAAGCCACTTCAGAACGCCTCCGCAGGCGAAGTCGGCGTTCAGCAACTGCAAGTCGACCGGGACGGTGCCGAGTGACTGGAAGGTGTCGAGAACGACGTGGGCTCCAACCTTGTGCGCTTTGTCGATGATCGCTTTCGCGTCGTTGATGTAAGAGCTGCGAAAAATAACGTGAGAAACGGGGACGATCAAAGTGTCATCGTCGATTGCATCCAGCAGGCGATCGGTAGGAACCGAGATGCCATCGTCGGTTGGAACCATGTGAACCCGCGCGCCGTAGGGCCGCTGCGCCTCCCAGAAATACATCACGGAGGGAAAGTTCAAATCGCTGTAAACGACTTTATTGCGCTTGCCGCGGAAGTCAAAACACGACGCCACCACGGCCTGGCAAGTGGTGACGTTCTGGTGAAGAGATACGGAATCTTTGGGCGCGTTCATCAAGGCGCCGAGTTCGTTGCCCACTTCCGGGGCCAGCATCCACCAGCGTTCTTCCCAGGCGCGAACACCGCGGCGGGCCCAAACATCGGCGTAGGCATGAAGCGCGTCATAGACGGCGCGCGGCATGGCTCCAAGGGAGTTCGAAATCATGTAATTGGTTCGCTCGAGGATGGGAAACTCGGAGCGGTAGCGCAAAAGGTCGTCAGATCGAAGGTTGTCAGATCGAAGATCGTCGGGAGATAGATGGGCGGGCATGAACGTCAATTGTAAACGGCGCGCTCGGTCTTTTCTCGGATCCGATCGCTGACCAGCGAGAGCCAACAGCTGCCCTACGGCGCCACATCTTTCCCCACACTATCGAGCACACCGTTGATAAACTGCACCGACTCGGGCGTCGAAAACTTGCGCGCGATTTCGAGCGCCTCGTTGATCACCACCGCGCGTGGCGTTGCCGGATAGCCTAAAAGCTCAGCCACCGCTCCGCGCAGCACATTCCGGTCGACCGTCGCCATCCGGTCCATCCGCCAGTGCTGCGTGTGCTTGCCGATCAGTTCGTCGATCTCGGTCAGCCGGTCGCTCGCCAGGCGGAACAGATCGTCGGCGAACCCGCGCACTTCCTCATCCACGTTGGTCCGCTCCGCCCAGAACGTCTTGCGGACCAACTCCGGCGCCTGCTTCCCCATGTCCGCCTGAAACAGCATCTGCAAAACCAGTTCGCGGGATTTGCGTCGAGTACCCATCATCCGGTCTCAGGTCTCAGGTGGCGGGTCTCAGGAAAACCACGAAAACCGATGAGCCCTCCAGCAGTTTACAGGACAGCTGCGCCGCCGAAGCCTAGGATTTTAGGAGCGAGGTTTAGGTTTCCGAGAAGTTGGTTTTGTTTTACGTTTCCTGCCACCTGCGACCTTAGCGCTCAGATCTGCCCTTAGATTCGCCATCTCCACCGCGGCCAGCGCCGCTTCAAATCCCTTGTTGCCCATCTTCAATCCGGCGCGATCAATCGCCTGTTCCAGCGTTTCGCAGGTCAACACACCGAATGCATGAGGAACGCCAGTCTCCTGCGCCGACTGTCCAATCCCGCGCGTAACCTCGTTCACGATCACATCGTAATGCGCCGTGTCGCCGCGCAATAGACACCCAATACAAAGGATTGCGTCATACTTGTTGCTCTCGGCCAGAATGCGCGCGGCCGAGGGAATTTCAAAGGCGCCGGGGACACGGACCAGAGCGAGGTCTTTCTTTCTCGCGCCAGAGCGGACCAGTCCGTCGTAAGCGCTCTGCAAAAGTCGCTCGGTGATGAAGGCATTGAAGCGAGATACAACAATCGCAAACCGCTTTCCCGCGGCGCTAAGGCCGCCTTCCATGGCAGCAATTGCCGGCTCGGGAGGTCGCTCGGGTTTTATTTTTTCTTTCGTAGGTTCCTCTTGCCCCGTTTTCCCGGTGCTCGGGTTTTCGGAGCGCAACCATTCTCGTAGGGATGCGGCTTGCCGCCTGGCTGCGTGCGAACGAGACGGGGCAGTCCCGTCTCGAACCTCACTTGCCCTTGAACCGAGCCGGACGTTTTTCCAAAAATGCCGAAGTCCCTTCCTTCTTATCCTCGGTCGAGCAGCAGACGCCAAACAAAGTAGCCTCCAGATACAACCCCTCGGCCAAAGTCATCTCCATCCCTTTGTTGACGGCCTCGATCGCGTACTGCACCGCTAGCGGAGCGTTCGCGATCACCTTAGCCGCAATCGCCTCGGCGCGCGGGACGAGCTCGGCCGCCGTCGTCACCTCATTCACCAGCCCAATCCGATGCGCTTCCTCGGCCGTGATCATGTCCCCGGCCAGCACCATCTGCATCGCCAGCCCTTTGCCTACCAGCCGCGCCAGCCGTTGCGTCCCGCCATATCCCGGAATCAGTCCCAGCTTCACCTCCGGCTGCCCCAGCTTCGCGTTGTCGCTCGCCAGACGCAGCGTGCAAGCAAGCGCCAGTTCGCATCCGCCGCCGAGCGCGAATCCATTCACGCACGCAATCACCGGCTTGCCAAGATTTTCGATCAGGTCAAGCACGGCCTGCCCGCGATGCGCATACTCCTTGCCGGAGACCGCGTCCTGCTTCGCCAGTTCGCCGATGTCGGCGCCCGCAACAAAAGCCTTCTCGCCCGCGCCGGTCAAAATCGCCACTCGAATCGAAGCATCGCTTCGAATCTCAAGAAACGCCGTCCCCAGCTCTTCCATCGTGGCCAGGTTGAGCGCGTTCAGCACCTTCGGCCGATTGACGGTGACGTAGGCGATGGAGTTTTTCTTTTCGAGGAGAATGTTTTCGAAGGTCATAGGTAGTGCCCCATAATCCCTGTCATTCTGAGCGAAGCGAAGAACTTATGCATTTGCTTGCCGCCCCGGAATCGAGAGGACCTTCGTTCGCTCAGGATGACACATCCAATCAACCAGCGACCAATCAACGAGCGACATGGAAAGGACGAACCTACAGTTTGTTCGCCACGGGCTTATCCGCATTCGAGTAGTCATAAAACCCGCGCCCCGACTTTTTCCCATACCATCCCGCCATCACCAGCCGCTTCAGCAGTGGAGGCGAAGCAAACCGCCGCTCCTTGAACTCGTCATACATCACCTGCGTTATGTAGTAAGTCGTATCGAGCCCGACAAAATCGAGCAACGCAAATGGACCCATCGGATACCCGCACCCGAGCTTCATCGCGTTATCGATATCCTCGATCGACCCCACGCCCTCCTCATAAGCCCGGATCGCATCCAGCAAATAAGGCACCAGCAGCCGGTTGACCATGAACCCGGTCCGGTCGGACGTGCGCACCGGGACCTTGCCGAGCTTCTTCGCAAACTCGTAAGCCGCGTCGTAAACCTCAGGAGAAGTAGCGATGGTCTTCACCACCTCGACCAGCTTCATCAAAGGAACAGGATTAAAAAAATGCAGCCCGATACATCGTTCCGGACGCTTCACCGCCGTCAGCAGCTCCGTCACCGAAATCGAAGAAGTATTCGAAGCAAAGATCGCGTCTTTGTTCACGACGCCATCAATCGACGCATACATCTTCTTTTTTTCCTCAACGTTTTCGACGATGGCCTCGATCACGATGTCGCAAGCGGCGAGATCGGCTTTGTTCGTCGTCCCCTTGAGCCGTGTCCGAATTTCGTCCTTCTGCTGCGCACTGATCCCGCCCTTGTCGAGCCCCCGCTCGGCAAACTTCGCGAGCGACTTGTCAATCCCGGCAAAACCCTTGTCGAGGTACTTCTGCTCAACCTCGAGCACCGTGACTTCAAACCCGGCCGCGGCGCAGACCTGCGCGATGCCGGAACCCATCAGGCCACAACCTAGAACGCCGACTTTTTTGATCTCCATAGAAGATTACCCGCCAAGACCGAAAGTATCTTTGGAACCCAATGCACCGGACGCCTCTCGACGCAGACACTCCCTAACGAGGGCCGGTCGCCATCTCTACTGGAAGCCCTCGACCACCATGGCAATCCCCTGCCCGCCGCCGATGCACGCCGTCGCCAGCCCGTACTTCTTCTTCCGCCGGCGCAACTCATAGAGCAGAGTAATCACCAGCCGCGTTCCGGTTGCTCCAAGCGGATGCCCGAGCGCAATCGCTCCGCCGTTCACGTTCACTTTTTCGCGATCGAGTCCCAGCTCTTTTTCGACCGCCAGATATTGCGCCGCGAACGCCTCGTTCACTTCGATCAAATCGATGTAATCCAAAGTGAGCCCCGCCCGCTGCAGCGCAATCTTGGTCGCCGGAACCGGACCGCTCCCCATCATCTTCGGATCGACACCGGCAATCCCCCAATTCACGATCCGTCCCAGGGGACTCAGATTTCTCTTCTGCGCCTGCTCGAGCGAGGTCACCACCACCGCCGCCGCACCATCGACAATTCCGCTGGCATTTCCCGCCGTCACCGTCCCCGGCTTTCCGGAGGAAGATGCGAACGCGGCCCGCAGCTTCGCCAGGCCCTCGAGCGTGGTCTGCGGACGCCGGTGATCGTCTTCGCTCAGCATCTCTCCCGTGGCTTCGCCCTTCGAATTCCGCAGCGGAACCGGCGTCAACTCCTCGGCCACGCGCCCCGCCTTGTAAGCCGCGTCCGCCGTAGCCTGTGAACGCAAGGCGAATTCGTCCTGCGCCTGCCGGGTAATGCCCTGGCGCTCGCCGTACAGCTCTGCCGTGTTCGCCATGTAGAGCCCGCAATAAGAATCGAAGAGCGCCATCATCAGCGAATCTTCGAGCTTTCCACCCGGGGCGAGCGTAAACCCATCGCGCCCGCGAATCGAAAACGGCGCCTGCGACATCGATTCCATCCCGCCCGCCAGCACCATTTTCGCTTCCTCGGTCTGGACCATCTGGGCCGCACTGACAATCGCCTGCATCCCCGAACCGCAAAGTCGATTCACCGTCAGCGCCGGAGTCTCGATCGGCAATCCCGCCCGCAGCGCCGCGTGCCGCGCTCCATACAGCGCGTCGCCCGAGGTCTGCTGCGCGTTTCCGAACACGGCATGATCGAATTCTTTCGCCTCGACCCCAGCCCGCTCAATGGCAGCCCGAGCCGCGACCGCGCCCAATTCCTGAGCGGTGTAGTCCTTGATCTTCCCGCAATAACGTCCAAAGGGCGTGCGCGCCCCGCTGACAATCGCAATATCTCCAGGTTTCAACATGAGTCCTTGCAGCGCTAGAAAAGTTGCCGGCTTGCGGCCAACTTTTGAGTTTAACAGGCGAACCAGGCATCTCTACAGAGGAGTCGCCCGCGGATCGAGTGAAATCAACTCCCCGCGCGATTCCCATCCACCGGCGCTCACTGGTGTGATCCACGCGATACGAGCCGAGCGAGTGGATCGACGTTGTGGGTGGATGGGAAGTCCCGAATTCAAGCGATCGCCGCTTTCGGTGGGCAGTGGGATTCGCTCGGTCGTCGCACGGCCTCTGCCCGGAAGGTTTCGCCGCGCGGTGATTAGCATCTGTGAGGTCCTGACAGGGCAGCCGCATCCCCGGAGCTGCTCTACGCCACGGCCGTCGAGGCCGCGAACTGTGGCGCCTGACTCACAATGCTCCCCGGGCTCTCGGACATTGCCAACTCCAGCGCATGATCGGCACGGTTGGCTACTTCGGTCACAATGTCCACCGGATCAAAATGCTGCTGCATCACCGCTTGTGCCAGCCCGGCGCTGAACTCGATTCTCTGGTCCTTACCCGGAAAGCGTACCTCCGACAGAAGCCGTCGTAATTTCTCGACCGCCAGCAGCGCTTCCTTTTCGCCGGTATCGCCGAGCACCAGAGCGACCGTCGTCGTCTCGTAACGAAACGCCAGATCGTTCGTCCGGATGTTGGCCGCAACCAGTTGCCCGATCTGCTCCATCACCGCCGTCACCGCCGGCTCGCCATACTCTTTGAGCAGCGCGCTGCGCCGCCCAAACTGCATGAGCAACACCGTCACCGACGCCCCTTGCTGCAACCCGCGCCGAGTTTCCGCCTGCAGAAGGTCCAGATACGAAGCTCGCTTCATCAGCCCCGAGTTTTCGTCCGTCACGGAAAGATTTTTCACCAGCCGCCGCAGCCCGGCGTTGTTAAGCGCGATCAACACCTGGTCGCTCAAGGTCCGGATTACCAGCACTTCGGAAGCGTGCCACACCCGGCTCGTATTCTGGGTAAGGATCAGCACTCCGATCTGATCATTGCCTTCGGTCAGTGGTATCGCCAGCAGCGATTCGATCTGTAACTCCGCGACCGCGTCGCGCACTCCCACCAACTGCGGAGCGTTCCTAGCATCGCCAATGATGACCGCGCCTCGCGGCACCGCCAGATCATGCAGCGTTTCGACCAGGCTGACCAGCGCCGCCGAACTCACCGGGTTCAGGCTCTCCCGGTGATATTCCTGCACGCTCGAGGGCGGCAGGCCGGGTTTGCGCAAGGCCGCTATGCAGCGCGCCGTCCGCCAGTTCGCGCCGATTTCGCTCGCCGCTGTTTTCAAAATTCCTTCCGCATTGCCCTGCTGGTAAAGTTTGCGCGTGATTTCTGCCACTCTCGCCAGACTGCTGACGTCGGTTGCCTCGCTCGCCGCGGCCGCCGCTGCCGCTGCCGTTGCAGCGAGTGCGGCCTGGTCGCCAGTCGTGGCCGTTGTCGCCGCCGGTGACGGCGCGGCCGGCGCAACCGGCGTTGCCGACTTTGCGTACTGCGGTTGAATCCCTGCCGCCAGATACAGTTTCTGCAGCTCCTGATTGCGCTCTTCCTCCCGCGGAAACAGTTCCTGAATGCGCTGCAAACGCTCGATCGCCTTCGATCGCATCCCATACTGCACCAGAATCTCGGCTTGCAACATCAGATCCTGCAAGGCGGCCGCTCCCAACGTCGGTTCCTGGATCTTGACCGCCGGCTCTTGTTCTTTTTCCTTCTGGACGGGCGTGAACCGCGACGCGATCAGATTGAAGCGCTCATCGTTGATCTTGCCCCGCAACGCTTCGAGCCGCGTATGATGTCCGGGCTCGTACGGATCCACTTCCGCGGCCCGGTCCAGACACTCGCCCGCTTTCTGGTAATCGTGCTTCTCACAATACAGATCGAACAGCTTCAGCAGCACCTGCGCATAGTCCGCTTCGCGGTTCGATGCGTTGAACAACTCCGCCAGGAACTCCAGCATTTCCGCCGACGGGCGATGCGATGCCAGCAGTTCCTGCATGGTGGTGATGAACGATCGTCGTTCTCCACGCCGCCGCTGGAAAGCCTCCAGCTTCCGCGCCAGGGCCACCGCCTCCGCATCCAGTTGGGAATCGATCATCTGCCCGATCAAATCCACCAGCTGATGCATTCGCCCCGGGTTATGCTCAAAAATCTGCCAGACGAGCGGCTCGCTTTCGACCAATCGGCCGGCCAGCAACAGCCCCTGCGCATACAGGTCGCGCAGCTCAAACGATGCATCTTCGGTCTGCATCAGCGGCTCGAAAACAAAAATCGCCGCCCCTGCCTCGCCCCGCGCCAGCAGGCTCTTGCCATAGGCCATGGCGATCTTCGCATCCACCGGATTCTCCGTGTATGCCCGTTCGAACCAGGGGCTGCCGTTTCCTCCCGATGATTCCGCCAGTTCCGCCACTTGCAAGAATGACTGCGACGCCATCCCGTGCTCGCCCAAAGCCGCCGACAATTCCGCTACCCGCATGTGGTTCGACTGCGACGGCTCCAGACTGACAATCCGCTGCAACACGAGCAACGCCTCTTCCTTCCGCCCATGCCGATGCAAGTCTTCCAGCGCATTTTCATAGGTTCCGATCGCCAGCTTCTTGTTCGACTGTTCCAGGAGCTGCCCGAAGCGCACTTTCTGTTCCCAGGTCGGGGGAGCATACCGCGCCAGCTTCTTGTAGGTCAGACTCGCTCGCGTCGCATCCGCCGCCGCCACCTGCCGCTCAAACAACTCTCCCAACAACTTCACCGCCTCGGCCCCTCGGTTTAGAGATAGACACAGGTCCGCCGTCATCTGCCGCACATTGTCGTTTTGCGGATCGGCCTCGAGGATTAGCAGGTATTCCGCCAGGGCGTCGGCCGTCTTCCCCTTTTGCAAAAGCTTTTCTGCCTTTTCCACGCGGCGAGCGATTTCAGCACGGTTATTGGGATTTTCCGGCATGGGCGGTCTTGCGAGAGCGTGTTCCGCCTTGATTTTAGGATCCGCCCCCGGCACCAACAACGCGCTTCCCCGCAACGCGATTACGAAAGTCATGCGGTTGCTCCCCCGTTGCCGGCAGAAACCGGGGAGGTTGCGTCGCTCGAAGGCCTGCCTAGGGACAGCCCCGCTCGGCGGTCCAAGCCGAGCGCGGCTTGGCCCCCGGCCCCCAACCGTTTCCCGCGGCCAAACCCCGACTTCTGATATACGAATACGAGCCCTCATGCCCTCTCGATCGTCGAACCGAGCTTCGTCGAACCCGGAGTCCGGCCTTCGCCGCCAACTCACCGCCGGACAGATGAGCATGGTCGCCGTCGGCGGCTCGATCGGCACCGGACTTCTGCTCGGCACCGCCCGCGCCATCTAACTCGCCGGCCCCGCCGTGATCCTCAGCTTCGTTTTGGCCGCCTCCATCAGTTGGACTGTCGCCCTCGCCTTGGGCGAACTCGCCAGCACGCATCCCGCGGCCGGTTCTTTCGGTGTCTATGGAGATCTCTACCTCAACCGCTGGGCCGGCTTCATTTCGCGCGCCGGTTACTGGCTCGCCATCGCGGTTTCGATCGGAGCCGAGATGGTCGCCTCGGCCACTTATATGCAATTCTGGTTTGCGAGCGTTCCCGCCCTCGTCTGGGTCGTCGTCTTTTCTGCGTTCCTGCTCGCCATCAACTTCCTCGCCGTCCACAATTATGGACGCTTCGAATTCTGGTTCGCGATGATCAAGGCCTCGGTCGTCGCCACCTTCATCATGCTCGGCGGCGCCCTGCTCCTCACCGGACGAGCCGCTCCCCAATACACCTCCCACGGCGGATTTTTCCCCCTCGGACCCGCCGCTCCCCTCCTCGCACTCACCTTCGCCATCTACACCTTCGGTGGTGTGGAATTTGTAGCCGTCGCTTCCGGAGAATCCGTTTCCGCCCAAGCCGTAGGAAGCGCCCTTCGCATAACCTTTTTCACGCTCACTCTCCTTTATCTGGGAGCGATCGTCATTTTGGTAGGCATCATGCCTTGGAACCGCGCCGGCGTCACCGAAAGCCCCTTCGTCACCGTCTTTCGCTCCGTCAGCCTCGCGGGCGCAGCCCACTTGATGAATTTCGTGGTCCTGACCGCCGCTCTCTCCGGAGCGAGCGCGGCCCTCTACATCTCTTCCCGCATGCTGTTCTCGCTGGCCCGCACCGGATGGGCTCCCCGGGCCCTCGGCCGCCTCAGCGCAAAGGGCACTCCGACCCTGGCCCTGCTCGCCTCTTCCTACGGCATCGTGGTCGCGCTCGTGCTCGAACGCTGGGCCCCCGCCAAAGCCTTTGAATACATTCTTCGCGGCGCCTTCTTCGGCATGATGCTCTCCTGGATCGTCTCGCTAGCCGCCCACATCAACTTCCGCCGCCGACTCACCGCCGCACAGGCTGCCGAAATCCCCGCCCGTTCGCCGCTAGGAAAGTGGGGCTCGATCGTTGGCTTGCTCGCAGTGCTTGCATCGACTGGCAAAACCTGGTGGGATTCCCGCATCAACCTGATCGTCGGCCTAACTTTTCTGATTGCGCTGACCGTTCTCTACTTCCTCTTGTCTCCGGGAAGCCGGGCCGGGAGGGGCGTTCGAGAATAGCCCGGCGCTTCAGAGCCGTAAAGAGTTGCCAGGAGGGATAATCGTCAGCAAGAACGGTCCGATGCGAAACGATAGGTGGTCGCCTGTAGCAGGAATCTTGGCGTCTTGAATTTCAAAGGAGGGAACAATGCCCCTAACATTGACATGGCACGATATCGCGCTCAGATTGGCCCTCACCGTTGTGGCTGGAGGGTGGATGGGTCTGGATCGCGGCGAGCACGGCCGCCCGGCGGGGCTCCGCACCACCTTGCTGGTGTGTCTGGCGGCTTCCGTCGCCATGATTCAAGCGAACCTGTTGCTCAACACCACCGGCAAAGCAGGGGATTCGTTCATCTCCCTCGATCTGATGCGCTTGCCTCTCGGCATTCTGACCGGGATGGGATTTATCGGCGGCGGCGCGATCCTCCGCCGAGATGGCTTCGTCCTCGGCGTGACCACGGCTGCCCTTCTGTGGTTTGTTACCGTGGTCGGTCTTTGTTTCGGTGGCGGCCAGATCGCCCTCGGGATCGCAGCTTTTGCGCTGGGCATGTTGGTGCTCGAAGGTCTTCGTTGGTTCGACTCCCGGATGAAACAGGAGCAACACGGAACGCTATTTCTGACCACCGACCGCGATGAGCCCAAGCAGGAGGCAATCCGAGCCATCGTACAAAAGGCCGGATACAAGACCAGTGTCTCTTCGGTTGCCTACCTAAACCAAACCCAGCAGCGTGAGCTCGAATTGAAATTGCAGTGGCGAGGGGTGCCGCAGAATTTGGATGCGCCGCCATTCCTCAGGGATCTGATCAGCGATCCACGCATCGTGTCGGCGCAGTGGAAGGCCTCTTGAGCGACCGAACCTTCAGCCGGGACAGGGCTTTAGCCCTGAGAGCGCCATCCACTGATTTCGCAGATTTCCTTACCGTCCTAAAACGGGAAAACGCGCCGCCCCCGCTCAAGAATTCGTGCCCAAACTATATTGATCCCTTTTATTTTTTCTTGCTATCCTCGAGCTGTTTCGGGACCCATCTGAACGGCGGGACGACTCTGGACGTCCCTGCCCGTGCGACTCCCAGTCGCGATTCGTTCCCGGCCGCTCTGTTCCCCCGAAACGAAGGAGCAACCGTGACGTCCTCTCGAAAACTCACCGTTATTTCAGGCAGTGAACGTAAGCCCGTCCGTGGTGCCCGCCTGATCCACAATTCGCACCCGGACCAAACCATTGAGGTCTCCCTACGACTCCGCCCAAAATCAGAGGCCAAGCACAAAGAGTTAAGGAGCGCCCTCGAGAATCCCGGTTTCAAGCACATGTCGCGCGCCGAGTACGAAAATGTCTACGGCGCCGACCCAGCCGACGTCAACCAGATCAAGAAGTTCGCCCATGAGTCCGGCCTGAAAGTTCACGAAACCGGCACCGAACTTGTGCGCCGGACCATGATGCTGTCAGGAAGCGTAACCAATCTGCAAAAAGCCTTCAACGTCGAACTCAAAGAGTACAGCCACCCCAAGGGAAATTTCCGCGGCCGCGTCGGTGCCATCAGCGTGCCGTCCGAGTATGCGGACATCATCAAGGGAGTGTTTGGTCTCGACAACCGTCCCCAGGCGGAGCCGCATTTCCGGCGTCTGCCCGAGACTCCCGGCATTAAGGCGCACGCCGCAACCGCCTCGTACGATCCGAATGAAGTGGCCGAAATCTACGACTACCCAGCCGGAGACGGAACCGGCCAGTGTATCGGCCTCATCGAGTTGGGCGGAGGCTTTCAGCTCGATGATCTGAGCAACTATTTCAGCTCGCTCAATCTCCAAGCGCCGCAAGTCATCTCCGTGTCCGTCGATGGAGGTACCAATCGTCCGGGCGATCCGAACGGTCCGGACGGCGAAGTAATGCTCGACATTGAAGTGGCAGGGGCGATCGCTCCGGCGGCCAAGATCGTCGTCTATTTTGCCCCGAACACCGATCAGGGCTTCCTCGACGCGATCACCACCGCCGTGCACGATAGCACCAATCAACCCTCGGTTATTTCGATAAGCTGGGGCGGCGCCGAGTCGACGTGGACAACGCAGGCTTTCACCAACTTCGACGACGCCTTTCAAGCGGCCGCGGCGATTGGGGTCACCGTCTGCGTCGCTTCCGGCGACAACGGTTCCTCCGATGGAGTCAACGACGGCAACAACCACGTCGATTTTCCGGCTTCCGATCCGTTCGTACTCGGCTGTGGGGGCAGCTCACTGCAAGCTTCGAACGATCAAATTGTCAGCGAAACCGTCTGGAACGATCTGCCGAATGGAGGAGCGACGGGCGGCGGGGTAAGCGATGTTTTCCCCCTTCCAACCTGGCAGGATGGCTTCGATGTCCCGGCGCCGACGGTCCAAGGTGGCGGCCGAGGCGTGCCCGACGTCTCGGGCGATGCCGATCCCAACACCGGCTATAACATTCTCGTCGATGGAGAGAGTGTCATTGAAGGTGGCACCAGCGCGGTCGCTCCTCTATGGGCAGCGCTGGTGGCAAGAATCAATCAACAGATGGGGAAATCGATCGGTTTCCTCAACCCATTGATTTACGCGCAGGCCGTCGAAGCCTCCGGATTCCACGACATAACCGAAGGCAACAACGGCGCCTTCACCGCGGCCGTGGGATGGGATCCATGCACCGGGCTCGGCTCACCCGACGGAGTGCCGTTAGAAGAAGCGCTCACCGCAACTCCATCCGCAAGAGCAGCTAAATCAGCGCGCGCCGGCGGATCGAGGAGATCAGCCTAAACACCACCCCGGGGGCGATCTCACTCGCCCCCATATTTCACTTCTCTCGTGTTTCGCACCAGGGGGCTTCCTACCAGGACATCGCTAGGAGTGACTTCAGCGCATGACAGGCGGAACAAAGGATTCGAGTCCCGGAGAAGCCGCCCTGCGCGAAGTCGAAGGGAAAACAAGTTCCGACGCCCACGCTTCGGAGACCGAGCATGGAGGGTCGACTCCTTGTCCATCGAGATGTGTCAATCGAGATGTGTCAACCGCGATGTGTTGGCTGCGATGTTGTCGGTGCCGTTGCCGCAGAGTATCGTCTCATCGCATACTGGCACCCATGGACGAGACTCCGGTCCTCTCCGGCGGGCACGTTCGTCTAGAACCGCTCGACCACCACCACGCTGACGGCCTGGCCGCCGCCTCGGCAGGCGATTCCGATCTCTACCGGTGGAGTCCGGTTCCGAAAGGCAAAGCCGAAGCCATCCGCTACATTGAAACCGCCCTGGTCTGGAGGGACGAGGGCACCTCAGTCCCCTTTGCGACGATTCGCGTGGATGACGGCGTCGTAATCGGGTCTACGCGGTTCTTTCACCTGGAGCGGTGGTCGTGGCCGCCCGGCCATGCGCGCCACGGCCGTAGCCTCCCCGACGCCTGTGAGATCGGTTATACATGGCTGAGCCGTGCAGCCATTCGGACCTCAGCCAACACCGAAGCCAAGCTGCTCATGCTGGCGCATGCCTTCGAAACGTGGCAGGCGCTCCGGGTCTGCTTTCACGCGGACGCGCGGAATCACCGTTCACGCGCTGCGCTCGAACGCGTCGGAGGAAAATTCGAGGGGATTCTCCGCTCTCACCGGATGGCCGCCGACTTCATCGCTCGCGACTCAGCACGCTATTCGATCGTCGCTGCCGAGTGGCCAGAGCTGAAGAACCGGTTGACTCAGCTCATCGATCGAGCATGACCGCCGTTCGGAGCTGGGTCGCTCAAAAAGGTGTCGCAGCCGCGAACGGGCGACCGAAGGAAAGCCCGGCACGTGAGTGTGTGCGTAGCAACTGGTTTCCGTGCCCATCCGGCGGCTCAAGAAATCCAGCCCCGGGAGGGGCGTTCAAGCTGGGGCGTTCGAGCTTGGTTCGTCAGCCCCGCGTTTTTGTCACTGCGGTCGAATCGCGATCAGATTCGGAAGGCAAAGCGGCGCCGATCCGCCCTGGTTGTTGCACATGTTGGGGTTGTTGTTGTCGTTGATGTTGGTATAGGGGACTTGCTGGAAGTCGCCTCCGGAAATGGTGTTGACGATATGCACCGAGCCCGCGCCGCAGGGTTGGGTGGGATCGTTATTAGGGTACTGATCGCAGCTGGCGACATAAACCTGGCTGCCGTCGGTCGAGGCCGAAGCAGAGAGTGGATCGGGCGGGGCGGGGTTGTCGACGAGCGGCACCGACACGGTGGTCCCGTCGCTCACGTTGAAGATGAGCACCGCCGGGAGATGACGGGCGACGATGATGAGCTGCGTGCCGTCGTTTACCAGCTGCGAGTAGACCGGATCGAAATTGCCCTGGCCAAGGTTGACAGGTGCGCCTGCGGTGAAGCTCGGCATCTGCGGGGGATTGCACGTGAGCTGAAGCTGCGGGGCCTTGTACAGGACCGGATCCTGCGTGAACTGCGCCGTCAGGAACTGAACGTTGGGCGGTTCAAGCGCGAGAACAGTCTGCGTTAACCCTTCGAGGTCAGCCTGGACCAGAGGCGACGGAAACAGATTCAAGGGTGTGGCTGAGGTTGCCACGCTTCCGATGTTCACACTTCCAACCGTGGGCAGCGAACAGGTCGAAAAAGCAGACACGGAACTGGCCGGCGCTCCTGCCATGTCCGGCGCTCCTGCCACATAGGCGAAGCTGCCATCCGCCGAAAATTCGACGTCGGTTGCCGGTGCAAAGGTCGAAACCGAAGTGAGGGCATCGACGGTCGAGTAGATGTACATGTTGTCCAGGTTGGTGAGGATAAAGACCTTCGACCGATCGGGAGAGAAAGCGGCGGCTTTGCCTATTTCGCCGCTGTTAGGGAGGATGAGGTCGACCGGCGCTGAGCTGGTGGTGGTGCTGCCGTTGTAAATGTAGATCTGGCCGGGGGTGGAGACGGTGTCGGCAACCACCACCAGTTGGCCATCATTCGAAATTGTTAGGACTTTGCCGCACAAGGAAACGTTGCATGGTATCGAGGAGTTGGAAACCAGTGTAACGGAAGGAGTGGAGTTGGAGACACTGACGTACATCAGGCCCTGATCGCTGCCGAAGTAGATGCGCGGCGACACCAAATGGTTAAACATCATGGAATTGGGCGTGCGGGGCAGGCCGGTGATCGAGCTGATGGGGTTGGTTCCAGGCGTTACCTTGAACAACGCACTCGAGCAGCCGGGGGCATCCTGACAGTCGGTGGTCGCGACCCAGGCCGTGTAGGTCGGCACCGCCGAGGTCGAAGTCACATCCACCGAAATCTCGCCAAACCCCGGCGTCCCGTTCGGTAGCAGTCCATCGCTTGCGTAGACGGGGAGACTCGGCACCACTCCGATATTGCAAGTTGGAGGCGAGCAGGAAGCGGTGAGCGTGGCGCCGCCCAGGTTGTTGCGGGCTGTGGCGCTGTTGTTTCCGGTGGTGTTGGTGGTGGTGGTACCGAAGGCCGCGACTTCCGGATGGGTCGTGCTCCAGGTGAGCGGCGGACTGGTCAGGGCGGTGGTATTGGCCACGCCGTAGAGAGTATCCACGGCGGTCGCCGTAATGGCTATGCTGCCGCCGTTATCTACGGTGATTGAGTTCCCTGCTTGGCCCTGGCCTCCGATTTGGAGGTAGATGGCTTTAATCAGGCAGGTGGTGTATGGAAACGGGTTGCTCGAGGTCCCCGCTGCGCCGGCAGACAACTGGGTGATGCCCGGGCCCTTGGCGGTGGTTTGAATCTGGAAGATCGGGTTTTCCTGGTTTTGGGGATTTGGGTAGACCACGATCGGAGTCAGGGTGACGACGCCGGCGTTGCTAGACGACCAGCTCATGGGGCCGACAGTGTTGGTGATATCGACATTGCCCGGGTCACTGTAGGCGATTGCCTGGTACACCCAGGTCTGGCCCTGGGAAAAGCATTCATATTGAGGTGGAACTGCCTCGGCGCTCACAATCTGAACGCTATCAATGTGTTGGTGAACGTAGACCGTGGTGACCGCGCTGCTGGTGCCATTGATGACCGCCATTACAGTCGCGATGCCGGCGCCGCCCGGACTGCAGATCGCTCCGCTAATATCCCATGTGCCGGCGCAGGCGTTGCCACCGTTGGTGATCGAGAGCGGGGAGGGGCCGGTCGCACCCGCCGGAACTCCAACCACAAATTGGATGTCTAGGCCGATGACCGGCTTGCCATCGGCATATTTACCAGCGGCGGTAAAGGGTTGAGTGGTACCGATGTCCAGAGAGATGATCCCCCCCGGATTTAGCGAAACGGTTGAGATGCCCCCGTTGCCGGAGTTGCCACTGCTTTTGCCTAGGCAGCCGGTGAAGGCGCCAACGAAGAGGATGACCAAAGTAAGTAGAAGACCGGAAGCACAACGACGCATGAACCCTCCTCGCGCCCGTTTGCCGGGCGCGAGATAACGACTGTTGAACGGAAAACTGCCAGTGTAGAAGGTCAAGTGCAAGGTTTCAAGGTTCAGGTTCTGAAAGTTCCAAGGACAGGAGAGTTGTCGAACTACTTGGAGACACCCAGAACCTTTAAAACCTTGAAACCCGCTCTTTCTTGTTCTTCGATGCGTCGAACAGTGGTTGACGATGTGCAGGGGAGTTGTTATTATCAAACAGTTCCGCGAGTTAGGTCTGGCTTGCCGGTGTAACGGCAGTCCTGTCGAATGCGCAACTTGTGCTGGCGGCAGGCTCCGGGGGAATCTTGGCTGAGCTTTGAAGAAATACGTGCCCGGTTGGAACTGAGCTGGGTGCGCCCTCGCTGAAACATCCTGCGAAAACCTTCGCGCCCGGTGTTTGAAGTGGAAGTTGTGGAGTCGAAGTCCGGGGAGACACGCGGGGCTATGCAGGAGGAAGCAGACGAAACGGAACGCCTCCGAACCTCAATCTGAGGTCAGGCGTGGCGTCACCGTCGTCGGCGATTAGTCTGAGCGGGAACTGAACGAATTTCTCACCGTCGTGCGTTTCGCAAGTAAACGCCGCGCGGGAGAGTATGGCTGGGCGCTGCAGGCCTGTGCCAGAACTGAGATGGGGCAAGTCCTGTCCCCACGGGATCGTGTGGTTGTGTGAATGTCTGGTTGTGGGGCATTTGCGGTTGCGAAAAATGGGCGGTAGAGACGCGGCTTGCCGCGTCCGGGAGTGGCGAGAGTGCCTACTTTTAATCAGTTGGTGAAATTCGGCCGCGAGCGGACCAAATATAAGACGGCGAGTCCGGCTCTGCAATCGTGTCCGCAGAAACGCGGAGTGTGCACGCGCGTGTATACCCAGACGCCGAAGAAACCGAACTCGGCGCTGCGCAAAGTGGCGCGCGTTCGCTTGACCAATGGAATCGAAGTAACGACCTATATTCCAGGCGTTGGCCACAACCTGCAGGAGCATTCGATTGTGCTGATCCGCGGGGGCCGTGTGAAGGATCTGCCCGGCGTGCGTTATCACGTGGTGCGCGGAACGCTCGACGCCACCGGCGTCGCCGGCCGGAACCAGGGCCGTTCGAAATACGGCACGAAACGCGCCAAGAAAGCATAGTGAAAAGGGTAGTGGGGACGCGGCTTGCCGCGTCTGCGGCTCTAGCCAGGAGCTAGCAGCCAGGAGCAAGAAGCTGAATGCCAAGAAAAGGACATATCGCAAAACGGACGACCGAGGCGGATCCGGTGTACGGCTCGGATCTGGTGACCAAGTTCATCAACTCGATGATGTGGCAGGGAAAGAAATCGACTGCCGAGGGCATTTTCTACAAGTCGCTCGCGAAGTTGCAGGAAAAAGGTGGCGACGAAGCCCTGAAGCTGTTCACCAAGGCGGTCGAAAACGCCAAGCCGTTGCTTGAGGTGAAGACCCGGCGCGTAGGCGGCGCGAACTATCAGGTGCCGATCGAAGTGGCTCCCGACCGCCGGACGTCGCTCGCCATCCGCTGGATCGTAAGCTATGCGCGCGGCCGCGGCGAAAAAGGAATGATCGAGAAATTGACCAATGAGTTGCTCGACGCCTCGAACGGAAAAGGCGCCGCCATCAAGAAGAAAGAAGATGTGCATCGCATGGCGGAAGCGAATAAGGCGTTCGCGCATTACCGGTGGTAGAACGGCTTCGGGCTGCCAGCCGGAAGCAGACGACAGACTTTAACGGCAAACGACAGATTTTAACGAGAAACCACAGAATTACAGAGCCCCAGAAAGATTAGAGAAGATCGTGCCCAGAACAGTCCCATTAGAGCGTTGCAGAAACATCGGCATCATGGCCCACATCGATGCCGGGAAGACCACGACGACCGAGCGCATCCTGTTTTACACGGGAAAGACGCACCGTATCGGCGAGGTCCACGAGGGCACGGCCATCATGGACTGGATGGAGCAGGAGCAGGAGCGCGGGATCACCATCACCTCCGCGGCGACGACCTGCACCTGGCGCGACATTCGCATCAATATTATCGATACCCCCGGGCACGTCGATTTTACCGCCGAGGTCGAGCGCTCGCTGCGCGTGCTCGACGGTGCAGTTGCCGTGTTTGACGCGGTGCATGGCGTCCAGCCGCAATCGGAAAAGGTTTGGCGGCAGGCCGATAAGTACGGCGTCCCGCGAATTTGTTTCATCAACAAGATCGACAAGATGGGCGCGGATTTCGAGCACGCCGTCGATACCCTGCGCAAACGCCTCAACGCCAAGCCGGTCGCGATTCAGATTCCGATTGGCCAGGAAGACAAATTCCGGGGCGTGGTGGACTTGGTCGCGATGAAGGCCATCCTCTGGCAAGACGAGACCATCGGCGCCGAGTACGAGACCACAGAGATTCCGGCCGACCTGAAGAAAAAGGCGGAGGCGTTCCATACCCAGCTGGTCGAAACCGTCGCCGAGAACGACGACGAGATTCTGCACAAGTTTCTGGAAGGCGAAGCGATTTCGGCGGAAGAGCTAAAAGGGTCGCTGCGCAAGTCCACCATCGGGCTCAAGCTGTTTCCGGTGGTAGTCGGAACGGCGTTCAAGAATAAAGGGATCCAGCCCTTGCTGGATGCGGTGGTTGATTACCTGCCCTCGCCGCTCGATACCAAAGAGACCCATGGCCTCGATCCCGACAACGGGAAGGAGATCACGCGCAAAGCGGACGACAAGGAACCTTTCTCGGCGCTGGCCTTCAAGATCATGGCCGATCCCTTTGTCGGTCAGCTGACCTTTATCCGCGTGTACTCGGGGCAATTAAAGTCGGGCGAGTCGGTGCTGAACTCGCGCACCCAGAAGCACGAGCGCATCGGGCGTCTACTCAAAATGCATGCCAACAAGCGAGAAGACATTCAGGAAATTCTTGCCGGGGACATCTGCGCCGTTGTGGGTCTCAGAAACGTTGGCACGGGCGACACCATCTGCGAGGAAAGGCATCCCATCACGCTCGAATCCATCGTGTTTGCGGTGCCGGTGATTTCAGTAGCCGTCGAGCCGAAGACCAAGGCCGATCAGGAAAAGATGGGCATGGCGCTCGCCAAGCTGGCGCAGGAAGATCCCACCTTCAAGGTTCACACCGATCCCGACAGCGGGCAGACCATTATCAGCGGCATGGGCGAGTTGCATCTCGAGATCATCGTCGACCGCATGATGCGCGAGTACAAAGTCGAAGCGAACGTAGGCAAGCCGCAGGTCGCGTATCGCGAGACCATTCGCAAGCACGCCGAAGCCGAAGGCAAATACATTCGCCAGACCGGCGGCCGTGGCCAGTACGGACACGCCAAGATTTATCTTGATCCGAACGAGCCCGGCAAGGGCTATGAGTTCATCAACGAGATTGTCGGCGGCACCGTGCCGAAGGAATATATCAAGCCGATCGACCAGGGCATGCAGGAGGCCATGGAAGGCGGCGTTCTCGCCGGCTATCCGATGGTTGACATCAAGGCCACGCTCTACGACGGCAGCTATCACGACGTCGATTCGAACGAAATGGCTTTCAAGATCGCCGGCTCGATGGCCTTCAAAGAGGCGGCGCGCAAGGCGAGTCCGGTCATCCTCGAGCCGGTGATGGCGGTCGAAGTGGTCACTCCGGAAGATTACGCGGGAACGATCATGGGCGACCTGAGTTCGCGTCGCGGACGGATCGAAGGCATGGAGCACCGCGCCGGCTCGCAAGTGATCAAGGCCATCGTTCCGCTGGCAGAGATGTTCGGCTACGCGACCCATATGCGTTCGTCGACCCAGGGGCGAGCCGAGTACTCGATGCATTTTGCGCGCTATGAAGAAGCCCCGCGTTCGGTGGCGGAAGAAATTATCGCCAAGACGCAGGGGAAGACGACAGCCAAGTAGGGCTGATTCGAGGCAGTCTGATTCGAAGCAAGGCTGATTTGGAGTAAGGCTGGCTGGCTGGAAAAGATTTCGTATCAGGGCATCGCTTGGGCGATGCCGCGTTGGAAACCCAGGTTTCGGGGCTTGAGCCCCTGAGGACAGGATATGGCGAAAGAAAAATTTGAACGGACCAAGCCGCATTGCAACGTAGGGACGATTGGTCACATCGACCATGGCAAGACCACGTTGACGGCGGCCATC
>Ga0302324_100003864_pt1 | contig 33622 bp, 19 predicted proteins | sample Palsa_T0_1_FD_201949 | JGI IMG/M metagenome (GOLD analysis project Ga0302324, IMG submission 201949) | Peat permafrost microbial communities from Stordalen Mire near Abisko, Sweden - Palsa_T0_1 | ecosystem: Environmental > Terrestrial > Soil > Palsa > Peat permafrost | place: Sweden: Abisko...
GGAGATGCTGGTTCCCTCGTGGAGGATGATCTCGCCGCGATCGTCGAGAAGGACGTTCTTGTGGATGGTGCAGTGATCTGAGATGGTCAGGTTGTACCCGTAGGTGAACTCCACATTGTGAAAGATCTTGACGTGCTTGCCGAGATGGCGAAATATGTGTCGGCCCAGCATGCAGCGGAAGCGGAAGCCCAGCCAGTGGTTGAGGCCAACGGGAGAGCGGTCGAACATCTGCCAGAACCAGATGAGCGGCTTGCGCAGGGCGTATTGAACGGGGTCGACGTCACCGTAGTACTCCGGCTCGAGGGTCGCGTTGCGAGGGTCAAAGCTCTCGATCATGGTGTACATGGAGAGTTCGCTGTTGAGGGTGGGGTTGCCGCGAGCGCCATGGGGGCGACCGAGGTAGAGCTGAAAGAGCTCATCGCGAACGAGCTCGGAGCGACGGTCCGGGGACTGATGTCGGGTGAACTCGTCGTTGAGGTTCGCCAACCAGCGGCGATAAATGGTCTCGGCTTCCGGGGTTGGCTTAAGTTCGCGATATGGTTGAACGGGCATGGGCTTCTCCTCTTACAGATGAGACTACTCGATAGCAAAAACGGCGTAGACGGTTGCTGATTTTTCGATCTGGCGGGGGTTGATGGCTAGGGGAATTCCTCCACCACCGCCCCCCATCATCATCGGTGCGGCCTTGCGCGCCTCCAGTGGACGGGGTGGTTCAGCCTGGGTCTCGTTGCTGGCGTAAAGGAGGGTGCCGAGTTTGGCGTTAAGGCCCTTGGCCATCTCGTCGGCGACGGTGCGGGCGCGATGAAGGGCGTTGGCGGCGGCTTCCGACTGAGCGGCATTCTCATCCTTGAGACTCCAGTCGATCTGGCCTGACTGATTGGCTCCGGCTTTGACGGCGAGGTCGAGGATCTTCGCGGCATCGGCGGCGGAGGTGCGTACGGTCCAGCCCTGCGTGACCTGGAACTTGCGCTGGGCTTTCTCGGCCAGGGTGAAGTTGTTGATTTGATACTCCTGGACGGGGGAGACGTTCTGGCTATCGCTCTCGATGGCGTCATTGGGGATGCCGGCAGCGAGGAGGGATTTGACGATGGCATTGGAGATGTGCGCGCCGTTGGCGTAGGCAGCGTCGCTGTCGGGACCATAGGAGATGAAGCCGATGTGAACGGTGCCGATGTCCGCCTGGGCCAGAACCTTGTCGGTGGCGGTGATGGCTATGGTGCGGTTTTCCTTATTGACCTGAATAGTCTGGGCATTCGCAGAGACAGCGAGGGCGCCGGTGCAGAGAGCGAATGTGGCAAGGCGCAGAGTGGGGCGCAGGACGGTCATCTGTCTTCTCCTGATGGGCCGAGCATGTCGGCCAGAGTGGGCTTGTGCTTCGGTTTGGCGGCGAGCTTCTGCTTGGGGTCGGGTAGAACTCGCTCCGGTGGCGGAGAGCCGACACGAGCCCGGGCGTTTGCTTTGACGGCTTTGATGATCGAAAATCTTTGCTTTTTTTGCTTACTCATCGGCTTGCTCGTCCAGCTTTCGGATCCCGATCTTTCGGACTCCCGGTTTATGGTGATTATGCATCACTCTTGCCTGCAAGGGGTGGTGTCAGGCAGGATGGCAGAGGGCACAGGCAGGAATGGTTTGGCCCCGGGCCAACGAGGTGAGCATGGAAGAGCGCGATTTTTTTGATGAACGGCCAGAGCAGCGTACGCATGTGATGACCTGTCCGCACTGCGGGCAACAGGGAGAGTATCAGATCGAGTGGGTTGTGCGCCGAAAGAAAGCGCAGTTGCCACGCGGGGCTGATGACCGCGACCGGGCGCGTTTCGCCAAGGCACAGAGCTACATGGTCCGGCGCGATGACCCAATGGGCTGCAAGAATATCCGGTGCAGGAAACGGTTTGATGTGGTCGGGATTCAATCGGTCGCGTTCATCTAACGTGAACAGTCTCCAAGAGATCACGACTCCCCCTGGGCTTTTCGGCTTCGTGGACGAAAGTTCGTTCGCCATATGGTTCTGACCGGGGCTGCTGTGATTTAATGAGGATGAGATTGGTTGCTCGAATTTGAACCTTCAATCCCCCCCGTTTTAACCAGGAAGACGCAGGAGACGAGAACATCATGGCAAACACACTACTGCCCATCGAAGAACAACGGTTGACGCCGGATCAGGTTGAACTGCTGGATAAGCGCCGCCGTCGCGGTCAGTTGTTTCTGGTGCTTTGCTTTCAGTGTCTGATCGTGGGGTCGTTGGTGACGTTGTGGAGCGGACAGGACTTTACGGTGTCGCCGGGATGGACCCATCCGATGGTTTATTGGGATGCAATCATGTTCGTGGCGGCTTTGGTATTTGGCGTAGCAGGTGTGCGTTTGAAGCGTGGGAGCACCGAGTTCATCAGCTACTAGTCAACTACTGGCCAAACTTTATTTGAAACAGCCCGGTACCGACGACCATGAGGCTGACTGGTGAAGCTTCTTCGTCCCTCAGCATTTTTCAATTCGCCGAGACCATTACGCCTTTTTGCATATCTGCGATGAGTTCAATCTGCATCTGCGAACGCGGAAACGGGATGCTGCTCCATAAGCGGCGGCTCTATTAGGCATACTATAGATCTGATTCACTTTCTGAGCCAGCGCATCTAAATCAACTTAGAAGTGCATCAGGATGATGAACGCAATGACGGACTACACAAATACCGCGGTTCTGGAACCCAGCGAGGAAGCCCTAAAGACTGTGGGCCGACTACGGGACAAGTTTGGCCGGGCGATTACGGATCTTCGTGTCTCCGTGACTGATCGTTGCAACTACAAGTGTGTCTACTGTAGGACGGGCAACGAGGGCGCGCAGTACACCGAGCTTGCAATCGCGGATTATTTGCGGATGGTGCGGCTGTTCGTTTCGCTTGGGGTGGAGAAGATTCGGCTGACCGGGGGTGAGCCGCTGCTAAGGTCGGGCCTGGTGGAGATGGTGCAGGAGCTGGCGATGATGCGGACGGCTTATCTGCCGGATGGGACTTCTACTCTGCATGGACTGCCGTTGGATATTGCATTGACCACCAATGGCCATCTGCTGGAGCGGATGGCGCAGCCGCTGAAGGACGCTGGGCTCAGCCGTATTACCGTGAGCATGGACGCGGTGGATGCAGAGACGTTTACTTCAATCACACGAGTACCACGCAGCTTCGACAAGGTTCTGGCCGGCATCCGTAAGGCGAAGGCGGTGGGGTTGGGCCCAGTGAAGGTGAACTGCGTTCTGCTGCGCGGATTCAATGATGGGCAGATTGAGGAGTTTGCGGAGTTCTCGAGGCGCGAGGGAGTGATCGTTCGATTTATCGAATGGATGCCACTTGAAGAGGACCGTAGTTGGAAGCGGGAGACAGTGATCACGATGGATGAGATTGTGGCACGGTTGAATGCGTATCGTCCGCTGGTAGAGTTGGCACCACATATGGCGAGCGAGACGGCGAAGCGGTTTACTTTTGACGATGGAGTAGGGGAGGTCGGAATTATTGCACCGGTGTCGCGGCCTTTCTGCGGACACTGCAGCCGGGTGCGGCTGACCTCGGACGGAAAGATACGGACCTGCCTGTTTTCGCAGAGTGACCACGACCTGTTTGGGGAGATGGCTCGCGGCGGAACGGATGCGGACCTGGATGGGTATATCCGTAAGACTGTGATGCGGAAGGAGGCTCGCCACCATATCGGCGAGCCGGGTTTCGAGAAGCCTTCGCGCAACATGGTTCATATTGGTGGGTAAGTAATAGTTCTTTTTTGGATTTCTGCCATACATTGGATTGAGACTTTTCTCCAGCAGTATGTGCGTCTCGATGTATTCTGTCCGTCGTAGGGATCGATATTGAAAGATCGGCGTCAGTTCGAAGTCATCGAGAGTCGACAGATGGATCACCTCCGGGTGTTTCACGATGTTGCGCGTGCATTGACTGCAAGTCTCGAACTGGAGGAGATACTAGGCGCCATCATGGACAAGATGGCGCAGTTCTTTGGGCCCGAGCGGTGGTCGCTGCTGATGGTGGACGATGCCTCGGGAGAGCTGTACTACGCAATCGCAGTGGGTGAGAACGCAGAGAGCTTGAAGGGGCTGCGGGTGCCGTTGGGTGAGGGAGTGGCGGGCTGGGTGGCGGCGACAGGCAATCCGCTGATTGTGCCTGATGTGGCGCTCGATCCGCACTGGTCGGCGTTTGCGACCAAGCATCCAGACCTGAAGATTCAGTCGATTGCGTGCGTTCCTGTGCGCGCCGGCAACAAGACGCTGGGCGTGATTCAGTTGCTGAACAGCAAGCTGGATCTGCTGTCGGAGTACTCCATCTCGTTTCTGCGAATTCTGTGCGACTATGCTGCGATTGCGATCCAGAATGCGCGATCGATGACGCTGATTCAGGAGCTGACCATCACGGACGATGTGACGGGGCTCTTCAATGCGAGGAACCTATACACCCAGCTGCATGAGCAAGTGGCTATGGGCAAGGTCTTTAGTTTGATGTTTGTCGATCTCGACCACTTCAAATCCGTGAACGATACGCATGGACATCTGATTGGGAGCCGGTTGCTGGCGGAGATCGGTGGGCTAATGAAGCGGTGCCTCGGTCCGAATAACGCAGCCTTCCGGTATGGCGGCGACGAGTTTGTGGCGCTGCTGCCCGGCATGGGGAAGGCGGCGGCAAGCGGAACCACGATGGCGCTGTGCGAGGATCTTCGAACCGCTCGTTTTCTGGAGGGCGCGGGACTTTCGTTGAGCGCGTCGGGAAGCTTTGGGTTGGCGACGTACCCTGAGGATGGCAACACAGTGCAGACGATTCTGCGGGCAGCCGACACGATGATGTATGAGGCCAAGAAGACACGTAACAGCGTTGCGGTCGCTGGGAAGGGAACGATGGACTGGAAGGGGAAGGTGGACAAGACCCCCAGTACGCGGCGTGCGGTTGGAGAGATGCTTGTTGAGCACGAGCACCTGCCCCGCAACTGATCATTTGTCTGTTTGCCACTGTCTTCCATTCCCTTCATGCAAATTATCTGGCTTGAGTCGTGATGAAAAGACGTTTCCTCAGCGACGCGTTTCCCTCAGCGGCTAAAGCCACATTGGTTTCGATTGAATTTACGGCGCGGGTGAAGCTGCGTCCCTGCAAAGCAACGAATTTCAGCACACTCTTTAGTCGGGCTTGTGGCGCTCCAGCGTACCAGCGTGCCTGGGGTCGGGCTTGAGGACGTCTCGGTTTTCGGGGGCTACGGGGTGGATGCCGAAGTCCCAGACTCCCAGGTTGACAGCTTTGTTGGAGATGACCTCCATGAGGGCGAACTCGCCGAAGTCGAGGGGCTGTGTGGGAGTTATCTTGAGCCAATGGCCGCCGGGGAGCAACTCGGAGGTGGTTTCGATGACGTCCTCCTGGTGCTGGCCGCTGCCGAGGAGGCCGATGCGGAAGCTGGCGATGATGCGGGCATCGGTGCGGACGTCGGCGCGGACGATAACGTATTGGCTGCTGGCTGAGCCGCCGACAGCGTCGTTCTGCGCATTGCTGGTGGCGCCGTGCGTGTCGACGATGAGAGGCCTGCCGCCGGTGTCGCCGACGGTCTCATCGCCGATGCGGAGATAGAGGACGGGGTCCTTGACGTGGAGCTGGATGGGCGAGGTCTCGCCTTTGAGCTGGACGATCTTGTGGGAGGCCGAGAGCGGGTTAACCGCAGCCCGCAGGAGGTTGTGGCCGGTGTTGCGGTTGAGGTCGCTGTCGGTCTGGGCGAGGGGGACGAGCTCGGGTGTGCCGTGGAAGGTGTCCAGGGCCAGGGTGCTATCGTCTTCGGGGAGGCGGAGATCTTTTGCTACCTCGGGAGTGAGAGCGGCGCGGTCGGCCTCCTCTTTGAGGAGTTCGGGATCGATGGGGGGGGGTGAGGCGTCGCCGTCACCCTTAGTCTGCGAGGCCTTGGCGTGCTGCTTCTCCCAGCGGTGGGTGGCGTCGAAGTCTACCAGCGCGGCAGGGATCTCCTCTTCGGCTTCGCCACGCTCCGCGCTGATGTAACGGACCATATTGCCGTCGATACGGTAGCTCATGACGATCTGGTAGGTGCCGTCTTTGAGGATGAGGCGGGTGCGATGCGGGGTGGTATCAGCGTCGACCAGGGGTTTTTGCTGGGGCGGCACGGCGTGGGCTAACGGGAGATGGAGGAAGAGCCCTGCGGCGAGCACGACCGCAGCAGCGGGCTGCCTCAAGCTCCTGATCGGGATGTGGATGAATATGTTCATAGTCGTGATGCAACAGTTTAGACGCACACTGGTTCGAATGATCGTTCGCTCTGCGGCTGCTCTCTCTTTGGATTATCGGATGAAGACATGGATAGATACGGGCGGGTCCCCCCCCTCCCGTCAATAAGTGTGCAAAGTCTTCTATTCATAAGACTTAAGTCTGGACTTCCTCGGAGCTTTGGTGGCGATTTGCATCGACACTCCCGAGACCTAAAGTGCTGATTCCTGGTTTCCCCTTCCCTCTGGAGTTACGGTTAACGGGAGAAGCCCCGGGGTGCCGGGGCTTCTGGTGTGTTCGGATCTCTCTACTTCCATTATAGCTACCGGGAATAACTGGTGCGACAGGCGATTGTGCCGGTTTGGAGCGGGGTTTGAGGGTTTGGGGCTTGACAAGAGTTTTAGGGAAGAGGGGCGGCAATGCCGACGACCGATAGCCTTAGTAGCGCAGTTCGCCGATGTAGACGGCGTAGGGGGGGAGGGTCATCGATTGCAGGTCCATGGGACCTCTGCCGCCGTCGGAGCGGAGGACGGTGCGGAGGAAGCTGCCGCGGAGGTGAAGACGCTGAATGTCGTGCTTGAGCGAGAGTTGGACCGGCTGCGCGGACAGGTTGAGGAGGATGACCAGAACCGGGGTGATGGGCGAGACGTTCTGTGGCTTGCGAACCAGGACGAGGGTGTTCTGATCGTCGTGGTTGAGGGTGATGTCGCCGCCAGAGCCGATTGCGGCGCTGCTGTGGCGCAGGGCGCTGAGCTGGCGATACCAGTTGAGGAGAGAGGTTGGGTCGGCGTCCTGAAGGGCTACGTCGGAGGTTTGAGGCTTGGGCAGGGGAGCAGGTTTGTTTTTCGTGGGTAGGGGCAGCGCGTCCCAGAGGATGAGTGGTGTGGAGGAGTTGGGGAGGCCCAGCTCCTGGCCGTAGTAGAGGAGGGGTTCGGCGCGGGTGGTGAAGAGGAGTGTGGCGATGACCTTGGCGATGGCGAGGTCGTGCTGACCGTCTGCGTAGCGGCTTATGCTGCGCTTGTAGGCGGGGCCGTCGGTGGCGAGGATGGGAACGCTGTGGCCGGCCTGAAGGATGTCCTGGAGGGTGTCGATGGCGGGACGGATGGTGGATGCGCTCAGCGTGGTGCTGGTTCCGGGACGGGTGTCGAGGAGGAGCTGCGGGCTCTGCGGATCTGGTGCCCTGTAGGTTCGCTGGCGGGGGTCGTTGGGTAGCGTGGGATCAACATCGGCGATGACGACGCGCTGGCCGAGGTAGGAGCCTGTGGATCTGTGGAGGGCAGCGGCCTGGGCGTGCGAGACGTCGCTGGTACCGATGACGTGGAAGCCGGCGATGCCGTGGTTGAGCCAGAAGCGGGCGACGTTGGGCACGTCGGCTTCGGGGATCTGCGGGTAGAGGTCGAGCAGGACACGGATGTTGTGGCGGCTGGCCTGGTGGATGAGGTCGTCGAGATCGTCGATGGTGCCGTAGGTAGGGTCGATGGATTGGGCGTGAGAGGAGTCGGGCTGAATGGGGGTGAGGAGGAGCGCATCGACGCCGAGGGAGCGGAGGTAGTCCAGGCGCTGGGCGAGGCCGTGGAGGGGCGTGCCGCCGGAGGGGTTGAAGTTGCGCGGGTCGACCTGATAGATGACGGCGCGCTGCCACCAGAGGTCAGAGGTCATGCCGGAGCCGACCCAGCCGGGACGGGCGAGGGTCTGTGCCGGAGCGGCAGGGTAAAGGGCGCAGGCGAGGAGGAGGGCAAAGAGTCGGCGGGGAGTTTTGGTCATACGCTGATACTTGAGATGCTACGCGAGAAGTTGAGACTGCGGAATTGGAGATGTGGGTTGCGCTGGGTGGCGCTGCGGTCTGGTTTGCGCTTGTGTTTCATCGATGTAGACTCGATGTTTCAAAGTTTCAAAGAAAAGGGAGTTCGTGCATGAATCGTTTTGCCACGCTGTTGTCCGGTGCTGCGCTGTTGGCTGCGCAGACTGTTTTCGCTCAGATTGGTTCGCCGGATGCACCGCCTGTGCCGGGATTGCCTGCGGTGGCGGGACCGCTGGCGGCAAAGTATAAGACTGACGCGGACAGGATTCTGCAGGCGGCGACGGACGATAACGACGGGTATGCGGCGTTGACTTATCTTTGCGACCACCTCGGCAAGCGGCTGAGCGGAACGCCGCAGCTAAACACCGCGGTGGAGTGGGGTGCGGAGTTGATGCGGAAGGCTGGTCTGCAGAATGTGCAGGTGCAGCCGGTGATGGTACCGCGATGGGTGCGGGGGAGCGAGTCGGCGGCGATGATGTACCAGGGCGCGGCTGGGCCGATTACAAGGCCGCTGCATATGCTGGGGTTGGGGATGAGTGTAGGGACGCCAGCGGGCGGGATAACCGCGCCAGTGGTGTTTCTGTCGAGCTTCGCGGCGTTGGATGCGATGACGCCGGAGCAGTTGAAGGGGAAGATTGTGGTGTTCAATCCGGGCTGGCATGGCTATGGAGTGAATACGCAGTACAGGACTTTCGGGGCGTCGCGGGTGGCGGCGAAGGGTGCTGTGGCCATGCTGGTAAGGTCGGCTACCGGGCTGGCAATGCAGATTCCGCATACGGGCACGCTGGTGTATGACAAGAAGCTGCCGAAGATTCCGGCGGCGGCGATCTCGGTAGAAGATGCGCTGATGATTGAACGGCTGGCGAAGGAAGGGCCGTTGACAGTGCATCTGCAGATGGACGCGCATATGGAGGCCGATGTTCAGGCGGGGAATGTGATCGGCGAGATTGTTGGGAGTGAGCACCCGGAGCAGGTGGTGGTGATGGGTGGGCACATCGACTCGTGGGATGTGGGACAGGGTGCGCAGGATGATGGATCGGGGATTATGGCGGCGTATGAGGCGGTGTCGCTGATCCATAAGCTGGGGCTGAAGCCGAAGCGGACGATCCGGCTGGTGTTCTGGGTGAATGAGGAGAATGGCGGCGCGGGTGGGAGAGCTTACCGCAAGCTCGTTGGAGAGAAGATCGGCGATGAGGTGGCGGCGATTGAGATGGATGGTGGTGCGGAGAAGCCGCTGGGGATGGGGTATGGCGGGTTTGGCGGACCTCGGCGCAGTGCGGCTTCAGCGACCGGTGTGGCTGCGGTAGCGGCGGCGCGTGGTTCGCTGGATTTGAGCACGCTGTCGGCGGAAGAGAGGCAGTCGTTTGCTTCGTTGCAGGATATTGCTTCGCTGCTGGGGTCGATTGGAGCGGATACGGTTTCGTCGGGCGGGGGTGGGTCGGACATTGAACCGCTGGTGGCGGATGGTGTGCCGTCGTTGAGCCCGCGGACGACGGAGGCGCACTACTTCGACTGGCACCATACGGAGGCGGATACGCTGGATAAGGTCGATCCGGTGGAGTTCAGGAAGAATGCGGCGATGCTGTCGGTAGTGGCGTATGTGCTGGCGGATATGGACGGGCGACTGGTGGGGCAGAAGTCTGCGGCGACTGAGTAGAGGGGAGACTTGTCCTGCCGGACGGGCCCACTGCGCGTGGAGCGACCACTTCGTGGTGGGTGTATCCCTTCGGTTGGCCCTCCCGTTGGTCGGGATTATATTTTCCGAACAATGGGAGGGCCAACCGATGGGGATATCCACGTCACGAAGTGACTGGTTAGTCGATGTCGAAGCTGACGCCCTGGGCGAGGGGTAGGTCAGTGCCGTAGTTGATGGTGTTGGTGGCGCGGCGCATGTACTGCTTCCAGGCGTCGGAGCCGGATTCTCGGCCGCCTCCGGTCTCTTTTTCGCCGCCGAAGGCTCCGCCGATCTCAGCGCCGGAGGTGCCGATGTTGACGTTGGCGATGCCGCAGTCGGAGCCGGTGGCGGAGAGGAAGAGCTCGGCTTCGCGGAGGTTCATGGTGAAGATGCTGGAGGAGAGGCCCTGGGGAACGTCGTTGTGAAGGCGCAGGGCGTCGTTCAGGTCGGTGTACTTCATCACATAGAGGATGGGGGCGAAGGTCTCGCGTTTGACGACGTCGGCTTGCGTGGAGATTTCGACCAGGGCGGGACGGACGTAGAAGGCTTCGGAGGGTTCTTTGCCGCTTGTCTGGTTGAGGACGCGTTCGCCGCCGGTGATGGTGGCGTTGGCAGCGCGGGCGTCGGTGAGGGCCTGCTGCATGGATTGGTAGGAGCGCTCGTCGATGAGGGGGCCGACCAGGGTGCCGGGTGCGCCGGGGTCTCCAACAACGACGGAGGCGTAGACCTTTTTGAGTTGGGGGATTAGGGTGTCGTAGACCGACTCGTGGACGATGAGGCGGCGGAGGGTGGTGCAGCGTTGGCCAGCGGTGCCCATGGCAGAGAAGGCGATGGCGCGGAGGGTGAGGTCGAGGTCGGCGGTGGGGGTGACGATGGCGGCGTTGTTGCCACCGAGTTCGAGGATGGTTTTGGCGAAGCGGGCGGCGAGCTTCGGAGCTACGGCTCGGCCCATGGCGGTGGAACCGGTGGCAGAGACGAGGGGGATCAGTGGGCTGTCGACCAGTTGCTGGCCTACGGTGGCATCGCCGATGAGGAGGGTTGCGAGGCCTTTGGGGACGCCGCCGAACTTCTTCGCAGCGCGGTCGAAGATGGCCTGCGTGGCGAGGGCGGTGAGTGGGGTCTTTTCGGAGGGCTTCCAGACGACGGCGTCGCCTGAGACCAGGGCGAGGGCGGCGTTCCAGCTCCAGACGGCGACGGGGAAGTTGAAGGCGGAGATGATGCCGACGACGCCGAGGGGGTGCCAGGTCTCCATCATGCGGTGTTTGGCGCGCTCGGAGGGGACGGTGAGGCCGGCGAGCTGGCGGGAGAGGCCAGCGGCGAAGGTGCAGATGTCGATCATCTCCTGAACCTCGCCGTGACCTTCGGAGAGGAGCTTGCCGGTTTCGATGGTGACGAGGCGGCCGAGGCTGGAGAGTTCGGCGCGGAGCTCATCGCCGAGGAGACGGATGAGTTCGCCGCGCTTGGGGGCGGGGACGTTGCGCCACTCGAGGAAGGCGGCGTGGGCCTGGGCGATGGCTTTGCGTGCGGCTTCGGCGGTGATGGTGGGGAGTTGCGCGATGACTTCGCCGGTGATGGGGGTGCGGACGGTGAGGTCGCCATCGGTATATGCGGTGGCGGGGATGCCGAGTTCGGTGAGGATGGTCTGGACTTCTTGTTTGATGGTCATGGTTTCTCGAAGCTAGCGTAGATGGTTGATGTAGCAGGTGGCAAACTGCGGGTACCCCCACCCCTGGGTGATTTTTGTGCAAAGTATTCTAAAAAAATAGGTTAGGCTTGTACTTCTACTGTAAAGTATTCATTCTATTAGGTGGCGCCTCTAAAGTATTGATTTGAAAATAGAAAAGCCTCGATGACATAGCATCGGGGCTTTTCTCTTTTCTTCTTTAAGTATACGGGATGGGGTGGGGCGCATAAGACAGAGCTATCTGGCTGGTGGACGGAGACTTAGGAGATTTGGTGCTTGACAAGCTTTTGGCACGATGGAAGGGACAGGTAATGTCAGAGGCAGAAAGAAGAAATTTTCGCTTCCCCTTCATCGCAAACACCTGACAGATAGAGCACCAGGCGACGACTACTTCGTGATGAGCCCGTTTTAGGGTTGGTATTTCCATAGATCGCTGCGGTCATCCTTGATACCAAGTGAAGTCAGTGTCGGGCTTGCGTTTTGCGTGTTGCCACCGAAGAGCCAAAGATCGCCAGAGGTATCCACCCAACTGACTGCATAAAGCCGCCCTCCTGGAAGATTACTGGCCGACGGCGTTCCCTCCGTTCCATAGGTTCCTGCCTGGTCTACCGAGTTCGAGCCACCTACCCAAGTCCATTGGCCAGCACTGTACTTCCACACGTCGGTGAGGTAGTAAAAATGGTCTGGCGAGGCATAGCCTCCTCCGCCGAAGAGCCAAAGGCTTCCGGAGGCATCGATCCAACTCACACCATTACTTCTTGCTCCGGGAGTGTTGCCGGGGGCGGGGGTTCCCTGAGTTCCATAGACGACTGGCTGGTTGGCCAGGTTCGATCCGTTCATCCATGTCCATTGGCCAGCGCTGTATTCCCAGAGGTCGCTGAGAAATCCGTAGTTTCCTTGCGAGTCATACCCGTTTCCACCGAGGAGCCAGAAGTTTCCCGAGGCGTCGGTCCAGCTAAAGGACTGTTCTCTGCCTCCAGGAACATTGCCTGGACTGGCTGTCCCCTGAGTGCCGTATATTCCAGGTTGCTCGCCTACGTTCGATCCCCCCATCCACGCCCATTGGCCTGCGCTGTACTTCCAGAGGTCGTTGAGATCACCTTTCGTCCCGTTTGAGTCGAGTGCGTCCCCGCCGAAGAGCCAGAGATTTCCGGAGGTATCGGTCCAACTCATCGCATGGAAGCGCCCTCCGGGAATATTGCCGTGAGCAGCCGTTCCCTGTGTTCCATAGATTCCGGATTGCTCGCCAGTGCTGGAACCGCCCATCGATGTCCATTGACCGGCACTGAACTTCCAGAGATCGTTGAGATGATTAATTGAACTGAGGTTTGTAAGTGGAGGAGTTGGGATGTAGGTTTGCCCACCGAAGAGCCAGAGAGTTCCAGACGCGTCAATCCAGCGAACTGAACCGCTGCGTGGCCCGGGAATATTGTCGGGCACCCCCTGAGTGCCGTAGATACCTGACTGGTCGGCAAGGTTCGATCCGCCTATCCATGTCCATTGGCCAGCGCTATATTCCCAAAGATCGTTCAGATATGCGTCTGCCTCATGTTCGTTTGTGCCGTTGAAAGGTATGGTGGAGTCGTTGCCGCTCCCGCCGAAGAGCCAGAAGTTTCCAGAGGCATCTGTCCAGCTGATCGCCTGCTCTCTTGCACCGGGAATGTTGTTGGCAGCCGGTATGCCAAGCGTTCCGTAGATTCCGCCCTGGCCGGGGACGTTTGGGCCGCCCATCCATGTCCATTCGTTATGTATGGCGGGAGTTGGGGGTGGGGTTGAGTTCGAGGAGCCGCTGCCAGCGCAGCCCGCAAGAGTAAGCAATGCCATTCCCGTAACCATCACTACGCACGACTTCGTTCTGGCCCGCATTCCAAAATCTCCGCTTGTGACTCTGGTTCTATCACTTACCGAACTGTAGCGATAGGGAGATTTGTCGAGTTGAGATCAAGGAGTTGGAGTCTGGGCGAGGACTTCGGCGAGGTGCATGGGTTTGGCGTTGGTGTTCTGGGTGATCTGTTCGGCGCAGCTGAAGCCGTCGCTGACGAGGATGGTGTTGGCGGATTTGTTGCGGACGGCGGGGAGGAGGACGCGCTCGCCTAACTTTTGCGAGAGGGCGAACTTGTCTTTTTCGAAGCCGAAGGGGCCGGCCATGCCGCAGCAGCCGGAGTCGAGGAGTTCGACTTCGGCACCTGTGGCGCGGAGCAGTTTCATTTCGTCTTGCATGCCCATGGTGGCGCGGTGATGGCAATGGCCGTGGACGATGATTTTTTCGTCGAGTTGCGGTGGCTTGTAGTTGGGGGCGTGCTTGACGAGGAACTCGCTGAGGAGGAAGGTCTGGTCGCGGAGCTTGGCGGCGCGGGGATCGTTGGGGAGGAGGTTGGTGAGTTCGTCGCGGAAGACGGAGGCGCAGGAGGGTTCGAGAACTACGATGGGGGTTCCGGCGGCGAGCTGCGCGGTGAGGGCGTTGAGGATTTTGAGGAGGTAGTCTTTGGCGGTGGAGAGCATGCCGAAGTCGTAGAGGGGGCGGCCACAGCAGAGATGCTGCGTGGGGAGGGTGACGCGGAAGCCTGCTGTGGTGAGGACCTGATGGGCGGCGCGCATGGTGGCGGGGTGGAAGTAGTTGTTGAAAGTGTCGGCCCAGAGGAAGACCTCGGGGGCTTCGGCGGGAAGGGGGACGCGGCGGTCGCGGTAGCGCTCGGGCTGGCGGGCGAGGCGGCGGTCGGGGGTGAAGGGTTTGCTGAAGCGGGGGAAGGTGCGCTGCGGGTGGATGTGAAGGATTTTTTTTACGAGCGAGCGGATGATGGGGGCGTTGTTGATGGCGTTGACGAAGTGCGGCGCGAAGGAGGCGAGGCGGGCGAAGACGTCGATGCGGCCGAAGGCGTAGTGGCTCCAGGGGCGGGATTCGTCTTCGTAGTGGTGGGCGAGGAACTCGGCTTTGTAGGTGGCCATGTCGACGGAGACGGGGCACTCGGACTTGCAGGCCTTGCAGGCGAGGCAGAGGTCGAGGGACTCTTTGACTTGTTTATTTTTCCATTGATCGGGGAGGACTTCGCCCTGCATCAATTCCCAGAGGAGGTGGGCGCGGCCTCGGGTGGAGTGAAGCTCTTCGCCGGTGGCCATGAAGCTGGGACACATGGTTCCAGCGTCGGTCTTGCGGCAGGCTCCGACGCCGACGCAGCGGAGATTGGCTGAGGCGAAGGAGCCGTTGTCTTCGGCGAAGGCGAAGTGGGTCTTGGGCTGCCAGGGGTTGTAATCGACGCCGAGGCGGAGGTCTTCGTGGGGCTGGTGCGCGTCGATGAGCTTGCCGGGGTTCATGCGGTTGGTGGGGTCGAAGATGTGCTTGAAGGTACGGAAGGCTTGCATCAATTCTTCGCCGAACATCTTGGGAAGGAGCGCGCCGCGGGCCTGGCCGTCGCCGTGTTCGCCGGAGATGGAGCCGCCGTGGGCCAGGGCGATGTCGGTGGCGCGGTCCATGAACTGGCGGAACTTGAGGATGCCGGGGGCAGTTTCGAGGTCGAAGTTGTGGCGCATGTGGACACAGCCCTGACCGAAGTGGCCGTACATGGGGCTGCGGTAGCCGAACTCGTTCATGAGGGCGAAGATGGCGCGGAGGTAGCTGCCGAGTTGAGCGGGATCGACGGCGGCATCCTCCCAGCCCTCCCAACCGGTGCCGACGCCGGGGACGAAGGCGGTGGCGCCGAGGCCGGATTCGCGGATGTGCCAGACACGCTTGGCTTCGGCGGAGGTGTAGATGCGGGCGGTGGGCTTTGCGGGGAGGGTGTTGAGGGAGGCGGCGAGGGCGCGGGCTTTGGCGTTGGCTTCGGCCTGGGTTGCGGCGCCGAACTCTACGATGAGGAAGCCGTTGCCCGGGGGGAGGAGCGCGAGATCGTCGACGGACTTTTGTTTGCGGCGCATGGCGTCGAGGAGGAGGCCGTCCATGCCTTCGAAGCCGATGGGTTTGTGCTCGAGGATCTGAGGGACGTGGTCTGCAGCGATGAAGATGTCGGAGAAGCCGATGCCGATGAGGGTGCGGCACTGCGGGCTTTCGACGAGATGAAGCGTTGCACCGAGGATGATGGCACAGGTACCTTCGCTGCCGACGAGGGCGCGGGCTACGTTGAAGCTGTTTTCGGGGAGGAGCTCATCGAGATTGAAGCCGGAGACGCGGCGGGGGATCCGGGGGAACTTTGCACGGACCTGGTCGGCGTAGGTGTCGCGGATGGCCTTGAGGGAGGAGTAGATCTCGCCGGTGCGGCCGCCACGGGAGATGTTGGATTCGAGTTCGGCTTCGGTGGTGGGGCCGACGGTGAGGCGGGTGCCGTCGTAGAGGAGGAGGTCGAGGGTGGCGATGTTGTCGACGGTTTTGCCGCCCATGAGGGCGTGGACGCCGCAGGAGTTGTTGCCTATCATGCCGCCGATGGTGCAGCGGCTGTGGGTGGCTGGGTCTGGAGCGAAGGTGAGGCTGAATTTTTCTGCGGCGTCGCGGACGCGGTCGAGCACGATGCCGGGTTGGACTTTGACTGTGCGATGGACGGCGTCGATCGCGTCCATGCCGTTCATGTATTTAGAGAAGTCGAGAATGATGGCGGCGTTGCAGCCCTGACCGGCGAGCGAGGTGCCGGCTCCACGAGAGAGGATGGGGGCGTCGAAGCGGCGGCAGAGGGTTACGGTATTTATCACGTCCGCTTCATCGATTGGAAGGACGACGCCGATGGGGATGTGGCGGTAGTTGGAGGCGTCGGTGGAGTAGAGGGCCTTGGAGGCGGGGTCGAAGCGGACCTCGCCGCGGATCTGTACGCGGAGCTCGGCTTCGAGTTCGGAGGCGGCGGGGAAGATGTCGTGAGCGCGGGCGTGAGAGCTCGGCAGGACGACGAAGGGCGAGGTGGACATAGTGCTCACTATACGGCGGTGCAGAGAAAGGCTTAACACGGATCTGCATGGATGACACGGATTTAAAAGCGATTAACAACTGAGGATCTGGGTAGAGGTAGTTGCTTCATCGCTCTTGCTTGTTAGATCCGTGTGATCTATGCGATCCGTGTTAAGTTTCAGGCTTTGGTGGTGGCTGTCATCTTGAAGATGGCCTGGGCGTTGGAGCTGTCGAAGCTGAGGTCGAGTTTTTGCTTGCCGTCTTCTTCGGGGAGCGGGAGGCGGGTGATGAACTCGTAGAAGGATCCGTTGACCTCTTTTTCGATGAGCGTGTTATCAGGCGTACGGAAGTTGCGTTGGACGCGGGCGGCGAGGAAGGCGGTCTGGCGGACGCGGCCAGACTGCGAGGTCTCGACGGTGGCCTTCATGGGCTGGCCGAGGGCTTTTTGTTCGGCGGCAAGCTGGTCTACGTCGGCGACTCGATCCGTCGCGTGGTTGAAGGCGTTGCCTTCGGTGGAGATCCAGGCCATCTCGGGAGATTCGGCGAGGAGGGTTTCGTAGTCGGCGAGGGTGGGCTCGGTGTGCTGGCGCTCGAAGACGGAGGCGAGGATGGGGAGGAGTTTTACGGACTCGTCGAAGGTGAGGGAGTGGGCTGAATCCAGTTTTTGGAGGAGGGCTTCGGCCTCGGGAGTGACGGGGTCTTTCGAGGTTGCGGTGACGCGCTTGACGGCTGCCTGGAACTCGAGGGAGAAGCGCTCGGGATGGAGCTCGCTGAGGAAGAACTGTGCGATGTCTTCGGGGTAGTCGGCCTGGGCGTGGGAGCGGCCAGTCATTTTGAGGCGCTCAAGCGGATAGACGCCGTTGAGGGCGTAGCCGAGGGGGCGCAGGATGCGAGTGATGGCCTCTTGACCGGCGGGAAGATGGCCCATGCCTTCGAGCGCGACGGTGCGGACGGCGCCGTGATCGTGCATGACGGTCTTGCCGTCGCGGACGCAGTGCTCGGCGTAAGTTTTGGCGGCGGGGACGCGGGCGAGCAGGTCTTCGAAGAGGAGCATGTTCAGGGCCTGCGCGAGGACGGCGCGGGAGACCTGGGGGCCAGATTCGGCGGCGATTGCGGGATGAATGACGAGGACTTTGAAGAGTTGTTCGGTGCGTTCGCTGCCGATGATCTTGTTGAGAGTTTCGCGTAAGGCACTGCTGTTCGAGTTCATGGTCGCTTCCCTATCTGCCGGACTGATGCAATCCGAACCCTTCCATCATCGTCAACGAGAGGGAGTCTGTAAAGTCTGCTGGGTAGGCTACGTGTGCATTGACACATATGCGAGGTGGCACGGTGCTGGTTACATGGTGGCGACGGTGTCGCTCAGTTGGTGTTTGTCTTCTAATTTTGAATATTCGCGGCTGAGGACGTAGCTTGCGCGGGCGGCGTCGAACTGGCCCTCCCAACGCGAGACCACGATGGTAGCCACACCATTGCCGATGAGGTTGATGATGGACCGCATCTCGGACATGAAGCGGTCGACACCGAGAAGAAGTGTGATGCCAGCAACAGGAATGGTGCCCAGTGCAGCGAGGGTTGCGGCCAATGTGATGAAGCCGCCACCGGTGACGGCAGCGGCACCTTTGGAGTTGAGCATCAGGATGAAGAGGATGAAGACCTGCTGACGAAGCGAGAGGTGCGTGTTGGTCGCCTGCGCGATGAACAATGCGGCGATGGTGAGATAGATGGAGGTGCCATCGAGATTGAACGAGTAGCCGGCGGGGATGACGAGGCCGGTGATTGCCTTGGAGCAGCCCATGTTCTCCATCTTGAGCATGATGCCGGGTAGAGCGGTCTCGGACGATGAGGTGCCGAGGACTATGAGCAGCTCCTCGCGAATGTAGACGAGGAACCTCCATAAATTGATACCGTTCAGGTAACAAATAAGACCGAGCACGATTGCAACAAAGCTGATGCTGGTGACATAGACGCACAGAAGCAGCTTTGCCAGCGAAAGCAATGTGACTGCACCGTACTTGCCGATGGTGAACGCCATCGCGCCGAAGGCACCAAGCGGAGCGGCCTCCATGAGGATGGCGATGATCTTGAAGAAGATGTGCGAGAGCGACTGGGCAAGTCCAACAACGTATTTTTCTTTATCCAGCGAGGCAAGGGCGACGCCGCACAGGATGGCGAGGAGGAGTACCTGCAGGATCTCTCCGTGGGTAAAGGCACCGACGAAGTTGTCAGGAATGATGTTGAGGAGAAAGTCTGTGACGCCTAGATGGCTGCTCTCCGCCGTGTACTGCGCTACGGCTTTGGAGTCGAGGGCAGCGGAGTCGACGTTCATGCCGCGGCCTGGTTGAAAGACTGTGGCGACTGCCATGCCAATCAATAGAGCGAGTGTCGTTACGACTTCAAAGTAGAAGAGCGCTTTGATGGCGACCCGGCCAAGTTTACGAGCGTCGCCCACGCTTGCGATGCCGACGACGACGCTGAAGAAGATGATGGGAGCGACCATCATCCGGATGAGTTTGATGAAGCCGTCGCCGAAGGGCTTGAGCTGTTGGGCGAATTGGGGATGGACGATTCCTACGATGACGCCCGCGACGATGCCCAGGAGCACCCGAAAGTAAAGGGTGCGAAAGAAGGCGTAGCGTCTTCGTGGTGGCGTGGTCAAGATAGTTCTCCGCGTTGCCGGTTCCGGCATGTGCTGAATGAACGAGCGAGATATACGTCGCACGCAGTCGTCTTGCAGTATGACTGGGGGATTGGTCTGGTGTCCATTGGCTGTTGCTGATCGCACGTCAGGTCACTGCTAGATCGGCTTAAAGCTGCTTAGAGACTCTGTCCTGCCGGACGGGCCCACTGCGCGTGGCGGGCGTTTGCACGCCTTTTTAAGTTGTCTGGGTAGTATGAGCTGCTTTGGTCCTCCCGTTGGCCGGAGGATGGATAGGGTTACAACAGATCGTCTTGGCTCCTGGCGAGAATCTTTCGAATCACGGAGTGATCTTGAAGCCGGCGTGCTCGGTTGCGAGAGAGCTGCCTCCGATCCAGACAGTGTAGTCTGTCGGCTCGACGATCGGCTTACCGTCGTTGGTGTAGAAGGAGAGTTCAGAGAAGCCGAGAGCGAAGGTGATTTGCTTTGATTCTCCAGGGTTCAACGTGACCCGCTCGAAGCCTTTGAGACTGCGCACTGGCTGCTCAAGACTTGCGCCACGGTTTCGCACATAGCATTGCACGATCTCGGTGGCGGGACGGTCTCCGTCATTTTTGATGGTTGCTGTTGCGGTAATAAGTCTTCGTGCATCGGTGCGCTGCGCTTCGCGGAGAGGGACGGCGGATCGAGATACGTTGACTGCGGAGTAGGCGAAGTGCGAGTACGAGAGGCCATATCCAAAGGGAAAGAGAGCATCGTTGGGGACGTCGAGATATTTCGACACGAAGCGGGAGTCTTGAGTTAGAGGCAGCACTGCGTCGGCGGCGAGTGCAGGGCGCCCGGTCGGAAACTGGCTATAGTAGAGGGGCTCCTGACCGACGTCGCGAGGAAAGCTCATGGGCAGTTTTCCGCTGGGAGACACGTCGCCGTAGAGTACGCGGTCGATGGCGGATCCAGCTTCGGTGCCGGGAAACCAGGCTTCCATGATGGCAGCGACGTGATCGGCTGCCCAGGTGAGAACGAGCGGGCGGCCAGAGAAGACGAGGAGAACAACGGGGCGTCCGGTGGCGACGACCTTCTCCAGGAGCGCTTCCTGATTTCCCGGCAGGTCGAGTTTGGAGCGCGACCCGGCCTCGCCACTCATCATGCCCGATTCACCGAGGGCGAGGACGACGAGGTCAGCCTGGGTTGCTTTCTCCACCGCATCGGCAAATCCGTCTTCGGAGTGTCCGTCGATCTCAGTGCCCTTTGCGTAGAGAAGCGTTCCACCGGTCTGCTGCGCGCGCGCATCGAGAGCCTTTTTGACGGTCATAACATCGGACAGCTTCGATCCGCCGCCCCATGCGCCCTCCATCTCATCCGCTGCATCGGCGAGTGGCCCGATGAGGGCAATCTTTTTTGACTGCCCGGAGAGAGGAAGGATTGCAGGGTTATTTCCCATGGCTTTGTTTTGGAGGAGCACGAGGGATTCTTCCGCTGCTCTGCGGACCAGGGGAAGGTGATCCGGGACTGCGGCGGTGACCTCGGTTCCGCGCGCGTAGGGATGCTCGAAGAGGCCCAGCGCAAACTTCACGCGCAGCACCCTGCGCACGGCTTCATCAACTACGCTGATCGGTACCTGACCGGAGTGGACGAGTGCGGGGAGCTGGGTATCGTAGAAGTGAGACATCATGTCGACGTCGACGCCGGCAGTGATCGCTTTGCGAGTTGCCTCCGCGGCGTCGAGTGCGATGCCGTGGTTCATCAACTCCATTACTGATGTGTAGTCGCTGACGACAAAGCCGTTGAATCCCCACTGGTCGCGGAGAGTCTTTTGCAGGAGATATGCATTCGCTGTCGAAGGAACGCCGTTGAGAGCGTTGAAGGCGCTCATGATAGTGGCGGCACCGGCCTCCACGGCTGCTTTATATGGAGACAGATAGATCTGATGCAACCTGGATTCAGACATGTCGGTGGTGTTGTACTCGCGACCTGCCTCTGCTGCGCCGTACGCTGCGAAGTGCTTTACAGAGGCTGCTACGTTCTCTGGTTGCGATAGATCGCTGCCCTGATAGCCGCGGATATAAGCGCGGGCCATCGCAGAGCCGAGATAAGGATCTTCCCCGGCGCCTTCTGTCGATCGTCCCCAGCGCGCATCGCGGGAGATATCGACCATAGGGGAATAGAACCAGCGGACGCCCGCAGTGGTTGCTTCTTCTGCCGACATGTGTGCGACTGAAGCAACGATCTCGGGATCGAACGAGGCGGCGAGACCGAGCGGTACAGGGTAGATGGTGCGATAGCCGTGGATGACATCGGCACCGAAGAGAAGAGGAATGTGCAGGCGGCTCTTTTCGACTGCGGCATGTTGAAAGGCGTTCGTCCTGGCTGCTCCGACGGTGTTCAGCATGGAGCCAAGCCTGCCGGTGGAGGCCAGCTGCATCGCGTCGACCTGGTTGTGCGTCTCGGGATTGGCCGCCATTGCAGGTGTATCTGCAGCGGGGGATGTTAGCCCGATGTAGCCGCTATCGTTGTATTGCACCAGCTGCCCAATCTTCTCTTCGAGCGTCATTTGCTTGAGTAGATTGTCGACGCGGCGCTCGATGACTGGGGATGCGAGCTGCGGGTTTGACGCGGATGCATGGGGAGATGACGCGCCTCCGCGATTAAGCTGCGGCGTGCGCTGGGAAGCTCCTGAGCCGCTCAAGACAAGTACGCTGACGGCAGTGAAGAGGATGCTGCGCAGTGCGATGCGACCTTGGCAGGCGCAGTCACTCAGGGAGTGGGACATACAAATCCTCCGATATGGTGAGGTTTTGCCGGGACCAGCAGGCGGATGAAGGATTGATTTTGAACTATCAATGCTGATCCTTCCTTAGGCCGATGGCGTGCTGCATTTGAGGGATTTCAGGATTGGACATAAACGAGTTCCAGATCAGGCCGGTGCGGTGGTTCTCGATCATGACGGCCATCGGAGCCTGATTCAATCCCATGGTGATTCCCGAGTACCAGTTCTGCTGCTCGTTGAACGAATCGCGAAAACCGTAGATGTCCCAAACCTGGGCTCCGAGGTCGCGGTAGAAGTGCTTGAGAGCGAGCATGGACTGCTGGGGTGTGTAGGCAAACGCGCTGATGGCTCCGGTTGGTGCGATGGTTCCATCATCACTTTCGAAGGGCTTGTATTCGTTGTATCCATCAGGGCCATCAACTGCGGTCAAGCCCCACGCGTCCGCGCCATAGCCTTTGAAGTGGTGGGGATTTGCGACGCTGTATGCGTGGCTGACGAGCGCCTCGTTACGATTGTTGTCAAAGTAGTTGGCATATTTGTCGCGCCAACCGCGTGGATCGTAGCCGAGATAGGAGTAGTCGGTAAAGAAGAGCGGCCCTGGTGAGTCGGGCGTGTAGTCCATGTTCACCGTAATACCGTAGTAGGTCTTTGGGATGCCGTAAGGATGAGCGGGATTGCCCGCCGCGGTGTAGCCGGTGTAATAGATGCTGGGCGGAGAGGCGTGAGTGGGCGAAGCAACGGCCAGCATGTAGGTGATCATCACCTCGTTCCAGCCTTCCAGGCGGTTGGCGATGTGGAAGGCGTAGTCCGGCGACCAGTGCCAATAGAGAGCGTCTTTGTTCGGTGTTGCACGAAACCAATCCCAGTTCACGGTCTTCCACAACTCCGTGATGTTGTTCCGCAACTGCTTCTCCTGTTCGTTATCCTGCGCGAAGTATTGGCGCGCGGTTAGAAGGCCCTGCATAAGAAAAGAAGTTTCCACAAGATCCGCACCGTTGTCGTAGATCCCGAATAAGGCGATGGTGTGGCCGGTACGACCGCTAAGAAAATGTGGCCACACGCCTTGGTATCGATCGGCCTTTGCAAGGAAGTTCGTGATGCAGAGCAGACGATCCACTGCCTGCCGGCGCGTGACGAACCCTCGCTCCGTGCCAACCACAATGGACATAACTCCGAAGCCGCTTGCACCCATAGCAATCACGTCGTCGTCGCCTGGCGTCGATTCGCGCGTCATGCCGGAGTTTGGCTCGTTCGCCTCCCAGTAGTAGCGAAAGGACGCCTCCTGCACCATGGTCAACAGTTCGTCGTCGGACATTGGATGTGTGCTGGCTGTAACTGCCTTCGACGGAGAGGATTCGCTCAGCGAGGAGGTGCGTGCGGAGATTTTGTAAGAGGCGGTTGCGTGTTGGTCACCGAGGTAGTCGGAGAACCGGTTGACGCCGTACCGTTGAACCCCGATGGCACGAAATGGCTCTCCATTCATGGAACGGTAGATGACGAACTGCGCTACGGTTGGGTCTGCCGGAGACTCCCATTTCAGGTCGACATGGCGCTCGTAGCCTTTGGCTTCGACGAGCGTTGGCATAGCCGGCGGGTGCTGTCTGGCTGAGGCGCTGTCTTCAATCCGGACGTCATCGATGAACAGCCTGTGAGGCTTACCATCGCTTGCTCCCTGCGCCAACATGATGGCGATGAGGTGGTGATGATCGAAGGGGTAGAGCGACGTTTTCGTGAACTTTGCCAGCGGAATTCCGATTCGCGTCCACTTGTTAGGTTCGAGGTTGTGCGCAAAATCTCCCATGGGAATGGTCGCCGTATGACCATTGTTAATGCTGCGCAGAGCAATCCTGGGGAGATCGGCGGCTTGCATCGCGTCTTTTGTGTAGAGCCAAAGGAAGAGAGTATTTCCGGGGAAGTCTATCGTGCGATCGCGCCAGACATAGAGGTTGAGTTCGGCGTCCCATCCTCCATTCGGCATGGACTGCCACTGAAGATCGAGCGCGTTTGGACCGCTGATGAAAGTAGCGGTCTCAATGGGAATTTTTCCATCGACAAGCGTCAATGCGCTGGGCGCCGACACAGTGCCCGAACTGTAAAAGTAGTTTCGGGGGGACAGGCTGTTTTCGAAGAAGACCTGCTGCGAGAAGTTCTGGTCGGCGAAAACCACGCGAGAGGCGCAAACAACGAGCGAGCAAAACACGAGCAGTACTGCCGGCGTGCACATGGCGTTTAGACGAAAGTACATGTTCTCTCCTCCACAGGGTCAGCCGCGCAAAGGCGATCGACGACAAATGAGACAGTGCAACGCATCAGAGGTTGAAGCCATCATGGGTGCTGTGGGGGTGGCTGTGGGGGTGAGCTTGATTGTTGATAGTGCCCTGTCACACCCCGGTTGATTCAGGAGACCTGCCTTCTGGAAGAACGAAGCGCAGTTTGAAGCAACATCAGGGTGCGCCGTGCGACGCACCCTGATGTACTGGTTAGAAGCTGAAGCGGGCCTGGAAGGTGATGACACGTGATCCGAGTGCGTTTGTTGTTTGACCAAGGTTGGCGTTTTGGATGTTGGTCGAAATGCTGGTCGGGGTGAGATTTAATAAATTGAAGGCGTTCAGCATGTTTGCCTTGATTTCGATCTTGGCACCCTCACCAATCACCCGCATGTTGGGCAAGCCGAATGCTTTGGCAATATTCAGATCGACATCACGATAGCCGGGGCCGGGAAAGGAGTTGCGACCGATTCCTGGTGCAGGGATGAAGTTGTTTGTGGTCTGTCCAGGAGTGTCGGTAATCGCATCCGCATAGTTCGGGACTACGAAGTAGTTGTTGGAGAATTGATCGTTGTTCGTACCCGTGTTGGGAGTGCCTGGGTTGGGGAAGTTGCTTCCTGTTTTGAAGGCGTTTTTGCTGGTGTTGAGAGCACTGACACCAACGTAGTTGGGGCGCAGGTTCTGGAACCCGTAGTTACAGGTATTGCAATAGATCTGGTGTGGCTCCTGATAGACCGGAGTCCACCCATAGCCTGAGTGAAAGGTTGCGATGCCGCTGAGCGACCATCCACCGGCGACCTTCTCTGCCCAGCTATGGCTACCGCGAAAGATAACCGGCTGCCAGATGCCAAAGACCTTAAAGGACTGATTGATGTCGAAGTCCGATCGCCCATAGGCGAAGCTGGGGTTGTAGAGATAAGGGTCGCGAGCGTACGGGCCGGAGTCAGTATCCAAACTGTGGGACCAGGCATACTGGCCCTCGACGGAGAAGGTGTGCGAGAACTGATGCTTGAGCCCGGCGAGCAACATATTGTTGTTGGATTTACCCTGGCTGCCGAAGGTGTTGACGCTGTTGACCAGAGGGTTCTGCGGCGCCCCCATAATTTGCCCGAGAGCGGTTGCGTCGTAGTTGTACTGGCTGTGATGACCGGAGCTGCCGATGTAGCCTAGATTCGCAACCAGCGCATGACCTAGATCCAGCTCCATGTCGAGTGAGTAATGATGCGCGTATTGTGTGGGCAAGTTACCAGGCAGCGCCGTGAGATTTGCGCTTCCGGCTGTCGGCAGGCCGACGGAGTTAAACGTGGTGATCGCACTTTTGTTCGCCGGAAAGCCAAGGATGTTGGTGGGACTGCTCGAAACCGCGTAGAGGATATTCGGATTGATCTGGGACGCATTTTTACTCGAGCCCGGGACAGAGCTGGTTCCCGGCGGGTTGCCGTCATTGGCGTTGGAGTTTGCGATCTGCAGCTGGTTGTAGTTGAGGCCATAACCACCGCGGAAGACTACCTTGCCGTTGGCTTGAACCGGGCTCCAGTTGAAGCCGACCTGCGGGCCAAAGTTGAGCTTTTGCGCCTGCCAGGCGCCGATTCCTGTGCGGATCGTGATGCCGGATAAGAGGTCTGTGCCGTTGCCAAACGAGAGTACGCCCTGGTTGTTGTCCTTATCGGTGAGCGGCCCGAAGTAGGAATAACGCAGACCGGCGCTCAAAGTAAGGTTGGGCCGGACCTTCCAGTCATCTTGAAAGAAGACGCCTAGCAAGTTCTGGCGGTTATCGTTGCGGAAGCCGCCGGGAATACCGGTGGTTGCCTGGAACGGACCGCCTTCCGCCTCAGGGGCATCATTCAGGAAGTCCCAGATATTGTAGAAGGTGTAGTTCGGCACTCCGATGGGATCATTCAGATAGTTGAGCCGGGTGAAATCGAAGCCAAATTTCATCGTTTGCGAGTGCAGCACTTTGGTGGCGACGTCCTTGTAGCCATAGGTCCATTGATCCAGATGAGCAGGCCCCGGCGCGCCGAGGTCACCCAGGGTGATGGCGCCAATCTCGGTTATGCTGTCCTGGGGCAGGCCGAAGGGGGCTTGGGGGTTGCTCTCAAGCTCGTTGTAACGCCAGCCCGCCGCGTTGGCGCGAGCTTCGTTCAGGAAGGTGGACGAAAAGGTGTGGTTCCAGATGACCGAGAAGGCATCATTGATCTGCGAGTGATTGAAGAGCTGATAACCGAGTCCACCGTTAAGCGTGGTCGTGCTCGCTGGAACCCAGTAGATCGCGAAGCTGGCATGGTCTTTGCCGGTCACGTCGGCATCGAGGCGCCCGTTGTACTGTTTGAAATCGCTGGTGGTTGGGTTGGATATGCTGTAGTTGGCGATATCAGGAACGTTGGAGAGTCCGTTGCCGACGCCGGGCGTGCTGGCGTTCACGTAGCCGAGGTCCTGCTTGCCCAGGCCGTTGGTCAGCGGCGAACCAACGTTGAGGCCTTGACCAGCGATGGTCCTGCAGTTTACGCCTTCCGCGAGGCCGGCATCCGAGCAGGTTGCCGAGCCAATGACGGTGCCAGAGACTGCCGCTCCCTTGAAGTTGAGGAAGGTAGAGGCGATGCTGTTTGCCGACGCCAACGTTGCAAACGCCGCGGTGGGGAACCATTGAGTACTCGTCGCCTGCACGGTTTGGCTTTGTCCCTCGTAGGCGAAGAAGGCAAAGACCTTGTTCTTCCAGATCGGTCCGCCGACACTTCCGCCCAGTTGGTTATAGCGGTCTTCGTCGCGGAGCAGGCCACGTTCGACGGGTGTCAGCTTTGCTCCCGTGACTGGATCATTCGACTGCACCGATGCGGGGCCGTTCCAGCGCTGGTAGGCATTCAGTCCGGGACGAGTGATCTCGACGAAGAGGCTGCCGTGAACATCGTTGGTTCCGCTCTTGGAGGTAATTTCAGTGAGCGCTCCAGAGAAACGGCCATTTTCAGCGTCGTAGGCATTGGTGACGATTTTGACGTTACTGACCGAATCTTCACTGGGGGTGACGACCGTCGATCCGCCCCAGACGGCGCTCACGGTGCTGATGCCGTCGACGCTGTAGCCGTTGGTTTGAAACTGGCCGCCGTTGGCGTTGGCCGAAGCGCCATTTTCCGTCGCAAAGATACTGCTCGAGTGTCCTAAGTTGCCGCCGCCGCCGGATGAGACCCCGGTTTGCGTGCCGGGAGCCTGGAATCCACCGCCCCCGCCTGACTGCGCTCCCTCGGCCAGAACTCCAGGCGCCAACTGAATAAGGCTGGTCACGTCGCGCTGATAGACCGGAATATGCTGGATCTCATTCTCCGAGATTGATTGTCCGGTGTTTGCGGTCTCCGTATCCAGGGCTGGCGCCAGAGAAGCATCCACAGTGATTTGCGTTGAAGATTCACCTAACGCAAGTTGCACATTCAATGCATTCGCCTGCTCAGGGATGAGTTGAAGATTGTTCAGTGTCTTCTTCTCGAAGCCTTGCTTCTCAACAACAAGAGAAAATGTACTTGCGGGAAGGGCGTTGAAGTTGAAGACGCCGGACCCATCGCTCGTTCTCGTCACCGTCTCGTTGGTGGACAGGTTCTTGAGAGTCAGGGTCGCGCCCGGGATGACCTCGCTCTGGGGGTCGGTCACAACACCTTGAATTGAGGTTCGGTACTGCGCAACTGCCGTCGACCTCAGGCATAGAAACATTACTGCCATCGCGCAAATGGCGAGGACATTGCAAATTCTCTTGTTCATACTGCCTCCAAAATTGTGTTTCACCGCAACCTACTCGCGGGCCTATTGGTGTCGTTGTCCTTTATTGCTCACAATCGTTTGCCTACAGATGGGCAATCGATTGCCTAATCGATTGCCATTCTCATCAACCGTTGATACAACTGTCAAGTTCAATTTTTAGTTCTGTGTCAATTGCGGCGTTTGTGGCAGACTCACACTTGTGACCTTACGCAGCAAGACACAGGCGGCTCCGCTTGCAGCAGCTAAGCCTGCAAGCCTGAAGACACTCGCAGCTCATCTCGATTTGTCTGTCGCCGCAGTCTCCCGCGTGCTGAGTGGAGCGCACGCCGCAAGGTCGATTCCCGCCGCTACGCAGGCACGAATTTTTGCGGCTGCGAAACAGTTCAACTATCAGCCGAATGTCTTTGCGCGTTCGCTGCGCAATAAACGCAGCTTCACCGTCGGCGTCATTGTTCCTGAGATGAGCGAAGGCTACGCGACGCTCGTGCTGAGCGGCATTGAACAACAGCTTCTGCAGGACGACTACTTCTACTTCGTCGTCAGCCATCATCATCGGCCAGAGCTGATTGAAAAATATCAACATCTATTGATGGCCCGGTCGATCGAAGGCCTGATTGCGATCGACACGCCGCTGACGCAGCGGCTCTCCGTGCCGACCATCACGGTGTCTGGACACCATGAACCGGCGGGCGTAACCAACATTGTGCTGAACCATCAGCGTGCGGCGATGCTTGCGCTCGGTCATCTGCATGGCCTTGGTCATACGAAGATTGCATTCATCAAGGGCCAGGTATTTAGTTCAGATACCGAATCCAGGTGGCGCGCTATTCGCGATGCAGCGGCGAAGTTTGGTCTTAAGATTGTGCCGAAGCTGGTTGCGCAGTTGGAAGGCGACTCTCCCACGCATGATCCCGGCTACTACGCGACGCAAAGAATCCTGGCCGCTGCAGAGCCTTTCACCGCTATCTTCGCGTTCAACGATATATCCGCGATTGGCGCGGTGCGCGCGCTGCGTGAGTCGGGCCTGCGCATTCCGCAGGACGTCTCGGTGGTGGGCTTTGACGACGTTCAAAGTGCAGCGTTTCAAAATCCCGGACTTACTACCGTGCGGCAGCCGCTGCATAAGATGGGTGTGCTGGCTGCGCAGACTTTGCTGAAGCAGATTCTCTCACCAAGCAACCACGAAGGTTCTATGCTGCATGCTTCGCAGCTCGTCGTCGACCCGGAGTTTATTGTTCGCGGCTCGACGTCACAGCTACATAGCAGCTTGAGAAGATCTTCTAAAAAACCTGTTTAGGACTGACGTCCCGCCGGACGGGCCCACTGCGCGTGGGGCGGTCGTTTACACGACCTTTTAACTGGTCTGCGCGCGATATGCTTCGCGGTCCTCCCGTTGGTCGGGATTTTAATATTTCGACGCCTATGCAGGCGGCTTGGGGTCGCGATGAAAGACGCCCAAGTCGGGCTCGTCGAGCGAAGGCGATGCGGGCTCCGGATTGGAGATGGGTTCGGCGATGGGTGGACCAGGGAACGCGGGCGCAGGTGCGATGGGATGGTTTGGGTGGAGTGGATCGACTGGATCGGTCCTGCCGACGATGGGAAGGATTGGTAGCGCTGCGGGGGTGATGATGGGATTCTGGAGGGCGAGTGAGGTCTCTGCTCCGCGCTGCCAGAAGCGGGTGAGCAGCAGAAGGAACAGGCCTAGTTGTGCGAGAAGAAAGGTAGGCCATACGCGGGGCTGCGCGAGCATGTGCATAGAGATGCGAGCGGTGAGAATGACGGCGGCCGCTCCGAGAAGGGTGAGAAAGAGGAAGACTAGCCAAGCCTGGGAGAAGTGAGCGCGGAGGGTGCGCCAGGCAGGGGCGAGGGTGCGTCGTACACGGCGGTCTGATTTTCCGTTGCGGCGGAGGTGAAGGCCGAGTTGCACCGTATAGACCTCGACCAGATCGAAGTAGAGACGAAGAACAGAGGCCACAAGGAAGATAACGACATAGCCGACCAGGGTGGCGAGGAAGGCGCGGAGGCCGACGGCGTGGTCGTCGACGTGCGCGGCCCATTTGGATTGGAGGAAGAAGAGTGGGCCCAGGATGAGACCGGAGATGAGGAGGGTGAGAATGGTAATACGGACGAAGCGCCAGAAGTGGAGCAGGCCCTGATGAAGGAGCGTGCTGAGACGGGCCGGGGCTTTGGTCTGGTAGCAGAAGAGGGTGCCGGGGACGAGCAGAAAGTAGACAAGAAGATAGAGGGGAATGGCGGAGTAGCTGCCGACGGTGACGCCTCCAGATGCGTCGTAGAGATGAAGACGGGCGTCGATGACGGTACCGAGGTCGAAGCCGCCGATGAGGCGCTGGGAGACCAGGGAGTGGTCCAGGATGGAGGCGAACTGGCTATGGAAGCTGATGGAGAAGATCAGTGCGAGGCCGAGGTTGAAGACATAAGTCCAGAGCAGCGCTGGGAAGCGGCGGAGGGTGAGGGAGAGGCCGTGAATGAAGATGTTGCGGCGTTCGGACATGCTTGGAACCTCGGAGTTTGTGCGGTGATGAAGGAGTGCGTATCTCAAGAGCAAGCGCAAAGGCGGGTTCAGACGATCCGGGATTGATACGATGCAGGGTTTACACAATCCAAGAGGCGAATTGGGCTAAGAGTTGCTGAAAACTTAGCCACATGTTGGAGATCTTGCGAGCGGCGATGCCGTTGGCTTTGGTGGTGTAGCTGTTGTTGAAGAGGTCTTTGTCGAGGAGGACGGTGTGGTCGGGGTCGACCTCGGCGGAGACGACTTTGGCGTTGCGGGTATAGGTGAACTTGATCCAGCGGTCGATGCCGTTCCAGTGTTCGCGGATTTTGGTGCCATCGTCGAAGACGATCTCCGCGGTGACTGGGAGGATGAAGTCGCCCTTGCGGTGCAGGTAGACCTGGGAGAGGTATTGAATCTGTTTTTTGTCTTTGGATTCGGGTAGCCACCACTGGACTGGATCGGAGGAGATGCTATCGACGGCGTAGTCGAGGACCGCAGTGCCGTAGACGGCCTGATTGAAGTACGGGGTGAGGGTGGGGACGGAGATGGTGGGCATGGCCGGAACGGGGACGGCGGCCACGGTGGTGAGGGTATTGACAATGGGGGTGGTGCAGGTGGAGCCGACGCAGGACGGGCTGGGTGGGGTGATGGGCGCGGTGGCCAGCGATGGAGGCGCAGCAGGCATGGTGACGAGCGGGAGGTGACCGCGGCTGGCGGCGGTCTGCTCGATGGTGCGAAGGAAGTCTTCGGTGGTGGGGTGGGTGAAGCGGTAGCGCATGAAGTAAGTGCGCATGGCTTCGTCCATCGTGTCGCGGCCAATGATGCCTTCGAGGGTAGCGAGGAGGGTGGCGGTTTTGCCATAAGTAACACCGCCGTAAGATTGGGAGTCGCGGAACTTAAAGGCCCAGCGGGTGACGGGATCGTAGTCAGCCTTGTTGATGTACTCGATGCGTTGAAGTTCATAGTCGCCAGCGCTCGCGTAGGAGCGGTCGAACACGGAGGTGTTGCGGCCAAGGATCGCGGAGAGGACGTTGACTTCTGTGTAGGAGTTGATGCCTTCGTCGAGCCACGCATCTTCAAACTCGTTGGTGGCGACCATACCGTACCAGTACTGGTGGCCGAACTCATGCTCGGCGGTCAACTCGGTGATGTGGGTGGGCTCGTACCATGAGGTGTCGCCGGTGAAGAGGGTGGGGTACTCCATGCCACCGATCTCGGAGCCGGGTTCGGGATCGATGACAGTGATGATCTTGTAAGGGTATGGGCCGTAGCGCTGGTCGAACTGGGCAAGAGTTTTCTGAATGATGTCGAGGTAGCGTGGGCCGGCCTTGGGATGTGCGGCCAAAGCGAGGACGTGGACTTTGACGGGGCCGAGTGAGGAGAGATAGGTGCCATCGGTGACGGTGAAGTTGGGGCTGGCAGCCCAGGCGAAGTCGCCTATGTCTTCGCCGTAGAAGCTGAGGGTTTTGGTGCCGTCGGAGTTGATGAGTTCGCCGGTGGGAACGCCGCTGGCTCCGACGACATACCTGCGGGCGAGGGTGAGGTTGACCTTGAAGGTAGCGAAGTCGGAGAAGAACTCTGTGGTGGAGTGGTACTGGTGGCAGTTCCAGGCACCGTGCCAGAAGACGCCGGGTTTGGGGTACCACTGGCCGCCCATGATGAAGTCGCGCTTCCAACCATTGCGGGCGATGGAGAGGGGGAACTGGTCGTGGAAGGCGAGGTGGAAGGTGATGGAGTCGCCGGGTGCGAGCGGGTGAGGGAGCTTGAGCTCAGTGACGGTGTGGTCGAGCTGGTTGCCGTCGTCGGGAGCGATGAAGTGCATCGCGGAGGTCAGGTCGCCGTAGCCGTCGGCGTCGATGTGGGAGATGGCGATACTGCCGCGTTTTTCATCGGGATAGTCGTCGTCTTTTTCGTTGTCGCGGATGCCGCCGGTGAAGTGGGTCTCACTGGTAAAGCTGGACTCGGGTCGGAAGGCGTTGAGGTAGAGGTGGAAGGGGATGGTGGTGAGGGGTTGACCGGTCAGATTCTTATAGGTCACGGTCTCGGTTGCGTCGAGAGATTTCTTGCCGGTATCGATATGGGCATCGATATTGTAGGCAACGACTCGGGTCGAGAACGGTTTGCCGTCGGGCGAGTTGGTGGCGATGCTGGACTGGGCGTTGACCGTGAGAGGAGAGAGGAGAAGTGCGGCGGCAAGGAGGCGGGGATGCGACATATTCGGAATTGTAGGGGCGCGGTGGATTGGCGGCGAGATAAATCTGTGCCGGGAAGAGATTTTTCCGACCGGCAGGAGAGATCAGCAGGAGGCGCGCGGCGGCTTTTCTCTCGGCTAAGGAGGGAGTGACAGCATGGTGCAATTGGAGAATGGCGTCCGAGCGAGCTTCGCTAATTGGGTTGCAGGGTGACCTCTACCGCACTCATGGCGTTGACTGGGATCTTCCACAGATCGCCGCTGACGGGGGATATGGGTTCTGTGGTTGCCTCCCCCCGTAAGCTGCCGTCCGGACTGCCATCGTAGGTCTGTCCAGCGATGGTAATGCCGCTGGTTGCGCGATAGCTGCTGGCCGTTAGACGAGTGATTGAGCCGGTGCTGTATCCGGGGAGGGTTATCTGAACTGTTCCGGAGGTTGCCTGCTCTTTGTTGATGATGACCAGATGAGCCCGTTTGGTGCTGTCTATCGTTACCCATACCTTGATGTTTGCGTTGGTCAAGGTGGATGTCGGCAGCAGTTGTGCAGTCTTGCCGGCGGCTTGCGCGAAGAGCAACAGGCCATAGTAGAGTGGACGAACCGCGGTGAGCGAGTAGATGTTCTCTTGACCGTTATTCCAGACACTGAACTGGAATAAGTCATAGACGCCTCCGTCGGAGTCGGTATTCCAGTTCACGCCGTCGACTCCAATGTTGGCATATTCGAACATGGCGTCGATTGCCCACAGGGCGGAGGAGAAGGTGTTGCTGACACCGGGCTGACCGCCTCCGCAGATGGAGTTTATCTCGTCCATGCGGAAGGACGAATGGACTTTATGGGCAGCGGCGGCGTAGGGCTGAAAGAGCCACAGGCTAGCCGTTGAGGAGGATGGCTGAAGAAGGATGTCTTCAGGTAAAAGATTGCTGGGGTCGTAGCACGCGACATATTTATGCTGGGTAATTATTCCGGCATTCAGATCCCCGTTCGCCACGTTGGGTTGCGCAGAGGGTATCCAGTTTCCGGTTCCGAAGGTCGGACCGGCGATCGTAACGGCAGGGTTGGAAAGAGAGGTGACACCTTTTTTCCACTCCTGATATTCAGGCAGAAACTCGGCATAAGAGTAGCTTGACCAGCGAAGACCGTTTGAACCGTATCCGTCGGGTTCGTTGCCGATCTCGACGGCGGCCAAGGCGCTTCTGGGAAGGCCAGAGAGAAAGGTCTTCGCCTGCTCTTCCG
>Ga0302324_100003866_pt1 | contig 33619 bp, 28 predicted proteins | sample Palsa_T0_1_FD_201949 | JGI IMG/M metagenome (GOLD analysis project Ga0302324, IMG submission 201949) | Peat permafrost microbial communities from Stordalen Mire near Abisko, Sweden - Palsa_T0_1 | ecosystem: Environmental > Terrestrial > Soil > Palsa > Peat permafrost | place: Sweden: Abisko...
CCCACCGCCACCGCCGAACCCGCCACCACCGCCGAACCCGCCACCACCGCCGAACCCGCCGCCCGTCGCCGATTGCACGCAGGCCGCGATGCTAGATTGCGGGCCTCCGTACATGCCAAAACCGGAGATCTGGCCATACAGGGCCTGAATGGAGCAGGCTATGCTCTGCGCGTCGCCATAGTGAACGCGATAGCTGTAGTTCTTGATGCCACCCGCCGACGCTTTGACGGGAATGTCGAGCTTGGCGAGCCACGTTTCCACTTCGGCAAAGGCGCCCGGATTGGGCGCAACCGCAATGATGGTGTTGATGCGATCGATGGGGAGAAACTTAATCGGTGAGCTCTTGTCAGTAAGCGCGATCGATTTGACGATGTTCTCCAATTCCTTGGAAATATCCGAAGGCCGGCCATACTTCACTGCAAAGACATGCACGCGCTGGTTGGCGAGCTGATCGCTGTCGAACATCGCCACCAGGTCCATGAGGCGGCGCATATTTCTGCGGCTGTCGAGAACCAGGAGTAAGTTGGCGGCCGCATAAGTATAAATGCGCGCGTTTTCCCCGATGAACGGCTCCAACACTTTACCCAGTTCATCGACCGTCACGTATTTGAGGAAGACGAGATTGAGCATGGTCTGGTCGTCTTCGGGAATAGTGCTGGGATCGGTCTTGCTCTCCGGCGGCACCGGCAGATGTGAAATCTCGGCAAGCGGCACGATGCGATACAGGTCGCCTTGCTTTACCATGCCGAATCCGTTGATCCGCAGAATGGTTTCAAGCAGCGAGCGCGTATCGATGTCCCTGGTTTCGCCGTAGGTATTAAGGATGACGCCGCCCTTCACGCGCGGATCCAGGATGTAGTTGATCTTGAGCTGCCGCGCCAACAGATCGATCACTTCGGTGAGAGAAGCATTGTTCAGCGACAGGCCGCCGTAGATGGTGGGTGGTCCGGCGGGCGCCGCTGGTTGAACCACCGCCGGGCGGGCGGGCTGCTGGGTGTTTGGCGCCGTCTGATTTGGAACTTGGCGGAGTGGGGGCGGAGAGAATCCGGGGAAAATAGGCCCAGGCCCCGCGCCATTCTGTGGTGGCGGCGGCGCCTGCTGCGCAAAAGCTAGCCCCCAGAGAGCCGCTGCTACTCCCGCCATGCGGAGCCAATATCGAAATCGCACTATTTGTCCTCTTTAGTTTTGTCCGCTACCTGCGAGTCCACTGGTTGCTTCGAGACTGAAGACGATGGCTGGATGGATGGGGTTGAGCCGCTCACCAGCGCTTTCTCCTCATCGCTCAGCTCGGTCTTTTTGCGAAGCCACGTTTCGACGCCAAAAGGCGTCTTCTTTTCGAAACGGACGCTGTCGCCGAGGTCCGTGACTCCCACCGCTTCGCCCTTGGCCGCAGGGGCCAGATACGAGGCTGAGCCGCTCACCAGCGCCTTTTCCTCATCGTTCAGCTCGGTCTTCTTGCGAACCCACGTCCCGACGCCAAAGGGCATCTTCTTTTCAAAACGGACGCTGTCGCCCAGGTCGGTGACTACCACTGCGTCGCTGTTGGCGGGGCTGGATTTCGGACCGGGAGCGGATGTCTCTTCCCATCGCGAGATGCCAAAAGGTGTCTCGCGATACATCCACGTCTTACCGCCGGCGTCCGTGGCGCGGTAGATGTACGGCTCAACCTGTACCGCGCCGGCCGGGATGGATAACACGGGCGGTTGCGCTTGTGCGTTTTTTCCCGGCGACGGTTTGGATGGTTGCGGCGGCTTCCTGTCTTGGGGCTTGGGCGGGGCCTTGGGCGCTGAAGTTGCGGCTTTAGTTGCTGGAGCAGCCCCGGCGGACGTGCTCGAGGTGGGCGTGCTCGAGGTGGACGGGCTCGATTGGCTCTGCCCCATTCCGAGCGCGGCGGCGAACAAGGTGAGTGCGATAGTCTTCATGATTCCTCTTCCTTCGTCATTTGCTTTGTTCCCATTGGCAGACGCTTCCTCCGAACGGCGACGGCAGGACCACCTTCTTCATCCCCTCCACGACGGTGCCGGCCGGTGACGTGTCGTCGGAGTAGCAGGACCTGAATCCACGCCCCATGTCAAGGCCGGGACCGGAATGCGAGGCCGAGGAAAGCGGCTTGGCGGCAGGCTCGGCCGGAGCCGCCTTGGACGCGGCGGCGGGTTGCGGCGAGGCCTCGGCAGGCGGAGTCCGATCGATGAGCTCGTCGATGCGTTTCTTGAACTCCTTGCCTTCCCACTCGAGATCGACATAGCTGTTGTCCACCGAGACCAGCTTCCATTGGCCAATGGACTCGCCGGCGCGATAGCCTTTCTGCGGCCCTCCGGCCTTCTCACTGAGCACGATGGTGGGCGGAACATCGTTCCACAGCATGACGCCGTGGGCCACGGGAAACGGAGGCGGCGGCTTTTCGGGCACCGGCTTAGGAGGATCGACAATGACGTTCGGATTGCGATCCTGGGAGAAAAGATTCTTCATGGCAATCTCGAGGTAGGTGGCCGCGGTCAGTGGATCCACTTTGTCCAGCGGCGCCAAACCGGGCACCTTCGCCGGCGGCAGGCCGCCATGCAGCAAGGCTTGATCGCGCGCGTGCGAATCGATCCATTCGCGGCGCACTTGCCAGCCCAGCAGTCCCGCCAGGACCACCAGCAACAGATCCAAGAGCCTCAGTTTGCTCAAAGCTGCGGCAGCCCTTTCTCCCGCGGTATCAGGCGCCGGGCTACCAGTCCGGTGACCGTGAGGCGCACGGGCATCGTTTTTTGCCTGGGATGGGCGGCGCCGAAACGGATCTCCTCGGTGGCGGTCAACTCGGGTTGCGCGCCCAGCGCCGCGAGAAAATTGACCAGCTCATCGATGTGGCATGTCAAAGTGATGGACACTCCCACTTGGCCATAGGCGCTGCCATACGAGCGGGGCCGGCTGAGCTCCACTTGGCCCATCTCGAGCGGCGGAGTCTGCTGCTTGGCGACACGTTTGATCACTTGCAGAAGCTGCGCTTGCGCCTGATCGGCGGTGTCGCCGGGGATCAATCCTTTTTCGCGCTCGCCCAGCTCGCGCGAAGCCTGCTCGAGGACGGCCTGCTTGCCGGAAAGCGTGGCGACCTGTTTGCGCAGCGCCGCGAGGCGCCTCTGAGCGTGATCGATCGTGTCCGGGGCGGCGATTTTGGCCGGTTCGCTACTCGATGACGGCGACGAATTCGAGATCCAATAAATTATCCCGCCCACCACCACGGCGACCCCCAGGATGATGAGCGCGCGGCGATCGCGATCCGAGAGCGTCATGGCGCCACTCCCTTGCGCGCGGTCCGGATGCTGAAGACTTCTCCGCCCGCGCCTTTCTGCAGGGGCAGCGCGAACGACGAACCCTGGAAGTGGCGCGATCCATCCAGCAGCTTGATCAATGCCGCCGCCTGGTCGGTTTGACCGGTGATGTTGACCGACGTCCGGGTGAGTTGCAGCGAATCGAGCCAGGCGGGCGGCGCAAGCAGATGGGTGAGGTCGTTGAGTGCGTCCAGATCCTCGCGGGTTTGCTGCCGGAAGGTGTCGAGCGTCTGGGCCCGGTTGCGCGCGGCGACCGTTTGGCGTTCCACCTCGGCCGCTTTTCGCGCCAGCGGATCGAGCGCGCGAATCTGCGCCTGCAGCAGTTCCAGATAGCGATTGTCCGAATACTTGGGATACGCCAGCGTGGTGATCGCGAGCAGCAGAACCAGGCTTCCGAGCACGGCGGTAGGAATATAACGCAGCCGCGACGCGCTCCGGCGTTGGTCGGGTGGAAGCAGGTTCAGGCTCAGCGGATGCAGCAGACCGGCGCTTGAGGCGGCGGCCGCATAGGACAGGCACGAGCGCGCGGGATCGTAATCCTCCGGCGCCGCCACCGGCCGCGGGAGCTCGAAATGCAGCGCGTTGGCTTCGGTTTCCGGCGGCAGCCGAAGCTCGGAGACAGCCAGGGCGCGCACGCGATCCGCGGGCTGATCCAAACGCGCGGAAAACAGCGGGCGCGTGGCGCTCTCGCCGTAGACCTCCACTTCGTCCCCATCCTGCCCCAAGGCCACCAGGCCATTGGCTGGGCTGTCGGAATAAAGACGCAGCGCCGAGTAAATCGCGGGTCCGGAAAACGTGAACGACGCGACCTTCACGCCGGCCTGGGACAATAGCGCGGTGTAGCGTTCGAGAGAAGAACGCCGCGTAATGCCAATCAGAATGGACGCCGTCTTGCCGATACGCGCTCCATCATAGGCGGCCTCTTCCTCGGAATAGGGATTCAGCGAATCGAGCTCGAAACGGATCGCGGAGGCCAAATCCTTATCCGCGACGCCGGGCAGCCAGACTTGCCGGACGGTGACTTCATCGCGCGGCAAGAGAATGGTGGCGGCCAGATGCTGGGCGCCTAGTTTCTGCAGGAAGCCGGCGTATTTTTCGCCCCATTCGGCCGCGGGCTGTTCGCGAAAACGGGGGATGGTGAGCTCGCCCAGCACTCGCGCGCCGGAGGGTCGCAGGCGAACCACCGTCACCACGAGATCCTCGCGGCCCATCTCAATCCCAACGCCCGTCCCGAAGGCGAGCCATTTTCTCAAGCCATGAGTATTCATTGCAGCGCAACCGCGTTGCTATACCAGCGCAGGACGTGATAGGGGGGCTGCCCGGATTTGAGCAGCTGCGAGTCCGGATCCAGGAAAATCACGAGTTCCGAGACCGTCCGGCGCACATCCGAAAGCCTGCCATTGGAAAGCTTCAACTGGGCGGTGGCGCGCAGCGTGACGGCCAGCGGGAAACCGATGGCCACGTGCTCCATTCCCAAACGGCCCATGCCCGGGCCGCCGCTGCGAAGCGGCGCCAGCTGGCCCAACTCGCGAATGGGCGCGGCCTTTCGCAGGGCGACGATCGTGGCGGCGACATCGGGGGGAATTCCGATAGCCTGCATCACCGCCGGCTCAACCGTGTTGACATCGAAACCAGCACCCGCGGTTCCGTAAACCGAGAGACAATCCCGGAGCCCGGCGTGCGGCACAAGCCGCCCTTCCGCATCGCGCGTATAGCTGCCGTAGAACAGGTCTGGGGTGACTCCGCGCACTAGCAATAATTCCTCAATCTCCTGAAGAGACGCGTGCCGCGCTTGAAAAGACGGCGTAAGCGACAAGTAATATTGGTCGAACGAGGTGAACGATCCGCCCGGGCTCCGAGCGCGCCAGTCCATGATTCCGGCAAGCGTGGATTCGGCCTGGCTAGGATCTTCACCCAGAGCCACCAAAAGGTTGAGCAGGTCCTTGGGATTTGCCCGGTTCACATTCAGCTTGGAAGTCTCCGGGATGATTTCGCCGGTGACGACGCCGGTAGGAAAATCGAAGGCGAGCACCCGCGTGTAGTCCTTGATGAGCGGGGTCCGGTTCACGTCGAGAAAAGAGGCTGGCTTTTCCAAATAGAGCAGAGTGCGGTCGATGGCGCCGGCCGCGAGATAGTAAGCCTTCAGGCCCTCGGCGTCCGTGGAGCTGCGCTCGGTTTCGCCGCGCACGGTATTGGCAATGGTGAGAGCGATGGCGGACAGGCCCGCGGCAAGCCATAGTACGGCCAGCAAAGCAGCGCCTCGGCTGGCCTTGCGGACTCCCCGGTTTGTCTTTCGGAAAGGCTTCATTTCGCGGATCCAGCTATTTGCCAAACGGCAGCTCCGTCTGGTAGTCCGCCAGCGGCAGACGGGTGATGCGAATCGGAATGGTCAACGTGACGGGCTGCAAGCGGCCGGCATCCGGCGCAAGCGGCGCCAGGTCGATGCGGACGGCGTCGGGAAGCGTCGGCAGCATCCAGTGATCCACCCAAAACGGCTGGGGACGGGAGCTGGAATCGCGAAAGCTGAAGCGGCAATACGCCAGGCGGTCGGACAGGACGAACGAGTTCCCGCCAATTTGAATGGGCACGAAGATAGGGCTCTGACGGCCCGTCACCGCATCGCGGCCCAAGCCGACGCAGAGCATCCCGGCGCCGCGCGGGCCGGTGTACCATTGCTCGTTCACCACCAGCCGGACGCCTTGGCTGTCTTCACCGGGGATGACCTGAAATTCAAGGATCATGGGCGCGCCTCGGGCGCCCTCATGCAACGAATAAGTCGATGCCAGCCGCATGGATTGAGCCTCGCCTTGAAAGAACGCCAAACGGGGACCGCGCTGGCCGCCGGCACTACAATCGGCGGTGGCAGGAATGATTCCGGAGATTTCCTCATTGAGAATGCGTTCGACGCTGGTGACCCGCCGGTTAGCCATGAGCTTGGAATCCGTCTTATTCATAGCGTTGAGGGCGACGCGGATGGTGAGAACCATGCCGACCGAAAGCAGGCTGAGCAACAGGACCGCGACCAGCAACTCCATTAACGTGACACCGGCCGAGGGTAAGGTCACATGCGCCGAACCCGGTTTTTGGCAGCGTGGGGTCATGGCTGGCCGTATTCTTGCAGCGGCGATCCCGCCGCGCCCATGGCCGCAAGATCGGCGCGCGTCAGCAAGGCGCGGTGATAACCGTCCAGACGGAACGAGCGGCGCTGGGCGCCATTCATCCACCAGATTTCCAACTCCACGCGCTCGATAAACGGCGTGCCGGCCGCGCGTGCGGCGCGCGGAATTTCGAAAGGCGTCAGGCGCGCGATCCAGCCCATTTGCATGCCGCCCGTCACCTCCGGCCCCCAGGTTCCTTGGAAGGGCAAGCCCTTTTCGAGTCCCGTGGAGACCAACAATTCATCCATCTTCTGGCGGCCGAGCAGCGCGGCCCGATCGTGATCGGTAAGCCTCGCGCCGTTGCGCAACGAACTGGAGATGGCCGACATCAGCCCCGCCACGGCGATCGCCATGACAACGGTGGCAACCAGCACCTCGAGCAAAGTGAAACCGCGTTCTTTCAAGGCGCCGCGTTTCATTGCTCAACCGCCTCCACGTGAGGAACTCCCGTGATAGGGTCGACACGCACCACGCGCTGAACATTCCGGCGATTGATCAGTTGCACGCCCAGCGGCGGAACGGTGCCGCCCGGATACAGGAAGAACGCGCGCGCCGCATCGGGATTCTCAGGCAATTGCGGCAGCACCTGGACGATAGAGACTCCCTCGGGCATCTGCAGCCTGCGTGCAAACCCCGGTTCGCTGGATTGCATTTCGATGGAGTTGTCGGCCTTCGAGATGGTGATCTCGATTACCTGCTGACGCCGTTCGGCGCGGCTGAGCCCGGCATTCAGGAAGCTGACCACGCTGTTGGTGGCGGCTTTCAAGCGCATCGAGTCGATGCCCGAAGTGATGGCCGGAAAACTGATTCCGACCATGAGCGAAATCAGCGCGACCACCACCATCATCTCGATTAGGGTGACGCCGGCTCCCGCTCCCTTACGGTCGCGGCTCAGTTCAGTTTCTCCAGCTGACGATGTCGGCATTGATCCCGTCTCCGCCGGGCGCGCCATCCGCGCCGAGGCTGATGATTTCGGGCTCATCTCCGTGATCACTGGGGAAGTGATACAGGTAGGGATGGCCCCAAGGGTCGTTACCGATTTCCTTCTGCAGGTACGGCCCCTGCCAGTTCTCAACGTTTTCGGGCTTATCGCGCAGCGCCTGCAAGCCTTGTTCGGTGGTGGGGAACGTGCCTGTATCCAGCTTGTACGATCCCAGGGCCGTCGAAAAGGCATTGATCTGGGCGTGCGCCGAAGTGATCTTGGCGCGGTCCGCCTGGTGCATCATTTTCGGGAGCACCAGAGCGGCGAAGAGCGCGATGATGGTGACCACCACCATCATTTCGATCAGGGTCACGCCAGCTTGTTGTCTCAGTTTTTTGTTCATTGCTGTACCTCGCCTATCCTTAATTTCATTACATTGCCACGTCGTTCATGCCGACGATCGCCAGCAGCATGCTCAAAATCAGAGTCCCCACCACGATCCCCATCACCAATATCACGATCGGCTCGAACAGGGACGTGAAGCGGCGGATGGCGGCGCGCGTGTCGGCGTCGTAAATGTCGGCCATGCGCACAAACATCGAGTCCAGCCGGCCGGTCTCTTCGCCCACGCTCAACAAATGCGCGGCCAGGGGAGGGAACTGCCCGGCGCGCCGCAAGGGAGTCGCAATGCCCTCGCCGCGTTTCACTCCCAAGGAGACGGCTTCGAGCGAACTCGAGATGCGGCGGTTATTCAACGTCGCGCCCGCGATGGAAAGGGATTGCACCAACGGAACGCTGTTGGAGATCAGAGTGCCCATGGCGCGCGCGAATCGCGCCGTTTCAGCTTTGCGCAGCGCGTCGCCAAGAACAGGGATTTTCAGGCGCAGCGTGTCCCACCACAGGCGGCCCCGCGTGGTGCGCACGAAGGTGTACATACCGACTACGAATATTACCAGGAGCGTGATTCCCAGCCAGCCATAGGACTGCAGAAACTTGCTTCCGACCAGCAGCATTTTAGTGGGCAGCGGCATCTCGATGCGCGACTCTTCGAAGACCGCCGCGAAGCGCGGCACCACAAAATTCATCAGCACCAGAATGGACCCGATGCCGACCATCGAGAGCAGCGCCGGATAGGCCATCGACGAAATGATGTAGCTGCGCAGATCGTCGCGCGTGCGCTCGAACTCCGACAGCCGCTCGAAGACCACCGCCAGCGATCCGCCTGCTTCGCCCGCGCGGACCATGTTGATATACAGCTCCGAAAAGTGATCCGCGTGAGTAGCCAGGCTGTCTGCCAGCGTCCGGCCCCCTTTTAATACGCGGAGAATGTCCAGTACCAGTTTGCGGAAGGAGGCGCGATCGGTGATTTCCGCGGTGATGGAGAGCGCGCGATCCACCGGCACGCCGGCGCTCAGGAGCGTGGAAAGTTCCTGGGTAAAGAAAAGAACGTCGCGCTTCCTGGCCCCAGTGAACGAGGGCAGCTTGATGTCGAGGGATTTTTTTTCTTCCTTGCCGACGTAGACCGGCGTGAGGCCCTGGCGGCGCAGCTCGAAGGCGACCAAACGCTCGGACTCGGCATGAATCGCGCCCGTGCGAATCTGCCCGTCGGAGGCCACGGCTCTGAAGTGAAAGCTGTTCATTGTGAAGCCAGCCACGGATAAACACAGATAAACACGGATAAGACTTTCAAATATCTGCGTTTATCTGTGTCCATCTGTGGCTCATTTTTAGAATTCTTGCGTGACACGCATCACCTCATCCGCGGTGGTTACTCCGCTGGCTACCTTCGACCAGCCGTCTTCGCGCAAATTGCGCATGCCGATGCGGCGCGCGGCATTGGTGATGGCCACCGCGTCCTGATTTTTCATGATGAGCTGTCGGATGCCGTCGTCCAGCTCCATCAGCTCGAAAATCCCCACGCGGCCGGTGTAGCCCGAACCGAAACAGCGTTCGCATCCGCGCCCCGTGTAACACTGCACCATGTCGCCCGAGGGCGCGAAGCGCGTGCCGGCTTCTTCTTTGCAATGCTCGCAGATGACGCGCACCAGCCGCTGCGCCAGCACCGCCACCAGCGAAGAGGTAATCAGGTAGTTCTCCACGCCCATGTCGGTCAGGCGTGAGATCGCGCTGGGGGCGTCGTTGGTGTGCAGCGTCGAGAATACGAAGTGGCCGGTGAGCGACGAGCGAATGGCGATATCGGCGGTCTCGCGATCGCGAATCTCGCCCACCATGATGACGTCGGGATCCTGACGGACAATATGCCGCAGCCCGGAAGCAAACGTCAGCCCGATCTGATTGTTCACGTGCAGCTGGTTTATTCCGTCCATCTGGTATTCGACGGGATCTTCAATCGTGATGATCTTTTTGTCGCTCTGATTGATCCTCTTCAGCGCCGAATACAGCGTGGTGGATTTGCCGCTGCCGGTGGGACCCGTCACCAGGAAGATGCCGTGCGGCAGGGAGGTGTAATAGGTCATGCGGCCGAGCATATGGCCGTCGAACCCCAGGCGGCCGAGATCGTAGAAATCGCCCGCCGAGCGGTCCAGCAGGCGCATCACGACGCTCTCGCCGTACAACGTCGGCAGCGTGGAAATGCGCAAATCCACTTCGCGGCCTAGGGTCTTGATCTTGATGCGTCCGTCCTGCGGAAGGCGGCGCTCGGCGATGTTGAGCTTGGCCATCAGCTTCACGCGCGAGATCATGGCGGCCTTCATTTCGCGCGGCGGCGGATCTTGGTTGTAGAGCACTCCATCCACGCGATAGCGGATGCGAAACTCTTTTTCGAACGGCTCCAGGTGAATATCGCTCGCGCGCTTTTCCACCGCCTGGGCGATGATCGCATTCACCAGCCGGATGACCGGCGCCTCGCTCGCCATGTCGCGCAGGTGCTCGAGATCTTCCGACATCTCGCCGGCCTGGAATTCGAAGTCCATCTCCGAGCGCGCGGCCGATTCGCCGTAGTATTTGTCGATCGCATCCACGATCTCCTGCTCGGGCGCGAGCACGGTCGCGATCTTCAGGCCGGTGCAATGGCGCACAGCGGCGATGGTTTCGACGTCCAGCGGGTCGGCCATCGCGAGCGTGATGGTGTGGTCGTCGCGGCTCATCGGCAGGCAGCGGAATTGGCGCAGGAAGCGCGGAGAAAGTGTCTCGGTTTCCGGAGAGACTACCGGCGGTGCGTCGATTGAAACCAGCGGGATCTGCAACTGTTCCGAGAGCGCCGCCAGAACGTCGCGCATGGCGATGAAGCCCATGTCCACCAGCGTCCTGCCGATTTTGTCGCCGCGTTCCTTTTGCAGTTCGAGCGCCCGCTCCAAATCCTCCTCGGAGATGAGCTTACGCTGGATAAGAATCTCGCCCAGCCGCATTGCCTTAAAACTCTCGCATGCCTAGAACTCTTGGGCCGCGATGGGCGCTAGTTCGGCTTTGGCCGCTTCGAGCAAAGCCTTGCGCTGCGCGTGCATCACGATCTGAGCGGGCAGTCCCTCGCGGTTTTCCCAGGTCCAATAGAAAAGCGAAAGGCCGACCGAGACCTGCTCGTCGGTAGGAACCGAATCCAGCGAGCGGGCCGAATCCAACAGCATGGACCGCATCGCAGTCCGCAGCGCCGCCATGCGCTGCAGTTTCTTCTCGTGCGTCCGGCTGACCTCATCCGCGCTGATGGTTTGATGGAACGGACTGATTCCCGCGGCCGGCGCCACGTTCACTTCACTGAGGAAGACCGCGCCATAACCCTGAATGTATGTCCCCTGCGTAACACCCAGCACCTCGGCCGGATCTTGCGGCCAGAGTCCTCTAATTTTCGCGTCAAGGCTATGCTGCATGGCTTCGATCATGGCGCGATTCACCTTCGGGCCGTCAGCCATGGACCCGGCCGGCAGAGCGCTCAGCAGAATGCCCGCGATCAGCAGAGTCCTCATCGGACGGGCCCTTCGTTGCTGGCCACTAAGAATTGCGCCATCTGCTTCCGGTAGTAGTCCGCGGCTTGCTGAACGGTGGCGAGATCTGATCGGCGCTGGACTTCCAAACGATTCTCAGTGGCGTTCAGCACTTTGGCGAACTCGGCGGCCTGCTTAGCCTGCGCCTCATTTACGGCTTTCGCCACGGCCGCATCCATCCTGGCGCTCACCTGGGCTTCGACCCGGGCGCTCACCTGAGCCTCGACACGTTGCTCGATTTGGGCGGGATCCACGAATTGGGCCGCAGGTCCCACGGGCCGGGCGAATCCATGCGCCAGAATGGCAGCCGCCAGCAGGGCCGCGGACGCAAAGCCCATCGCGGGACCGGAGCGCCACATGGTCCGCCACCAGCGCGGTTCAAACACTCGATCGGAGACAAACGCGATACGGCGCGGGATCTCTTCGTCTTCAAGCGATGCCAGCGCGGAGCGTGTCAGATTCAGACGATCCAGCTCCTCGCGACAGCTCTGGCAGCCGCGCACATGATCCTCCACGACGCCACGCTCGTTCTTCGGCAATTCGTCGACAGCATACGCTTTCAAGTCAATTGAACAGCTCATTCCGCACCCCCGGCGTTGACTGGAGCCAACGTTTGTTTTAGGAGATCGAGCGCGGTGTACAGGCGGGACTTCACCGTCGAGACCGGGCACGCTAGAATCTCCGCCATCTCCTCGAACTTGAATCCCTGATAAACCTTCAGCAGCACCGCCTCGCGTTGATCATCGGACAGCCGGCCCAGCGCACCGCGCACCGCCAGCGTCATTTCGATGGGGAACAGGCCGGCACTCGCTTCGGCCATGCGGGGCTCGGCGGTCAGCTCGGCTTCCGGCCGGTTCTTCCGCAGCAGCGAATACGCTTCGTTGTGCGCGATGCGAAACAGCCACGCCGGGAACTTCGCTGGATCATCCAGCTTTTTCAGGTTTTGATAGGCCTTCAAAAACACGTCCTGGCTGAGGTCGAGGGCGTCTTCACGCTGCCGCACCAACCGCAAGAGATAGTTAAAGATACGCTTTTCCCAGCGAGACACGAGCACGTTGTAGGCATCCACGTGCCCCCGACGCGCCTTGGCGATCAGGTCGCGGTCCTCAACCTCCCGAAAGATCAAACTTCGGCTCCAATCCAGAGACGCGTGCCGGGGCGAAAAAGACGAAGGCCCAACAACCGCTCCCTAGGCCCTTTAACAGGGCAAACGGTCACGGCTCAGTCTTTCTGTATTTTCGCACCAATCCGCGCATAATCCGCTCGCTGGCGGTGCCAAACGGCTGGTCGGTGGTCAGGTAGGTCCAGGTGGCGCCGCGTTGGGAGGGGTCCAGGCCGGTTGCCTCGGCTGCCTCCAGCCGCGTGGCGATCTCGGGGTCAAGCTCCTCTTCAAGCTGCGTAAACAGCGAATGGACCGACGTCAAATACTCATGCAGCGGGTCCCGGCCACCCCAGGATAGCCACTGGACGCCCTCGCGAAGGTCGGTGATCGTGGCCAGATATTCGGCCCACAGATCGTCGATGGCCGCGAGCGAAACCAGGCGTTCCAGTTCCGAGGAACGCGGCGTCTCGCCCGTCAGGATTGCCTGCCGGCGCTGCTGGATCTTCTGGCGCTGGCCCTCGATCGCGCTTTCGTATTTGTGTAAAAAACGCCGGATTTCCAGATTCTGGCCCTCGGCGATTCTTTGAATGCTCTCCACGTCGTGGCCTAGCCGCCGGTCTTCTATGCCGTATTTCACCAGCATGTCGTCCTGAAGCGAAACGAAGAATTCCGAACTTCCCGGATCGCCTTGCCGTCCGGCGCGCCCGCGCAGTTGGTTATCAATTCGCCGGCTCTCGTGCCGGTTGGTGCCGATGACGTGCAATCCGCCCAACTCGGCCACGCCGGGCCCAAGCTGAATGTCCGTGCCGCGTCCGGCCATGTTGGTGGAAACCGTGACGGCGCCTAATTCGCCCGCCCGCGCAATCATCGCCGCTTCCAGCTCTTCGTGGCGGGCATTCAAAATCTGGTGCGGAATATCCGGCAAGCGGCCGCTCAGGCGCTCCGATTCCTCGACGCTACGGGTTCCTACTAACACGGGCCTGCCGCTTAAGTGGAGCCGCTGGATATCGGCGATCACCGCTTGTTCCTTATCCCTTTTTGTTGCGTAGACCCGATCCGGCCTATCGGCGCGGATCATGGGACGATTGGTGGGGATCACCTGGACTTCCAAACCGTACACCAGCCGGACCTCGTCGGCTTGCGTAGCCGCGGTGCCGGTCATGCCGCACACCTTGGGATACAGCGAGATCAAATTTTGGAGGGTGATGGATCCAAGAATGCGGCCCTGCGCCTTGAGCGCCAGACCCTCCTTCGCTTCAATGGCCGTGTGCAGACCAGCCGGCCAGCGGCGGTTCTCCGCGATGCGGCCCTTGAACTCGTCCACCGATTCGATGGCGCCATCCTTCACCAGATAATCGACGTCGCGCCGCAACAGCACGTGCGCGTGCAGCGAATCCTGGAAGGCGGCAAGCAGCGCGAGGTTCTCTTCGGCGAATAGATTGCCGCAGCCGAAGGAAGTCTCCACGGCGCGGATGCCGGTATCGGTGAGCGCGATATTGCGGGCGTACTCGTCCAGGGTAAAGTGACGGAATTTGCGGAAGTGGCGCGTGACCCGATCCACTTGATATGCGAGCGGCTCCTGATTCGTTCCGCCGCCCGCGATCACCAGCGGAATGCGCGCTTCGTCGATTAGAATCGAGTCCGCTTCATCGATCACCGCAGCCGCGAACGGCCGATGCACCTGCTCGTCGGGATAGAGCGCCAACCCATCACGCAGAAGATCGAACCCGATTTCGTTGGCTGTGGCATAGGTGATGTCGCAAGCGTACGCGCGGCGGCGCTCCTGAAGGCTCATGCCTTGTTGGATATGCCCCACCGAGAGCCCCAGGAATTCGTAAATGCCCGACATCCAGCGGGCGTCGCGGCGCGCCAGGTAGTCATTCACTGTCATCACGTGAACGCCCTGGCCTTCTTTCGCGTACCAGACCACCGCGGGCACGGCGGCCAACGTCTTGCCTTCGCCGGTCTGCATTTCGGCGATCTTGCCGGCGGCCAGGGCCAGCGCGCCCTGCAACTGAACGTCGAACATCTTTAGGCCGAGCACGCGTTCGGCGGCGACCGCGCATAGCGCGAACACATCCGGCAGATTCATCTCTCGCCAAGCCAGTGCCTTCAGTTCGCCATCCGTCAAGGTGCTCAGTTCCGAGCGGCGGCGGTTGATGGCATGGATGGTCGATTCGGCCGGAACCGGACCGCGAAACAAATTCCGCAAGAAACGGCGCCCCCAGAGTTGAGGCATGATTACGCCTCTGGCATTAGCGAATGGCTTTCTTCAGCCATCGCGCCGTCAGCGACCGGTGCTTGGGCGAGAATTGCTCGGCCGCGGCACGCAGGTACGGCTGAAACTCCTCGGCCCAATAGGGGGCGTAGCCGCGCTCGTGGATTTCGGCCAGCACCTGGCTATAGTGGAGCAGAACGCTGGCGCCCAAGGTCTGTCCGGATCGCCAAGCCGCGCGATTGGCCGCGCGCGCCAGACGCAGCAGCGTGTCCGGAACACTCGCGATGGCCGAAACTGCCATCATCGACGACAACTCGAACACGCCGCGATTTTGCGCGGCGGCCTCCGCCTTCAGTTCTTCCCAATGCTGGCGAAGGAACCCGGCCGAAGGGAGATTGCGCGGTGGAATTTTCGCTACGGCTGCACGAAACGTGGCCCACTCCCGCCGCAAGCCCGCAACGTCCAAAGGCGGAGCGTTGCACAAATCCGCGACTTGGCTCGCAGTCTGCTCCAGGCCCTCCAGGAGCTGATCGACGTTTTCAAATTTGGCGTCGCCCGCGAGCAAGCCCTCCTGCTTCAGGGCATCCGCGACTTCTTGAACGATGTAACGCCCGGCGCCCGAAACGTCGGCCAGCGCGGCCATAATCCACACCGGCGATGCGCGAAACGCAAGCAAACCGGCCAGTTCGATGCCATGCCCAGCCGTCCGGCGCAGAAGGAAATCGTTCGCCAGCTGGCCTCCCGATGGATACACGCCTTTCACTTCGCCCACTCGCTCGATCATGAAGCGCAGCGCGATGTCCACCATCATCTGGTAGGTCTTGGTGCGGCGCACCGCGGCGGGCAGCGAAACGTCGCCAATCTCGCGAATCAAACCACCGGCTAGAGCCGCCGCCGAGCGCACCACCCGTTCCGGGAGCGAGACGACGTAGCGGGCGAGTCTTCTGCCTGATTTGCTGGCGCTGGACTTGGCTGCCTTCATTGCGTAACTATAATTGTGCCTGAAGCCATGTCCGACATCGTGATCCGACCCAGCATGAAGTTCATCAAGGCGGGATACGTTCTCGTACTGCTGATAATCTGCGCGGCGGTCTTTGTCCATTACAAGTATCTGGTGCATCAGTATCCCGACCAGCGATATCCTTACCTGCCGATCGCGAGCTTGCTGATATTGCTTTGGCCCATCAAGCGCCACCTGCAGCGGCAGACCGTGAAGCTGACGATTTCCGGAGACAAGCTGCGCTACGAAACCGGGCTGGCTTCACGATCCACGCGCATAATTCAGCTCCCCAAGGTACAGGACGTACGGGTGATCCAGTCCATCTCGCAACGGATGTTCAATGTCGGCGATGTGTCCATCGAAACCGCCGGCGAGAATAGCCGCCTGGTGGTGGGAAATCTCGACGCTCCGCAGCAATTGGCGGAGCAACTTACCGACGTCTCGGCGCACCCGCCTTCAACCGGCTTACATTAAATCCTTCTAACAATAAATGTTTCAATAACTTCCCCACCCACCCAGGCCCCGATACGCGCGTTTTTTGATATGGTATTAGGAAGTGCCACTTAGAAAGCTGGGGAGGCAACCAGCCCTTGGTCTCGCATTGCTTCTGGTTGCCGCGCTTCCCGTAATCGGCGGCTGGAGGTTCACGGGTCCGTTCGGAGGGAGCGCGAGAGCAATAGCTATTGACCCGCGGAACGGCGCAACCTTGATCGCCGGTTCACGCGACTCGTTGCTGATCCGTTCCGACGATGCCGGCGCAACCTGGCGGCTGCTGCCGTTTCCACGTGGAACACCGGGCGTATTTAATTCCGTTTTGATTCACCCCATGGAGTCAGGACATTTCTACGCTGGCCTGGATGCGGGAGATTCGCCGGACTCGGGCGTGTGGGAGAGCACGGACGGCGGCGACCATTGGCGCGTTTTGGCGGGAACGCGCGGTTCGCGGATCGAATCGCTGGCCATTTCGCCCGCCAACGCCGAAGTGATCGCGGCCGGTACATCGAAGGGCGTTTTCTTGTCCGCCGACGCGGGCGCGACGTGGAAGAGAATCTCTTCGGAGACCGACGTGGAGATGCAGGACATCACGGCTCTGGCCTTTGATCCCGTTGACACGCACACGCTCTACGCCGGAACGCCGCACCTGCCCTGGAAGACCACCGACGGCGGCGCAACATGGCGCTCGATTTCCACCGGCCTGGTTGACGATTCCGATATTTTCTCGATTCGCGTCGATCCCAGCCATCCGCAATTGGTCTTCGCCAGCGCCTGCAGCGGAATTTATCGCAGCGACAGCGCCGGCGCGGCTTGGGTAAAGATCCACGGAATTCCGGGTACGCACCGCCGGACGCACATTATTTCCGAAGACCCGCGGAGCTCGGACACGATCTTCGCGGGCACCACGCTGGGCCTCTTCAAATCGCCCGACGGCGGCAAGACCTGGCGGCACCTGAGTTCCGAGCAAGTGAACTGGATGGTGTTCGACCCCGCTGACCCGCGCACGCTGTATCTGGCCACCGAATATGCGGGCATCTTGAAAAGCACGGACTCGGGCGAGACCTTCCGGTCCGTGAATGCCGGATTCGCCAACCATCGGCTATCGCAGATTACCTCGGATGGAAAGCAGCTGTACGCCAGCAGCACCTATGAAGGGCTGTACGGCGGCGTTTTTGTGAGCAACGACGGCGGACTGGAGTGGTCCTTGCGCGCCAATGAAGAAGCGCTGCTCGGACGAAACCTCCACAGCCTGACAGCGTCTCCAGATGGCAGCGCGGTTGTATTTGGGGCCAGCGAGGATGCAATCTTGAAATCGGCGGATGGCGGCAAGACGTGGTCGACATTGCCCGCGCCCCGCGTCGCCCCTAGGAATGGCCAGCCGGCGGCCAACACCGGACGCAATCGCATCCACGCGCTCCGCGCCGTTTCCGTCAGCTCTGTTTCAAAGAACAAGCTGGTGCTGTTCGCCGGGACTGACGCGGGCTTATTCCGCAGCTCGAACTTGGGGACCACCTGGGAACAAGTGAAGGCCGCGGGCTTGACTGGAATCCCGGTGCTCGCGATGGATGCGCCATTGAACGGCGCCTCCTATCTGGCGGCGCGAACCAGCTCGGCTCTGTTCATTTCCGTTGACGAGGGCCGCACGTGGCAAGCCGCCATGCTGCCCGACGCGAGCTATTATCTGTACGACCTGGCGCTGCCGGCCGACCGCGACGCCGCGATTCTGGCTGCAACTTCGCGCGGCCTGCTGCGTTCTAATGACGAAGGAGCGCATTGGAAACTGGTGACGGAAGGCGTACCAGCGGCCACGGTGGATTCAGTGCGGTTCACTCCTGGGCCAGAGCCGCCGGCGCAAAAGCTGCCTGGGCAGAAACCAGAGGCATTCCTGGTTCAATACGGCGTGGTGTACCGGTCGGTGGACGGTGGCGAGTCGTGGGCGCGTTTTTCCAACGACGAACTCCGTGACGCGGCCGTTCGCATATTGTGGTTCGCGCCCGATCTTCCCCGGCGGATGTTTGCACTTACTGCCGCGCGGGGCACATTGGTTTTCGATCTGCCCCAGGCCGAAGCGGCCAACCAGGGGGATCATGCTGTTATCTCAAAGCAGTAATTGAAAATCAGAGGAAAGGTGAAAAACATGCGAGCAGTATGGAGGTATCCGGTTCTGGCGCTGGCGGCATTGGGCGTCTTAGGGATTCCGAATCCGGCGCGCGCGCAAAACGCCGCGAAACCGTCTGGGACACAGTCAGACGAATACAACAACTTCCTTGAACTAAACATCTACGCGGGCTGGTCCGACTATCAGAAGATCTCAACCGGTCTTGGGAGCAAGATCGACGGAGCCGTCATCCTGGGCGGCCGGGCCACGGAGAATTTCTGGAATTACGTGGGCATCGAAGAGGACTTCAACGCGTATTCGTGGAACAAGTACAATTTCCTATCGAATCCCCCGAACGCGAATGTCGCCAACCAGCCATTTCCGATCCACACTCTCCAGCCCGCCGTGGATCTGGTGTTGCATTTCACGCCGCGTGACCACAAGTTCCGTCCGTTCGTCGCGGCCGGCGTTGGCGGCTCCTTCGACAAGCTGGGCAAGGATGGGAAACAGTGGGGTGAGGCATTTCCTGGCTCCGCCGGCTTCAGCGGATTTACATCCGACGAGCGCTTCCAAGGCAATTTCGGAGGCGGCATCAAGTACCAGGCCAGCAAGTGGTTCGGCATCCGCTTGGATGTGCGAGGCTTCGACGGGCTGGCTCCGCGCTTCGGTCTATCGAGCAGCCCCGGCAGCGGCGCCGTCTACATACCAGTCGGCAAGGATCTCTATGGCATTCAGGCCACTGGCGGCATCACCCTCTATCTAGGACATCGCGGTGAGCTTCCGCCGCCCCCACCGCCTCCGCCACCCCCGCCCGCGCCGCGTGCTCTCGGTGCGCTCAACGCTGGATCCATCACCGCCAGCGCCACAACTGTTTGTCCGGGCGATGCAGTGCGGTTGAGTTCCAACGCTTCCGATCCCGAGGGTCACCAGCTGACGTATCAATGGTCGGTGAACGGCGCCGGCCAAAGCGGAGGCGGCGCGCAATACACCTTTACGCCCAGCGCATCCGGCAACTACCAGATCGGTTTGCATGTCGCCGACTCGAGCAACGCCTCGCGCACGGCTGACGCCAGCCCAGTGTCGATCCGCGCCAACTCCTACAGCGCGCCGGTGGTGAGCGGCGTTACCGCGAACCCATCCTCACTGGATCGCGGCCAAACCTCTGCGCTGCACGTGAACGCCATGGGTTCCGATTGCAGCGGCAGGTTGACGTATAGTTGGGCGGCGGCCGAAGGCACGGTGTCTGGAACCGCACCCGACGCTCAATTCAACTCCACTTCGGTTTCCTTCAATGAGGGCGATCGCAGCCGCCCGCAAACCAAGCAAGTGACCGTGACCGCGACCGTAACCGACAGCAAGGGCGGATCCGGCAGCGCGTCCACCAACATCACGGTGAATTTGGCTGCCACCATCCGGCATTTCGGCGATATCCTGTTCCCGAAGGACAGTTCGCGCGTCAACAATTGCGGCAAGCGCGTGCTGATCGAGCAATTGTATCCGTTGCTCACCGCCAACCCGAACTTCGATGTCATCCTGGTGGGCCACATCGATTCCAGCGAAGCGCCTAGCGGCAGGTCTCGCCGGGGCCGCGATCTGGACAAGAATCGCGTGCTTCAGACCGCTGCGGTATTGAGCGGTGGCGGCGGCACCTGTAGTTCACTCGATCCATCCCGCATCAAGGGAAGCTGGGTGGGCGCGACGCAAGATACGGAATCGTTGCCGACTTCTTGCGCCGTCTCGACCACGGCGCCCACCGAGCGCAGGGGAGCGGCAATCGAAAACAGCAACGAAGCCAAGAACCGCCGCGTGGAAATCTGGCTGGTTCCGAAAGGCTTAACGCTACCTCCCGCGGCTCGCGACGCCAAAGAGCTGCCGGATGCCGATCTCAAGAAGATCGGCTGCCCGAAGTAAAGTAGAAGTAGTTTCCAGCGCCGGGTGCTTGACCGCACTCGGCGCTTTTTTATTTGGGCCAGATGGACGCGATATCCACGGATGCTTCCGGAAATCGTGCGGGCTTCAGTTGGCCTTCGCGCAGCAGCGAGGTTGTGGTCAGGCGTCCGTCATCATTGAGACGCAGGACTTCGACAGTCTGGGCCTCGGGCGAGACAACCCAAACTTCGGGAACGCCCAGGCTTTCATAATCCTGTAATTTCTCGGCGCGCTCCGAGCGAGTGTTGGCGGGGGAAAGCACTTCGACCACCAGTTCCGGCGCGGAGTGAATATAGCCGTCCTGCAGGACCACGTTGGCCCGGATGAAAACTCCTATATCGGGAACTCGCGTGGTCAAAGGATCGCGGTGTATCACCAGCCCGAAAGTACTGATGCGGACTTGAACGGTCCTGCGATCCACTTGTGCCTTTAACAGGTCGGCGAGGTTTTCGACAATATCTGCATGAATGACTTTATTCGGCGGCATCTTGACGATCTCACCATTGACAACCTCCTCCACGCCTTCCACCTCCGGAAGCGTAAGCCATTCCTCGTATGTAAGCGTTTTAGAACTTGTAGCCATGCGGCGGGCCCTTTCCCTTAGTGTACGATGAGCGTTGAACTACGCTGAATCCGTTCGATATCTGTACTCGCTCGGCAATGAAGTTCTGACCGCCAAGCTGGGGCTTGAGCGGATCTCGGCGCTGCTGGAAGCTCTCGGGAATCCCTATCGCGCGTGCCGGTGGATTCACGTCGCCGGAACGAACGGCAAAGGATCCACCAGCGCCATGATCGAGTCGGGACTGCGCGCCGCCGGAGTTCGAACGGGCCTCTACATTTCGCCCCATTTGGAAGAACCAACCGAGCGCATTCAGATCGCCGGCCATCTGGTTAGCCGGGAGCAGTTCGCCGGCACGTTCGAACACGTCCACGAAACGGCCGAGCGGATGGTCGCCTCCGGAGCCCTCGACATGCATCCGACGTACTTCGAGACCGTGACCGCGATGGCGTTCGTTCTCTTCGCGGCTGAAAAAGTGCACACGGGAGTGCTGGAAGTGGGGCTGGGCGGACGTCTCGATGCCACCAATGTCGTGACGCCGGAGCTGTGCGTGATTACGCCCATCGATTTCGATCACCAGGTGTTTCTCGGAGACACGATCGAGCTGATCGCCGCCGAAAAAGCCGGAATCCTGAAGCCGGACGTGCCCGCTGTCTTCGCCGAGCAGCGTCCGGAAGCCGAGCGTGTATTGCAAGCGCATGCGCGTGGGCCGTACACGTTCTCGCGCGACTGGGCCATTACCGGCCTTGCGATTGACGCGCGCGGCAGCCGTTTTCGCTTGCGTGGCGTTCCAATCACGTGCCCGCTGGCCGGCGAACATCAGGTGGAAAACGCGCGCGTGGCTGCGATCGCCCTCACCGAGCTGGGCGTTTCGCCCGATGGAATTGCCAGGACGCAATGGCCAGGCCGGCTGGAACGTGTTTCCGAACAGCCTGAGATCTTGATCGATGGCGCTCACAACCCGGCGGGCATTCGTGCGCTGGCCGCCTACATTCGCCGCTTCTATCCGTGGCCGCGCCGCATCTGGATTGTGTATGGCGCGCTGCGGGACAAAGCGGTCGCCGAGATGGCGTCGATCCTGTTTCCGCTGGCCGATCGCTTGATCCTGACCGCGCCAGGGAATGCGCGGGCGATGCGGCCGGAAGACATCGCGGCGCCCGGCGCCCGCATCACGCACTCTATCTCGGAGGCCATCGCCTTGCTGAGCGAGGCCGGACCGGGCGACGTCATTTTCATCACCGGTTCGCTCTATTTGGCCGGGGAGGCGCGAGCGCTCCTCGTAAAATAAGACCTCGTAGAATAGAGTCAGTGTCTTTTCTCCGAGCCTACGTCATCACGGCCCCGCTCATTATCCTCGCCACTATCGGCTTTGGTCTGGTGAACCTGGTGGTCTCCTTGGTTGAGGCGAGCGGGCGCAGGCAAATCGCGCTGGCGCGGGCCTGGGCGCGATGCTTGCTGTGGGTGAGCGGAGTGAAGGTGAAAATCGAAGGCTTGGACAAAATCGCGCCGGACGGAAGCTACGTCTTCGTCTCGAACCATCTGAGCTACATGGACACGCCCGTGGTTCTCGCAAACATTCCGGTGCAATTCCGTTTTCTCGCCAAGCGCGGCCTGTTCCAGATTCCTTTGCTCGGAACGCACCTGGCGCGCGCCGGCCACATCCCGGTTCCGCGAGACGACGCACGCGCTGCTGTGAAGACCATGACTACGGCCGCGCAAGCCATCCGCGAACGTGGCATTTCGCTGCTCATCTTTCCCGAAGGCGGACGCTCCCACACCGGCCAGCTTGCGGCCTTCAAGGAAGGGGCCGCTTACATTGCGATTCGCGCGGGGGTTCCGATGGTTCCGGTGGCGTTGAAGGGTACGCGCGAGATTTTGCCATTCGGGTCAGCGCAAGTGCGCAGCGGCTCAGTGACCATGCGCATCGGCGAGCCGATTCCCACCGGCCAGGCGCAATTGCGGGATCGGGTGCAAATAACCGCCGAGTTGCGCGGGCGCATTGCCGGCATGCTCGACGAACAGCCGATTCACGCCTGACTATTTCGTTGGAGACTTCTGCACAGGCTTCTTCTGCTCAATCCACGCGACTGCGGCGTCCAACGCGGGATCTTTGCCGGCCAGCAGCGCCTCTCGCGTGACAGGCGTTTCCACATCGGGCGTAACGCCGAGCCCCTCCAGCGGCTGGCCGCCCTCGGAAATATAGTTTGCGATGGCGTACTGAAATCCGTCGCCGTCGGGCAGCTTTTCGAACAGCGACGGCAGGGCCGCTCCGGCAGTGTGTGTTCCGAAGATGCGCGCGCGCCCCAGATCCTTCAACCCTCCCGCCATGATCTCCGACGTGGACGCCGAAGCGCCGTCCACCAGGATGGCGAGCGGCCCTGAGAACGTGGCTACCCGGGGATTGACGACGAACTTGATGGTGTTATCGCGCATATACAGCGTGCCGAGCTTTTGATCCGGCTGCGCGATGAACCAGCCCGCCATGCCCATGGCCATGATTCCGATGCCGCCCGGATTTCCGCGCAGATCGATGACGAAGCCGTCGCACGTTTGGCAGGATTGCACGGCTTCGCCGAACGAGGCCATGAGCCGCTCGGGATCGAGAAACGCGTTAAAAGCCACGTAGCCGATGGCGCCTCCGCCGACTCGCCCGGCTCCGGCTCGTGACGAGCTGAACCAAACATGCATTGGATTCAGGTAGCCGAACTGCACCAGGTTGCCTTTTGGGTCCGCTTGCGCGAGCTTCTTAACGACACGCTGGCCGGCGCCGTCAAGAAACTCGACGGCGATCGATTCCGCGGCATCGTTGCTCAGACGCGCCAAGATTGTTCGGCGCAGCATCAGATCGCGCAGCGTTGAGCCCGCATAGGTCTCGTTCAGCTTAGCCACGACGGGAGCGAGATCGGCGCCGGCGATTTTCAGAATCTCCCAGCCTGGGCGGATGCCTTGCGCCGCGGCCGAAGAACCGGTTTCCACGGATGTAACCAGCACGTGAGCACCGATAACGCGGACGTCCATTCCGGTGGTCACATCGCCCGAGTGCGACGCGTCCACATTCGAATACAGATCGGCGGAAACGATTCCGAAATGCGTCTGGTGCAGGCGCGCGAGCATCTCGCTCATCACCGCGCGCACAGCGTCCATGCTGTCGGCGGCTTCAATTCTTGGCTTGAACTCATCGTGAATCGCTTGCCAATCCAGACCGCCCGGCTTGGTCTGCCAATGCTTGTCGCGGATCACCGTCCACACATACTCGAAGGATTGGAGGCTGAGCTGGCGCTGCTCGGGGGAAAGCGCGGCGCACAGCGGAATCACGGGTAGGAACAACACGGCCAGCGCGAGGGCCGCGGCCGCGCGAATCATTGTTGTTTTAGGCAAATCATTGTTTCTCTAAAACCTTGGCGCCAAGCGCGCCGCCAATAATGGGCAGAGCTGTAAAGACGACGAAGAACAGGATCAAATAGAGCACCACAACGCCGGCAATCATTGCCGGGCTGCTGAACGCCTGCTGGATCATGTCCGCGCGAGCATCGTTGGCGGGGAGCTGGCTGCGGAGCTGTTGCACAAGTCCGCCCTGGCTGGAAACGGCCACCATGATAACCGTGAACAGAATGGTAACTAGCGTGAACGAGAAAATGCCAGTGATCCAACCCATGCGCGCGCCGCTGCGGATGCTGAGAGTCTGACCAGTCCGCCGGCTGTAAAGGAACACCGCCAAGAAACCAGCCAGCAGGAAAGCAAGTGGCAGGCGCACGAACGGCAGGGGAATCGGGAAGAGGGAGATCATCACCGCGCCCATGGCCGCGATGAATCCGATGCGCACGGCCAAGCCGTTGTGAAACCCGATATCGGCCGGAAAGCGAACAGGTTGCAGCTCCGGGAGCGCCGTCGGCTGCGGGGTCGGCGCCTCCTCAGCCTCCTCTATCGCGGGCATGTAGTCGTACTGCGGCTTTCCGCACTTGTGGCAGAAGCGGGCATCCGGCGGTAATTGCGCCCCACAGGTGCAAAACTCAGGCACGACTTAAGTTTGACACACGCCGTGCTTCATTGAGTTCGTTCCCGGCCGTTCGACGTGCGATCGCGAATGATTTTCAAGACGGCCGCCTCCACTTCCTCGATGCTGAGGCCGGTGCTATCGACGTAGACGGCGTCGGGCGCTTGGACCAGCGGCGACTCGGCGCGCCCGCGGTCACGCTGATCGCGCTCGCGAATCTGCCGCTCCACGATGTCGGCCGGCAGCGCAACTTCATTGGCCCGGCGCGTGGCCCGCTCCTCCGGAATAGCATCCAGAAAAATCTTGACCGTCGCGTCGGGAAACACCACGGTGCCGATGTCGCGGCCTTCCATCACGATCGACACTTTCTCTCCGATCTCGCGTTGCTTCAGCACCAGCGCGCGGCGCACCGCCGGCACCAGCGACACTTCGGATGCGGCCTGGCTCACTTCGGGCGTCCGGATGGCGCTGGTGACGTCTTCATCGTTCAGCAGCACGGTGCCGCCACCCGGCGCGAACTCGATGTGAGCCGCGCTCGCGAGCTGTTCCAGCCGGTGCATATCCGAAAGAGCGACGTTGGCGCGCAAGGCCCACAGAGCCACGGCGCGATACATGGCGCCCGAGTCGACGTACACGTACCCCAATTTGTCCGCGATGCGGCGGGCGAGCGTGCTTTTGCCGGCGCCGGCTGGGCCATCGATCGCAATCGTGATTCGTTTGGTCAAATATCATGAAAGCACATGCATGAAGAGGTTTTCCGCGCGCTCGATAACGGCGCGACGGTCATTACGGCTAGCCGCCGCCTGGCACGCGCGCTGACGCGAGAGTTTCATGGCATCGAAACGGCTCGCGGAAACAGGGTTTGGAATCGCCCGGACATTCTGCCGTTTGAAGCGTTTCTGGATCGTGCCTGGCGCGACTGGCTGTGGCGCGGCGCGAATGCCGATGCTCCGGTGTTGTTGAACGCTGCGCAGGAGCAAGCGCTGTGGCAACGGATTATCGGCGAATCGCCCGAGGGTGCGTCGCTGCTGCAAATTCCCGAAACGGCGCGGCAGGCGGCGCAAACCTGGCAGCTATTAGCCGCATATCGCCTGGCAGTGGATGGAAGTTTCGAAGCCTCCCAGGACACGGCGGCGTTTGCCGCTTGGTCGCGCGAATTCCGCGAGCTGTGCCGCGCGAGCGGCTGGTTGGAGCGCGCGCAGCTGGCCGATTTTCTGCGCCAGAGGATTACCTCGGGCGAGCTTTACGTGGCGGGCTTCGATGAGATGACGCCGCAACAGGCGGCTGTTCTTGACGCTCTGGGCGAGTGGCGCGCAATCGATACCGGCGATCACTCGGCGGCGGTCGAACGCAGGCGAATGCGCGACTCTTCCGAAGAGATCCGAAATGCTGCGGCGTGGGCGCGCCGATTGTTGGAATCGGACCCGAAGACGCAAATTGGCGTGATTGTGCCGGACCTGACGCGCTCGCGCAACTCGCTGGAACGGATTTTCCGCCAAGCGCTCGGTGAGGCAGTTCATCTTTCCGTCGGGCCGCCGCTCGGCGATTATCCCGTGGTTCGCGCTGCTTTGCTCATGCTCGAATTTGCGTTGGGCGCTCTGCCGTTGTCGCGCGTGGGAATGCTGCTGCGTTCGCCGTTTCTCGCCGGAGCGGAAGCGGAATGGAACCAGCGCGCGTTGCTCGATGCCAAACTTCGCAGAAAAAGCCTCTGGGACATCAACATCCCGATGCTGCGCGAGGCCGCGGGAAGTTGTCCGCAGCTCCAGCGTTTATTGTGGTGCGTCGAGAAGAAGCTTCCGACCCGTGACATCGCCGGTCTGCTTGTGGCTTTCGGCTGGCCCGGCGACCGATCGCTGAGCAGCGGCGAATTTCAGACCATCGAAGCCTGGCGCGGCCTGCTCTCCGACCTTGCGTCGCTCGATCTCACAACGCCGCCGATGAGCCTTCCGCGGATCATCGACTGGTTGCACCAAACGGCCGCGGATGCTCGGTTCCAGGTAGAAGACGAAGGCGCGCCGGTGCAGGTGATGGGAATGCTCGAAGCCGCCGGTTTGCGTTTCGATCATCTGTGGATCATGGGCCTCCATGATGAGGCTTTGCCGGCCGCGGCGAATCCCAATCCGTTCATTCCCTCCGCTTTGCAGCGCCAGCACAATCTGCCGCACTGCTCGGCCGCACGCGAGCTCGAATTCGCCACTACGCTTATGGACCGGCTGCTTCAAAGCGCGCCGGATGTTGTGCTGAGTTATCCGGAACGCGAGGGGGACCGCGCATTGGCGCCAAGCCCATTGGCCGCCGGCGGTTCGTGGTTGCATGTCGACGAGCAGCACACCGACGAGTGGATCGCCAGCATGCGCAGTTCGGGAGCGTTCGAGGAGATCGCGGACGAGACCGCTCCAGCGCTGGCCCAGAGTGGCTCGCCGGGCGGATCGTCGCTGTTCAAGGACATGGCGGCTTGCCCGTTTCGCGCTTTCGCGAAGCACCGGTTGGGGGCCAAGCCGATGGAGGATCCCGACCTCGGATTGAGTTATCGCGATCGAGGAACAACGGTGCACAAGGCGCTGGAATTTATCTGGCGCGCGCTGGGATCGCAGGCTAAGTTGATGGAGGTGTCTCCGCAAACGCTGGAAGCGCTCATCGCCCGGGGCGCCGACGAGGCGGTGGCGAAGCTTGGACCGGGCATCGGCCGGGATCTCGAGAAACGGCGTTTGCAAAAGTTGCTGAGGGAGTGGTTGGAGATCGAGAAATCGCGCTCCGAATTTACCGTAATTGGAATTGAAGCGGAACGCATGGCGACCATTTCCGGCGTCGAAGTTAAGATACGCGCCGATCGAGTAGACGAGCTTGCGGGTGGGCGCCAGATCATCCTCGATTACAAGACGGGGCAACTGAGATCGAAAGGGTGGGACGGCGAGCGTCCTGACGAACCGCAACTCCCGCTGTATTGCGTCACGAATGAGCGGCCGGTGGCGGGCGCGGCTTTCGCCGTCATCCGAACCGGCGAACTTCGGTTTCGCGGGCTGAGTGATGCGGACGCCACCTTGCCTGGAATGGCGAAGATGCACATCGATCCGCCTCTTCCGTTTGAGGCGCAATTAGATGAGTGGCGGAGCGTGTTGCAGCAGTTGGCGGCGAACTACCGGAGCGGGCTTGCGGAAGTTGATCCCAAGCCCGGCGCCTGCGACAACTGCGGATTGCGTGGGCTTTGCCGCATTCGGGAGTTTGAGCATGATCGCGGATAGCGCCGCCCGGCTCCGAGCGCTGGATGTCTCGCAGTCTTTCATCGTGCAGGCGCCGGCGGGATCGGGCAAGACCGAACTGCTGATCCAGCGGTATCTGAAGCTGCTCGAAACCGTGCCGACGCCCGATGCGGTGGTGGCAATAACTTTCACTCGCAAAGCCGCGGGAGAGATGCGCTCGCGGGTTGTGTCAGCCCTGCGAAACGCCCGAAAGGGTGTAGAGCCGGAGGCCGAGCACGAGCGGCTGACGTTTCAGATTGCGCGCGATGTTCTGGAGCACGAGCGGCGCCTGGAATGGAATCTGCTGCAAAATCCAGCACGGCTGCGTATCGAAACCATCGATGCGTTGTGCGCGGCCATCACACGCCGCATGCCTTGGCTCTCGCGATTCGGCGCCATGCCGGAAATCGTGGAGAAAGCGCAGGGCTTGTATCGTGAAGCGGCGCGAAATACGCTCGGTCATCTGGAAGATGGAAACGAAGCGCTCGGCGATCTTCTGCTGCATCTGGATAACGATTTTCAAAGGGCGATGCAGCTTATCGCCCAGATGCTCGAGAAGCGCGATCAATGGCTACGCCACACGGGGGCGAGCCTTCGGAAGGACGTGGAAGCGGCGCTGCAACGGCTCATCCTGAAGGAGCTTGAACAATTGCGCCGCGCGTTTGATAACGCCGTCGCCGTAGAGATTTTACCCGAAGCGCGGTTGGAGCATCTGGAGAGGTGGAGGGAGTTGACCGAGCTACTCCTCACCAAAAAGGGCGAACTGCGCCAGAAAGTGGACGCGCGCTGGGAGGCACTGCGCGGTGAAGATGCCATCATCAAACGTCTGGCGCGAGTTCGCGACTTGCCCCTGCCTCAATTCGCCGAGACGCAATGGCACGCGGTGGAGGCGGCCGTTTCGGTGCTTACGCTGGCAGCGGCCGAATTGCAACTGGTGTTTCGCGAGCAGGCCCAAGTGGATTTTGCCGAGCTTTCGATTCGCGCTTCCGCGGCGCTGGGGCGGGTGGACGCGCCGGAGGATCTTGCGCTGGCGCTGGGGCAAAAGATCCAGCACCTGTTAGTCGACGAATTCCAGGACACCTCCCAGAGCCAATTCGAGCTGATCGAAAAGCTGACTGTCGGATGGGAGCCGGGCGATGGCCGCACGCTGTTCCTGGTTGGCGATCCGATGCAATCCATTTATCGATTCCGGCAAGCCGACGTCAGCCTGTTCTTGAAAGCCCGCATGGAAGGCATTGGCGCGGTCCAGTTGGAGCCGCTGGTGCTCAGCGTGAACTTTCGTTCGCGCCCGGAAATTGTGGACTGGGTGAACCGGACGTTTGAGGCGATCCTGCCGGCGAGCGATGAAATCGAATCGGGCGCGGTAGCGTACTCACGCGGCGTTGCGGGCTCGACCGGCGTTGATTCCCAGATTGGTATGCATTCTTTCACACATGTGCGCGAGGAGGCCGATCGCGTAATCGAGCTGATCCGGATGCATGCCGATGGGAGCGTAGCCGTGCTGGTGCGGTCGCGCACACACCTGATCGAGATCGTCCGGGCGCTGGAGCGGCATCGCATCGCGTTCCAAGCGATCGAGATCGATCAACTGGGCGAACGGCAGGTGGTGGAAGATTTGATGGCGCTGACCTTCGCGCTGCTGCACGCGGCGGACCGGGTCTCGTGGCTGGCGATTCTTCGCGCGCCCTGGTGCGGACTCACGCTTTCGGATTTGCACGCTCTGGCGAGCGCCGATCGCGACGCGACCATCTGGGACTTGCTCCAGCGGCAGACTGCGGCCTTGAGCCAAGCTTCGATGACCGAGGACGGCCGCGCGCGAATCCAACGGATTCTGCCGGTGATGGAGCAGGCGCTCGCCGAGCGCGGACGGCGGCCGTTACGGGATTGGGTGGAAGCGGCGTGGCTCCAGTTGGGCGGTCCGGCGTGCGTGGAAAATGAAGCCGCACTTGAAGACGCGGCGGCGTATTTCGATTTGCTGGATGGTCTGGCGGAGGGCGCGGATCTGGCCGATTTCGAGTGGTTCCGCGAGCAAGTGAATGGGCTGTTCGCTCCGCCGGACGCGGCGGCGGGCGATCGGTTGCAGGTCATGACCATTCACAAAGCCAAGGGCCTGGAGTTTGACACCGTGATTCTGCCGGGCCTCGGGGAGCTGACGCGTTCGGACGACCAGAGTTTGCTGCTTGGCGTGGAACATGGCGGCGAACTTCTGCTGGCGCCGATTTCCGAGTCCGGCGGCGACGACGATCCGATTTATCGGTATCTCTCGCACATCGAGCGCCGCAAGGCAGAACAGGAAGTAGGGCGATTGTTGTATGTGGCAGTGACCCGAGCGCGCCGCAATCTCCATTTGCTGGCTTCGATCAGCGAAAAAAGCGACGGAACCCGGGCTGAACCAAAGTCGAACTCGTTCTTGAAACTGCTGTGGCCGGCAGTGGCCGATCAATTCGCAAATCCTGTGAGGCGCGGGGAAGCCTGCGAAGTCCCCAAGGCCAGAACCGTTCGCCGGTTACCGGCCCAGTGGCGCGTGCCTTTGGCTCCGCCGGCGGTTGTATGGGATCGTCCGGAGATTGAGCGCGAACAACAACCGGACGCCGCGTTTGAATGGGCGAGCGATCGGTCGCGATTTGCCGGCGACGCGCTGCACGGGTTCTTGCAGAGAATCGCGCGCGAGGGTCTGGATGCCTGGGATGAAAAAGCGGTTCTCTCGCGCCGTGGAGCCTATCGCGCGGTATTGGCAAATCTCGGTGTGCCGCCGGCGGATTTACGATGGGCCGTCGAGCGCGTTGAGGCGGGACTGGCGCGGACGCTGAGCGATCCACGCGGGCGATGGTGTCTCGAGCATCACGCCGACGAGGCGAGCGAGTTGCCGATCGCGGGCTGGATCGGCGGCAAATTGTGGGAGGCCGTGATAGATCGGACGTTCATCGATGAGAGCGGGGTCCGCTGGATTATCGACTACAAAACGAGCGAGCCCACGCGCGAAGACATGGAGAATTTTCTCGAAGCGGAGAAGGAACGCTATCGGGAGCAACTGGAGCGCTACGCGCGCTTGATGGCGCTGGGGGACGATCGCCCGATCCGGCTGGGACTCTATTTTCCGTTGCTAGGTGCTTGGCTCGAATGGGGCGCCGCAGTGGTTCTGCGCAAGCAGGCGTTGCTGTTCGAACTGTAGCGCGAGCAACGGGGGCGGGTATGTTAAGATGCAAATGCCGACGTTTTTCTGACACCTCGGGGACGTAGTTCAGCTGGTTAGAACGCCGGCCTGTCACGTCGGAGGTCGCGGGTTCGAGCCCCGTCGTCCCCGCCATTTCTTTCCCTAACGCCAAATCGTCAAACTCGATTTTCCCTATTGCGTTTGCACCAGGCCATGCGGGGGACCGGGCAGACTCAGCGTCTGCAAAACCGTAAGGCTAGCCAGATCGATCACCGACATCGAATTGCCGTAGTAGTTACCGGTCAACAGGACGGAATCGTAGAGCACGTAAAGATCGGTGGGGTTATCGCCGACTGGGATCGATGCCGCGATCGTGTAATTCCCTGTGTTTAGCACTTGGATGGTCCCTGGCGTCGACCGGACGCCGAGATAAGCTTGTGTACCCGTGGAGTTGAATACAGCGCCGTATGCCGGGCCGGGCAACGGAACCTGGAGCACGACCGACATAGTGAGGGTGTCGACGATGTAAAGGATTGGCGAAAACGGGAACAGGACGTAGGCTTGCGAGCCGTCCGGGGTGAGCGAAACCGACTGCGGATACGCGACCGAAAAAGGCAGAGCCGCAGTCACCTGCATCGAGGTCAAATCCACCTTTAGCAAGGCCGGCACTGCATTGTTGTAGCTGGTTACGTAGGCGAAAGCGCCGTCCGGACTGACGGCTACTCCCGAGGGATTGTAATCGCTGCTCGTCAGCATAATCGTGGCCTGATTCGTTGACGTATCGATGAAGTTTATATACCCATCGAAGCTCGTCACGACGGCCAGGGAGCCATCGGGTGTAAGGTCCACCTGAAGCGGATGCGATCCTACAGGGATCACGGCCACAGTAGGGCCGCGGCAACTGGTGTAGCGGGTCACCGTTGCGCTGGAGTGATTCACCATGAGAACATCCGGTGCCGTTGACGGGTCGCAAGAGGGCGATACGGGATAGAGGGACGGAGCGTAGAAGGGCAGAAAAGGAACGTCGGCCAATGGTGGGAGCAGGTCGGGAAGAGTGACATCGGTGGCAGTGGCCTGTGCAGCTCGGGCCGTCCGGGGAACCGAAAATTGGGCCCCCTGTCCCCGGAGGTCATTCAGCACGTCTTTCATCGCGTTCTGGTTCGAGTTGTCAAGATTCATCAAATCTGTGCTGGTTGTGCATTCCATATCTGTTGCGTCCGGCGGAGGAACGTATTGCAAAAAGCGTCCACCGTCTGCAGAACCAAAAGCTACGAATTTTAAGTTGTAGATGTGGTTGTCGATACATACCTGAAAAGCGCCCTGGTACGACCTGCCCGGAACGAAACCCTTGTATCCGTCATCCTCATCGAGGATCCGGTTCATTTCGCGCATCCAGTCGCTGGCGTTGTCCGTGTTGGGAAGGGGCGGAAGGGGAGGTAGTTGCTGTGCGCCTAAGCGAGGACACGCCAGTATGGCCATGAGCAGGATCAACGGGAGCCGCGCGAAGGCCGCTGTGCGAAAAGTTGTGGTTCTCATTGGAAGATCACCGTCGTGCCGAACATATACCCCGCAATGGCGATTGCAGCGTCGAGGCCGGGCGCCTTGAAGGCAGTTCCATTGGCCTCGGTCATGGTCATGACATAAATCACGCCTTTGGATCTGAGGATGTTGGATTGCGTAGCGGGTAGCGCGCTTAACACTTCGGAAGGCACGGTGAAGGACGTCGCGTTCTTCGGCGCAGTGCAATAAAACACGCCGGAGGAGTTGGAGGGACGGTCCATACTGAAACCCAGAATCGTTACCACTTGCCCGGAGGGAGCGCCGCTCCAGGATAGGACGAGGTTCTGGGTGCGGTCCACCGTGCTTAGAGTGTTCTGGTTGGTCCAGGTAAAGGGTTGAGGCAGGGTAACGCCGGCGGAAAACGGCCCGACCTCGGCGCCGCCCGGGGCCGCGATCGTGTACGATCCGGGGCTGAGGGTCAACTGGTTCGGCAAGCCGGGCGCGAACGGCGCGTACGATCCTAGACTCACGCCCGGAGCGCCTGCCAGCGGCGTGAGATTCTGCACGCCCCCGGGACCTGTCAGGGTAAACGAGGCTCCCGCGCTCAGGCGGCTGGCGATACTCGGAGCGGCCGGAATACCGTCATGGCCGAGCGCGTCGCCGGGCGAAAGATAAACCGTGCATGAGCCCTCCGGCGGCTGACCGAACATCGGACTGAACGAAAAAGCTCCGCCCGTGGTCTTGATGAACTGAAAGTGAAAAAGATCGTTCGCCGACACCACGGGAGCTTCAACTCCCTGATTCATCAGCGTACTGCTCCGCAGAAGCCGCAAAACTCCCGTGTTGCCTCCCGCGAGGAATGTTTGTGCCAGGGGGTTATCCGGCTCCGAGCACGGCTTCCCGTTAGCGCCCACCGCGATCGTCACGGCGTTGCTCAGAGTGGTTTGCGCGGTTTGTACATAGGTGGGCACCCAGCAGCCGGAAGGCGCGGTGGCGGGAACC
>Ga0302324_100003869_pt1 | contig 33608 bp, 27 predicted proteins | sample Palsa_T0_1_FD_201949 | JGI IMG/M metagenome (GOLD analysis project Ga0302324, IMG submission 201949) | Peat permafrost microbial communities from Stordalen Mire near Abisko, Sweden - Palsa_T0_1 | ecosystem: Environmental > Terrestrial > Soil > Palsa > Peat permafrost | place: Sweden: Abisko...
GCGCGGAGCAAGACTTGCCGTCTTGCGAGCACGACCGACGTCGAGATGCCCGGAAAGCGCCGAGGAATCGCGCCATGCTCGACAAGGTCGTGAATAATCCGGGCTAGGAGACCGTCGGGCAAAAGCCCCGACGGACTCCGTCGTGACGATCCAAGACGCGGACGGCATTCGCCGCCGCTAGACAGGCGACCAGCGCCGCCGCTGCGCGTCACGCGTTCGGGGGACCAGGCGCGCCTTCCGTAGGCCCCCCGGCTTCGTTTACTGTTCCGCCCGTGTCTTACCGCGATGAGGTGGTCCAGAGGCTGGCGCCGCTCCTGGCGCCTATCGTAGGGGCGAACCCTGCCGGCGGGGACATCTCGTACGACACCGACTTCGAGAGCATCAAAGCCGAGATCGACAAGCTGTCGTCGGTGGACAACTCCGAGCCGGCGTGGAGCAAGATCCAGGATCTGGGGACCCTGCTGCTTTCGCAGAAGGGCAAGGACCTCCGCGTGGTCTCCTGGATGGGCGTCGCCAAGGTCAAGACGCACGCCTGGATCGGCTTCGCGGAAGCCCTGGTCCTCTACGAGCACCTGGCGCGCTCCTTCTGGGACACCATGTATCCGGAGGCGCGTCGCGCCCGCGCGCGCGTGAACGCATTCGCCTGGATGGCGGACATGGTCCATCAGCACCTGCTGCCGAGGGAGGTCGCCTTGGCCGACGGCGACGCCATCCGCGCCGCCGACGAGGTGCTGAAGGATCTCGACCAGCTCATGGCCGACAAGCTGGGCGACGCGTACACCGGCCCGGGGCAGCTTCGTTCGCTCCTGCGCGACAAGCTGCGGGCCATCCCCGAGCCGGTGCCGGTGGCTGCCGCCGTCGTCGTCGCGGCCCCGGGGGAGACCGCTGCGCCGGGGCCCGCCTCACGAGCCGCACCCGCGCCTCCGCCCGGCCCCAGCGGCGTGGACGACGTCCCCAACGCCGCCAGCGCAGGTGGACGCGTCCTCCTCGAATGCGCCGCGACCCTGCGGGCCGCCGACGCGACGCGCGCCTGGGCGTACAAGCTGCAGCGCTGGGGCGCCTGGGTCAGCCTCGAGGAGGCCCCTCCCGCGGAGGAGGGACGCACCTTCATCCCGTCGCCGGGGGAGGACACGCGAAAACAGCTGGAGGAGATGCGCGACAACCAGAAGTGGTTCGACCTCCTCAATACCGCCGAGGCGATGACCTCGGACTACCTCTTCTGGCTCGATCCGCACCGCTTCGTCGCCCTCGCCATGGATCGCATCGGCCCGCAGTTTCTCGCCGCCCGCGAGACGGTGGGGCGCGAGGTCATCTACTTCGTCTCGCGCATGCCCGCCGTGGCGACGCTGTCCTTCTCCGACGGGATGCCCTTCGCCGACGCCGCCACACACACCTGGCTCGAGGAGGAGTCGCGCAAGTGGGGCTCCGGCAGCGGAGGCTCCGCCGCATCATCCGCCGCCAGCGCCGAGGACGAAGAAGTCGCCAAGCGTCTCGCCGAGGCCAAGAAGATGGCCGGGGAGGGGCGCCTGGCCGATGGGCTGGCCATCGCCCTGGCCCTGGCCGATCGCGCCGCCGACGCGCGCATGCGGTTCCGCGGGCGGCTGGCCGTCGGCAAGATGGCGCTCGACGGCTCCAGGCCCGAGCTTGCGCGGGCGATGCTCGACCATCTGGTGGTGGACGTCGAGCGGTTTGGCCTGGAAACTTGGGAGCCCGCGGTCTGCGCGACGCTCTATTCTTACCTTCTCACCGCTACCCGAGAGGTGACACGCGCCAAGGGGGGCTCGCCGGACCTCGAGGCCAAGGAGCAGCACCTTTTCGACAAACTGTGTCGGTTGGATCCGGCGTCCGCGATGAAGTTGTCGACCTAAATCCACGGCGAGGGCCGAACGAATAGCGAGGAAATGTCATGGCGAAGGAAGGGTCAGTCGCTCCCCAGGAGCGCGTCAACATCACCTACAAGCCCTCGACGGGCAACGCACAGGAGGAGGTCGAGCTCCCGCTGAAGATGCTCTTCATCGGTGACTACACGGGGCGGGCCGACCCGCGCCCGCTCGAGGAGCGCAAGCCCATCAACGTCGACAAGGACAACTTCCAGCAGGTCCTCGCCGAGCAGAACCTCAACGTGTCCATGCAGGTACCGGATATGCTGTCGGGGGAAAAGGGCGCCGAGCTCGCGGTCAACCTGAAGTTCAAGAAGCTGAACGACTTCGGCCCCGACTCGGTCGCCGAGCAGGTGCCCGAGCTGAAGAAGCTCCTCGAATTGCGCCAGGCCATCACCGCGCTCAAAGGACCGCTGGGAAACATCCCGGCGTTCAAGAAGAAGATCTCGTCGCTCCTTGCGGACGACAAGGCGCGGGAGAAGCTGGTCAACGAGCTGGGCATCGCAAAGGGAGAGGGCTGAGACATGGCTGACCAGACACAGGTGGCAGGCGGCGAGGCCGCCACGACGACGACCGAAGCGTCGCTGCTCGACGAGATCTTGAGCGAGACGCAGCTCAAGCCGACCGACGAGGGCTACGACGTCACCCGCAAGGGAATCCAGGCGCTCATGAAGGAGCTCCTGTCCCCCAAGCACCAGAACGAGAAGGTCGACAAGGCCTTCGCCGACGCCCTCATCGCCGAGATCGACGAGAAGATCACCAAGCAGGTCGACGTCATCCTGCACCACCCCGACTTCCAGAAGCTGGAGTCGGCCTGGCGCGGTCTCAAGTTTCTCATCGACCACACCGACTTCCGCGAGAACATCAAGGTCGAGGTCCTCAACGTCTCCAAGCAGGACTTGATGACCGACTTCGAAGATGCGCCGGAGATCACCAAGAGCGGCCTCTATCGCATCGCCTACACCGCGGAGTACGGCACCTTCGGCGGAAAGCCCTACGGCGCCATGTTCTCGAACTACGAGTTCGGGCCCGGCCCGCAGGACATCCAGCTCTTGCAGAACTGCGCGGCGGTCGCCGCCATGGCGCATGCGCCTTTCTTCGCCGCCGGCGGTCCGGCCTTCTTCGGCGACAAGGACTTCCTCAAGCTGCCCAACCTGCGCGATCTCCACGCCATCTTCGAGGGGCCGCAGTACACCAAGTGGCAGTCCTTCCGCTCCTCCGAGGACTCGCGGTACATCGGCCTTTGCATGCCGCGGTTCCTCCTGCGGCTCCCTTACGGAAACAAGACCATGCCGGCCAAGAACTTCAGCTTCGAGGAGGACGTGGTCGGCCGCCACGACCGCTACCTGTGGGGGAGCGCGACCTTCGCCATGGCGTCGCGCATCGCCGACAGCTTCGCCAAGTTCCGGTGGTGTCCCAACATCATCGGCCCGCAGGCGGGCGGCACGGTGGAGGATCTCCCGCTCCATCAGTACGAGGCCATGGGGGAGATCCAGACCAAGTGCCCGACCGAGGTGCAGATCAGCGAGCGCCGCGAGTTCGAGCTCTCGGAGGAGGGCTTCATCGCCCTCACCTTCCGCAAGGACGCCGACAATGCCTGTTTCTTCTCGGCCAACAGCTGTCAGAAGCCGAAGACCTTCGGGCAGTCCGCCGAGGGCAAAGACGCGGAGCTCAACTACCGTCTGGGCACGCAGCTCCCGTACATGTTCGTCGTCTGCCGCATCGCGCACTACATCAAGGTGCTGCAGCGTGAGCAGATCGGCTCCTGGAAGGAGCGCCTCGATCTCGAGAACGAGCTGAACAAATGGATCGGCCAGTACGTGGCCGATATGGACGCGGTCAGCCCGGCGGTTCGTGGGCGGCGCCCGCTTCGCAAGGCCCAGATCACCGTCGAGGACGTCCCGGGCAACGCCGGCTGGTACAAGGTCGACATGAAGGTGCGACCGCACTTCAAGTACATGGGCGCGTTCTTCACGCTCAGCCTGGTGGGCAAGCTCGACAAGGAGTAACTCGTCGAGACGGGGAGGCGGCGGAGACGCGCCGCCTCCGCGAGGTCCGACCTTCAGAATTCCATGTATCCACCGGGAATGACGAAATCGTCGTCTCTCCCGGCGACGGTCAGCACACCCCAGCACGCGAGCTTGGTGCGGCCCGCGAACTCCAGGATCTGGTCGATGCTCCCGATGGGCGCCAGGACGGCGAGGTTCGAGCGGTGCACTCCCCACGAGCCGTCGCGATGCTGGAGAATGGCGTCGTGCAAGTCTGCGGCAGCGGCGCGGGGATCGTCGAGGACGGCGACGCGCAGGCGCACCGGGTGGTCGTCGCCATTGCCGGTGACGTCGAGATAGACGAGATCGGCCCGCGCGCGTACCAGCGTCGTCTGGAAGCCCTGGCGCTGGAGGAACGAGGCCAGAGCGTTCTCGTCGAGGTGGGTCGCGTCGGGCTTGTTCTCCTGCACCCCGTCGCACACCTCGGGGCGCAAGTGCACCTCGCCGAGGGACAGGGACCCCTTGGCGTATCGGTCACCGCCGCCCGGGGTGGTCAGGTAGGCGGCCGCGGGGGCGTCCCCGCCGCAGCCGGCGGCGCCGAGGCAAGCCACGGTGGGAGCGAGACCTGCCAGCGCGGACCACGCGGCCCACGCCACGGACGCGCGGAGGAAGGGGGTGCGTCGGGAGGCGGGAAGGGCGCTCGATGTCATCGCGGACGCCCCGTACGGTAACGTAGGGCGCGCGCCGTGGGCGAGTTTTCCGCTTGCTTGGCCGGAGGGGAGGGCCACGGTTAGGATGCGCGTCATGCTCGCCCTGCCCGCGGCGCCTGTCTCGTCCCGCAAAGCACGCGTTTCCCTGACGACGGCCGCCGCCGCGGTGTGCTTGCTCTCGGCGTGCGGCGGAGCCCCCGAGAAGGCCGCCTTCCAGAACAAGGTCTTCTATCAGTACGACACGCTCGACCCGGTGCAGGCCGCGAAGAGCCTGGAGGGCCACTATCCGCCGCTCGACAAGAGCGAGACGCCCCCGCTCCCCGAATACATGGGAGTCAGCGTACTGGGCGACGCCGTTCACATCTCGCGGCCTCGCGACTGGGTCATCCGCGCCGGCAGCGTGGAGCCGGAGCGTCGCTACATCGAATACGTGTCACCCAACGAATACATGGTGGCGGTCTACGAGCTCGCGGAGTCGCCCCTCGACGTGTGGCTCGAGGTGATGGGGCGCTACGAGGACCAGGCCAAGAAAGCCGGGGCCCAACTGCTGGGGAAAGGCATCCCCATGGCGACCACCAACGCGCAGGGCCGCGGATACTTCGTGCGCCGCCCGGTCCCGGCGGCGAAGGGCCCGCTGGTCAATTACTCCAACGAGTATCTCCTCCGCGGCGAGCACCGCATCGTGCTCCTCCAGATCGTGCACCACGAAGAGACGCTGGTCCCCATGGACGCGGAACTCCGGCGCGTGGTGGAGACCCTCGAGGTCAACTGACGCGCTGGGGCCTGATGGACGACGCTGGGGCCTGATGGACGACAATGGCTTCTGCCGGCCGCATGGTCGAGCGACCATGTCCAGCGCTTGCCATGGCACGACAGGTCCCGGGAGTCTTCACCGCGCATCCCGGGGAACTTGCCGTGGGGGCTTCCGCCATTCGATCCGGCATCCAAAGAGACAAGGCCCCCGTGTACGCAGCTTCAGTTCGTCAGGGTCAGAAGGTCGAGCCTCCAGTTACTGCGACCGATGGACTCGTTTCTCTCGGCCATGGACGACACGCCTCCGGCGACGACCCCCGATGGAGGTCCGGGCAACGCTTGGCCGGATGCGACCCGCGGTTGGGGGAGCGTTCGATGGCTCCGTGGTTCGAACCTTGCTCAGCCGCAGAGCGCGAGGTTACGTCTGACCCACGGGGTACGTCGTTGCAGCCCGGACGGAAGGGTGAGATACCTCTCACGTCGCAACGCACCGCGGCGCGCAAGCATCGGAAACACCGTGCCAAACGTCAGGCCGTCGCTACGGGCCCGCACGGCCGCGATGGCGCCGTTGGTCATGTCCGTCTCGCTCGTGAGCGCCAGCGGGTGGGCCCAACCGGCGCCGCCGCAACCGGGCGCCAGCGAGCAACCGCCCTTCCGGCCGCCCCCCGTGTCCGACCCCATGCTCGCTCCGCCGCCCGCGGCGGCGCAGGAAGTGAAGTCGTGGGACGAGGCTCTCGAGCTCGTGCGCACTCATTCGCCGGACTACATCAGCGGCTACCAGACCATCCTCCGGGCGTCCGCGCAGTCGCGGATGGCGCTGGCCGCGGTGCTTCCGACCCTGAATGGACAGGGGAGCTATAACCACGAGTTTTACACGGTGTCGATTCCCTTCGACGGGGCGGTCCTGGTCGCGCCCCCGCACAACACCTGGGCCGCGACCGCGACGGCCCAGTGGAACATCAGCCCGCGCGGCATCTACGCCGTCGGCACCGCGGACAGGAACACCGATGCTGCCCGGCTCTCGTTCGAGGATACCCGCCGGACCATCGCCACGTCGATCGTCGGCGCGATGCTGGCGACGCTTGCGACGTCGAGGGTCGCGGAGCTCGATCGGGTGGGCCTCCGGTCGGCGCTCGAGCGCCTCGAGCTCACGCAGGCCCGGCTCACCTACGCGCAAGGAACGGCGCTCGACGTCGACCGCGCGGAGCAAGACGTCGCTGCCGCGCGCGCGCTCATCATCACGGGCGACGAGTCGCTCCGGCAGGCGCGCGAAGGTCTCGGCGAGGCGCTTGGGTCCGCCGTCCCTCTGGGCGCGCCGGGGGGTCTCCAGCTCGATGAGTTCGAAGCGGCGGTCGCACGTACCTGCAAGCTGAACGACGACGTCGAGAAGCGCCCCGACGTGAGCGCCGCACGCCGGCGGGTCGACGTCGCCGAGCGCGGCGTCATCGACGCAGATCTGCAGTTCGCGCCGACGCTCGTCCTCTCTTCCCAGGCCCAGGCCGCCTCGGCGACCACGCTGGGCCCGCTCAATACATGGGGCGTGACTGCGGCGATCAACCTGCCCATTTACGACGGCGGTTTCCGCTACGGCGCACACCGAGACGCCAGCGCGGTCCTCGAACAGGCGCGACAGGCGCTGGTGGCGACGCGCCTCGCGGCGATCGTGTCGGCGGCACAAGCCGCGCGCGCGGTCAGCGTGGCGGAGGCCTCGCGTGACGTTGCAAAGCAGCAGCGTGACCTGGCGGCCCGCATCGACCAGCGGACGCGTGATGGATACATGCAAGGCGCGGGGACCAGCCTCGATCTGGTGGTGTCCGCGCAGTCCCTCCGCCAGGCCGAGATCAACCTCGTGCTCCTGGAGGTCCAGGTGGCGCAGGCCCGGGCAGACACCGTCCTCGCGAACGCGGAGTGCATCTATTGAACTCGACAACAGCTCGCCTCGCGGCGTTCGCCGCCGCTCTCGGTGCCTCGGTCGCGCTCGCCGGGTGCGGCGAGGGCAAGAAAGCGCCTCCCCCCCCACCGCCCGGCGTGCTCGTGACGCCCGCCGTGCGCCGCAACGTCACGCTCTACACCGAAGCGGTCGCGACGCTCGATGGATACGTCGACGCCGACATCCGCGCGCGCGTGAAGGGCTTCCTGCGGACCGAGGAATACAAGGACGGCTCTTCGGTGAAGGCCGGCCAGCTCCTCTTCACCATCGAGTCGGCGGACTACACCGCGGCCGTCTCCTCGGCGGCCGCGAGCGTCGCCCGGGCCAAGGTCGCACAGGCGCATGCGAAAGTTCAGCTCGAACGCGACCAGGGCCTTCTCAAGACGGGCATGTTCTCGCAACAGGACCTGGACAACGCGGCGGCCACGTTCGCCGACACCGACGGTCAGGTGCAGTCCGCGCAGGCGTTGCTCGATCAGGCGCAGCTGAATCTCTCCTATACGCAGGTCCGTTCGCCCATCGACGGCGTGGCCGGGATCGCGCTGGTACGCGTCGGAAACCTGGTGGGACAGGATGGTCCTACGCTCCTCACCACGGTGTCGCAGCTCGACCCCATCCGCGTGAACTTCCCGATGTCCGAGGCCGACTACACGAAGCAGTTCTCCCTGTTCGATCACCTCGACCAGCGCGACCTGAAGTGGGCGAAGCAGCAGTTCGCCATCCTCGACGAGGCCGACAAGCAGGACCAGGCCGCGGACCACAAGGACGACCAGGGGGTCGCGCTCGTCCTGTCGGACGGGACCGTTTACCCGCACCGCGGCGTCATCGTCTCGGTGAACCGGCAAATCGACTCGAGCACGGGTACCATCCAGATGCAGGCGCTCGTCCCTAACCCGGAAGGAAAGCTGCGCCCGGGCGGGTACGGGAGCGTGCGCATCAAGCGGCGCGACGCCGGGCAAGGCGTGATCGCGGTGCCCGAGAAGGCGCTCATCTCGGTCCAGGGGACGTACTCCGTCGGCGTGGTCGGGCCGGACAACAAGGTCTCGCTGCGGCGGGTCGAAGTGGGTCGCAGCGTCAACGGGATGCGCATCATCCAGACTGGCATCAACGAGGGCGACAGCATCGTCGTCGAGGGGGTGCAGAAGATCGCGGACGGCGCCGCCGTCGACCCCAAGCCGGCGCCTCCGCCTCCGGCGGCGTCGGTGACCGGTTCCGCATCCGCGTCTCCAGGAGGCGCCGCTCCCGGAGGGGCGGCTCCCGCGCAGGCCTCGGCCGCGAAGAACTGAAGGGAGCACGAGCCGTGTCGAACTTCTTCATCCGGCGCCCCATCGTGGCCATGGTCATCGCCATCCTCACGGTGATCCTGGGAATCGTGTCCCTCCTCGGCCTGCCCATCGCGCAGTTCCCGCAGATCCTGCCGCCGCAGGTGAACGTCACGACGACGTACACCGGCGCCGACGCCCTCACCATCGAGCAGTCGGTGGCGACGCCGATCGAGCAGCAGATGAACGGCGTGGACCGGATGCTCTACCTCCAGTCGACCAACGCCAACGACGGCTCGATGAACCAGATCGTGACCTTCGACGTGGGGACGGATGTGGACGTCGACAACGTCCTCGTCAATAACCGCTACTCCCAGGCGCAGCCGTTCTTGCCGGGGGACGTGAAGAACTTCGGGGTGACCATCAAGAAGTCCCTCGCCTTCCCGCTCATGGTCATCTCGCTCTACTCGCCGGACTCGCGCTACGACTCGACCTTCCTCGCCAACTACGCCCTCATCAACGTCAACGACGCGCTCCTTCGCGTGAAGGGGGTCGGCGACATCCGCAATCTCGGCGCCGCCGATTACTCGATGCGCATGTGGCTGAACCCGGACCTCCTGGCCCGGCTCGGCCTCACGGTCACCGACGTCCAGAACGCCATCCGCGCGCAGAACGTGGTGAACCCCGCCGGGCAGATCGGCGCCGAGCCCGCGCCGCCCGGGCAGCAGCTCACCTACACCATGCGCGCGCAGGGGCGGCTGGTCGACGCCGAGGAGTTCGGCAACGTCGTCATCCGCGAGAACCCCGACGGCTCGAATGTCCGCGTGAAAGACGTGGCGCGCGTGGAGCTCGGGGCGCTCACCTACCAGCAGTCCGGTACGTTCAACGGGCAGCCGGCGGCGGTCATCGCGGCCTTCCAGACCCCCGGTTCGAACGCGCTCGACGTCGCCGACCACATCCGCAGCACCATGGCCGATCTGGCCAAGCGGTTTCCCCCGGGCGTCTCCTACCGGGTCTCCCTGGACACCACCGCGCCGGTGAAGGCCGGCATCCGCGAGATCGTCGAGACCCTCCTCGAGGCGATCGGGCTGGTCGTTCTGGTCGTCTTCGTCTTTCTCCAGAGCTGGCGAGCGACGCTCATTCCGCTCCTCACCGTGCCGGTGTCGCTGGTCGGCGCGTTCGCGCTCTTCCCCCTCCTTGGCTTCTCCGTCAACACGCTGTCGCTCTTCGGGCTGGTGCTCGCCATCGGCCTGGTGGTCGACGACGCGATCGTGGTCGTGGAGGCGGTCGAGCACCACATCGAGGAGGGCATGCCGCCGCGGGACGCCACCATCCGCGCGATGTCCGAGGTGTCGGGGCCGGTCGTCGCCATCGCCCTGGTCCTCGCGGCGGTGTTCATCCCGGTCGCCTTCATGAGCGGGATCACCGGGCGTCTGTACCAGCAGTTCGCACTGACCATCGCGGTGTCGGTCCTCATCTCGGCGTTCAATGCGCTCACCCTGAGCCCCGCGCTCAGCGCGCTCCTGCTGCGCCCACGCTCGAAGACGCCAGGGCTTCTCGGCCGCGCGGGCGCGTTTTTCAACCGCGGGTTCACGCGAACCACCAACGGGTACGTCTCGATCAATCGCCTGCTCGTTCGCAAGCTCGCCATTCCGCTGCTCTTGCTGGTGGGCGTGAGCGTTGCGGCGACGATGGTGGGAAGAAAGCTCCCCTCGGGCTTCGTCCCCGACGAAGACCAGGGCTACCTCATCATCGGCGTCCAGCTGCCCGACGGCGCATCGCTGCAGCGTACGCGCGACGTCTACGCGAAGGTCAACGCCATCCTCGCCAAGCAGCCCGGAGTCGACATGTACAACGGCATCGCCGGGTACAGCTTCTTCACGCGGACGGCCGCCACGTACACCGGCACGGGCTTCGTCAGCCTGTCGCCCTGGGACAAGCGCGAAGGGTCGGCGCTCCAGTCGAACGCCATCCTGCAGCAGCTGAACGCGTCGTTCTCGCAGATCCCCGAGGCACGCGTCTTCGCCGTGGGCCCGCCGGCCATCCCCGGGATCAGCGCGGCCGGCGGCTTCAGCATGATGCTCCAGGATCGAACCGGCAATCCCTACGCCTTTCTGGCCGAGAACGTGGGTCGCTTCATGGCCGAGGCGCGCAAGCGGCCGGAGCTCGCCGGGGTTCGCCCGAACTTCTCGCCCGCCGTCCCGCAGCTCTTCGCCGAGGTCGACAAGGACAAGGCCCTCAAGGAGGGTGTGCCGATCAGCGAGGTTTACAACGCGCTGCAGACCTTCCTCGGCGGGTCGTACATCAACGACTTCACGCGCTTCGGGCGACAGTGGCGCGTGTTCTTGCAAGCGGAGGCCAGCTACCGGACGTCGGCCGACGACATCGGCAAGTTCTACGTGCGAAGCGCCAAAGGCGACATGATTCCCCTTTCGTCGTTCGTCCGCGTGCGCACGACGGCCGGCCCCGAGTACACGGTCCGCTTCAACCTGTACCGCTCCGTGGAAATCATGGGCGCGCAGGCGCCGGGATACAGCTCGGGGCAGGCGCTCGACGCGCTGGAGGACGTGGCAAAGAAGACCCTGCCGGCGGAGATGGGCTATGCCTGGAATGGCCTGTCCTACCAGGAGAAGGTCGCGTCGGGCGGGTCGACCAAGGTCCTCGGGCTCTCCCTGGTGTTCGTCTTCTTGATCCTGGCGGCTCTCTACGAAAGCTGGTCCTTGCCGTTCAGCGTTCTTCTGAGCGTGCCCATCGCGGTCCTCGGTGCCTTGCTGGGGCTCATGGCGCGCCACTTCGACAACAACGTCTATGCTCAGATTGGCCTGGTGATGCTGGTCGGCCTCACGGCGAAGAACGCCATCCTGATCGTCGAGTTCGCCAAGGCGGAGCTGGAGAAGGGCCGGTCCATCATCGACGCGGCACTCGAAGGAGCGAAGCTGCGCCTGCGACCCATCTTGATGACGTCGCTCGCCTTCATCTTCGGATGCGTGCCGCTCTGGGTGGCGACCGGAGCCGGCGCCGCTGCGAGGCGGATGCTGGGAACCGCGGTGGTATCGGGGATGCTGGCCGCGACCTTGCTCGGAATCTTCTTCATCCCGGCGCTCTTCGTCACCGTCGAGAGGCTCAGCTCGCGAAAGGGCCAGCACGCCGAGGGCGCGGTTCCTAGCGACGCCCATGCCGAGGGCGCGGCACACCCGCCGCTTACCCCCGAAGTTGGCGGCGCCCACGCGGAGTGAAGAGGGGTTCCCGTGGGCGGCTCGGGGGCGCCGGGCCCGTCCTCCCGTTCATCGCAGCGCTGGTGACAAGATGACCCTCGCCGCGATTCGCTTCTCGCACGCGCTGCAGCTTCGGACCTCGATGCATTCTTCCGACGACCATCCAAGCAAGAACCGGCTCACCTCCTCCGAAGCGATGCGCACCGCCAGATCGAGCGCCTGCCAGGTGTTTTCGTCAAAGGAGGCGCCGCAAGCCGTGCACCGGACCATGGGGGGACTCATCACACGCCCTTTCTCGCGCCCGCCAGGCGCGCTGGCGGCGTCGCTGCCTCGCCTTCGTCCGGCTCACCCAGTAGACGTCTGAGGCATCTCGGGATCGACACGCGACCGAGCTTTTTTTGGAAAGCGGGCTACCGGCATCTGCTCACGCCCGGACCCATGACCCTGGCGAACGGTGGCCCGGGATCGGGTTCTACCTGGACACGGACCTGCCCGAGATGGTCGCGATCAAGACGGACCTCGTGCGCCGCATGCACCCTGACCCGCTTCGAGGCACGCTCCTCGTCAAACCGCTGAACGCGCTTGCTGCCGATGCGTTCCGGGCGTCCGTCGACCTGCTGCCGGCCGGATCCATCGCCGTTGTGCAGGAGGGGCTGCTCATGTACCTCGACGACCCGGAGAAGGCAGCACTCGCGGCGCATGTGCGGGCGGCGCTGCTCGCACGCGGTGGCTCCTGGGTCACCGCCGACGTGTACGTGCGCAGCACCTTTCAGCCCCAGCGAGACGAACGGACCGCCAAGTTCCTGGAAGCGCATCGGGTGGAGGAGAAGAAGTTCGGCGACTTCGCAGCCGCGAGCGCATTCTTCGAGGCGAACGGGTTTGCGATCGCCCGGAGTCTCTCGCCCGAGGCTGACCCCTGGCCATTTCGCCAGACGTGGGTGCTCGAAGCCAGGTAGTGGCTGCCCCCGGCGGCCCCCGCCCAGCACCGGCGCGTGGAAGCGTGCGCCATGTCCCGGCAAGACCCATTCGAAGTCGAAGGCGAGAAGCAGGAGGCGACACGTCTGGCAGTCGATGCACGAGTCGTCGACGAAGAAGTCGCCAGGGGCATTCTCGCTCAGCCGAGCCGAAAGACGGGCCACGAAGACTGGTTAGCACGCCTCTCGCCGGGTCAGCTCTTCGTCTCGCGCCAGCGCGCGCGCCACGCCGGCGCCTCGAACGGATCGGCAAAGTACTGGGTCTCCCGCGCGACCTTTCCCTCGCGAAACTCCATGATGCTGACGGTCGGCACCGGGCGGCCATCATAGAAGATCACGTACTCGATGACCCACAGATCGCCGGAGCCGAGCGTTCGGCGCATCTCGAAGCGACGCCCGGCCGGGTTGTGCCCGCGTGACTCGAGCACGTTGCGACGGCCCCTGAAGCGTTCCCCCGATTGCGGATACTCGAGCTCCACATCCTCGCGGTAGATGTCGCCCTCTCCCGCATCGTCGCCGGCATTGGATGCGGCCCAGTGCCGATCGAGCGCAGCCCGTATCTCCGCGTCAGCCATGTCCACTGTCGCCGTCTGTGCGCTGCTCATCGTGAACTCCGTGGTGGGTGCTGAGTGGCATCAGGAAGACGGTGCTCGAGGAGCTTGGGCGGCCGGGTCAGGCCAGCACCGAGACCACCTCCGGCGGGGGCTTGTCCTCGGAGAAGAGGTGCGGCACCGCTTCGGCCAGCGATTCGCTCAGCACCACGCGGGCGCGCATCGCCTTGGTCTGCTTCATGGGAAGGTGCGTGGTGACCCCCAGCCGCCCCCCCCGCTCGGCCCCCAGCCGGAACTGCGGCGCGTGCTCGGTGCCGAGAATGAGCTCCAGCTCCGGCTCGAGATGCGCAGGGGCAAACTGGAAGATGACGTCGCGCAGACGCGAGTGCTGCCGGCCGCCGGGCATCAACGACTCGAAGGTCGGATAATCGACCGGCCCGACCAGCACCCGGAAACGCCCCGAGCGATCCGCCACCGTGCGCCCGATGGCGAAGTTCACGCCGACGACGTTGTTCTGCTTGCCGATGAAGCAGCGGTCGTCCTCGCGGATCTGTACGCGCCGCAGCACGAACGGCTCGATGGCGATCTTGGTCCCCGGCAGCACGCGCTCGAGGACGATCTGCAGGGTGCGCGCCGGACGCGTCCGCGTCGCCACCAGCGGCGCCAGGGCGAGCAGCTGCAACGGCGGAAGACCCCGTTGCGGCACCGCGCCGTTCATGTCCACGCCCACGAACGCCAGCATGCGCCTGCTGAACGGGTCACTCCCGTCCGCGCGAAAGCCCGCCGTGAAGCGATACTTCTTCCAGGATCGATAGAAGAGGCTGACCAGCCGGTGGTGAAAGAGGTCGTAGAAGCCGCGGAGCGACGGCTCCTCCGCCTCTTCGGCGCGCAGCACGTCCTCGGCGAAGACCGTGGCCAGCGGCGACGTCGTCCCGGTGAGGCCGAGGAACGTGGTGGTCATCTCCGCGCGGACGACCCCCTTGGATTGCTTGATCTTGATGGCGTCGATGTCGCCGGCGTGAAAGACCAGGCTGGGGTCGTGCTTGAAGCGCACCGGCTCCATGCTGGGCGGCCCCAGCTCACCGACCGGCGTGGTGTCCGGGATCAAGCGATGCAGGAGCTGCACCGCCTGGAAGAAGCCGAACCGACGCCCCTCGCTCTCGAGGAGGGCTACAAGAGCATCATGTTTCCGCTGCGGGGAGGCCATCGGAGCTCGAGCTTGGAGCGGAGGGTGCGGAAGGTGGTGTGCGCGAAGGAGTTGATGGATACGTGCTCGCCGAACATGCGGTCGAGCACCGCCGAGAAGAGAAACAGATCGCCGTCCCCCGCGAAACCGTCTTCGTCGAGGTCGACGTCGATGGCCACGCCCCGCACCGCCGCACCGCGGTGGAGGCGCTCCTCCGGTCGGACACGGACGTCCTTGATGCCACCGACCCGCAGCTCGTTGGCGCGCGCCGCCTGGCGGTCCACCATGGCGTGGAGGTTGTACACGTCGATGACCGCGCGCAGGACTTCCGGCTCGGTGAGGGCGCGCAGGCCGATGGCGGCGTGCGCCACGGCGCGCCACTGCAGCTCGCGACCGAGGGGAGGCGGCACGTGCGGAGTCATGGCGATGATGTTGGAGAAGGTGACGAACGCGGGCGAGCTGCCGGTGTGCACGCTCACGTCGCCCGGGCGCAGCGCGGTGGCGACGCTACGGTTGGTGGCCAGGAGATCGATGGAGATGGTCTCGGCGTCGACCATCTTGCCCGATCCCTCCGGGGTGCCGAAGGAGATGAGCACGTCCGCCCCGTCGCCGGTGACGCTGGGCGAGATGTGCGTCGCGTAGAAGCCGTGCTCCGCTGTGTCGACGTGCGCGAACTCGTAGAAGGGCGGGATGACCACGCGGTTGGTCGAGCCGCGGAGGATGGCCTGCACGCGCTGGATGGCGTAGACCTCCCCGTGTGCCGGAGGGAGCCCGGCGGGACGCACCACGAAGCGCTCGCGCGCCGCGGTGAGGCGAATGGGCTCCGCGGTGGTCTCGAAGACGTTTACGATGGGGACGCAGTGGAGCTTCACGTTCTGCGAGGTCACGCGCGTGGTGGGCGGCAGCGGGCGCTCCAGGCGCAGACCGAGGACGATCTTCGTCGCCTCCTTGTCGAGCTCCGCGACGCGCCGGAGATCGCCGATGTCGACGAAGGCGAACTTCGACGCCATCACGTAGTACTCCTCGAGCAGGCGGAACCCCGGGAAGATGTGGCGTCCGAGAGGGAGCAGCCCCTCGTCCTCCTCGAAGCCCACCCAGCGCAGCACCTTGCTCCCCAGCGACAGCTCGCGGGCCGCGCCGCGGCCTTGCACCGGCGACAGCGTCACGTCCGCCAGCTGCCGGTTGACGGCGAAGAGCAGGCCGAAGGCCACGTGCGGCTCACCCGTGAAGTGCAGGCGCAGCGTCGGCGGGAGGACGTTGACCAGCGCGCCCCCCGTCAGGCTGCGCAGCGTGATGGCGAGCTGCTGGCGCGCGCCGGGCAGCGCCTCGAGGCGCACGTCTTCGATGGCCACGGGGGCGAGCAGGCAATCCGTCGAGGAGCGGAAGGTGCACGGCACGCCGTCGACCGGCACGCTGGCGAACTCGGTCCCCGCTTTGACCACGTGCGCCTCACGCAGCGCATTGGCCACCGGCGTGATCTCCAGGATGGACGCGCTGGGGAGCGCCCGCATCAGGTGCGGAAAGAGCAGGGCTCCGAGGGACTGCAGAAACTCCGGGAGCTCGTCGTCGAGCTTCTGCCGGATGCGTCCCGTCAGGAAGGCCACGCCCTCCAGCAGCCGCTCCACGTCGGGGTCGACGCCCCGATCGGCCAGGAGCGGCGCCAGCGTCGGGTACGCTTGCGAGAACTCGCGCCCGAGCTCGCGCAGGTACGCCAGCTCGTCCTGAAAGTACTTGTTGAACATGGGTCGCGGACCGTGGCCGGAGAGTGCCTGAAGGTCAGCGGATTGTAAGCCGTCGTGACGTATCGAGCGCCGTTTCGAACTTCACCGCGGTCTTGCTCCCTTCGAGGACCACGCGCGCGCGCACCTCGAACCGCAGGGTGAGATCGGTCACCTCGGAGGGCACGTGGATGACTTGCACGTTCTGGAGGCGCGGCTCGTAGGTCTGGATGGTGTGCCGCAGCGACTGCGCCATGATGGTGATGGCGTCGGGAAAGGAGTGGATCATCTCGCTCACGTCGGCGATGCCGTAGTCCGGGCAGGTGAGCATCGTGCCCATGCGCGTGCAGCACATGTAGATGAGGTTCTGGAGAATGCTGTCGCGGATCTCCCTGTCGGAAATGGCGCGACGAGGCTGCGCCAGCTCCGGCCGGCGAATCCTTGCGAGCAGCGTCACGCCTCCGCGCATCGATCCTCGTTGCGCTGCGGCGCGCCCCCACCGAACGTGAGGCTCGGGGGCGCGCCGAAGACGAAGGGGACGCTCAGCCGGCGAGCCAGTCGTCCGATGCGGTGATGCCGCCCTTGGTCCAGGTGTAGACGATCTTCTGAAAGGTGATCTGGATCTCCTCGAGCTCGTTGGTGACGTACTGCTCGCGGCTCGTGCCCTCCACGTCTCCGTGGTAGGTCTTGTAAGCGGAGATCGTCCCGTTGGTCAGCTCGACGGTGTGCGCGACCACCGGCTTGCCGTCGAGGCCGATGCGGTTGAAGGACAGCTTGGCGGTCTTGTAGACCTCGTTGGTCACCAGCGCCTGCAGGAGCTTGGGCGACGCCGCGTCCACCTCCCGGCGGATGGTGATGGGGTTGTGGCGCCGGCGACCTACGGCCAGGCCCGAGTTCGGGTCGATCTGCGTGACAACCTCGTAGTTGAACCCGTGACACTCCATGCCCGTCTTGTAATTGAGGTCGCCCTCTACCTTTGTCGAGGAGCCGATCACGTCACCCTGTGTCGTCAACTTCATCGTCATGAGAAACTTTGCGCCCGCCATGGTCGTCGTGCCTCCCTAGATGGATCAGGTGTCTGTCCGAAGCCGGGGCGAGATTGTCTCGCCTCTCGCGTGCTCGCGCCAGTGTGGCCAGCGTTCAAACTTGGCCGCGCGTCGACGTCGAGGATAGTGTATGTGCGCACGGAGCTCAGCAACGTCGACGTCTCCAAACGGGTGACCAGGCTATCCTATGACGTCAAGTCTACGAATCGCGTGGGTTTTCCCGGCGCTCGCCGCGGGTGCCGGCGCCGCGGGGACATCGGCCTGCGCAGTCGACCGGCCGCCGCGCATCGAAGACGAAGCGCGCGCGATGGCGCCGGTCCCGGCCTGCATCCTCCCGCTGGCCTCGCGCACGCACGGCGCGGGGCAGACGATGCGCAACCTCAACGAGGACCAGTACTGGCAACTCGTTTTCCCGGCCTATGACGCCCAGCACCACACACTCGCCGCCGACGCTGTCACCTGCACCGGGTCGCGCGTCTTCGACGACCCGGTGTTCGCCGGCGGATCGACACGGGGCACGCCGATCGACGTCCAGTCCGGGGACGCCATCTTCGGCAACGGCGGCGATCGCGTTCGCATCGTCTGGCTGCGGACGCACCGCTGGCAGGACGGGAGCGAGGCCGGCGCGCTGGCGCTGGTGCGCGCCAAGGAGGACTTCGCCGAGGTGTATGCAGTGGGAGCCTACCGGCGCTCCAACGGCGCCTTGACCCTACAGGCAGAGCGCCTCTCGACCGAGGTTCTCATCGCTGCGACCGACGACGGGTGCGAGGGGCAGTCCCAGAGCGCCGCGTGCGAGACCAACGTATCCCTGTTTCTGCCGCGCTTCGGTCACCTGGTCCGTCTGACCACGCTGGCCACCGAGAAGCGCGCCTTCGCTTCGGGCGCGGAGCCGGGAGTCGAGGGCAAGGTTGCCTACGAGCTCACCGCGTCGCCGCAGTACACGCCCGACGGAATCAAGCTCTTCGAGCAGGTGAAGGCGACCGACCCCGCCGGCCGGCTGGTGCACAAGACCGAGCTCGAGCGACTGCTCGTCTTGCACGACGGCTCGCTGGAGCAAGGCTCGGACTCGCTGTGGGGCAAGCTCTATCCGGGCGCGGCGCCCGCTCCGGCGAAGCAGTAACTCAGCGTCGCGGAGCCGTCGCTGCAGGGATGGCGGGTGGCCCGGCGGGGGGCTGACGCAGCGCCCGGACCCCCGCGCCGAGCACGATGCCCAGCGCGGCGACGGCGGCGATTCCGATCCAGCGCAGCGGGGCTCCCCACGAGCGAGGGGACGAGCGAGGGGTGCGCAGCGCGTCCCCGCGTCCAGCTGCTGGCGCGCGCGGTGCGACCGGCATGGGACGAGGCAGCGGGAGAGGCAGAGGAAGAGGCAACGTGCGCTCGGGGGCGGCGCGGGACGTGACGAGGACCACGCCGGGCACGAACGGCCGTGGGGCGATGGGCCATGTGGCAGCAACCGGCTCGGGCTGGGGCTCCACCGCCGGCGCGGGAGCCCCCACAGCAAGGATCTCGGCGGCAGGCCGGGGCTCTTCGTGGGCCGCGACGGCGGCCGGCAGGACGTCTGGCTCGGCGACGGCCTCGCCCGGAGGTCCCTCCGCCCCGCGCCGGAAGCGCGCCACGCAGGCGGCGATCTGCTGATGAAGGGTGCCCCCGAGGTCGGCGTCGAGGGGGACCTGCTCCGGCGCCAGGGTGAAGCGCCCGGCACGCTCCCCGAGCAGCGACGCGAGCACCGGGGCGCCGCGCACCACCGATCCGTCGCTGCTCACGCGGATGGCCGAGCGCGGGGCACCGCCGCGGATCCGCACCTCGTAGGTGTGGGGCGTCGAGCGGACGGTCAAGCGCGCGTCGGGATGCGTGGAGCAGGCGAGGCGCAGAAGGCGATAGGGGGCGGTTCCGTCCAGCCGCCCTCGCACCGCGCCGGCCTTGCGCAGTCGGCGCTCGAGGCGCGCGTGCGGCTCCAGGATCTCGTGAACCCGCAGGAGCACCTCTTCCGGCGTGCTTCGCTTGGCCAGGTAGGCCGACGCTTCGGCGCCGCCGCCCTCTGCTTGCCGCAGCCAGTCCTCCTTCCACGAGAGAAGGACGATGGGAACATCGGCCAGGATGGGGTCCGAGCGCAGCGCGCGGCACAGACGAACGCCGTCCAGTCGCGGCATGCGGATGTCGCTCACCACCAGGTCGGGGACGCTGCGCCGCGCGTGATCGAGTGCCGCGTCGCCGTCGCTCACCTCTTCCACGTCGCAGCCGTGCGCGCGCAGCACGTCCGCCAAGAACCAGCGGATGGCGGGATCGTCGTCGGCCACGATGACGCGACGGCCGTGCAGATCGGGGGCGGCGGGCGAAGCGCCGCGCGTGGCCAGCTCGGTCGGCGCGTCGACGCGGATGGTGCGGCCTTCGCGCGCGTCGAGGGCCTCGTCGCCGGCGGTGCGGAGAGCGTCCTCCTCGCCGGTCACCATGCGAACGCCCAGCGCCACCAGGCGCGCGGTGTCACCCAGGCTGCCGCGAACGTGCCAGGCCACCATCGCCGTCCCCAGGAGCACCGGATCGTCGATCAGCGCCTCCGCCACGTCGGCCGCCTTCGAAGCCTCCCCCGACAGGACCACCAGATCCGGCGGGGCGAGGCCCGCGCGAGCAAGGATCGACGAGGCATCCACCGCTTCCCGGCAGACGACGCGCCGCTTGCTCGTGGAGAGGACACCTTCGACCCGCGCCGCGTCCAGGTTCACCGACACCACTCTCGCCATGGCTCCGGGTTACTACGGGGGCGTCGACCCGGACCAGTTCGTGGCGCGGATTGCCGGGCCGGCTCGCTGTCTCAGCCACTCCATGCAGGCGGGGAGGACGACCACTGCCGTCGACAAGCAAGCCACCTCGCCGAGCACGGCGAGCAGCCCGAAGAGAAAGAGCGCGCGATTCTCGGCCAGGAGGAGGGACGAGTAGCCGATGATGGTGGTCAGCGAGCACAGGGTGACCGCGCCGCCCGTCGTTCGCACCACCTCGCCCATCGGGCCGCGGCCGTCGAGCTCCCAGCGGCTGACCATGTTGACGGAGTAGTCGACCCCGATGCCGAAGGTGATGGGGTAAGCGATGAAGTTGGCGAAGTTGATCTTGACGTGGAGGGCCATCATCCCGCCGGCCAGCCACAGCACCCCCAGCAGCAGCGAGGAGATGACCAGCACGGTGGCCAGGTGGGCGCGAAGCAAAAGCAAGACCACCACCACCACGCCGACGAAGGCCGCGACGCTCGCCAGCACGCCGTCCCGCCGCACGGACTCGAGGATATCGTTCGACAGGGCCAGGGAGCCGGCGACGCGCGCCGGTCGTTCTCCCGGGCCGACGCCGGTCGCCGCCGCCGCGCGAAGGCCAGCGACGAGCTCCGCCAGGGGAGGTCCTTCCCAGAGGAGGTGCACCGGCCTGGGATAGACCAGCACCTCGCGCCCCAGGCGCCCGTCGCGCTCGCGCAGTCCGGTGGTGAACGTGTCGGGGAGATCGCTGGCGGTGATGGGCACCAGGGGGCCGTTGCCCAGCAGGTGATCCACCGCTTTGCGCTGAGCGTCGGTGAGGGAGGCGCGAATCTTGGGAGTCAGGTCGTCACGAATGTCCTCGGCCACGGCGATCTTGGCCGGCTGGTCGGCGGGCACCACGTCGTCGAGCGTACGGATGCTGGCGATCATGCGGTCGAGCGGCGGCTGCTTTTCCCGCGCTCGAAGCGCGCGGGCAATGGCGCGCGCCTGCTCCACGTCGTCGGCCAGCACGACCGTCGGGGTCACGTAGGACCCGAGGAGCGCGTCCATCTTCCGTCCCCAGTACCCCTCGCCGTTCTTCCAGGTATCGGCCCGACGCAGCTTGGAGAAGTCCGTCTCGATCTGCAGCGGCCCGAACGAGCGCACCTCCCAGGCCGCCCCCACTGCCAGAAGCGCGGCGACCGCCACCACGATGCGCGGGTGCCGCGTCACCAGCGTCCCCACCGGATTCATGAACACGGGTCGCTGGGGAGGCCGCGGGCCGCGGTCCAGCCAGGCCGCGAGCGGCGGCATCAGCACGAAGGCCAGTACCCAGGAGAGCACCATCCCGATGCCGCCGATGAAGCCGAACTGGCGGAAGCCGCGGAAGTCCGTCAACGCCAGGGAGGCGTAGGAGATCCCCGCGGCCAGCGCCGCCGAGAGCGTGCCGGTGCGTGCGCCCCAGACGCCGCGCACCAGCGCTTCTTCCACCGTCACGCCCGGCCGGCGCTCTTCCATGTACCGCGCGAGCAGCACGATGCCGAAGTTGATGCCGTTCCCCACGATGATGGACCCGAGAAAGGCGGTGTTGGAGTTGAGCTCGGTCACGCGGAAAGGCCACGCCGAGGCCGTGGCGAACGCCAGAACGGTGGCCAGGAGGAGGGGCGGCAGCAAGATGAGGACGCTGCGCCACCACTCGAAATAAAGCGCGATGACGGCGACCACCAGCACGATGACCACCACGCTGGAGAGCGTCAGGTCGGCCACCAGGGCCTGCGTCTCCTCGGTGTTGATGGCCACGTCGCTGGTGAAGCCGACCCGCAAGCCCGGCGCGTAGCTCTCCGGGTGGAGCGCCGCCAGGTCGTTCTTCACGCGCTGGAGGAGCGCCTCGCCGCGCGCGCGCCCGGTGTCGAACTCGCCCACCTCGATGAGCAGGAGCGCGGTGTGCTGCTCCCGGCTGGCGAAGCGATCGTCCTCGAAGCGGTGGGTGCTCGCCGTACGGTCGTCGTACTTCTTCTGGATGTCGTCGAAGTCGAGGGGCGGCGGGGCCTCGTTCTCGTCGAGCAGTGCGCCCTGCTCCTTCGACGCCTGCCAGTCGCGGCGCGCCTCGACGCGCTCCTTCACTGTCTCCAGGTCCGCTATTTCCATGTAGAGCGGCGCGTGATCCTCGAGGAAACGTCGCTCCTCTGCGTCCCCCGTGCGCGCGGCGCGCACCACGCCGGCCGGGTAGGCGCGCACCTTGGCGGCGAGATCGTCGAGCAAGCGCTCGCCGGCCGGGAGGCTCGCGGCGTCGCCGGTGTCGACCACCACGCCCAGGTGCTGGAGCCCGGCGATCCGTGCGCGAAGCTCGTCGATGGCGATGACGCTGGGCGCGCTGCGCGGGAGGAGCTGCTCGAGCTCGCTGCGCAGGTGGGCGTAGAGCTGCGCGGTTCGCCACGTGGCCGGGACCGCCGCCGCCAGGGTGGCTGCCCAGACCCACACCCCCCAGCGCAGCGTCCAGCGCACGAAGGCGCGCGCGCGCGGTCCGGGCTCCCCTCGCGTGGCGCTCACGGGAGCACCCGCGAGAAGCGCAGCGCCGCCATCACCCCGGCGCCGAAGACCCCCGCCACGACGTCGTCCATCACAATCCCCCAGCCCCCGGGGAGGGCCTCGAACCGCCGGACCGGCCAGGGCTTGATGATGTCGAGCGTCCGGAAGAGGAGGAAGCCGATCCCCACGGCCAGCCAGGAGACCTGGCGCATGGGGAGCATGGTCACCAGGAGCCCGGCCACCTCGTCGACGACGACGACCTGGGGGTCCTTCCTTCCCAGGTCCCGCGCCACCACGGACGACGCCCAGATCCCGAGCGCGGTGACGGTGAGCGCCGCCACCCCGACCCCCAGCCGTCCTTCGCGAGCCACCAGGAGATAGAGCGGGATGGCGCCGAGCGTCCCCATCGTCCCCGGTGCCCTGGAGACCAGTCCGCAACCGAACCATGTGCCGACGGTCCACGCCGCCCGTACGACGACGCGGCTCACGGTGCGACGGGCTCCGACGCGCGGTCGCCGTCCGGGGGGTGGCGCATCCCGGTGAGAGCCCGTGCGGCGAGCACCACCGCGAGGCAATACGTCACGCCCCCCAGCGCGTCGAGCACCCAGTGATGATCCAGATACACCGCCGAGAAGCACATCAGCACGAAGAAGCTCACGCTGGCGGCTCGCCACGGCCAGCGGAAGACCGCCCACCCTTCGAGGGCGACGATGAACGCGTACGCGCAATGCAGGCTGGGCATGGCCCCGAAGACGCTGCTGGAGCGTCCGTACATCCCGGCGAAATAGGGAATGCCCAGCCGCGCGTCCACCCGGCTCAACGCCGGCCCTTCGCTGGCGCGCGCCAGGATGTCCACCGTGCAACCGTGGGCGTGGAAGTACCAGGGCGGCGCGGCCGGATAGAGGTGGTAAGTCACGAAGCCGCAGAGGTTCAGGGCGAAGAAGCACCAGGTGAAGCGCAGCATGCGCAGGTAGTCCCGGCCGTAGAGCCAGATCGCGAAGGCGATGCACACCGGAATGAAGGTGGCATAGGGAACGGCGCAGAGGCCGTCGAGCAGGCGCGAGGGGTGGGCTTGAAACCAGTCGTGGAGGGTGACGCGCTGGCCGTTCATCTCCAGGCCGAACAGGACCAGCTCGTGCGCGCGGAGATCGCACACGTGAACCCGCGCCGGCGTCACGCCGACGTTCTGCACCACGCGCATGGCGTCGTAGAGTACCGCCACCAGGCCGATGGGGTAGACGCCGAGGAAGAGGCGCTTGGTGCGCGGCCCGGTCGCGAAGAGCGCCAGGACGACCGCCAGGAGGGCGGCGTTCTCCCAGTGGAACTTGTGGCGCGCGGCTGCCCACACGGCGTGGGCGAGAAAAGGGACCGGGACGAGCAGCGTCCAGCCCGGCCAGAGCCCGCGGAGGTGACGCCAGAGACGGGTCACCTGGCGCCGCCTTCACGGAAGACGAACCGCCGCTGCATCGGGAAGTTCCACAGAAGGCTGACCGCGATCGACACGAGGAGCCGGGCGCGCACGTACTCGAGGCCGGCGAGGTCGTGCAGCAGGTGCTCGCCCAGGGCATTGAGCGCGGCGCTCGCCGCCGCCACCAGAGCGTACCGTACTGCCTGGGCTGCCCAGTGCCCGGCGTTTTGCCGGAAGACCCAGATGCGACCCAGCACGAAGTTCGTCGCCGCGCCAAGAGATGCGCCGACCGCCGTCCCCGTGACCGGCGACAGGTGGAAGCGCTCCACCAGCGCGATCATGGTCGCAAAGTCCACGGCGGTCGCCGCCAGAGCCCCGAGCTGGTGCCGCCCGAGGGTCGACCAGACCGCCGCGCCGCGCGGCATCAGTCATAGTACTCCGTGCCGAGGTGGGAGATGATCTCCTCGCCCATCGTCCACCGCAGCGTGTTCTTGAGCTTCATGAGCTGGATGAAGAGGTCGTGCTCGGGGTAGAGGCCGGGCGCGGTCATGGGGCTCTTGAAGTAGAAGCTGAGCCACTCTTGCGTCCCCTGAAAGCCGGCGCGCTGCGCAAAGTCGAGAAAGAGCGCCAGGTCGAGGACCACCGGCGCCGCCAGGATGGAGTCGCGACAGAGGAAGTTGACCTTGATCTGCATCGGGTAGCCGAGCCATCCGAAGAGATCGATGGCGTCCCATCCCTCCTTGGCGTCGCCACGCGGCGGGTAGTAGTCGATGCGGACCTTGTGAACGAAGTCGCCGTAGAGCTCGGGGTAGAGGTCCGGCTGGAGGATGTGCTCCAGCACGCCGAGCTTGGACACCTCCTTGGTGCGAAAGCTCTCGGGATCGTCCAGCACCTCACCGTCGCGGTTGCCGAGGATGTTGGTGCTGTACCAGCCGTGCAGCCCCAGCATGCGCGCCTTGAAGCCCGGGGCGAGGATGGTCTTCATCAGCGTTTGCCCGGTCTTGAAGTCCTTGCCGGCGATGGGGACGCCGAATTCGCGCGCCAGGTCCCAGGCGGCGGGGAAGTCGACGCACAGGTTGGGGGCGCCGTTGGCGAAGGGCACCCGCTCCTTGATGCACGCCCAGGCATAGATCTGCGCGTTGGAGATGGACGGATCGTCCGCCAGGAGGCCGCGCTCGAACGACGAGATGTCGCCGTGGACGGCCTGCGGGAGGATGAAGGCCTCCGTCGACCCGCACCACACCGCCACCAGCCGGTCGCAGCCGCGGTCTCGCTTGAAGGTGCGAATGTCGTCGCGAACCTGCTCCACCATGTCGGCCTTGTTGGGCGCCGACTTGATGTGCGTGCCGTGCAGCCGCTTCACATAGCCGGGGTAAAAGACGCCCTTCATGGGGTGGATGGCCTGGAGCTCGGAGCGCACGGCCTCGACGTGCGCCGCCTCCAGCACCTTGGCGTGCTGAGCGGCCTCGAAGGCGTCGTCCGGGAAGATGTCCCACCCGCCGAACTCGAGCTGCCCGAGGCTGGCCAGAGGAACGAAGTCGGCGATCTTCGGCGCGCGCTTGTCGGTCCGCTTGCCGAGCCGTACCGTCCCGAGCTGCGTGAGCGACCCGATGGGGACGGCCTTGCCCTGGCGCGCGAGCATCACGCCGGCGATGGTCGTCGTCGCCACGGCGCCCATGCCGGGCAGGAGGACGCCCAGTCTTCCTTGTGGGGGGAGGAGCGATGTCGGTTTCTTCATGGCTTCCCCTTGATCTCCGTCAGATTCCCGCGAGGCGATGGACGTTGCACGCTGCGTCGGAAGGCGATGCAGCCGACTCACGGTGTCGGGCCGGAGCGGATGGGGCGACGCGCGTCGTTCCCCCATTCGTTCCACGAGCCATCGAACACGGCCACGTCGTCGCGGCCCAGCAGCCGAAGGGCGCTCAGCGGGATGGAGCAGGTGACCCCGCCGTTGCAATAGACGACGACCTCGCGCGGCAGGCTCGCGACGTCGATCCCGGCCTCCGAGAAGACGCGCGCCATCTCGCCGGTCGGCAGGAACCGCCCGCTCGACGAGTCGACCAGGCGCGCATACGGCACGTTGCGCGCTCCGGGGATGTGGCCGCTTCGCGCGGCGGCGCTCACCGTCCCGGCGTACTGGTCCGGCGGTCGCGCGTCGATGAGCAGCACCTCCGCGTCGTCGAGCGACCGTTCGACCTCGTCCGCCGTGCGACGCAGCTCCGGCCGCGGGTGGGCGGTGAAGCTCACCCGCTCCGGCCTCGGCACGTCCGCCGTGGTCGGGCGCCCCTCTGCGACCCACCGGGTCCAGCCGCCGTCCAGCACACGCACCGCGTCGTGGCCGTGGTAGCGTAGCGCCCACGCCAGACGCCCGGCGAAGGCGTGATCGTAGTCGTCGTAGGCGACGACGGTGGTGGCGTCTCCCACCCCTATCGTGGCCATGGCGGACGCGAAGGCGGCGGGCTGGGCGACCTGCGCGGGGACGGGGTCGTCGGGATCGACGATGTCGCGTGTCCAGTCGACGAAGACGGCGCCGGGAACGTGCGCGAGCTCGTACTCGGTGCGCTTGGGGACGTACCGCGGCGTGCTCCCCGGGGGCAGGACCTTTCCGCGGATGTCGACCACGCGAAGGTCGGGCTCGAGCAGATGCGCCGCCAGCCACTCCGTCGAGACGACGATGCCCTCCGGCACGATCACGAGGCGTGCTTCTCGATCATCGCGCCAATGCGCGGGACGGCGGCCTCGACGTTCTTCTTGGCGCTCCCTCGCAGCTTCTCGTAGGTGCCCTTCACCATCCCGCTCTTGGAGCGCTTGGCCTTGTCGTCGGTGATGGTGAGCAGGGCATCGGCCACGCGCGTGCCGTTGGAGACGAAGTACTCGCGCACGCCTTTTCCGCTGGCCTTGGCTTGCTGGTAGATGGGATCCAGCGCGAGCGCGAAATCCGGCAAGAGGTCGGTCACCACGTGGCGCACGAAGCCTGGCTTGATGCCCTGAACGGTCCGGTACCCCGCCTTGATGGCCAGTCCGGTCAGCCCGCCCTTGTCCGCCACCTCGGCGTCGATGAGAGAGAGGCAGTCCTCGATGACGGCGCTCTTGGTGGTCTCCCCGGTGAGGGCTTCAGTGAGGGTCGGCATCGAAAGGGCTCCTTCGTAGTCGAAGCCCGCGGCTTAGCACAGCCCGGGCGCCGCGCTCGATCAGAAGGCGGTGCCCAGCGAGAGGAGCACCCTCGGCCGCAGCCCGGAGCCGTAGAAGAGGTCGCGCCAGGGACGATTCGGGGACTCGAAATGCGGCTGGATGGTGTCCGACGTAACCTCGGCTCCCAGGCCGACGCCGGCCGCGAAGTTTCCCAGCATGATGACCTGGAAGCCCGCGTCGAGGGCCCCGCCGAGCTGGACGAACGACGTGTCCTCGGACGCGTCGAGCGGCACTCCGGCGAGAGCGCTGTGGATGTACGTGAGACTGAGGGCGATAAACGACGCGCCGAGAAAGAATCCGTGGGGGCCGTAGAGGCCCGAGTACCAGCGGTAGCCCATCTCCAGGCCGCCGCCGGTGAGCTCGTCGGCCACGCCGGGCAGCGCAAAGTACCCCACCGGAGAAAAGTGGAGCGCGTGATGAGGGGCCGGGAGATACTCCACGTCGGCGCTGTAGCGGCCGATGGCCAGGTCCAGGGGATTGCCCTGCAAGGCGATGGACTTGAAGCGCACGCCTTCGTCGAGGTCCTCCGCGCGCGCGGTTCCGGTCGGCGCCTGCGAGAGCGCCAGCGCAGCGAGAGCGAACCGGATGCGTGCCAGGCGCGAGACCATGGTGGCGAAGGTTCTCCCAATCTATCGCGGCCCGCGACAAACTGCCGCTCGCCCGGGCCCGCCTGCTACGCTTTGTGTCCCCCATGCGACGGCGCGAAGTCTGGCTCGTAGGCGTGCTCTGCGGCGTTGCGACGGCCCTCGTTTGCACGTTGCGCGCGAGCCCCACCCGGGTGCCCTTTGCGCTGCCGCCGACCGCCGGGCCATCGGCTTCCGCCGCCGAGGACACGTCGCCGCCCTCGTCGTCGGACGACGCGCTGGAGCAGTCCGGCGCGGTGCGCCCCCATGCCTTTCGCGTGCCCACCGGAGACGCGCCCACCCTGGCGTGCGACGAGGCGCGCGCCGTGGTGACGCAGGCGCGCACGCAGCTGGCCTATGCGCCCGACCCGGTGGAGACCAAGGCCTTCGCCGATGCCACCGCCGACTGGCTCGACCCTTACGGTCTCTGGAGCGTGGCGCCGGACACCCCCGTCGCCGCCGCATTCGACGCGCACGCATCGGACTTGCTGGCCGAGGTGGAGGGTCGAGGGCCGCACGAGTGTCTCGCGGCGCGCGCGTTGGGGGGCGAACTCGTGAAGTGGGTGGCAGAGCTGCGGGGGGTCTTCGACGAAGCCCGCGCGGCCCCCACGCCGGCGGAGGACGTGTGGACCGTGGCGGGATTGCCGTCGTTCGAAGGGGCCACCGTCACCCGCCCTGCGCGCGCCCTGGCCGCCACGCTCGGCCATCACGTGGGGGCTCTCGAGCAGGCGCTCGGTGCGGCGGCGCATCCCTACGCCGAGGCTGCGCGCGCGCGCTATTTCCCGGCGCTGGACGCCGAGGGCTGGGCCCACGTCATTCTCGCGTCCGCGGTGCGCGCGTACGTGCCCTCCATCGACCCGCACGGCGCCTGGGCGCCGCTCGACGAGGAATCGAGCGTCTACGAGGTCGACCTGGAGGCCCGGCCCCCGACGCGCTTGTGGGACAAGTCCGAGCGCTCGGCGGTCGGGGTGAGGATCGACTCGGGAGCCGCCCCGCCGCTGGCCGATGGCGACGTGCTGCTCTCCCTGGCGGGGGTGGCGACGGCGGGGTTGAGCTTCGAGCAGAGCGAGCAGCTCGCCTTCGCCGCTTCCGATGCACGACCGCCGGCGCGGGCCGTGGTGCTGCGCGCCGCGGAGAAGAAGCCGGTGACGCTGTGGCTGGACGCGGCGCCGGTCGAGGCGCGGTCCGGCGCTCCGGGGGCAGCGGACGACGACGACCTGCCGGTGGAGCGTGTCGAGTACGGCGACGGCGATGCCGTGGTGGTGGCCATCCACGACGTGCGCGACGACCTGGGCGACGAGCTGACGCGCGCCCTGCTCCGCGAGCGCGGCCGGGAGGGCCGCCCACTGGCCGGCGTGGTGCTCGATCTCCGCGGCGATGGCGGAGGCTCGACGGACGGAGCCATCGACGCGCTGGGTCTCTTCATCCCGGGGGCGGCCCTCTTCCCGATGAAGCGGCGCGACGGCACGCTGGAGACCGATCGCGCTCCGGAGCCGCCGGGGGTCGACCGCTGGCGCGGACCGGTGGCGACGCTGGTGGACGCTGACACGGCGAGCGCGGCGGAGATGATCGCCGGAGCCCTGGTCGCCTATCGCCGCGGCGCCACGGTGGGCTCGATGACCTTCGGCAAGGGTTGCGCGCAGGAGTACGTCGACGACGACGCGCATGCCGGCGTCCTCCGTCTCACCACGCTGCTCTACGCGCTGCCCGACGGCGCGCCGGTCCAGCGCGTGGGCCTCACGCCGAGCGTGCGCTTCCCCTTCGGAACGGTGGACGCCAACGACCGCGAAGCCGCGCTGCCGCACGCGCCGCCCACCTGGCGAGGGCCCGACGTGCGCGACCGTTCGATCCTGGCCCACGCGGACGACGGAACGTGGACCGTGGCCTGGCCGTCGAGCGGAGGCAACGTCGGGCCCTGCAAGGATACCGACACGTGCCGCGCGCTCCGCGCCCTGGGGTCGACGGCGCCCACCGCGCGGAGGCTCCCCCACGCCAAGGGGAGGTAGGCGCCCGTCAAGGCGCGGCGGGCGCGGCCTCCATCTCCGGCGGCGCCGCGCGGATGGCGCGCAGCGCTTCCAGCTCCAGCGGGCCGGCCAGCGAGCCATCGGCACGGCGCGCGCCGAGAGCGGTGCGCACGGCGCGATGAGGAAGCTCGGTCTCGCCCACCACCGCCTCGAGCACCTCGCTGATCTTCACGCCGCCCGAGCCGCGCACCTCGACCTCCGCGCTCATCACCAGGAGATCGCCCACCAGGCCCGCGCGGATCATGCGCGCCTTGGCGCTCTCGTCGTCTAGGGCCAGCGAGCGCAGGAACGATCGCACGTCGACGCGCTTGCCCACCCCGTCGATGCGTCGCATGACCACCCGCGACTTTGCCTCCATCGTCGCCTCTACGCGCTCGCGCAGCCAGGCCTCGCCTCCGCGCCGCTCGACCACATCGCGCGGGATCCCCACGGCGTAGCGCGCGGTGTCGACGAAGCGGGACACCGCCGCGTCGCCCAGCCCGAGCTTCGCCCCGCCGACGAAGCGCAGGCCCTGGTGCGCCCCCTCGGACAAGGCCTCCAGCAGCGCGGGGGCGTCGATGTCCGCCGCGATCTTCACGTCTACCACCTCGCCCAGGCTGGACACGCCCAGGCTGAGCGCGGGGCCGAACATCATGTCCGGCTTGGGGTGGAATCCCTGCGAGTAAAAGAGCGGAATCTCCAGCCGGCGGAAGGACCGGGGGAGCGCGCGGATGACGTCGAGGTGCGAGAGAAACGCCGCAGAGCCGAGCTTCTCGTAGACGAAGCGGTATCTCCGCGCGCCCGCCTGGTCCATCTTGGGCGGAGCGCCCTTGGCCCGCGGGGAGGGCGGCGCTGCGGGGCGCGGCTGGTGGGCGTTCAGCGTTCGCAGGTAGACCAGGCGCTGCTCGCGCATGGCGCCCAGGTCGCAGGCGATGCCGCAGTCGTAGCAGACGAGCTTCCGGTCGTCGGCGTGCGCGTCCTCGAGGTTGGTGGCGTGGACGAACGCGCCGGCGACCTTGCCGCAGGGGAGCGAGAGCCGGTCCTTCAGCGCCTTGCGGTACTCGCGCAGGAGAAACCCCTCTTCCAGCCCGACGTCGATGTGATCCCAGGGCAAGCGCGCGCTCACCGGGAGGGTTCCCAGGTACTTCGCGGGGTCGATGCCCTCGGCCTGGAAGGCCTCCTCCCAGAGGGCCATCTTCTTCTGGTCCTCCCAGGAATCGAAGCGCGCTCCGCTGCGGTAAGCCCGCTCCAGCACCGGCGCGAGCGTGCGATCGCCGCGGGCGAAGACCGCCTCGAGCCAGGACGTGTCGCAGTCGTGGGTGCGGAGGTCGACGTTCGCGATGCGCGCCTCCTCCTTCAGCCATTGCTGCTTCTGGCGCACGGAATCGGCGGTATCCATGGCGCACCACTGGAAGGGGGTGTGCGGCTTGGGGACGTGCGTGGAGACGCTCACCGTCACCTTCGGCGAGCCGGGGTTTCCGAGCTCGCGCTTCACGCGCTTGCCGATGGCCCGCGCGCGGCCGCCCACCTGCGGGATGGCGCGCACGTCCTCCTCCTCTTCGGTCGGCAGGCCGATCATGAAGTAGAGCTTCATCGACGACCAGCCGCGCGAGAAGATGCGCTCGGCCGTCTCCAGGAGCTGCTCCTCGGTCACGTTCTTGTTGATGACGTCGCGCATCCGCTGCGTGCCGGCTTCGGGGGCAAAGGTGACCCCGGTGGCGCGGACGCGCGCGATGTCGTCGAGCACGTTCTCGTCCAGGCCGTAGGCGCGCAGCGACGACACCCCGACGCTGACCCTCTTCGGGGTGAGCGCCTCGGTGACCTTCTTCACCAGCGGGGCGATGCACGAGTAGTCGGCGGTCGACAGCGAGGTGAGGCTAGCCTCGTCGTAGCCGCTCTTTTTCACGGCGTTGACCACGGTGTCGACGATCTGCTGCGGGTCGCGCTCGCGCACCGGTCGGTAGATCATCCCGGCCTGGCAGAAGCGGCACCCCTCGGTGCAGCCGCGCGCGATCTCGATGGACATGCGATCGAAGATGGCCTCGGGCCCGCCGATGGGACCGTCGTCCGGGAAGGGGAAGCGATTGAGGTCGTCCACCAGCGTGCGGACGACCGGCACCTTGGCCTCGGGCAGCGCACCGCGGTCGACCACGGTGAAGCCGGTGCCGGCGTCGACGTGGGTGGTGTAGAGCGAGGGAACGTAGACGCCGCCGAGCCTCGCCAGCGCGCGCAGGCGCTCGGCACGCGGGAGGCCGCGCTTCTTTGCGTCGGTCCACAGCAGCGCGATCTCGGTGGCGCGCTCTTCCCCGTCGCCGATGACGATGGCATCGACGAACGGCGCCAGCGGCTCGGGGTGCGTCGCCGTCGGTCCGCCGGCGATGACCAGCGGGTCGTTCTCCCCGCGCGCGCTGGCTCGCAGAGGGATGCCCCCGAGGTCCAGCATGAGGAGGACGTTGGTGTAGGTGAGCTCGAACTGCAGCGAGAAGCCGACCACGTCGAAGTCCGAGAGCGGCCTCGCGCTCTCGCAGGTGACCAGCGGCAGCCCGCGCGCCCGAAGCTGCACCTCCATGTCGATCCACGGCGCGTAGGCGCGCTCGGCCAGCGTGCGCGGATGGTCGTTGAGCAGCTTGTAGAGGATCTTGAAGCCCAGGTGGCTCATCCCGATGTCGTAGACGTCGGGGAAGGCCAGACAGACGCGGGCGTCGACGCTGTCCCAGTCCTTCGGTCGCGCGCCGTGCTCGCCGCCCAGATAGCGGGCCGGCTTCTGGACCAGGTGGACGAAGGAGGCGTACGGGTGCTCGGAAGGCGCGGGCATGGCGGGGGCTATCTCTAGCCGGATTGGCTCATCCGCGCTCGACCAGCATGGCCATCCCCTGTCCCACCCCGATGCACAGGGCCGCCATGCCGCGACCGGCGCCGCCGGCTTTCAGCGCCCACAGCAGCGTTCCCAGAATGCGCGCGCCGCTCGAGCCGATGGGGTGTCCGAGGGCGATGGCGCCTCCGCGGACGTTGACGCGGGCCCCGTCGAGCTCGAGTCCCCGGATGCCGGCGATGGCCTGGGCGGCGAAGGCCTCGTTCAGCTCGACGAGATCCAGGTCGGCCGCCTTCCATCCGGCCCGGGCCAGCGCTTTCTTGCCGGCCGGGATGGGGCCCTCGCCCATGCGGTCGGGGTGCACCGCGGCGGTGGCGTGCGAGACGACGCGCGCGAGCGGCTCGAGGGCGTGCGCTTTCACCACCTCCTCGGTCACCACCAGCAACGCGGCGGCGCCGTCGTTCAGCGGCGAGCTGTTGCCGGCGGTCACCGTGCCGCCCTGGCGAAAGGCGGGCGCGAGGCGGCCGAGGGCCTCCAGGGTGACGCCCTCGCGCGGCGACTCGTCGCGCGCGAAGACGAGCGGCGGCCCTTTCTTCTGCGGCACCGGCACCGGCACGATCTCCGCGTCGAAGGCCCCGGCAGCGATGGCCTGCGCCGCCTTCTGCTGCGAGGCCAGCGCGAAGGCGTCTTGCTCCTCGCGGGAGATGTCCCGCGCGGCGGCCACCTCCTCCGCGGTCTCGCCCATCGAGAGCAGCGGGAAGCGCGCGGCCATGCGCGGGTTGGGGAAGCGCCAGCCCAGCGTGGTGTCGAACACCTCGGGCGGCGTCCGCGAGAAGGCCTCGTCCGGCTTGCCAAAGACGAAGGGCGCGCGGGTCATGCTCTCCACGCCGCCGGCAAGGACGACGTCCGCGTCTCCCGTCGCGATGCGCCGCACGCCGTCGCAGACCGCCTCGAGCCCGGAGCCGCACAGGCGATTCACGGTCAGCGCCGGCACCTCGAAGGGGAGGCCGGCCAGCAGGGCGGCCATGCGAGCCACGTTGCGGTTGTCCTCGCCGGCCTGGTTGGTGGCGCCGAAGACGACGTGGTCGATGCGCTCCCCGAGCGCCGGATT
>Ga0302324_100003871_pt1 | contig 33594 bp, 27 predicted proteins | sample Palsa_T0_1_FD_201949 | JGI IMG/M metagenome (GOLD analysis project Ga0302324, IMG submission 201949) | Peat permafrost microbial communities from Stordalen Mire near Abisko, Sweden - Palsa_T0_1 | ecosystem: Environmental > Terrestrial > Soil > Palsa > Peat permafrost | place: Sweden: Abisko...
CGGCGGGCTGGTGATCTATCTGGGCGGCGCTTTCTTCCAGGTAGTCGGCAAGTTGCTGACGATGCCGGGCGGCGCGACGCCGTCACCGCAGCAGCTGCTCGGCTTCCTCGGCAGCATCCTCGGCGCCTACTTGCTGATGCTCACGGTGTTCTGGGCGTTAGGCGCGGTGATCAACATGGCCGTCGTGCGCGCGGTGATCGAACCGGAGGCCGGCGCCTTCGCCTACCTGAGGTTCGGTCGCGCCGAGCTCTGGCTGATGCTGGCCAACTTCATCCTGTTCATCCTCTACAGTATCGTATCGACCGCGATGGCGATTCCCATTGCGCTGGTGTCGGTCTTTGTCGTGACGATCGCGCCTCGCGAGTTCGCGCCCTTCATCACTTTGCCATTCCAGGTCGTGACCTGGGCGGTGATGATCTGGCTTGGCCTGCGTTTTTGCATGGTCGCACCGATGATTTTCGCCGATCGCAAGTTCCGCCTGTTCGAATCGTGGAATTTCACCCGTGGCCGCGTGGGGCGCCTGTTCCTGGTTGGTTTGGTTATGGCGGCGGTGGCCATGGCGATCTACGCGGTTTTGGCGGGGATCGCCTTGGCCATCGGCGTTCCAATGTTCTTCCAATTCGCCAACTCCATCACCGCCGAGGCCTTCCTCAAACAGACGCCGGCGCAAATCTGGAACCAGGTGGAGCCATTCGTGGCGCTCTACGTCGTAGTGATCTGGATCGGTTCGACCGTGCTCTTCCCGCTCTTCTTCGCACCCTGGCCAGAGGTCTATCGGCAGCTCAAGGGCGGCGAGCTGGCGGCTACATTCAGCTAACGGAGACTAACGCCCCATGTCGGAAATCTCGGTCGGGTCGGCGGTCGGCGCCGGATTCCAGCTCATCGCGCGAAGGCCGCTCTCGGTGTTGACGTGGGGCCTGCTGCGCGTCGGCTTCGTGGTTGGAGTCATCGCGGTCTACGCGCCGACGCTGCTGAGCATGTTCGCGGATATTGCGCATGACGCGCAGACATCGTCGGGCGGTCAGCCGCCCCCGGCCGAAGTCACTAAGATAATGTCGCACATGTTCCTGCTGCAGGGCGTCGGCCTGCTGGTGCAGATCGTCGGGCTGTTCGTGAACAGCATCATCTACTGCGCGGCGGCCCGCGCCGTCGTTCATCCCGAACGGCGGGCGTTCGCTTCCCTGCGGCTCGGCGCGCCAGAGTTCTTTGTCGCGATCCTGAGCTTCGCTGCCGGTTTCGTAATCGTCTTCGCGCTGGTGATCGTCATGATCCCGTTCGCGATCGCGATTACGCTGCTCGCCGGGAACCATCAATACATCCCTGCGGGAATCGTCGGCGGGCTGGCGATCCTGGTTCTGCTGCTGGGCGCCATCTACATCGCGGCTCGGTTCGCGTTCGTCTTGCCGATGATGGTCGACGATGGCAGCTTCCACCTGTTCGACGCTTGGTCGCTGACCAAGGGCAAGATCGGCGGCATCATCGTCGTCGGCTTCTGCCTCATGCTGATCGGCCTTGTGCTGGGGCTGGTGCTCGAAGCGATCTTCATCGGCCTGGGCGCGGCGGCCCTGGGCTTCGCGGCTGGCGGCTTCAACAACCTGCAGGCCTTCTTCACGCAGACGCCGCCGCAACAGATCATCACGGCGCTGGCGCCCTCGCTGATCCTGCTGGCCCTGCTGCTCATTCCGGTCCAGGGCGCGGCGCTGGCCATCTTCGTCGCGCCGTGGGCGAGAGCCTATCGAGACGTCGTGCCAACTTCGCCTGTCGCGACGCCGGCGGCCGCCCCGCCGCTCGCCGCCGTTCCTTAGCGCCGCTGCGGCGAACGCTTCCTTGCGTGTTCCTCCGGACTGGCGGAATCAGGCTGGCTCGCGATGACCCGATTCTCTTCCATCGACGCCGCCCTCGAAGGCCTTCGCGTGATCAAACGCGAGCCGCTGGCGGTGCTGTATTGGATCGCGGTCTGGGCTTTCGCGCTGGCGATGATCGCCATCGTCCGGCTAGCGACCGGCTCGCCCACGGCGGCGCATTCGACCGACAGTGCGGGGCTGATCCGCCGCTACGGCCCCCTGGCCGTGGTGCTCGCGCCGACGGTCCTGGCGCTGTGGATTATGACCACGGCGACGGTCTACCGCGCGGTGCTTCGCCCCGGCGAGCACGGCTGGCACCTGTTCAAGCTGGGTCCCGACGAAGCCCGCATCGCCATTCTCAGCGCGCTGGAGACGGTCATCTTCGCGGCTCTGGGCGGCGTGCCGGCCTACCTGTTGCTGGTGCTGCTCAACCCGATCTTCGAAGCCCTGCCCAGTCTCAACCGCTTGATCGCCTTTACCGGCTTCGTCCTCACCATCCTGATCGACATGTGGATCGCCGTGCGGCTGTCGCTGGCGCCGGTCCAGACCTTCTACCAACGCGGCTTTCCGTTCTCGGACTACTGGGGCTTCGCCCGTGGCCGCTACTGGCGGCTGTTGCTCAGCTACGTGATCCTCGCACTTGAGCTCTTGGTCTTTATCCTGATCTCAGGCGTTGTCGGCCTGTTGTTCGGCCTTTCTGCCGAAGCCGCGAAGGCGTGGCACGACACCACCCTGCTCCGGCCGGCGGTGCTCTGGTTGCTTGTGGCGATCGGGGTCATCCTGATCGCCACCGCCTGGGTCGTGCCGCTGACCCTGATCTGCGGCTGCCAGGCCTACGCCTACCGCGCCATCGCGGCGCTTCGGGCCCCGCCCGCGGCGACATGAAGACGACCTCGACCCCTTCGCCGAACTTCGACGCCCGCACCGGCCCGCCGGACATGATCGTCCTGCACTACACCGGCATGCCGACCGGGGCGGCGGCGCTAGCCCGGCTGCGCGACCCGGTGGCGAAGGTCTCGGCCCACTACCTGGTCGAAGAGGACGGCCGCATCTTCGCCCTCGTGCCGGAAGAGCGCCGCGCCTGGCACGCCGGCAAGTCGTTCTGGCGCGGCGAGCGCGACATCAACGCTCGCTCGATCGGCGTCGAGATCGTCAATCCCGGCCACGAGTTCGGTTATCGACCGTTTCCCGACGCCCAGATCGCCGCCGTCATCGAGCTCCTCACCGATGTCCGTTCGCGTTGGAGCGTCGAAGACGAGCGGCTGCTCGGCCATTCCGACGTCGCTCCGGAACGTAAGGAGGATCCGGGCGAGCTGTTTCCCTGGAAGCGTCTTGCGGAAGCCGGCCACGGTCTCTGGGCCGAGGCTGAGGCGGCGCCCGGCGCAACTCTGGCGGAAGGCGACGACGGGCCAGGTGTATTCGCGCTTCAGGCAGGCCTCACCCGGCTTGGCTACGACTGTGCGCCGAGCGGACGGTACGAGGCGACCACCGCCACGATCGTCCGCGCCTTCCAGCGCCACTGGCGCCAGGAAAGCGTCGACGGCGTCGCCGACGGCGAGACCCGCGCGCGGCTCATCGCCCTGCTGCGCCTCACTGCGGGTTGACCACGACACTTTTGTTGCACACCTTCGCGCTGGGCCAGACGGCCGGGCGGTCGCTCCCGAGCATCTAGCAAGGGGGAGGAAAGTCCGGGCTCCACGGTGACAAGGCGGCGGGTAACGCCCGCCGGGGGCGACCCCAGGGATAGCGCCACAGAAAGCAAACCGCCGCTCTTGCGGTAAGGGTGAAAGGGTGGGGTAAGAGCCCACCGCGGACCGGGTGACCGGGACGGCATGGCAAGCCCCGCCTGGAGCAAGACCAAATAGGGGTCCTCAGGTTCGCCCCAGGCGTTCTACGTCATGGGCGGACGGCGCCGTCGCCGGCGCTTCGGGGGTCCGGGTAGGTCGCGAGAACCGTCCAGCGATGGGCGGTCCAGAGGAATGATCGTCGCTTCCTTCGGGAAGGCACAGAACCCGGCTTACAGGCCGTCTGGCCCGCCTCCCGTCACGTCGTCCAAGGCCGCGCCGAGTCTCCGCCGCAGTAGTTCTCTGTATGTTCTGTGGATAACCTTGCGCCGTTAACTATTCGAGTCCCTCGATTCTCTGGGATTCGAACCAAAATGGTAATCAGTGTCATTGTGTCCCAATTCATCCCGTGTTAACCCAATCATCTCGCCATAGGCCGGTCATTCGCTCCCTGGGGGGTGGCGATGCGGTCGGAGGGGCGAGCGGCGGTTCCGTCGGAGCCATCGGCGCACTTGGTCTTGTTGGGCGGGGCTGGTGTTTATCTCGACGTTCGAGAAGCAGTTGGACTCAAAACGGCGCATCGTTGCGCCGCAGGAGTTCCGCGCCACGGTTGCCCCGTTCGACGGCCTGTTCTGCTTTCCCTCGATCGAGGCGGACTGCATCGAGGGCGGCGGCAAGGCGCTGTTCGACAGCTACGCCGCCGTGATCGACGAGTTCCCGTTCGGAGATCCCACCCGCACGGCGCTAGAGACCTCGATCATGGGAGGCATGGTCCAGCTCAGCTTCGACACGGCCGGGCGCATCACCCTGCCAGAGACTTTCTGCCACCAGCTCGGCCTCACCGACTGGGTCGTGCTGGTCGGCCTTCGCGACCGCTTCCAGATCTGGTCGCGCGACGCCTACCAGCAATGGGCAAAGCACCAGCGCGAGCTGGCCCGCGAGGGGCTGATCGCCCGCGCCAAGCTGCGCTCGCCAACGCCGATCGTCGCCAATGAGTGAACCGGCCCATACGCCCGTCCTGCTGGCCGAGGTGCTCGGCGTGTTGGACCCCGCGCCCGGTAAGCTGATGGTCGACGGGACCTTCGGCGCAGGAGGCTACAGCCGCGCCTTCCTCGAGCGCGGCGCCGCCGTCGTCGCTTTCGACCGCGATCCGGCTGCGCGACGCTTCGTCTCGGCGCTGGCCGGCGCGGATCAGTTTCGAATGATCGAGAATCGATTTTCGACGATGGCGGCCGAGCTGGGTGACGGGGCGGCCGACGGCGTCGCCCTCGACCTGGGAGTCTCCTCTATGCAGCTCGACGAGGCCGAGCGCGGCTTTTCCTTCATGCGCGACGGCCCGCTGAACATGAGGATGGGCGCCGAGGGGCCCACCGCCGCCGATATCATCAACCAGGCTCCCGCCGCCGAACTCGCCCGCATCTTCCGGGTGTTCGGCGAGGAGGCGCAGGGCCGTCGCATCGCCGCCGCGATCGATCGCCGGCGGACCGAGCAGCCGTTCACCCGGACGCTGGATCTCGCCGAGTTCGTCGAGCGTGTCCTGGGCGGGCGTCGCGGCGCCAAGGTCCATCCGGCGACCAGGGTGTTCCAGGCGCTGCGCATAGCGGTGAACGCCGAGCTGGAGGAGTTGGAAGCCGGACTGCTCGCCGCCGAGCGGGTCTTGAAGGCGGGCGGTCGTCTCGCCGTCGTCACCTTCCACTCGCTGGAAGACCGCATCGTCAAAGCTTTCCTAACCGAGCGCGCCGGCAAGACCCCTGGCGTTTCTCGCCACCTTCCGCCGGCGGCCAAGGGTCCGGCGCCCAGTTTCGAGTTGCTGTTCAACGGGGTCAAAGCGCCAGGTGCGGCCGAAGTCGCCGCCAACCCCCGCGCCCGCTCAGCCAAGCTCCGCGCCGCCACCCGCACGGCCGCTCCGGTCTGGGGAGCCGCGGCATGAAGGTCTCGGCGATCCTTTTTCAGCGGGTGCGCGGCTTCCGGATCATGGACCTTGCCGCCCTGGTGATCTTCCTCGCATTGGCGCTGACCGTCTACGCCTTCAAGACCAACGCCGGCGCCGAGCGCAGCGATATCGCCGACGTAGAGGACAAGATCGTCGCCGAGCGCCATGACGTGCGTCTGTTGCAGGATCAGGTCACCCGGCTGGAGAACCCCAAGCGGCTTGAGGACCGCGCCGTGCGCCTCGCCGGCCAGGCCCCGATCGCCGCCAAGCAAGAAGTGACTCCGGAAGCGCTCGCCCAGGTGGCTGGACGTGGAGGGCGCCCGTGACCGTCGCGGGCGCCATCGTCCGGCCGTTCTCGCCGATCGGCCGCTGGATCATGCGCCGGCTGTGGTGGGTCGAGCATGCCTTTGAGCGTTCGCGCGCCTCGGAAAAGGCGGTGGACGACACCCGGCTGCGGATCTTCTTCGTGCTGGCGCTGTTCGCAGCTGGCTTCGTGACCCTGGCGCTGGGCGCAGGCAAGGTCGCGCTGTTCTCGCCGTTCAGCCGAGGCGCCGAACCCCTGACGCTGATGCCCGGAGCACGGGCCGAGCTCACCGATCGCAACGGCCTGGTCCTGGCGCTCGACATGCCGCACTTCGGTCTCTACGTCGACGCTCACGAAATGGTGCGCAAGGCCGTTGTCCGCGCGGCGCTCTTGCGAGCGCTGCCGGCGATTCAGCCGGCCAAGCTCGATGCCATCCTGGCGGGCGACAAGCGCCAGTTCGTCATCGGAACGCTGACCGCCGACCAGCAGGCCCAGATCCACGACCTCGGCCTGCCGGGCGTCACGTTCGAGGAAGAGAGCGGCCGCGACTATCCGCTCGACTCGCTCGCCGCCCACGTGATCGGCTTCACCTCCAGGGACGGGATTGGCCTCGCCGGCGCCGAGAAGGCGTTCGACAAGGGGATGCGGGCCGATCGCACAACGCCGCTCCCGCTCTCGATCGATCTGCGGGTCCAGGGCGCGCTGGAGAATGAGCTCGACGACGCCGCAAGCGCCTACCAGGCGCAGGACGCCGTCGGCATGGTGGTCAATGTTCGCACGGGGGAAATCCTCGGGATGGCGAGCTATCCCACCTACGATCCGAACAACCCCATGCTCGGAGACCAGACCAACCACGCCGCCGCCACTGTCTACGAGCCCGGCTCGGTGATGAAGGTCTTCACGTTGGCGATGGGGATCGACGCCGGCGTCGCCACGCCAGACACCATGTTCGACGTCAAGACGCCGCTGGTGTTCGGTTCGCAGACCATCCACGACTTCGACCACGGCGATGCGACGCTGTCGCTGGCCCACGTCTTCACCCATTCGTCCAACATCGGCGCGGCCCGGCTGGGTCTACTCGCCGGCGCAACAACGATGGACCGCTATTTCAGCGATTTCGGCCTCTTCAAGGCGGCGCCGAGCGAACTGGTCGAGTCGGTCCACCCGCTGATTTCGAAGTCGCTCACGTCGCCCAATATCGTCGCGTCGATGTCGTTCGGCCATTCGATCTCGGTGACGCCGCTCCAGATTGCCGCCGGCATGAGCTCGATCCTGAACGGTGGCGTCTATCGGCCGCTGACCCTGCAGCGCCTCGCGGCTGGCCAGGCTCCGGCGCCTGGTCGTCGCGTGCTACAGGCGCAGACCTCGCGCACCATGCTCGACCTGATGCGGCTCAATGTCGTCGAAGGCACTGGCGCCAGAGCCGACGCGCTCGGCCTTCGGGTCGGCGGCAAGACCGGCACCGCGACTAAGCTGGTGAAAGGCCACTACCAGGAAGGCAAGAACGTCGCCAACCTTGCGTCGTTCGCCGCGATCTTCCCCACCGACGGCGCGCTCGACGCCGATCGCTACCTGGTGCTGATCATGATGGACGCGCCCAAAGCCAACGCCGCGGACGGCGGCGTCACCACCGGCGCCTTCACCGCCGCGCCTGTCGCCGGCAGGGTGATCGATCGCATCGCTCCGTTCGTCGGCGTTCGCCGCGTTATCGTCACCGCCGATCTGGGCGCGAAGCCCAAGCCGGCCGCCGCGGCGCTGGGGGCGAACGAGCGATGAGCGGCAAGCGGCTCTCGGAAGTTCTGAAGCGCGACCTTGCGGTCGACCCCTTGATCGAGGGGGTGACTGCGGACAGCCGCAAGGTGAAGCCGGGCTACCTGTTCGCGGCCTTGTCGGGGGCCAAGGCCGATGGGCGCAAATTCGTCGCCGCGGCGCTGACAGCCGGCGCGGCAGCGGTGATCAGCGAAACGCCCGTCGCCGCCGAGGCCCCGGTCATCGTGGTCGGCGATGTGCGCCGCAGCTACGCCCTAGCCGCCGCGAATTTCTGGGGCCCCCAGCCGGCCACCTGTGTCGCCGTCACCGGCACCAACGGCAAGACCTCGGTCGCCACCTTCTGCCGCCAGATCTTCGAACGGCTTGGCCACGGCGCGGCCAGCATGGGCACGCTCGGCGTCCGCGCCGGGACCGATCAGATCACGCCGCCGGGCCTTACCACGCCGGACGCTGGCGACGTCGCCGCCCTGTTGGCCGAGCTGGCGTCGCGCGGCGTCACCCACCTGGCGCTGGAAGCCTCTTCGCACGGCATCGACCAGCGCCGGCTCGACGGCGTCACGCTCGCCGCCGCCGGCTTTCTCAACCTGACGCAGGACCATCTAGACTACCACGGCACGATGGAGGCCTACCGCGCCGCCAAGCTGCGCCTGTTCGAGGCGCTGACGCCGCGCGGCGGGGCGGCGGTGCTCAACGCCGACTCCGACGCCTATCCCGTCTTCGCCGCCGCGGCTGTCACCAGCGGCCTGTCCATCCTGTCGGTCGGCGCGATGGGCGAGGGGCTCACGCTCGCGCACCGTGAGCTGGCGCCCGGCGGCCAGCGGCTCCGGATCGGCGCCGAGGGTCGCAACTTCGACGTCCGGCTGCCGCTCGCTGGCGCCTTCCAGGCCTCCAACGCCCTGATCGCGGCCGGTCTCTGCATCGCCGCGGGCGAGGAGACCGAGGCGGTGCTGGCGGCGCTGGAGCACATCGAGGGCGCGCCGGGCCGGCTGCAACACGTCGGCGCGGCGAAGAAGGGGGGCGAGGCCTATGTCGACTACGCTCACACGCCAGACGCGCTGAAGACCGTGCTGCTGGCGGTGCGCCCGCACGCCGCCGGCCGGTTGATCGTCGTCTTCGGCGCCGGCGGCGATCGCGACAAGACCAAGCGCCCGCAGATGGGGGCGATCGCCGCCAGCCTGGCCGACATCGCCATCGTCACCGACGACAACCCGCGCTCCGAAGAACCCGCCGCCATCCGCGCCGAGATCCGCGCCGGCGCCTCGGGTCTTCGCGAGATCGGCGATCGGCGCGAGGCGATCGCCGCCGCCGCCGCCATGCTGCGCGAAGGCGATGTGCTGGTGGTGGCCGGTAAGGGGCACGAGCAGGGCCAGATCGTTGGCGCGATCATCCATCCGTTCGACGATGTCGCCGAGACCGCCGCGGCGCTGGGCCTGGAGCCGGCCCATGACTGAGCTGCTCTGGACCTCGGACGAAATCCTTACCGCGATCGGCGGCCATCTCGCCGGTGCGCCCTTCGTTGCGGCCGGCGTCTCGATCGACACCCGCACCCTCGAACCTGGCGACCTGTTCGTCGCGCTGGCCGGCGTCCGCGACGGGCACGAGTTCGTCGAGGCCGCGTTGAAGGCCGGCGCCGCCGGCGTGCTGGCCAGCCAGCCGGTCGCCGGTCCGGCGGTGATGGTCGGCGATACGCTGAAGGCGCTGGAGCAGCTCGGCGCGGCGGCGCGGGTCCGCGCCCCGCAGGTTCGCCGCGGCGCGGTCACCGGCTCAGTCGGCAAGACCAGCGTTACCCAGGCCATCCGCGCCGGCCTTGAACGCGCCGGCCGCGCCCACTCGTCGGTCAAATCCTACAACAACCACATCGGCGTCCCGTTGACGCTGGCGCGGATGCCGCGGGACACTGAGCGCGCGGTGTTCGAGATTGGCATGAACCACGCCGACGAGATCACGCCACTGGCCCGGATGGTGAAGCCGCACGCGGTCCTCATCACCACCGTCGCCCAGGCGCACATCGAGAACTTCCTCGACGGCGAGGCCGGCGTCGCCCGGGCGAAAGCCGAGATCTTCGATGGGCTGGAGCCGGGTGGAGTCGCGGTGCTCAACGCCGACAACACCTGGTTCGACTATCTCAGCGGCGCCGCCAAGACTCACGGGGCGGAAGTCGTGGCCTTCGGCTCCGATCCAGCCTGCGCAGCACAGCTCACTGGCTTCAGCCTCGAGGAAGGTCGCGCGCGGGTCGAGGCGAAGCTGCGCGGCCGCCCGACCTCCTTCCCTCTGCGCCAGACCGGACATCACTGGGGCCTGATGAGCCTTGCTTCCCTGCTGATGATGGAGGCGCTCGGCGTCACCCAAACTGATGGACTTGCGGCGCTCGCCGCCTTCGAACCGCTCGAAGGCAGAGGCGCCGAGCGTCAGGTAAGGCTTGCCGGCGGCGCCTTCACTCTGATCGACGACAGCTACAACGCCAATCCGGTCTCGGTGGCCGCGGCGCTGCGCACGCTCGGCCTTCGCCAGACCACCGGCCGGCGCATCGCCGTCCTCACCGACATGCTGGAATTGGGACCCCAATCGGCCGCCTACCACGCCGGCCTGGCGCAGGAAGTCGAGGCGGCCAAGGTCGATCTGGTCTTCTGCGCCGGCCCGATGATGAAATGCCTCTGGGAGGCGCTTCCGCCGACTCGCCAAGGCCGCTACGCCGAGAGTGCGGAGGCGCTAGCGCCGCTGCTCACCCGGGCCATAGAGCCTAGGGACCTGGTGATGGTGAAGGGGTCGAGGGATAGCAAAGCCAAGGCCCTGTTCGAGGCCTTGCGCGGTCTCGACTCCCGCTCGGGGGAGGCCGCCTGATGCTCTACCTGCTCTACGAGCGGCTGGCGGACAATCACCACTACGTCCCCGTCCTCAACCTGCTCCGCTACCTCACCTTCCGCTCCGGCCTGTCGCTGATCACCGCCCAGCTGACCGTGGTGGCGATGGGCTCGCGTTTCATCCGGTGGATGCAGGCTCGCCAGGGCAAGGGCCAGCCGATCCGCGCCGAGGGCATCGAACGCCATGTGGTCGAGAAGGCCGGCACGCCGACCATGGGCGGGCTGATGTTCCTGGCCGGTATCGCCGTCGGCACCCTGCTGTGGGCCGACCTGACCGACGTCTACGTCTGGGTGGTGCTGCTGGTGACGATGGCGTTCGGCTTCCTGGGCTTCCTCGACGACTATGCCAAGGTCATCCGCCAGACCACCGCCGGACTCTCGAGCAAGCTGCGGCTACTGGTGGAGGGCGGGGTGGCCGTGCTCGCCGTGTTCCTGATGATCAAATACGCCCAGCCGACGCCGGACGACCCGCACCTTGCGACCTCGCTCGCCTTTCCGATCTTCAAGAAGGCGCTGCTCGATCTGGGTCTGTTCTACCTGGCGTTCGGCGCGCTGGTGATCATTGGCTCCTCCAATGCGGTGAACTTCACCGACGGCCTCGACGGGCTCGCCACCGTCCCGGTGATGATCGCGGCCGGCGCCTTCGGCCTAATCGCCTATCTCGTCGGCAATGCGCACTTCGCTGACTACCTGCAGCTCCACGCCGTTCAGGGTGTCGGCGAGGTTGGCGTCTACTGCGCAGCCATGGTCGGATCGTGCCTCGGCTTCCTCTGGTACAATGCCCCGCCTGCGAAGATCTTCATGGGCGACAGCGGCTCGCTCGCCCTTGGCGGCGGGCTGGGGGCCGTGGCGGTCGCGACCAAGCACGAGATCGTGCTGGCCATCGTCGGCGGCCTCTTCGTGCTTGAGACCGTCTCGGTGATGGTCCAGGTCGCCTCGTTCAAGCTGACCGGCAAGCGGGTGTTCCGCATGGCGCCGATCCACCACCACTTCGAACGGCTGGGCTGGGCCGAGCCGACCATCGTGATCCGGTTCTGGATCATCTCCGTCATGCTGGCCATCGCCGGCCTGGCGACTCTGAAGCTGCGGTAGGGAGGGCAGGCCCACATCATGATCCCGGTCCGCGGCTTCGAGGCAAAGAAGGTCGCCGTGTTCGGCCTGGCCCGCACGGGCCTCGCCGCTGCGCGCGCTCTGCGCGCCGGCGGCGCCGAGGTCGTGGTCTGGGACGAAAACACCGCCGCCCGCGACGCCGCCAGCGCCGAAGGTTTCGTGCTGGAGGACCTGCGCAGCGCCGACTGGCTGAAGCTCTCCGCCCTGGTGCTCTCGCCCGGTGTGCCGCTGACGCACCCCAGGCCGCACTGGACGGTTGAGAAGGCCAGGGAAGCCGGCGTCGAGATCATGGGCGACATCGAGCTGTTCGCCCGCACGGTGGCCGCCGCGCCGCCGCACAAGCGCCCGAGGATCGTCGCCATTACCGGCACCAACGGCAAGTCGACTACTACAGCCCTGATCGGCCACGTCTGCCGCCAAGCCGGGCGCGACGTGCGCATCGGCGGCAACATCGGCATCGGCGTCCTGGGCCTGGAGGACATGCACGGCGGCGCCGTGTATGTGCTGGAGCTGTCGTCCTACCAGCTCGACCTGACCTCGAGCCTGAAGCCCGATGTCGCCATCATCCTCAACATCTCGCCCGACCATTTGGAGCGGCACGGCGATATGGACGGCTACGTCGCCGCCAAGCGCCGCATCCTGCTGAACCAGGGTAAGGGTGACACGGCGATCGTCGGCGTGGACGATCCTTGGTCAGCGCACATCGTCACCGAGATCACTGCCGCCAATCGGCGCACCATCGTGCCGATCAGCGCCCGCAGATCGATGGGGCGCGGCGTCTACGTCTTGCAGGGGATGCTATACGATGCGACCGGCGAGCGCGTCACCGAGATCGCCGACCTGACCCGCGCTGTGTCGCTGCCCGGCCGCCACAACTGGCAGAATGCGGCGGCCGCCTACGCCGCGGCCCGTGGGCTCGGCCTCTCCGATCAGGTCGCCGCCCAGGGGCTGATGACCTTCCCTGGCCTTGCGCATCGGATGGAGCCGGTGGGCGCGATCGGCAAGGTGCGCTTCGTCAACGACAGCAAGGCCACCAACGCCGACGCCGCCCGCCAGGCGCTGTCCAGCTACCCGAAGGTGTACTGGATCGCTGGCGGCCAGCCGAAGGCCGGCGGCATCGAGAGTCTGACCGACCTCTTCGGCGGCATCGCCAAGGCCTACCTGGTCGGCGAGGCGCAGGATGCGTTCGCCGCCACGCTCGATCGCCGCGTGCCCCACGCCCGCTGCGCCACGATCGACGTTGCTGTCTGCGCCGCGTTCGAGGACGCCAGGGCCTCCGACGAGGAGGCGATCGTGCTGCTCTCGCCGGCCTGCGCCTCGTTCGACCAGTTCGCGGATTTCGAGGAGCGCGGGGAGGCCTTCCGGGCGGCTGTGCACAACCTCACCATCGCGCCGGCCGCCGCCAGGGCGAGGGTGTCCCGGTGAGTCAGGCCGCCGCCGGCGAGGACCTGGCCCAGACCCACGCCTTTTCCCGCGCCGACCGCACCCGCGTCGGCGAATGGTGGTGGACGGTCGACCACTGGTTGCTCGGCGCGACGCTGGCCCTGATCGGCCTTGGCGTCTTGCTCTGCTTCGGTTCCAGTCCGGCGGCCGCCTCGCGCCTGAAGATCGACTTTCCGTTCCACTTCGCCGTGCGCCAGTCGATCTACGCGGTCGGCGGGATCGTGGTCCTGCTGGCGGTTTCGATGTTGCCGGCCAAAGGCGTGCGGCGGACCGCCTTCTTCGTCTACCTGGCCGCCATCGCCCTGATGCTGGCGCTGTTCGTCCTCGGCCACGAGGCCAAGGGTGCGACCCGCTGGGTGGAGGTCGCCGGATTCACGCTGCAGCCGTCCGAGTTCATGAAGCCGGCCCTGATCGTGCTGGTCTCGTGGATGTTCTCGGAGGGCCAGAAAGGCGAAGGCGTGCCCGGGGTCTCGATCGCCTTCGGCCTCTACATCGTCGCCGTCGCGCTTTTGCTGGTCGAGCCGGACGTGGGGCAGACCGTCCTGATCACCATCGCCTTCGGCGCCGCTTTCTGGATGGCTGGGGTGCCGATGAGCTGGGTGATGGCGCTTGGCGGCGTCGCCTTGGCGGGGCTGGGCAGCACCTATTTCCTGTTCCAGCACGTGGCGAGCCGCGTCGACCGCTTCTTCAGCCACGACAAGACCCTCGACACCCACCAGGTCGACCGCGCCGCCCAGGCCATCGCCGCCGGCGGCCTGTTCGGCCGCGGACCGGGCGAGGGGATCATGAAGCGCGAGGTGCCCGACATGCACACCGACTTCATCTATTCCGCCTCGGCTGAGGAATACGGCCTGTGGTTCTCGCTGATCCTGATCGCGCTCTTCATGTTCCTGACGCTGCGGGGCCTGTTCCGCGCCATGCGGCTGTCCGACCCGTTCGAACAGGTCGCGGCGGCCGGGCTGTTCGTACTGGTCGGCATGCAGGCCTTCATCAACGTGGCGGTGAACCTCAACCTGATGCCGACCAAGGGCATGACCCTGCCGTTCATCTCCTACGGCGGCTCCTCGATGCTGGCGATGGGCCTGACCATGGGCATGGCGCTAGCGCTGACCCGCCGCCGTCCCGGCGCCTACGCCCAGAAGGATCGTCTCGCCCGAGCAGGTAGCTTTGGGGCCGGCGGCTTTGACTGAAGCCAGAACGAAACTGGCGGTGGTCGCCGCGGGCGGCACCGGCGGACATCTTTTTCCGGCCCAGGCCCTCGCTGAAGTGCTGGTGGCGCGCGGCTGGCGGGTGGTGCTGGCGACCGACGATCGGGCGCACAGCCTCTCCGACAGTTTCCCGGCCGAGCGCCGCATCCCGCTCCCTGCCGCCACCTTCAGGCCGGGCGATCCGGCGGGGATGTTCCGCGCCGGCGCCACCATCCTGAGGGGCGTGGCGCAGGCCAGGGCCGAGCTCGCGAGCCTGAGGCCCGCGATCGTGGTCGGCTTCGGCGGCTATCCCTCGCTGCCCGCGCTGATGGCGGCGATCAGCCAGCGCCGGCGCACGATCATTCACGAACAGAACGCGGTGATGGGACGCGCCAACCGCCTGCTGGCGCCGCGCGTAACCGCCATCGCCTGCGCCTTTCCGACCCTGCAAAAGGCCCCCGCCTCGGTACAGCGCCGCGCCGTGGTGGTCGGCAACCCGGTGCGCCCAAACATCCAGGCGCTCTACGAGCTGGCCTACGAACCGCCGACCGACGAACTGCGGCTGTTGATCACCGGCGGCAGCCAGGGGGCGCGGCTGCTCTCCGAGCTGGTCCCCCAGGCAGTCGCCAAGCTTCCAGAGCCTTTGCGCCAGCGCCTCAAGGTGCAGCAACAGACGCGGGCCGAGTCGATCGACTTCGCCCGCGAGACCTATGAAGCCGCCGGCATTGACGCCGAGATCGCCACCTTCTTCGATGGCATGGCGCCGCGCCTGGGCGCAGCCCACCTGATGATTGGCCGAGCAGGCGCCTCGACGGTCTGCGAGATCGCCGTCGCCGGCCGGCCCTCGATCCTCGTCCCGCTCAAGATCGCCCTCGACGACGACCAGGGCCAGAACGCGCGTCTGCTGGCCGAGGCCGGCGCCGCGGAGGTGTTGCGGGAGGACGTGCTGACCGCGGACGGCCTGGCCGGCCTGCTCCAGCGCTTGCTCGAAGACGCCGCCCGCCTCGCCCAGATGGCGGCCGCCGCCAAGGCCGTGGCCAAGCCCGACGCCGCAGACCGCCTGGCGGACGTCGTTGAGAAGACCGCAGCCTAGCGGATTGACGCCTCGGTGAGTCCTCTGCACCCTCAGCCATGGCGCTCATCATTCACGGCTCGTCTCGATCCCGCACCATGCGGGTGCTTTGGATGGCGGCGGAACTGGGACTGGACTTCGAGCACGATCCAGTCGCCTTCGATGATCCCAGGCTGAAGTCGGACGCTTTCCTACGCCTCAATCCCGCCGGCGCGATCCCGACGATCGAGGACGATGGCTTTGCGGTGTCGGAGTCTCTGGCGATCAACCTCTATCTCGCCAAGCGCCATGGGCTCGGTGGTCTCTATCCGACGTTGCCGCAGGACGAGGCTGGGGTCTGGCGCTGGAGCCTCTGGGCCCAGGGCCAGCTGGAGCCCTGGGTCATGCGCGACATCCGCCTCACGGAGTTCCGCCGCGCCGTTGCTGAATTTGCAGCGTCGGAAATCGCCACGTCGCTGATCACGCTAAACCGAGCCCTTGCAGGGCGATCGTGGCTGGTCGGCGAGGCATTCACCGTCGCAGATCTCAATGTCGCCGGCGTGCTCTCGCCGTCGCGCGCCGAGCACCTCGACCTGACGCCCTACCCAAACGTCGCCGCCTGGCTGGCGCGCTGCTACGTCCGGCCGGCGGCCGTGGCGACGCGCGCCCGGTTCGGATAGTCGCCTAGCGGGACGTTCCGGGTTAATCAGCCCGCATGAACAAGCGACCAGTCCCGTTCGACCTCGGGCCCGTGCACTTCGTCGGTATCGGCGGCATCGGCATGAGCGCGATCGCCGAGATCATGCTGCGGATTGGCTACCACGTGCAGGGCTCGGACGCCCGCGCCGGGGCCAACACCGAGCGGCTGGAGAAACTGGGCGCGAGGGTGTTCATCGGCCACGCCGCCGAACACATCGAGGGCGCCTCAGCCGTGGTCTTCACCAGCGCTGTCAAAGACGACAATCCCGAACTGTCGGCCGCCCGCGCCCGCCGCATCCCGCTAGTGCGCCGCGCCGAGATGCTGGCCGAACTGATGCGTCTTCAGTACTCGGTCGCCGTGGGCGGCACGCACGGCAAGACCACCACCACCTCCATGGTCGCCGCCATCCTCGACGCCGCCGGGTTCGATCCCACGGTGGTCAACGGCGGGATCATCAACGCCTACGGCGCCAACGCCAAGGTGGGGGAGGGCGACTGGATCGTGGTCGAGGCCGACGAGAGCGACGGCACCTTCCTGCGCCTTCGCCCCACCGTCGCCGTGGTCACCAACATCGACCCCGAGCACCTCGATTTCTACGAGACCTTCGATGCGGTGAAGCGGGCCTTCCAGGGCTTCGTTGAGAGCATCCCGTTCTATGGCTTCGCGGCCGTCTGCATCGACGATCCGGACGTGCAGGAGATGGCCGCCAACGTCGAGAACCGCCGGCTGATCACCTACGGGATCAATCCACAGGCCGAGGTGCGGGCGATGAACATCGGCATCGGCGCGGAGGGCTCGACCTTCGACGTGTTGATCAGCGGGTCGGACGGCGGTGCGACCACAGTGCTGGGCGAGATCACCCTGCCGATGGCTGGCCAGCACAATGTGCAGAACGCGCTCGCCGCGATCGCCATCGGCCGCGAGCTCGGCGCGCCGGAGAAGGCGATCCGCAAGGGCCTGGCCGGCTTCGGTGGCGTGCGCCGCCGCTTCACCTTCACCGGCGAGGCGCACGGCGTGAAAGTAGTGGACGACTACGGCCACCACCCGGTCGAGATCGCCAACGTACTGAAAGCGGCCCGCGCGGTCAGCAACGGGCGGGTGATCGCGGTGGTGCAGCCGCACCGCTACAGCCGGCTGAAGGACCTGTTCCAGGAATTCTGCCGCTGCTTCAACGACGCCGACGTGGTGATCGTGGCCGACGTCTATCCCGCCGGCGAAACGCCGATCGAAGGCGCCAGCCGCGACGCCCTGATCGAGGGCCTGAAGCGCCACGGCCACCGCCATGTGCTGCCGCTGACCAGCCCGACAGCCCTGCCGGGGCTGATCGCCGCGGAAGCCAAGCCGGGCGATCTCGTGATCTGCCTCGGCGCCGGCGACATCACCGTCTGGGCCCAGGCGCTGCCGGCCCAGCTCGAGGCGCTGGCGGCGTGAGCTGGCGCGACCACCTGCCGTCCGTCCGCGGCAGGTTGCTGTTCGACGAGCCGCTGGCGCCGTTCACCTGGTTCCGCGTCGGCGGCCCGGCGGACGTGCTGTTCCTGCCGGCGGACGCCGCCGATCTGACCGCGTTCCTGCTCGCCTTGCCCGACGAGGTTCCGCGCATGGTCTTGGGCGTCGGCTCCAACGTCATCGTGCGCGACGGGGGGATTGAGGGGGTTGTAATCCGTCTCGCAGGCCGCGCCTTCGCGGAGATCCAGATCGACGCGGAAGAGTCCAAGGTCATTGCCGACGCAGGCGCCCTCGACGCCGCCGTCGCCAGGGCCGCGGCGAAGGCCGGGATCGCCGGCTTGGAATTCTACGCCGGGGTGCCTGGCACGATCGGTGGCGCACTGACCATGAACGCCGGTTGCTATGGCGCGGAGACCAAGGACGCGCTGCTGGTCGCTTCGGGCCTGGATCGCACCGGGGAGATGCGGGTCTGGAACGTCGAGGATTTCGGCTACGGCTATCGCCATAGCATCGTGCCGGAGAACGGTATGACCTGGTGGCAGGCTGTTTTCCAGGGCCGACCCGACGATCCAGAGGCCATCCAGGCCCGGATGGCCGAGATCACCGCCCGACGCGAAGCCAGCCAGCCGATCCGCGAGAAGACGGGCGGCTCGACGTTCCGCAACCCCTCCGGCCAAAGCGCCTGGAAGCTGGTCGACGAGGCCGGCTGGCGCGGCAAGCCGTTCGGCGGGGCGATGTTCTCGCCACTGCACGCCAACTTCATGATCAACACTGGCGAGGCCACCGCCGCCGATCTGGAGGGCCTGGGCGAGGCGGTGCGCGCCGATGTGGCCGCCAAGACCGGCGCGCTGCTCGAATGGGAGATCAAGCGCATCGGGCGCAGCCCCTGAACCGGATTTCTGCTTGCTACCGATTCAAGCTCGACCGAGGTTCCATCGGCTTAGGTGAGGGCTGACCGTTCACAGGCTGGCGACGATCGGCATGATGGCTCTGTGGCTGGTGGCGCTCGGCGGCTGCCAGCGCGCGATCCACCGCGAAAGCTGTCCGCCGCACGAGGCATGCCTACTTTACGGCAACGGCGCAGAGCCCGTGTCGCTCGATCCGGCCAAGATCGACGGTGTCTGGGAGAACACCATTGTCAGCCAGCTGATCGTGGGTCTCACCCAGTTCGACGCCGATGGCAAGGTGATCCCGGGAATGGCCACCTCCTGGGAAGTGAGCGGCGATGGGCTCGTCTGGACATTCCATCTGCGCGACGCGGTTTGGTCCGACGGAACGCCGGTGACGGCGGATGACTTCGTCTACGCCATGCGGCGGGTGGTCGATCCGAAGACGGCGTCCTACTCGGCCTTCCTCCTCAATCCGGTGAAGAACGCGGAGAAGATCACCCACGGCAGGGGCCCAACGTCGAGCCTCGGCGTGGAGGCGCCCGACCCGCACACCTTCGTGATCCATCTGGAGCATCCGTGGCTGCTCCTGCCGCTCTACGCCGGCGGCCGGGTGATGTGGCCGGTGCCGCGCCATGTGGTTGAGAAGCTCGGCGACGCCTGGACCAAGCCGGGCAACTATGTCGGGAACGGGCCCTACGGCCTGGTATCGTGGAAGCTGGGCGACAAGATCGTCGTGGCGCGAAATCCTCGTTTCTGGGACGCTCCGCACGTCTGCTTCAACCAGATCTCCTACTACCCGAACAGCGACGCGATCGCCTCCGAACGCCGGGTTCGCGACGGCGAACTCGATCTGTCGACCACCGTGCAATCTAATCGCCTCGCCTACCTGCGGCGATCCGGGATGGCCAACTACGTCCGCGTCGCCCCGCTGGGCGCCGTCACCTACCTCACGTTCAATCTCAAGGACCCCGCCCTGAAGGACGTCCGCGTCCGCCAGGCGCTGTCGATGGCGATCGACCGCGAGTTCATCGCCCACAAGCTGCTCCGCGGCGGCCAGACCCCTGCCTACGGCTTCATCCCGCCGGGGCTGGCCGGGTATCCTGAAGGGGTGAAGACCTATTGGAGCGGATGGAGCTTCGAAAAGCGCCAGGCCGAGGCGAGGCGCCTGCTCGCGGCGGCCGGCTACGGCCCCGGCCACACGCTGCATCTGCTGATCAAGCACCGCAACAGTGCGGACCCGCTGCTGTTCATGCCGGCGATCCAGTCCGACTGGAAGCAGATCGGCGTCGCCGTCGAGCTGCAACAGAACGACGTCCAGGTCGCCTACCAGGAGTACGAGATTCACGACTTCCAGGTGGGCGACGCGGGCTGGCAAGCGGCGGATCCGGTCAACTACCTCGAACTCTCCAAGTCCGACACGGGCGGCCAGAACTACGGCGACTACAACAGCCCGGCTTACGACGCCGAGTTCGAGGCGGCGGTTACGTCGGTCGACCCGGCGGCCGCCGCCGAACACATGCGCCGCGCCGAGGCGATTCTGCTGGCGGACGCGCCGCTCGCACCAATCTACTTCCCCGCCAGCCGCAACCTAGTGAGCCCGGGCCTTAGCGGCTGGGTCGACAATCTTGGCGACGCCCATCAGGCGCAGTGGCTTTGCAAGCCGCCGGCGCCGCCCGTCGCGGGTGTCGGAGCCGCCACGTCCTGAGCCCTCCCTGAACTGCAATTAAGCTGCGCCCGCAGCTGAGCCGTGCAAGCGTCGATGCTGGTCGCACGATCGGAAGCCGCCATGAGCGCCCTGGACCTCGCCGAAGCTCCCTTCATGGCCGGGACGCGTCCGCCGCCGGCGCGTTCGCGGCTGCTGCCGGGCCGCTCGGCCAAGGAAAACCCGTTCGAGAGCCTGCCGCTCGCCGCCTATGAGCAGGGCGTCTGGCGCCAGCCGTCGCTGTTCATGCGGGCGTGGCTGGTCAGCGACCCGGCAGGTCTGAAGCGGGTGCTGATCGACAAGGTCGCCAACTATCCGAAAATGCCGATGGAGCAGCGCTTCTTCCGCGCTCTGTTTGGCGAGGGACTGCTCTCCAGCGACGGCGAGACCTGGCGCGCCCACCGCCGGCTCATGGCGCCGTCGTTCGATCCGCGTAGCGTCGCCGGCTACGCCGAGGCGATGGTCGACGCCTCGACCGCTTTTGCCGGCGAGTGGGGCCGGCTCGAGGACGGGGCCGAAGTCGACGTCTCGGCCGACATGACGCGCCTCACCCTGGAGATCATTTCCCGCACCATGTTCTCGGCCGACGCCGGGGAGATGACGGGTGTCACCGGCCTGGCGCTGGAACAGAGCCTGGACCAGGCGTTCAATTTCAACCTGCTCGACATCCTGCCGGTGATCGGCGCCATGCGCCTGGCCGGTCGCGAGCGGCTCATGCAGCAGCTGTTCGCGCCAATGGATGCGCCGCTGATGCGGCTGATCAAGTCTCGCCGCGCCAACCCGGGCAAGCTCGACCTACTGGGCCGCCTGGTCGTGGCGCTCGATGAGGAGACCGGCGCCGGGCTCAGCGCCGAGGAGGTCCGCAACGAGGTGCTGACCATCTTCGTCGCCGGCCACGAGACCACCGCCGCGGCGATGACGTTCGTCTGGTATGCGCTCTCGCAACAGCCTGAGTGGGAAGAGAAGCTGCATGCCGAACTCGACCAGGTGCTGGGAGGACGCGTCCCGACCGACGCCGATCTGCCGCGCCTGAAGCTCACCCGTCGGATCATCGAGGAGTCCATGCGGCTCTATCCGCCCGCGCCAGGCCTCTCTGCCCGAGTCGCGGTTGAGGCCGACGAGATCGCTGGAGCGCGCATCCCGGCCGGCGGCATGGTGCTGATCGCGCCCTGGGTGCTGCACCGACACCGTTCGCTCTGGGAAGACCCCAACCGCTTCGATCCGGATCGTTTCCTGGCCGAGCGCAGCGTCGGGCGCCCCAGGTTCGCCTACCTGCCGTTTGGCGGCGGCGCGCGCGTCTGCATCGGCCAGATGCTGGCGATGAACGAGGCGGTCCTAATCCTTGCCACCCTGGCCCAGCGCTTCCGCCTCAGGCTGCGCCCCGGCCACGACGTCGCGATCCAGCACCGGATCACGATCCGCCCACGCGGTGGCCTGCCGATGCTGATCGCTCGGCGCTGAGGCCCATCCAGCTTGACTTGAAGCCGCCCGACGCGCACCGCCGAAGCTGGCTTCGGGAGGGGATCATGCGCATTTGGCTGACAGCTATTATCGCCCTTGCCGTTGGCGCGACGCACGCCGGTGCTGATCCGCTGCGGTCGGGCGCCGAGGCGGTGCGGGACCGGGCGCTGAAGGACCCAACCGCCTACGAGTACGTTGAATCGCTCTCCGTCGAGGTCGGCCCCAGGCTGGCCGGCAGCGAGGCGGCGGCAAGGGCTCGCGACTGGGCGGTGGCCAAGCTCACGTCGCTCGGCTTCTCCAATGTCCATGTCGAGCCGTTCCCGATCACGGCGTGGCTGAGAGGCCCCGAGGACGCCGAGATCGTCTCGCCGCGGCCGCAGAAGCTGGCGATCATCGGCCTTGGCGGCTCCGTTCCGACCCCGCCGGAGGGCGTCGAGGCCGAGGTCGCGCTCTTCCACACCTATGCCGACCTGCTCGCCGCGCCGCCAGGCTCGCTGACCGGCAAGATCGCGGTCGTCACCCAGCCGATGCCGCGCGCCACCGAAGGCACGGGCTACGGTGCGCTCAACGCCGTCCGCCGGCAGGGACCGAGCGAAGCCGCGAGGCGCGGCGCCGTCGCCTACCTGCTGCGCTCCCTCGCCACCGGCGTCAGTCGCGAGCCCCACACTGGCGCGCTCAACTACCAGCCCGACGTCCCGCGGATCCCCGCGGCCGCCCTCTCGACCGTCGACGCGGTGCTGATCGACCACCTAGCGGCCCGAGGCGCGCCGCTGCGTATTCGCCTCAAGCTTGCATCCACCACTGTGTCGAACGCGACCGCATGGACCGTCGAAGGGCAGATCACTGGTACGGAGCATCCCGACCAGATCGTCCAGGTCGGCGGCCACCTTGATTCCTGGGATCCAGGCACGGGCTCGATCGACGACGGCGCGGGTATGGCGATCGCCGTCGCCGCCGCCAAGCTGGCCGGGGCCCAGAACCCGCCGAAGCGCACCATCCGCGTCGCCCTGTTCGGGGCCGAGGAGATGGACTTCGCCCGCGCCGCCTTCGCCAAGGCCCACGCCGCCGACAACATCGTGATCATCGGTGAATCCGACATCGGGGCCGACCGCGCCTGGGAGGTGCAGCTGCCGGCCGGCTCGGCCAAGGCCCCCGAGATGCTGGACTATGCCGCGACGGTCGCGCCGATAGGCGTGGTGGTGGGGCGCGACCCTAGCCTTGGCAGCGGTGACGACACCGCCGATCTGGTCAGGGCCGGCGTACCGGCCTTCGCCGTACACCAGGACGCCAGCCGCTACTTCGACTGGCACCATTCGTCGGAAGACACGCTCGACAAGGTCGACGCCGACCAGCTGAACCAGGCCGTCGCGACCTGGGCGTCGTTCGTCTACGTCGCCGCCAATTCCGACATCGACTTCCGGGCGCTGATGGCTGCGGCGTCGCTGCCAAAGCCCGGGCCTTAACAGCGCCCCGCGATTCAGCGACAACCGGGTGGTAGCCGTCCGGAGTCGCCCGCATGACCAAACCACTTGAGGGCCAGCACGTCGCGGTGCTGCTGGGCGGCCTGTCGCCCGAGCGTGAAGTCAGCCTCGTCAGCGGCCGCGAGTGCGCCGACGCCTTGGAGCGGCTGGGCGCCAGCGTGTCCAGGGTCGACGCCGGCCGCGATATCGCCGCGGTGCTGGCCAAGCTCAAGCCCGACGTCTGCTTCAACGCGCTGCACGGCGTCTGGGGCGAGGACGGCTGCGTCCAGGGCGTTTTGGAGACCCTACAAATCCCCTACACCCACTGCGGCGTGCTGGCCTCGGCGCTGGCGATGGACAAGAACAAGTCCAAGGCGGTCATGGCCGCCGCTGGCGTGCCGGTGCCGGGCGGCGGCCTGTTCAACCGCTTCGAAGTCGCTCGCGACCATGTGATGGCCCCGCCCTACGTGGTGAAGCCCAACGCCGAAGGCTCCTCGGTCGGCGTGTTCCTGGTGTTGGAAGGCGCCAACTCGCCGCCGCAGGAAATCGTCGCTCCCGCCTGGACCTTCGGCGAGGAGGTGATGATCGAACCCTACATCCGCGGCCTGGAGCTGGCGGTCGCGGTGATGGACGGCAAGGCGCTCACCGTCACCGAGATCGTCCCGCGAGCCGGCTTCTACGACTATGACGCCAAGTACGAGGAGGGCGGGTCCAGCCACGTCCTACCGGCCCGCATTTCCGGGCCCGTCGCCGACCGCTGTAAGCGCCACGCCGAGCTGGCCCATGCCGCGCTTGGTTGTCGCGGAGTTACCAGAAGCGACCTCCGTTATGACGACATTAACGAGGTTCTGGTCCTGTTGGAGGTGAACACCCAACCGGGAATGACGCCGACCTCGCTCGTCCCTGAGCAGGCCGCCCATCTCGGCATTGGGTTCGATGATTTGGTGCTTTGGATCACGGAGGACGCGTATGCCCGCGGTATTGCGGGGGGCCGGGCGCGGCAGCGCCAAGGCTCGGAGCAAAAGCTCCGCCAGTCCGACTAAGAGTCGCGCAGCCTCAGCCAAGGCCGCCGCGGCGACGCCGCCGCGCATCCAGCTTTCCCCCCGCCTGATCGCCGCCGGCGCCGGCCTCGCCGTCGTCGGCGTGGCCGCGATCGTGCTGGCCACCGACCACCGCGCCGAACGCCTGGTGCAAGCTTCGGCCGACGGGTTCCTCAACCAGACTGCCGCCGCTGGCCTGCGCCTGCAGATAGTCCGCCTCGACGGCGCCTCGCCCCAGTCCAGCGCCGACATCCTCCGCGCCGCGGCGCTGCAGAAAGGCGCGCCGCTGCTCGGCCTCGACCTCGACGGCGCCCGTCGCCGAATCGAGCAGGTCGGCTGGGTCAAGGACGCCCACGTCATTCGCCTGTTTCCCGATAGCGTCGTGATCGCGGTCGACGAGCGGAAGCTGCTCGCGGTCTGGCAGCACGACGGCCGCGCCGGCGTCGTCGACGCCGATGGCGTCGTTGCGACGGAAGCCGACCCCGCCCGCTTCGCCAGCCTGCCGCTGGTGGTGGGTGAGGGCGCCAACACAGCGGCTAAGGCCATTCTTGGTCCGGTGATGTCCAGGCAGCGCCTGGCCGAGCGGCTCGACGCCCTGGTGCGGGTCGATGGCCGGCGCTGGGACCTGCGCCTGAAGGACGGCACGATCGTCCAGCTTCCGGCGAGCGACGAAGAAGCGGCGCTGATCCGGCTGGATCAGCTCGATCAGCAGTCGCGGATCTTGGATTTAGGCTTCTCAAGGATCGATCTCAGAGATCCGGAGATGGTGGCGGTGCGGCCGCGGCAAGCGCCGACGGCAACGGGGGCGAACGGGGTGGGATGAGACTCGCGATCAGGGAAGACGGCGCCGCGTTTGCGGCAGCCGAGCGTCGGGGCGGGGGCCGCGATGGACTGAAGGTTGGACTGGGCCGCGCGCCCGTCGCTGCGGCCGTGGACCTTGGCGCGTCCAAGGTCGCGTGCTTCATCATGAAGCCCGACGGCGTGCGCACGGCTGATCGCACCATCACGGCGTGCGGCGTCGGCTACGTCCAGTCCCGCGGCATCCGCGGCGGGGCGGTGGTCGAGGTCGAAGAAGCCGCCAGCGCCATCGCCAAGGCCGTCGAGCGGGCCGAGGCGCTGGCCAAGGTCAGCGTCGGCGGCGTTACCGTCTGCACCGCCGGCGGCCAGCTCGCCAGCCGCCGCCTCACCGCCAACGTCTCGCTCGGCGCCCGGCCGATCGGCGATGTCGACCTTTCCCGCGCCATCGGCGCCGCCGTCTCGGGTTTGAAGATGCCCGGGCGCCGGATCATCCACGTGCGGCCGATCGGCTGGTCGGTGGATGGCGCCAAGGGCGTCCGCGATCCGCGCTCGATGTACGGCCGTCAGCTCGGCCTCCACCTACTGCTGGTCTCGATGGACGAGCAGGTGTTCCAGACCATCGCTCACTGTGTCGAACGCGCCCACCTGCAGTTCGACGGCGTGGTCGCCGCGCCGTTCGCCTCCGCCCTCGCCACCTTGGAAGAGGACGAGAAGGACCTCGGCGCCATCCTGATCGACATGGGCGGCGGCTCGACCTCGCTGGCGGTCTACGCCGGCGGCAGCCTTACCCACGTCGACAGCCTGGCCGTCGGCGGCTCGCACGTCACCCAGGACGTGGCGCGCGGCCTTTCCACCTCCATCGCCGGCGCCGAGCGGATCAAGACCCTGCACGGCTCGGCGATCGCCTCCTCTAACGAGGACCGCGAGATGATCGAGGCGCCGCCGCGGGGCGACGATCCGGGCGCCGGCCCGGTGGTCGCGCCGCGCTCGTTACTGAAAGGCATTATCGCGCCGCGGGTCGAAGAGACGCTGGAGTTGCTGCGCGAACGGCTGAAGGCCTCGGATGCCCCGGTGGCGTCCGGCGCCGGCATTGTGCTGACCGGCGGCGCCAGTCAGCTCGCCGGAGTCCGGGAAGTCGCGGTGCGGGTGTTCGATCGCCCAGTCCGGCTTGGCCGGCCGCGCCGCGTGCCGCACCTCGCCGACGCGGCGTCCGGTCCCGCTTTCTGCGCCGCCGCCGGCGTCCTCCACCGTGCGGCGTTCGGTCCCCGCGAGGCCGGGCTGCGCAAGACGTCGTCGCAGCGCGCCAGGGACGCCAACGGCAACGTCGTCGTCCGCGCCGCGGCGTGGCTGCGCGATAACCTGTAGTCGTTAGACTTTTCACGCCGCGTCAAAGCGACTCGCCGAAGTCTCGCGGCGTGGCCCCAAGCTCAACGCCAGCAACGAAAAATTCGGACGGCTCAGCTCGACGCCGATCCGACTCACAGTATGCAGTTAACGCGCAATTAACGATGGTGGTCGTTCAGTTAATCCCATCGGCAAAGCGGGCCGGCGGGCGATTCGCCGATCCATATTTCACTGACTGGCATGGCGGAAGGACGCGGGGCTCCGATGACGTTCAAAGTATTCGCACCGGAAACCAAGGAGCTTAAGCCGAGGATCGTTGTCTTCGGCATCGGCGGCGCCGGTGGTAATGCGGTCAACAATATGATCGAAGCGGGGCTCGAAGGCGTCGAATTCGTCGTCGCCAACACCGACGCCCAGCAACTCGCGTTCTCCAAAACCGAAAAGCGCGTCCAGCTCGGCGTCCAGGTGACGCAAGGCCTTGGGGCCGGCGCCCACCCCGAAGTCGGGATGTCGGCGGCCGAGGAGTCCACCCTCGAGATCGGCGAACACCTCGACGGCGCCCACATGGTCTTCATCACCGCCGGCATGGGCGGCGGCACCGGCACCGGCGCCGGGCCGGTCATCGCCAAGTGCGCCAGGGAGCGGGGCATCCTGACCGTCGGCGTCGTGACCAAGCCGTTCCACTTCGAGGGCCGTCACCGGATGCGCCTGGCCGACGCCGGCATCGCCGAGCTGCAGCGCTACGTCGACACCCTGATCGTCATCCCCAACCAGAATCTATTCCGCGTCGCCAACGAGCGCACCACCTTCGCCGAGGCCTTCGCCATGGCCGACCAGGTGCTGCACTCCGGCGTCCGCTCGATCACCGACCTGATGGTCCTGCCCGGCCTGATCAACCTCGACTTCGCCGACGTTCGCACGGTCATGACCGAGATGGGCAAGGCGATGATGGGCACCGGCGAGGCGAGCGGCGAAGGCCGCGCGCTGATGGCCGCCGAAAACGCGATCCAGAACCCGCTGCTAGACGAGGTCACACTGAAGGGCGCCAAGGCGGTGCTGGTCAACATCACCGGCGGCCTGGACATGACCCTGCTCGAAGTGGACGAGGCGGCCAACGCCATCTCGGCCCAGGTCGACCCGGAAGCCAACATCATCTTCGGCGCCGCGTTCGATCCGACGCTCGCCAACACCCTGCGCGTCTCTGTGGTCGCCACCGGCATGGATGGCGTCGCGATTTCGGCGATCGAACCGGCCCCGCGCCGGGCGCCGCGCCGCGCCGAACAGCCGCAATCGATCGCGCCGATCGCCGAGCCCGAGCCGATCCGCCAGCTGGAGCCGGTGCTGTCGTTCCAATCGGAAATCGCCCCGGCGCCGATCCTGGAGCCAGTGCTGGCCGACGAGCCCGAGGCGGAACCGCTCTACGAGCCGGTCGTACAGGCCGCGGCGCCAGCGCCAGTGGTGCAGACCGCCATGTTCGAACCGCTGCCGACGGCTAGCTACGCCGCGCAGCGTTCCTCGGTCGACACTGAGGTGAGACGTGAAGCGCTGTCGCCTGAGCCGGTCGCCGCCGCGCCGGAACCGACGGTGATCCAGCCGCAGATCCGACCCATCGCCCGCATCGTCGACCCATCGGTCGCCGACGAAGACGACGAGGCCGGTCCGCTGTTCCCGGAGTCGTCGCAATACGGCGAGGAACGTCGGCAAAAGGGCGGCTGGCTCAGCATCTTCGGCGGCCGGCCTCGCCACGATGCGCCGGCGCCGAGCCTCCGCTCCACCGGCTCCGCCCAACCCGCGTCTCAGCCGCTGGCGGCGGACTCTGCGGCAGACCCGGACGACCTGGAAATCCCTTCCTTCCTGCGCCGCCTCGCCAACTGACGGCGCCCCAACAAGCGGCCTGACGATTCACCGCGTGTAGGTGATTACTTCCGGTCTCGCCGAGATCGCGTCTTCGACTCCCGTTGCCTCCGCCGCCCGGCGACTGTAGCGGTCGCTGACCCGCGACGGAGGCGGGGCGCGCTTGGCTTCGAAGTCCCAGACCACCTTGGCCAATGAGATCCGCATCAGCGGCGTCGGCGTGCACGGCGGCCTGCCGGCCAACCTGACCCTGCGCCCGGCCGAGGCGGACACCGGTGTCGTCTTCGTCCGCACCGACCTTCCCGGTCGCCCGGCCATCCCGGCGCGCGCCGACACAGTCGTCGACACCCGGCTCGCCACCGTCATCGGCGATGGCGCCGGCGCGACCGTCGCCACGGTCGAACACCTGATGTCGGCGCTGGCGGGCCTGGGCGTCGACAACGTCATCGCCGAGATCGACGGTCCCGAGACGCCGATCGGCGACGGCTCGGCCGCCGACTTCGTCGCCGCCATTGATGCGGCCGGTCTCGCCGAACTGGCCTCGCCCCGCCGCTATCTGGAGATGCTGCAGACGGTCGAGATCGCTGCCCCCGGCAAACGGGTAGCCCTCACGCCAGCCGGTCGGTTCGAGATGTCCGTGGAGATCATCTTCGACGCCGCCGTAATCGGCCGCCAGACGCTCGAAGTGGCTGTCAATCCCGCGTCGTTTCGCCGCGAGATCGCCGCCGCCTGCACCTTCGGCTTCCTCGCCGAGGTCGAACAGTTGCGCGCCGCAGGCCTCGGTCGCGGCGCCTCGCTGGACAACACCATCGTCGTCGATGCGAACGGGGTGATGAATCCTGGGACGCTGCGCCGTCCCGACGACTTCGTCCGCCACAAGGCGCTCGACGCGCTGGGCGACCTCGCCCTGGCCGGCTACCCGATTCTTGGCCGCTACGAAGCCTCCTGCGCCGGTCATGCGCTCAACAATCAGCTGGTGCGGGCACTGCTGGATCGTCCAGACGCCTGGCGCCTGACCACCGACGCGCCGGCGGCCGCCACAACAATCTAGGGGGAGAAACGTGTCCATTCAGATCGACCTGTCGGGTCGTACGGCGCTCGTCACCGGCGCCAGCCGCGGTATCGGACGCGCGATCGCCCTCGCGTTGGCGCATGCCGGTGCGAACATCGCTGTAAACTATCGCCGAGACGCAGACGCCGCCGCCGAGACGGTCAAGGAGATCGAGGCGCTGGGCCACAAAGCCAAGGCCTATTCCGCCTCGGTCGAGAACTGGGACGAAGACCAGGCCATGGTCGCTGACGTGCTGCGCGACTTCGGCGGCATCGACATCCTGGTCAACAACGCCGGCATCGCCAGCCGCGGCCAGAGCGTCGTCGATACTGACCCGGCCGAGATGGAGCGGGTGGTGCGGGTCCACGCGTTCGGGCCGCACTACCTCGCCAAGCTGGTCGTGCCGCATATGCGGGGCAAAGGCCGCGGCGACATCGTCATGATCTCCAGCGTGGCGACGTTGGGCATGGGCCCTCGCGGCGCGCCCTACAACATGGGCAAGGCCGCCATGGAGGCGCTGGCGCTGACCCTGGCCAAGGAGGAGCGCGAGCACGGCATCCGCACCAACATCGTGGCCCCCGCCCTGACCGTCACCGAAATGGGCAAACGCCTCACCAAGGCGACAACCGGCGTCGAAGACATCCACGAGCTAGACGCCCGCTCTCCGTTCGGCCGCGTCAGCGTGCCCGAGGACGTCGCCGCCGCCGTGGTCTGGCTGGTCTCCTCCGCGAACCCCTACGCCAACGGACAGAAGATCAACATCAACGGCGGCGGGTGAGCGGGGAGCTGAGACACCGCGACGCCCCATGCGCCCTTTCGCCGCCGCCTTTGGGTGGTGTAGAAGCGCAGGGCCTGCTTCGGCGGGGCTCCTTAAGAAGGTTCCAACGGTTTGTTTCGATTCCCCTCTGGCCGCGCCGGCCTGATCGTGCTCCTGGCGGCCTGCGTCGCGGTTTCCGGGTGCCATACCTTCGGCAAGAAGAAGAAGCCTGAGCTCGCCTACGAGGAACACCCGGTCGATCTGCTCTACAACGCCGGCGCAACGCGCCTCGACCAGCATCAGTGGAGCGACGCGGTCGAGTACTTCCGCGAGGTGGAGCGCCAGCACCCCTATTCAGAATGGGCCCGCCGCTCGATCCTGATGACTGCCTACGCCCACTACCAGGGCAACAACTATTCCGAGGCGATCGCCGACGCGGACCAGTTCATCTCGCTCTATCCCGGCAATCCGTCGACGCCCTACGCCTACTACCTCAAGGCCATCTGCTACTTCGAACAGATCGTCGACGTCGGCCGTGACCAGGCTTCCACCGCCGCTGCGGGCGAAGCGCTGCGCGAGGTCGCCAAGCGCTACCCCTATAGCGAATACGCCGCTGACGCCCGGCTGAAGATCGACATGGTGCAAGATCAGCTGGCCGGCAAGGAAATGACCGTCGGCCGCTACTACCTGCGCGCCGGCGATCCGATGGGCGCCGTCGGCCGCTTCCGCACCGTGGTCGACAAGTACCAGACCACCTCCCACACGCCGGAAGCGCTGTATCGCCTCGTCGAGGCCTATCTGACGGTCGGCCTGATCGGCGAAGCCCGGCGCAACGGCGCGGTGCTCGGCTATAACTATCCGGGCGACGCCTGGTATCAGGCGGCCTATACGCTGCTGACCAGCAGAGGCTACCAGCCGGCCGTCGCGCCGAATCCGGGCGGTCGCCGCGGCCCACACTTCCCGTTCTTCGGCCGCCACGACAAGAGCACGACCCTCCCGCCGCCAGGTGAACAGCCCAACCAGGCGACCCCGGTGAACCAGACCGCCGCCGCCGCGCCGGCGGCGCCCGACACGGATCCCACCGCCGCGCCCGTCGGCCAGGGCGAGCATGCCGAGGCTCCGGCGCCGAAGAAGAACACCGGCCTGGTCCATGGGGTGCTGGGCCTTTAGGCGAGACCGATTCTCGGTCACCCTGCGGCCATGCTGATCGGCCTCGGCGTTCGCGATGTCGTCTTGATCGAGCGCCTCGACCTGGCGTTCGGGCCCGGCTTGACCACTCTCACCGGCGAGACCGGCGCCGGCAAATCGATCATCCTCGATGCGCTCGGCCTCGCCACCGGCCGTCGCGCCGACGCCGGCCTGGTCCGCCTGGGCGCCGAGCAGGCCGTCGCCACGGCGATCTTCGCCCCCGGCCCCGGCCACGCCGCCTGGTCGGTGCTGGAAGAGAGGGGGCTCGATTACGCCCCGGACGAAGATCTGGTGCTGCGCCGCACCCTGGCCGCCGACGGCCGCTCGCGCGCCTTCGTCAACGACCAACCTGTCACCGCGGCGGTGCTCCGCGAGCTCGGCGCGTTATTGCTGGAGGTCCACGGCCAGCACGAGACGGTGGGCCTGCTCGACGCCGCCGCGCATCGTCCGCTGCTCGACGCCTTCGGCGCCCTCGCCGCCGAGCTGGCCGCTTGCGCCGAAACCTGGAGCCTGTGGCGGGCGGCGCGGGAGACGGCTCAGAGCCTGACCGACGCCGCAAGCCGCTCGGCCGAAGAGGCTGCCGATCTCTCCGAACGCCTGGCCGAGCTGGACCGGCTCGATCCACGCGACGACGAGGAAGTCGCCCTCGCGGGCGAGCGAGCGCTGCTCGGCGCCGCCGAGAAGACCATCGCCGACATCGCCGCCGCGGCCGATGGCTTCGGCGCCGGCGCCGTCGCTCACCGCTTTGGTCAATCGCTGCGGGCGCTGGAGCGAGCCAGGGAGCGCGCCGTGGCCTCGGGGGCGGATGCGCAGAGCCGGGCCCTGCGCCTGCTCGGCGAGGCTATTGACGCGGCCGAGCGTGCGCTCTCGGAGATCGCGGAGGCGGAGTCGGCGATCGACGCCGCGGCCCAGGCCTTCGACTTCGAACCTGACCGGCTGGAGCAGGTCGAGGAGCGGCTGTTCGCCCTGCGCGCCGCGGCCCGCAAGCTTGGCGTCACGGTCTCCGACCTGCCGGCCGCCCGCGTTGAGATCGCGGCCCGCCTTCATGCCATCGAGACCGGCGAAGAGTCGCTCGAGGCGGCCAAGGCGGCCGCCGCCAAGTCGCGCGCGGCCTACCTCGCCGCCGCCCGGGCCCTCACCGCCGCCCGCCGCGCCGCCGGCGACCGGCTCGCCGCCGTCGTCGAGGCCGAACTCGGCCCGCTGAAATTGGACAAGGCCCGCTTCCGCGTCGCGGTCGAACCGACCGCCGAGGAGCGCGCCGGCCCCTCGGGCGCTGATCGCGTCCAGTTCGAGATCGCCACCAACCCCGGCGCGTCGTTCGGGGCGCTGGGCGCGATCGCCTCCGGCGGCGAGCTTTCCCGCCTGGCGCTCGCGCTCAAGGTCGCGCTGGCCAGCCGCGGCGGCGAACAGCCGCTGATGATCTTCGACGAGGTGGACCAGGGGGTTGGCGGCGCCGTGGCCGATGCGGTCGGCCAGCGGCTGAAGCGGCTGGCGAGCGGCGCCCAGCTGCTGGTTGTCACCCACAGCCCCCAGATCGCGGCGCGTGCTGACAGCCATTGGCGCGTGATCAAGCAAGGTGAGGGCGCTAAGGTCCGCACCGACGTGGAGGTGCTGACCGCCGCTGCCCGCGAGGAGGAAATCGCCCGCATGCTCTCCGGCGCCGAGATCACCGAAGCGGCCCGCGCCGCCGCCCGCGCCCTGATGCATGCCTGATCCGGCGCCGGTCGAAAGCCTCTCCGAAGCCGAGGCGACGGCGGAGCTGACGCGCCTCGCCGATGAGCTTGCGGCGCACGACGCCCGCTACTTCCAGGACGAGGCGCCGACGATCTCCGACGGCGAGTACGACGGCATGAAGCGCCGCAACGCCGAGATCGAGGCGCGCTTCCCGCATCTGGTCCGCGAGAACTCGCCGTCGCTCAAGGTCGGCTCCGCGCGCGCCGCCTCGTTCGCCCCGGTCGAGCACGGCGTGCCGATGCTATCGCTCGACAACGCCTTCTCCGACGACGACGCCCGCGAATTCGACGCCCGGGTGCGTCGCTTTCTGCGCCTTGGCGAAGACCAGGTCGCCTACACCGCCGAGCCGAAGATCGACGGACTCTCGGCCTCGCTGCGCTACGAGCAAGGTGTCTTCGTCCAGGGCGCCACCCGGGGCGACGGCCGCGTCGGCGAGGATGTAACCGCCAACCTGAAGACCATTTCCGAGATCCCGCACCGCTTGGCGGGCGACGGTTGGCCAGACGTGATCGAGATCCGCGGCGAGGTCTATTTCGGCCACGACGACTTCGCCGCGCTCAATGCCGCCGCCGAAGCCGCCGGACAGCGCACCTACGTCAACCCGCGCAATGCCGCCTCCGGCTCGCTGCGCCAGATCGATCCGAAGATCACCGCCCAGCGCGGCCTGCACTTCTTCGCCTACGCCTGGGGCCTGCTCAGCGCCCCGTTTGCCGAGACCCAATGGGGCGCGCTGGCGGCGTTCCGCAGCTGGGGCTTCGCCGTGACGCCGCAGGCCAAGCAGGTGTTCAACGTCGAAGGGATGCTCGTAGCCTACGCTGAGATGGAGCGGCTGCGGCCGCACCTCGGCTTCGACATCGACGGCATCGTCTACAAGGTCGATCG
>Ga0302324_100003872_pt1 | contig 33586 bp, 31 predicted proteins | sample Palsa_T0_1_FD_201949 | JGI IMG/M metagenome (GOLD analysis project Ga0302324, IMG submission 201949) | Peat permafrost microbial communities from Stordalen Mire near Abisko, Sweden - Palsa_T0_1 | ecosystem: Environmental > Terrestrial > Soil > Palsa > Peat permafrost | place: Sweden: Abisko...
GGCCGTGAAAAGGTGCAAGGCCCGTCACCAGACGTGCGGCGGTGGCATCATCGGCGCTGAAGACGGAGGCGACGAGGCTGCCGCCGCCGCGGCGTGCGAGCGTGATCGCCTCATCAATATGGGCGTAGGGCAAAACTGTGCACACCGGTCCGAACGCTTCCACCGTATGCACGGCGCTCGCGGCGCTCGCATCGCGGCAGTGTAGGAGGCTCGGGGCGAGAAAGGCGCCGCGCTCCGCGTCGACGCCAGCAGGCTCCAAGGCAAGCTCGCCGCCAAATATCGTCGCACTCTCGGCCGTGAGGCGCGCCAGTTGCGCGCGCACCTCGCGCCGCTGCGCAAGTGAGGCGAGCGGCCCCATATTCACGCCCTCCTGACGCGGGTCGCCAATGACGAGCTGTGCCAGGCGCGCGCGCACCGCCTCGAGCACCTGCGTGCACAGTGCCGCGGGCACGATGGCCTTGCGTATCGCGGTGCACTTCTGCCCCGCTTTGACGCTCATCTCGCGCACCACTTCGCGGACGAAGAGCACAAATTCAGGCGCATCCGCGCGCACATCCTCGGCAAGAATGCAGGAGTTGAGAGAGTCGGTCTCCGCGGTGAATCGTACGGAGCGCTCGGCCACGGCCGCATGGCGCCGCAGCTGCGCCGCGGTTGCCGCGGAGCCTGTGAAGGAGACGACGTCCTGGGCCTGCAGGTGGTCGAAGAGATCTCCGACGCTGCCGCAGACGAGCTGCACGGCGCCCGCCGGCAGCAGGCCCGATTCGATGATGCGGCGAAAAACGAGCTCGGCAAGATAGGCGGTGCTCGAGGCGGGTTTGATAATGGCCGGCACTCCGGCGAGCAACGTGGGGGCGAGTTTCTCGAGCATGCCCCACACCGGAAAATTGAACGCGTTGATGTGTATGGCCGCACCCTCGAGCGGCACACAAATATGCTGCCCCAGGAACTTGCCGCTCTTTGACAGCGGTTCCGTTGCCCCGTCAATGTAGACGCGACCGTTCGGCAGCTCACGCACGCCTTTACTCGCATAGACGAAGAGCGTGCTCAGGCCTCCGTCGATATCAAGCCAAGAGTCATGCTTTGTCGCCCCCGTGCAGGAGGAGAGCGCATAAAATTCTTCCTTATGGGCTCCGAGAGCCTTCGCAAGACTCTTCAGAATCCCCGCCCGCTCGTGAAAGCTGAGCGCCCGCAGTGCCGCTCCGCCGACGCTGCGCGCATGCTCGAGCGCGGCGCCAAAATCAATGGCCGGCGCGCTCATCTGCGCCACTGCTGCGCCGTTGCTCGCATCGCGCAGGACTTCACCAGCAGCTCCACCGCTCGTCCAGCGTTCCCGAATGAAGCTTTCCAGCAACATTTGATTTCCCATCAGCGTGCGGAGTGTCCGGTGCGCGCGGCCTGCCACGCGGCAAAGGTGCTCTTTTGTGCGGCAAGCTCCGCTATGAGAGGGGCGACAGACCAGTAGCGCGCCCCGTGCTCCACCGCGAGTCGCCCTATGCCCTCGGAAACGACGCCAAGCCCGATGGCATCAGCGTACGCCATCGGACCACCGCGCGCGCGGGGAAAGCCGTAGCCATTGCACCAGATGACGTCAATATCGAGCGGCGAGGCGGCGATGCCGTCGGTGAGTATCGCCGCGCCCTCGTTGATGAGGGCATAGATGCAGCGCTCGATGATCTGCGCGTCGCTCATCTCGCGCGGCACAATGTTGAGGCGTTGCGCCTCGGCGCGGATGAGGAGGTCAACTTCAGGATCCGCGTGCCGCACGCGCGACCCGGTCTCGTAGCGATACATGCCGCGACCGCTCTTCTGACCCAGGCGTCCGCTTTCGACGAGAAGATCCGCAACCCGGAAGTAGCGCGGATCGTCGGGCAGGTCCGTGCGCTCGCGGCGCACGCGGTAGCCCACATCAAGGCCCGCGAGATCACCGACCGCGTTCGGCCCCATCGCCATACCGAACTCCTCGAGCACCGCGTCAATGCGCGAAGCCGCCACGCCCTCGAGCAGCATCAGCTGGTTTTCGCGGCCGTACGCATAGAGCATGCGATTGCCGACGAATCCAAATCCATTGCCGACCACGACGCCGATTTTGCCGATACGCTGGGTGAGCGCGAGCGCCCGCGCGACACTCGCCGCTGAGGATTTGGGGGCGCGCACGATCTCGATGAGCCGCATGATGTGGGCCGGGCTGAAGAAGTGCATGCCGACCACATCCTGGGGACGCACGGTGACGCTGGCGATGGCGGCCACGTCGAGCGTCGAGGTGTTGGTCGCGAGCAGCGTATCCGCACGGCATTTGGCGTCGAGCTCGCGGAACACGGCCTGCTTCAACTGCAGATTTTCGAACACCGCCTCGATGACCACATCGGCCGCGCCGAGCGCCGCAATGTCGCTCGCCACCGCGACCCGCGCCTGCGCGGCGGCACTCGCTTGGGCCGTGATGCGACCCTTCTGCACGCTCGCGCCAAGCGCGTCGCGGATGCGGCGCACACCGCTCTCGAGCGCTGAGGATTGCGAATCGACCAAGGTGACGTCGAGGCCGCTTGCGGTGCAGCTCGTGGCGATGCCAGCACCCATGGTCCCGGCGCCGATGACGCCGACGCGCTTCACATCCGCAGCGTGCTCGCCCATGCGCCCTAGCGTCCCGTGAAGCGCGGAGCGCGCTTTTCAAGAAAGGCAGCCACACCCTCGGCATAGTCCGGGCCGTGCCCGAGTTCACGCTGATAATCGCGCTCGACATCGAGCTGCTCGGCAAGGCTGCGCGCGCCTGAGCCGTATAGAGCCTCTTTGGTCCGCGCCAGAGCTCGAGTCGGCGCCGCGGCGAGACGGTGCGCGAGTTCATCCACTGCGGCGGCAAATTCCTCATCGGGAACGCAACGCCAGATGAGCCCCCAAGCCGCGGCCTGTTCGGCAGGAAGTTTGTCGCCCAGGAAGGCGACGCCGACCGCCCGCGCCTGCCCGATAAGCCGTGGCAGGAACCAAGTGCCGCCGGAATCGGGCAGCAGTGCGACCTTGGAGAAAGACTGGATGAAGCTTGCCGAGCGTGCAGCGATCACAAGATCGCAGGCCAGCGCAAGATTGGCTCCGGCGCCAGCCGCGACGCCATTCACAGCGGCAATCACGGGCATCGGCAGCGCGCGCAGCGCAAGCACCAGAGGTTTATAATACCGTTCGATCGATTCGCCGAGATCGGTCGCGGTGCTTCCGGGAGTCACCACGCGATCGCTTAAGTCCTGTCCTGCACAAAATCCACGCCCGGCACCCGTCAGAATGAGTACCCGGCAGCTGGAGTGTTCTTTGACCTCGCGCAGAGCGAGCCGTACCTCCTCATGCATCTGGCTATTGAAACTATTGAGGCGCTCCGGGCGGTTCAATGTCAGGCGTGCGATGCCGGCGCTGCACTCGAAGAGGATGTTTCCGTAGCTCATATCTTCAGGTCTCATCGTAGGTGATTTCGAGCTCGGCGGTCTTCGCGTGCGCCTGACAGGCGAGGATGAAACCCTGCGCGAGCTCCCAGTCCTCGAGCGCGTAATTTTGCGTCAGCTCAACTTCGCCGCGCACAAGCTTGGTGCGGCACGTGGAGCACACGCCGGCGCGGCAGGAAAAAGGCAGATCCAGCCCCGCGCGGGTCGCGGCCTCGAGGATGCTCTCCGTGCCGGTGCGCATGCTGAAGGCACGGCGCCGTCCGTCCATGACGACCTCTACTTGAGTTTCTCCCGTGGCAGGAAGCGGCGCACCGGAACCTGCTGGCGCGCGCGGCGCGGCTGCAGCGCCGCCATCCGCCTGAATCTTCTCTGCCGCGACGCCCAGCTCCAGAAGTTGCGCGCGCAGCGGCGCGACGGCGCTGCCCGCGCCGATCAGGAAGTATTCATGCACGGCGAGCGGATCAAAGAGCTCGGCGGCGACGGCGCGCAGCTTGCCGGCATCGAGCTTGCCGGCGAGGAGCTCGCCCTCCTCCGGTTCGCGCGCCATGATGAAGTGCAGCGCTAAGCGCCCGAGATGTTGATCCTTGAGTGCCAGGAGCTCCTCGAGCGCCGCGTCGCTCACTTCGCCATAGTGACCGTAGAAAACGATAACCGAGGAGAGCGCTTCATCGCGAAGTCGGGCCGCGACGAGTGGCACGAGCGCGCCAAGATCGCGGTCCGCGGCCAACGCGACATAGCTCCTTGCCGCGCCGGGGGCCGGCGCAGCCGATGCGCCATCGTGCGGGCGGGTCATCGCGGGCCTAGATGCATTTGAAATAGTCAAAAGGCTCAAGACAGTCCGTGCACGTGTAGTGCGCCTTGCACGGTGTCGAGCCAAATTCACTGACGAGTCGCGTCGCCGTACTCTGGCAGCGCGGACAGCCGACCTGCGCTGCGCCAAAGAGCCGCTTGGGATTCGTGACGCTTTCCACCGGAGGGGCGATCCCGTAGGCGCTCAGCTTGCGGCGCGCGGCGGGCGTGATCCAATCGCTCGTCCAGGGCGGAGCAAGCTGCGTCTCAATGACGACATGAGCGAGGCCTGCACGCGCAAGTTTCGCTTCCACCAGGCGGCGAATGACTTCCGTCGCCGGGCAGCCGGAATAGGTGGGAGTCAATCCCACGCGCGCATCCTCGCGCGATGTGCCGCGCACATAGCGCACGATGCCCAGATCCGTAATGCTCAAGATTGGAATTTCCGGATCGTTGACCTCGCCAAGGAGCCGCCAGATCCGCTCCTGCCAGTCACCCGGCGCAAGCTCTACTTCTGCGGCGAGGCTCATCGGCGCCTACCACTCGGCCCCAGGATAGGCGCGCTGCAAGAACTGCATCTCGGCCAGCATATAGCCTAAATGCTCGGTGTGGACGCCGCGCTTGCCGTGCCATGGGAACGGTGCGTCGGCCGGCCGGGTCAACGTGGCTTCGGCCAATACGGCGTCGATGCGCGCCGACCACAGCGCCCTCAAGGCTGCCGCGTCCGGTGCAATGCCGGCGGCAATCATGGCCGCATCCACGCCGTCATCGGCGAAGAGTTCGGTCGTAAACGGCCACAGCTGCGTCAGTGCGTCCTGCACCCGCGCGTGACTTTCCGCCGTGCCGTCGCCCAGGCGCACGACCCAGCTTGCGCTGTAGCGCACATGATATTGAGTCTCTTTCACGGCCTTCGCGGCGATCTCCGCGAGCCGCGGGTCCGCGCAGGTTTGCAGCGCCGTATAGAGCTCGAGCTGAAATGCCGACACCAAAAGCTGCCGCACCACGGTGTGGCCAAAATCGCCATTGGGCTGTTCGACCAGAGTCAGGTTCAAAAACTGCGCCGCGTCGCGCAAAAAAGCGAGCTCATCCTCGGTGCCGCCGCGCCCCTCGAGCTGAGCTGCATAACTCAGGAGAAGCCGCGCCTGGCCGATAAGGTCGAGCGCAATGTTGGCAACGCCGAGATCCTCTTCCAGTGCCGGGGCGTGTCCCACCCACTCCGACAGGCGCTGTCCGAGGATGAGACTCGTGTCGGCGAGCCTTAACACGTAGCGCAGCCGCGGATCCTCGCTCAACGCCGGCACGACGCTCGCACTCACAGGTTCTTCACTTCTTCGGGAATCGCGTAGAAGGTCGGATGGCGATACACCTTGTCGCGCGCCGGCTCAAAGAAGGCATCGGCGTCGAGCGGGTCGGAAGCTGCGATGTCGCTCGAGCGCGCCACCCAGATGCTCACGCCCTCGAGGCGCCGTGTGTAGACATCGCGCGCATGTTCAAGCGCCATGCGCGCATCGACCGCGTGCAAGCTGCCGACGTGCTTGTGCTCAAGCCCCGAGCGCGAGCGGATGAACACTTCAAATAACGGCCAGTCGGGTGCGCTCATGCGGACTCCTTCAGGTGCTCGCGCGCGAGCGCGTGCTTGGCGGCGTAGGCCGAGGCGGCCTCGCGTACCCAGCGCCCTTCCTCGTGCGCGCTGCGGCGCGCCTCCAGACGCTCGCGGTTGCAGGGACCGTGACCTTTGACGACACGGTGAAACTCATCCCAGTCAATCTCGCCGCAGCGGTAGTGCTGCGTCGACTCATCCCAGCGCAGCTCGGGGTCGGGAATGCTCAACTTCAGAAAATCCGCCTGCGGGACGGTCACGTCGATGAAGTGCTGACGCAGTTCATCATTGGTGAAGCGCTTGATCTTCCAGCGCATTGACTGCGCGGTGTGCTGCGATTCTGCATCGCTCGGCCCGAACATCATGACCGACGGCCACCACCAGCGGTTGAGCGCATCCTGCGCCATCGCGCGCTGCGCGCCTGTGCCGCGCGCGAGGGTCATCATGATTTCAAATCCCTGGCGCTGATGAAAACTCTCCTCACGGCAGATGCGCACCATGGCGCGCGCATAGGGGCCGTAGGAGCAACGGCAGATTGGAATCTGATTCATGATTGCAGCGCCGTCGACGAGCCAGCCGATGGCGCCGATGTCCGCCCACGTGAGCGTCGGGTAATTGAAGATGCTCGAGTACTTCGCGGTGCCGGCGAGCAACTGCGCGACGAGCTCCTCGCGCGATACCCCCAAAGTCTCTGCCGCGCTGTACAGATACATGCCATGACCGCCCTCGTCCTGCACCTTGGCGATGAGCACGGCCTTGCGGCGCAGCGTCGGCGCGCGCGTGATCCAGTTGCCCTCGGGCAGCATACCGACGATCTCAGAGTGCGCGTGCTGGGAGATCTGCCGTACGAGCGTGCGCCGATAGGCTTCCGGCATCCACTCCTTGGGTTCGATCTTCTCGTCGCGCGCGACCTTCGCTTCGAAGTGCGCGGTGAGCGCCGCCGCATCCTCCGCGGGGGTCTGCAGGCAGTCCTTGCCGAGCGAATCCAGGCCTTGCGTATACACAGTGAGCTCCCGGTCGTAGTTGCCTAATCTGACACAAGAAATTGCATCCAGCAACTCTTTATGTGTCACAATTTGTAACCTGAGCGCACCTACGGGAGCTTGACGTGACTGACCCGCTCGACGCCCGCCTGCGCACCCTGCGCGGGCGCTTGCTGCGCCAGCGACCGCTACGCAGCGGCTCGCTTTTGATGACGATGCTCGGGGATGCCATCGCGCCCCGCGGGGGGCGCGTGACTCTCGGTAGCCTCATTGAGCTCGCCGAGCCCTTGGGACTGCCCGAGCGCCTGGTGCGCACCTCGGTCGCGCGTCTTGCCCAGGATGGCTGGCTGGCAGCGCGCCGCAGCGGCCGCACGAGCGAATACGCTCTCACCCCAGTGGGCCGGCGGCGTTTCGCCGCCGCCACGCGCCGCATTTATGGAGTGCGTCCGCACTCCTGGAATCGGCGCTGGACTCTCATCATACTCGCGCCGCAGTCGCAAGCTCAGCGTCGCGAGCGTCTGCGCGAAGAGCTGCATTGGTTGGGTTTTGGGCAGTTTGCGCCGGATGTGTTTGGGCACCCGAGCTTCGACAGTGCCGAAGTGCGGCTGCGTCTCGCGGAGGCAGGTGTCGGCAACCGTGTGACGCTCCTTGAGGCCAAGAGCGAGGCGGCGCGCGAGGACCGGCGGCTCGTGCGCTGCGGGTGGGATCTGGCGGAACTGGCGCGCGCTTATCGGCGCTTCGTCGCGGCGTTTGCACCTCTCGCCACGGCGCTGCGCGCCGGTGTCGTGCCCAGCCCAGAGGTCGCCTTCATGGCCCGCACTTTGCTGATTCACGAGTATCGCCGAATTCATCTGCGCGATCCGGCGCTGCCCGACGTGCTGCTGCCCGGCGATTGGGTGGGCACTACCGCCTTCAATCTATGCCGCGAGCTTTATCGGGCGCTCTATCGCGCCGCCGAAAGGCACCTCACGCTGCACGCCCGCAGTCTTGACGGAGTGCTGCCGGCCGCCTCGTGCGAAGCGCGCCGCCGCTTTTCGCGTCCCGGCAGCGCGCGGCTCAGGTCGGATTCTCGAGACTGAACGACTGGCTCTGATCGTCGTAGGCGAAAGCTTCGGCGTAACGGCCCCAACTGATGATGGTGCGCAGCGTCTCCTCGGCGGCATCCTCAGCCATGTGATCCTCGAGTTCATCGAGGAAGCGCGTCTTGGGAGCGGTGTGGCTCGCGCGCTCGTCGAGCACGCGGCGGATGTGTGCTGCGAGCGGCACGTACTTTAAGAGGTGCACCGAGAAGAGCCGCTTGCGCTCATCGGTCTCGCCCTTGGCGAACTGGTCCCCGGCCTCGGTCAAACGAATATCACCGCCTGCAAGCTCCGCGAAGCGCAGCATCTGCAGAGCCTCCGCCACCGGAAAGAGCTCGTCGGCCTCCATGCGCAAATCGGAGGAGATCGCCGGCAGATCCGCATGACCGTTGTAGGGTGCCGTGCTCACAGCCTCGAGCAGACCCGCGAGAAGGTTCGAGGAGACGTGCACGAGCATCGTGCCGATGCCGATGCCCGCGTAGCGTTCGACGCGCGCTTCGGGGCGCGCATCCGCGCCTGGCCGCGTCGTCATCTCCACATAGACGCGGTCAATAATGGCGCGAAAGCGCGGGTCGATGGGATGTCGCGGCTTGGGCAGATCGATGGGGATCTCGCTGACGATGCGGCCCGGCTGCGCACAGAACAGCAGCAGGCGGTCGCACATCAGCACCGCCTCCTCGATGTTATGCGTCACGAGGAGTACGCCCTGTATCGGCAGTTGCCCCGCCGCCCACAGGTCGAGAAAGTCATTGCGCAGCGTCTCGGCCGTGAGTACATCGAGCGCTGAAAACGGCTCATCCATGAGAAGAATGTTGGGATGCACCACGAGCGCGCGCGCGAACCCCACTCTTTGACGCATTCCGCCCGAGAGCTCGCGCGGATAAGCGGATTCGAATCCGTCAAGGCCGATGAGGTCGATGGCGGCGAGCGCGCGGCGGCGGATCTCGGTCGCCGGAACGCGCAGCGCCTCAAGTCCGATCTGCACGTTCTCAAACACCGTGAGCCACGGGAACAGCGCAAAGCTCTGGAACACCATCGCGATGCCCGCCGCCGGCCCCGACACGCTATGACCCAGATAATTGACCGTGCCGCCCGTCGGGTTCGCAAGACCTGAGATCACGCGCAGAAGCGTTGACTTTCCAGAGCCGGAACGGCCGAGAAGCCCGACGATCTCTCCCGCGCGCAGCGTCAGGTCGACGCCGTCGAGAACCAGCAGCTCATCGCCATCAGGCTTGTGAAAAGCCTGCCGGACATTTTGCACATCGAGAAGAAGAGGCGCATTCATGGGCAAGTCCCCGCAACGTTAGGCCATACGGAAGCGGCGCTCGGCCTGCGCATACAGTGGTCGCCAGAAGAGCCGATTGAGGAGTACGACGAATAGACTCATGACTAGGATCCCGAGCACCGTACGGCGTGCATCGCCCGCAGTCGTCGCCTCCGCGATGTAGGCACCGAGACCCGTGGCGACCAGCCGCTCCTTGCCCCAGGTTGCAAGTTCCGCAACGATGGCCGCATTCCATGAGCCGCCCGAGGCGGTGATCGCACCGGTCAGGTAGTACGGGAAAACCGCCGGCAAGGCGATCCGGCTCCACCACAGCCAGCCGCGAATATGCAGATTCTCGGCGACGTTGCGCAAATCCGGCGCGAGCGATGAGGCGCCGACGATGACGTTGAAGAGAATGTACCACTGCGTGCCGAGAATCATGAGCGGACTTAGCCAAATGTTGGGACTCAAGTGCCACGCCACGATGCCCGAGACCACCACCGGAAAGAAAAGATTGGCAGGAAATGCCGCGAGGAACTGCGCGATGGGCTGCACGATGCGCGTGACGCTCGGCCGCAGCCCGATCGCCACCCCGATGGGCACCCAGACGACGCTCGCGAGCGCAATCAGGATGATCACGCGTGCGAGCGTCGCAAGACCCAGGAGCACGACGTGGCCGATCTCCGCGGTGGTCACGCCGGAATGCACGAAAATGGAAATCTTCAGGACTGCCGCCAGGGTGATGAGAAGAATCCCGGCATACCACAGAGGATCGACCCAAGCGGGCGTCGGCTTTTGAGTAAGCGGTTTTTTGAGCCCCTTCGGCCGCTGCAAGTTCTGTCCCCAGCGCGAGGCGCTGCGCAGGGAAGCTGCGAATCCGCGGCGCAGAAGCCGCAGGACGCGTGAGCGGCGCAACATCGTCAGCACCCAGGAACGCGACGGCGTCAGTCCCGCCTCCTGCTCGAGCGTAAACCAATCGGCACTGGCAATGAGCGGGCGGAAGAGGAGCTGGTCGTACACGAGGATGACCACGAACATCGCGCCGATCGCCCACCCGATCGCGACGAGGTTGCGCTGCTCGATGGCGAGTGCGATGTAAGAACCGATGCCGGGCAGAGTGAGCGTGGTATTCCCGACGCTGATCGCCTCGGAGGCCACGACGAAGAACCACCCGCCGGACATCGACATCATCATGTTCCAGATGAGCGGCGGTGTGGCAAACGGCACCTCCAGGCGCCAGAAGCGCATCCAGGCTCCCAGACGAAAGCCGCGCGCAACCTCGTCGAGCTCGTCCGGCACGCTGCGCAGCGATTGGTAGAAGCTGAAGGCCATATTCCAGGCTTGGCTCGTGAAAATGGCGAAGATCGCTGCGAACTCGGCGCCGGCGACGCGCCCCGGGGTGAGCGACAGGAAGAACACCACCGTCACGGAAATAAATCCGAGGATAGGCACCGACTGCAGAATGTCGAGCAAGGGCACGAGCACCGCTTCGGCGCGTCGACTTTTTGCGGCCAAGGTCGCGTAGCTGAACGTAAACACCAGCGATGCGATCATCGCGATGAGCATGCGCAGTGCGCTGCGGGCGCTGTAGCCGATGAGCTTCCACGGATCGAGTGAGATGGGCGTTGCCTCGAGCCCCGCCAGTGGCTGAGTCAACCCATGCGCAGCCTCGCCGAGATAAATCAGGAGGCCGAAGACGAGCGCGATCGCAACCACATCCCAGCGACCCGGTACAAGCCGACTCTTGAGAACGGAGATAGGCAGGCGATCGATGAGCATGCGCGCACCTTACCGTAACTTTATGTCGCTCGGCTCCTCTCGCGAGATGAAAATATTGGTTGAGGTTGTACTTAAGCCGCGCAACCGCGCAGCCATTGCGGGTCTCGCCACACTTGAGTACTGTCAATGAACGACGGGACTGGAAAGATCAACATGCTGACGCGACGCCGATGGATCGCCGCTTCCACGGGAACCTTGATGTTGGGCGCGCTGGGCGCCGCGCGTGGCCAGGAGTCTTCTGCGCCCGATGGCGCATCCGACGAGCTTCTCATCGCCCTGCCCGGCAAGAAACCTCTCATCAAGCGCACATTCCGGCCGCCGAACTTCGAAACTCCCCTGGCTGACCTGCGGCGCACCTTTACGGCGAACGATGCATTCTTCGTTCGCTACCACCTGAGCGCCATTCCGGAGATTGACGCCCGCACTTGGCGATTGAAGGTCGGCGGCCCGAGCGCCGCGCAGCCGCTCGAATTGTCACTCGCTGATCTGCAGCATCGCTTCGAGCGGGTGACCCTGCCGGCCATCAATCAATGCTCGGGCAACCGTCGCGGCCTATTCACCCCCCGGGTGCCCGGTGTGCAGTGGAAGAATGGCGCCATGGGCCACGCAACCTGGAGCGGCGTGCGCCTGCGCGATGTGTTGCGCAAGTGCAATCTGCAGCCCGACGCGCTCGAAGTGGTATTGGACGGGGCGGACGGCCCTCTCTTACCGCAGACCCCGGACTTCCAGAAGAGCCTGCCGATTGAGCGCGCACTCGATGAGAACACTCTCATCGCCTTCGAGATGAACGGCCGTCCCCTGCCGCATTTCAACGGCGCCCCCGCGCGCCTCATCGTGCCCGGCTGGACCGCGACCTACTGGGTGAAGCACCTCACCGATATCCGCGTTCAGCCGCAGCCGTTCGATGGGTTTTGGATGAAAGGCGCCTACCGAATTCCGACGGGCGCTTTTCCCGGTGCCCGCTTCACGAGTCAGGAGACCCCCGAGACCACTCCGATCACACAGATTCTCGTCAACTCGCTCGTCACCGCACCGTCGCCCGATGCGCGCCTGGCGCATAACCGGCCCGCGCAGCTATGCGGCTGGGCGTGGGACGGCGGCACGGGGATCTCTGCGGTTGATATCTCCGTGGACGGCGGACTTAACTGGCGTGCCGCGGCGCTCGATAAGGATATGGGACGCTTTGCCTGGCGCGGTTTTCGCTTTCGATTGGATACCTCACGGCCCGGGCCGCTCGCCGTTGCCGTGCGCGCCACGAGCCGCGGCGGCGAACAGCAGCCGGATAAGCTGACCGTCAATCCGGCCGGCTACCATAACAACAAGATTCTCTCGCTAGCCTTGGAAGTCGCATGAGACGCGTGGCGCAGCGGATGGCACTCGGCACCTGCGCGCTCCTCGCCTGCACGGTCGCGCTGGCCGGCGAGGAGAGCATCCACCTCATCGATGCGCCCGGCAGCGATCTCACCGCCGCGTCCTGCGTCACCTGCCACAGCCTCGATTACATTCCGATGAACGCGCCGCTCATGAGCCGCGCCAGTTGGGAGAAGACGGTTCACAAGATGATCGACAAGTTCGGCGCGCCCATCCGGCCCGAAGATGTCGATCAGATCCTCGCCTATCTGACGGCGCACTACTCCGGCTAGGTCGGACTTCTGTGCGCGTGCTCCTCATCACGGGGTTGCCAGGCAGCGGCAAGTCCACACTGGCGAGCATCCTGGCGCGGCGCCATGGCGTGCTGCTCCTCGGCAAGGATCTCATCAAGGAACCTCTGCTTGATGTGTTGGGCTCGGCCGATGCCGCGCACTCCAAGAAGTTGAGCGATGCGAGTTTTGCGGTCCTCTTCGCCGTGGCGCGCCGCGCGCTCGCCACGTGTCCCGATCTGATATTGGAAGGCAACTTTCGCCCCGGCGAGCACGAGTCAATGCTGTCCATCCCGGCCGCAGCGCGCATCGTGCAGGTCCTCTGTCGGGTCGCCGAGCCCACGAGGCTCGCGCGCTTGGCGCGCCGCCGGCAGGATCCGGCGCGGCATCTGGGGCACGGCGACACTGATCCGGCCGTCGCGGCGCAGAGATCCGGCGACGCCTTCCTTGCCCTAGCGGGAGAGCGGCTCACTTTTGATGGCGGAGAAAGCACCGACGCCCGCGAGCTCGAGGCCATCGACCGCTGCTGGCGCAGCGCCTAATGCGGACGGACTGTCCTCGCGCCATGGCCGCTCGGGCTCGATCAGCATCTGCGCCCGTAGACCCGGGTGATTGTCTGCCAGCACCAAAGCTCCACCATGCAGCTTCGCGACGGCCGCGACCAGACTCAAACCCAGACCCACGCCGGGCGTGCCGCGACTCGTGTCGCCGCGGTAGAAGCGCTCCGGCGCCTTGATCTTCTCGCTGTCGCTGATTCCCGGGCCGTCGTCGGCCACCGTGATCTCGACCGCGCCCTGCGCACTCCTCTGTACTTCGACAGTGACCTTGCCGCCGTCGCTCGCGTATTTGAGAGCATTGTCGATGAGATTGCTGACCGCCTGCGCGAGGAGCAACGGGTCACCAGACACGGGAATGGGACCCGTGTCGCGGCAGGTTAAACTGATGCCCTTGAGCTCCGCCGCCGGTACGTACAGCTCCACCGCCTGCGCCGCCAGTTCCGCGGCATTCACTGACACGAAGCCCGAGCGGCGCATGCCGGTGTCGATCTCCGCTAGGCGCAATAGCGCATTGAAGATGCGGATCACGCGATCGACGTCCGCAACCGCGCCATCAATCTCGGCAAAGGTCTCGTGGGCAGAGGGGCGGGTGAGCGTCAGCTCTTCGAGCCGCGAGCGCAGTTCGGCGAGCGGCGTGCGCAGGTCGTGCGCGATGGCATTCGAGACGTCACGGATGCCATGGAAGAGCTGCTCGATCTGGTCGAGCATGCGGTTGATGGTGTGCGAGAGCGTGTCGAGCTCATCGCCGCTTTGCGGACCCGGCAGGCGATGGCTCAAGTCTCCTTGCATGATGGCATGCACGGTCCTGCGGATGCTGTCGATGCGCGAGAGGAGCGTGCGGCGAATGAGGAAGCCGCCCAGTACGCCGACGATACACAGCACCGCAACGGCCCCGGCGAGTCCATACCAGAAGCGGCGCTCGAGCGGCAGGAAGCGTGCCACATCGCGGCCGACGAGCAGACGGTACCCGCCGGGGAGCGAGGCGCGCAGGAGCACCGCTTGAGTCGACTGCCCGGCCAGATCTATCGCAATCGTGGACATGCCGGGCGTGACGGGCATGCCCTCTGGCCATGCAGGCATATTGCCGGCGAGAGGCCGCAGAGACGGATCGGTGAGCAGGAGGATGCGCTCGCCGGCAATCTGCAATCCGACGCGCGTGTCGATGAACGCCTTCAGGCCAGCGGGGCCGTCACGGCGAAAAACTTCGGTCAATCGCTGCGCGTCCGCTTGCAGCAGTTCGACCCGTCCGTCCTGAATGGTGACCTGCCAGGCATACCAAAGGGGCGCCGCAAACAGGATGAGCGCCGCAATCGCCACCGCCACATAAACGAATGCCAGGGTAAACGCCGAGGAGCGAATCATGCGGTTCATTGCGGATCAGCCGTCCTCGACGCTCGCGCTCAGCATGTAGCCGGCGTTACGGACCGTGCGCAGGAGCGGCAGCTCGCGGTCCGTGTCGATTTTCTGTCGAAGCTTGCTGATATGCACGTCGACGACGTTCGTTTGCGGATCGAAGTGATAGTCCCAGACGTTCTCGAGCAGCATGGTTCGCGTCACCACTTGCTCGGCGTGGCGCATCAGGTACTCGAGAAGCTTGAACTCGCGCGGCTGCAGCGTGATGACGCGATCGCCGCGCACGGCTTTGCGCGACAGCAGATCCATACGCAGATCCCCGACATCGAGAGTCGTCTCAGTACTATTCCCGTGGGCGCGGCGCGCCAGCACGTCAAGTCGCGCCAAGAGCTCGCCGAAGGCAAAGGGCTTGGTGAGATAGTCATCGCCACCGCTTTTCAGGCCGCGAATGCGCTCGTCGACGTCCGAAAGCGCGCTCAGGATGAGAATCGGAGTGCGATTGCCTGCCTTGCGCAGCGCTTCGATGATCGCGAGCCCATCGATCTGTCCCGGCAACATGCGATCCATGATGATGACGTCGTAGGGCTCGCTTGCTGCGAGAAACATTCCGTCACGGCCATTGTCCGCATGATCCGCGGTGTGCCCGGCCTCCTTCAGTCCCTTGATGACGAATTGGCTGACGCGCTCGTTGTCTTCGACCAGCAATAGTTTCATGGGGCGCCTCGTTCGCCGGCAGCCATGGTCAATGCGCCTCGATGGGCGTGGATGGCGGCGGCAGCGCGGCGCCGTCTGCGTGTATCTGCGCGGCAGTCGCACGGCGGTTGGCAAAGCGCATGCTCAAGCGGTCGAGATACAAATAGATGACCGGGGTGGTGAACAAGGTCAATGCCTGGCTGAGAAGCAGTCCTCCTACCATGGTATATCCCAGTGGCTGCCGCAATTCCGAACCGGTGCCGCGACCGAGCATGAGCGGCAGCGCGGCCAGAAGCGCGGCCATCGTGGTCATCATGATGGGCCGGAAGCGCAAGAGACAGGCCTGACGGATCGAAGCTTCCGGTGAGAGGTGCTCCTCGCGCTCCGCCTGTATCGCAAAGTCGACCATCATGATGCCGTTCTTCTTGACGATGCCGATCAGAAGGATGATCCCGATCAACGCGATCACGGACAGATCGAAATGAAAGATCATCAGCATCAAGAGCGCGCCGACGCCGGCTGACGGCAGCGTCGAGAGGATGGTCAATGGATGAATATAGCTCTCATAGAGCATCCCCAGAATGATGTAGACGACGACGAGCGCCGCAAGAATGAGATACGGCGTGCTTTTGAGAGAGGCTTGAAAAGCCTGCGCCGTACCCTGGAAGGTTCCCGTGATCGTTGCGGGCAAGCGGATGCTTGCCGCCTCCTTATTGATCGCATCGACGGCCTCACCCAAGGCGACCGCGGGCGCAAGATTGAATGACAACGTGACGGCCGGGAACTGCCCCTGGTGGTTGATGGACAGATAGGTGACCTGTTGGGTATTGAACTTTGCAAAGGTCGACAGCGGCACCTGCTGGCCCGTCAGCGGTGACTTGATATAGAGCTTTTTCAGGCTGTCCGGATCACCTTGTAGCGCCGGCGTGATTTCGAGAATCACGTGGTAGCTGTTGAGCTGGGTGAAGTACTGCGCGACCTGCCGTTGGCCGAAGGCGTCGTACAGCGTATTGTCGATGACTGATGGCTGCAGGCCAAAGCGCGCGGCCTGATCGCGATCGATGGTGACGGACACCATCGTGCCACTTGTCTGCTGGTCGGAGGCGACATCGCGCAACTGCGGCAACTTCTGCAACCGCGCGAGCAGCCGCGGTGCCCAATCATTGAGCTCGTCGAGATCAGAATCCTGCAGCGTGTATTGATACTGCGTACGCGATGTGCGACCGCCGACATTGATGTCCTGCGCAGCCTGGAGGAATACGGTCGCACCGGGCACCTTGGCGAGCTCCGGCCGCAGCCGGGTGATGATCTGATCCGCCGTAACCGAGCGCTCGTCGCGCGGCTTCAGGCCGAGCACGACGAAGCCGTTATTGATCGGCCGCGAGCCGCCGATGAAGGCGGCCCAGCTCGCAATGGCGGGGTCGCGGTTGATGACGTCCGTCAGGTTGTGCTGCAGTCGCACCATCTCGTCGAAGGACACATCCTGCGAGGCATCCGACACTCCCACGATGATGCCGGTGTCCTGCTGCGGGAAGAACCCCTTTGGGATAAAGATGTAGAGGATCGTGGTGGCGGCCACCGTGGCCAAAAACACAAAGAGAGTCGGCCGCTGATGGCTCAGCACGAAATCAAGGCCGCGTGTATATCCCGCGAGCATCTTGCTGAAGCCGCGCTCGATGAACAGATACAGGCGACCGTGTTGCACGTGCTTCTCGTCGCGCAGATACAAGGCGCACATCATCGGCGACAGCGTCAGCGCCACGAAAGCGGACACCAGGATAGTCATGGTCACGGTAATCGCGAATTCTCGGAACAGCCGGCCGACGATACCGCCCATGAGGAGGAGCGGAATGAACACCGCCACCAGCGACAGGCTGATGGAAATAATCGTGAACCCGATCTCCCCCGCCCCCTTCAAGGCAGCCTCTTTGGGTGACATCCCGGCCTCGATATGCCGATAGACGTTTTCCAGCATGACGATGGCATCGTCGACCACGAAGCCGACCGCAATCGTGAGGCCCATGAGGGACAAGTTGTCGAGACTGTACCCCACGATATACATGAGCGCCGCGGTGCCCAATAACGCCAGCGGCACCGTCACCCCCGGAATGATCGTCGCCCAGACGTTGCGCAGGAACAGGAAAATCACGAGCACGACGAGCGCGATCGTGAGCATCAGGGTGAATTCCACGTCGCGAACCGAGGCCTGGATCGTCGTGGTTCGATCGATGATGCGATCGAGCTTGATGGAAGGCGGCACTGCCGTCAGCACGTGCGGCAGCAAGGCATTGACGCTCGCCACGGCGTCGATAATGTTGGCGCCCGGCTGCTTGTAGACGAGCAACAGAATACCCGCCTTGCCATTCTGCCAGGCCGCGAGCTGCGCGTTCTCCGCTCCGTCGACTGCGACGCCAATATCGCGAATGCGCACCGGCGCGCCGTTCTTGTAGGCGACGATGACGTCGTTCCAGGGGGCCGCTTTGAGGAGCTGATCGTTGTCGTAGATCGCGAAACCATGAACCGGGCCGTTGATCGAGCCTTTGGGCGCATCAACCGTCGCCGTCGTGATGACGCTTGCCAGATCCTCGAGCTGAATACCGAGCGCCGCAATCTTTGCCGGATCCACTTGTACGCGCACTGCGGGTTTCTGCTGTCCGCCGATCGACACCTGCGCGATCCCGGGCAGCCGGGAGATCTGTTGCGAGATTACGTTCTCGGCGTAGTCATCCACTGTGGTCAGCGGCAGCACATCAGAATGCACCGATAGGATGAGGATCGACGAGTCAGCCGGGTTTACCTTGCGGTAGGACGGCGGCGTGGGCAGGTTCTTCGGCAACTGTCCACCCGCTGCGTCAATCGCCGATTGGATATCCTGCGCGGCTGCGTCGATGTTGCGTCCGAGGTCAAACTGAATGGTGATCTGTGTGGTTCCAAGCACGCTGCTCGACGTCATCTGTGTGACGCCGGCAATCTCGGAAAATTGATATTCAAGCGGGGTTGCGACCGACGATGCCATGGTTTCCGGACTTGCGCCAGGCAGCTGCGCCGTGACCACGATCGTCGGAAAATCCACCTGCGGCAGCGGCGCGACCGGCAGCAAAGGAAAAGCGACGAGGCCCACGAGGAGGATCCCGGCCATCAAGAGCGACGTCGCGACCGGCCGCTCGATGAATGGAGTCGAGATACTCACCTAAGGAGCACCACTCGTGCCGGCTTGCTGGCCCTTCCCGACCTGAGCCGTGCGAATCGGCGCACTGCTGGCGCTCGTTCGCACCGCAGTTCCGGGCTGCAGCCGGTATTGGTTACTGGTGACGACGATTTCGCCCTCGTTAAGGCCCTTCGCCACCTCCGTTACGGTGTTGCTCTCGGCGCCGATCTGCAGGGGGCGCGCCTCGACGGTGGAATCGGCCTTTACGACGTAGGTAAAGACGCCGGACGCACCGCGCTGCACAGCAGTTGACGGAATCGTCACCGCATTGCTATCGGTCGCAACCAGCACGCGGGCGTTGATGAACTCGCCGGGCCAGAGTTTATTGGCGGCGTTGGGGAAGGTCGCTTTCAGTCGCGCCGTACCGGTTGTCGTGTCGATCTGGTTGTCGATCAGCGACAAGGTGCCATGATCCAGTTCAACCTTGTCGTCGCGCGACATCGCCGCCACCGCGACCGGGCCCGCGGCAAGCGCGCGGCTGAGCGCCGGCAGATCATCCTCTGGCAAAGTAAAAATGAACGCGATCGGTTGGACTTGCGTCAGCACTACGATGCCGGTGGAGTCGGCTGCATGCACAATATTGCCGGGGTCGATGAGGCGGATCCCGGTCAGTCCTCCGATGGGTGCGGTGATCGTGGTGTAGGCGAGCTGCGTGCGCGCGTTTTCGATGTTCGCCTCGTCGCCCTGAACCTGCGCCCGCAACTGTCCCACCAATCCGCGTTGCGCATCCAAGGTCTGCTTACTGGTGAGCTCCTCCGGCGCGAGAACGGTATAACGCTCCAAATCTTGCTGCGCGCTTTGCAGCTGCGCGGCGTCCTTGGCCTTCATCGCGATCGCCTGATCGAGCGCTGCCTGGTATGGCCGCGGGTCAATCTGCGCAATGAGTGAGTCCTTTGCAACGGTCTGACCCTCGACGAAGCCCACCTTCTCCAACTGGCCATCGACCCGCGCCTTGATCGTCACGGTGTAGAAGGCCTGCACCGTGCCGAGACCTTCAAGATAGATCGGCACGTTCGTGCGCGTTGCCGCTGCGGTTTCGACGCGAATGGCGGGATGCGCGCTCGGTGCATCGGCCGCGCTCGCCCGATTCGTATGCCAGCGCCAGGCGATGAGGAGTACGAAAGCGATCGCAACTGTCGACAAGACCGCACGGGTTCTGCTCTTTTTCGCAGCGTGCGACGTCTCAATGTGTGTGTCCAAAGTTAAAACTCCTACGCTTTCTGCCAGCCGCCGCCCAGCGCATTGAAAAGAGAGACGAGTGCCGCGAGGTGCGCGTACTTCACCTGCACCAGCGTATCTTCGGCCGTGAACAGTGCGGCCTCGGTATTGAGGACGGTCAGGATATTGATCGTGCCGATATGAAACTGCCGCTGTGTGATCTCATAAGCACGCCGCGCCTTGGCAACCGCATCCGCCTGACGCTGATACTGCAGGTCGGTCTGCTGCAGAGTGACCAGCGCATCCTCGACATTGCTAAAGGCGGAGATGACAGCCTTGTGATAATCAGCCAGCAGCTCCGCGTAGCGGGCCTTGCTGTAGGCATATTGCCCAGTGAGCGCGCCGCCTTGGAAGATCGGCTGCGTCAGCCCTCCCGACAGCGTGAATACCCGGCTCGCGGGGTTGAACAACGAAGACAGCGCGGTACTCGCGTATCCGCCGCTTGCGGTGAGGTCGATGCTCGGAAAAAAACTTGCGCGCGCGACGGCGATGCTGGCGTTCGCAGACATGAGCTGCGCTTCCGCCTCTGCGACGTCCGGACGGCGTGTCAGCAGCTCGGAAGGCAAGCCAGGAATCACCTGCGGCTCCGCCAGAGCCTCGAGAGTACCGGTCGTGATATTCACTTCTTCGGCAGGCTTGCCGACCAGGATCGCCAGTGCATCGATGCTCTGCAACAGCTGTTGCTGCAGGGGTGGAATCGAGGCGTTTAGGACGGCGACGGTCGTTTCTTGTTGCGCGACGTCGAGCGCCGTGATGGTGCCGACTTTGAGTTCGAGGCGCAGTCCTTTCAGAATGCTCGCGGCGCTCGCAAGGTTATCCCGTGCGACCTTCAGGCGATCCTGCGCCTCGACGGCCTGGAAAAAAGTATTCGCCACGCTCGTCATTACAGTCAGCTCGACCGTTACGCGATCGTAGCGGCTGGCGGCGGCCGCGAGCCGCGCGGCATCAAGCGCTGCGCGGTTCTTGCCCCAGAAATCGAGCTCATAGGTTGCATTCAACAGAGGGCTGAAAACATTCGCGGTCGTGGTGCCAGGCGCCGCCAGATTCAGTTCCCGTTCACGGGTTGCGCTGGCTGTGCCGGAAATTTCCGGCAGCAGCGGCGCACCGGCGATGCGCGCCTGCGCGTCGGCCTCGCGCACGCGGGCGATCGCACCGGCGATGTCGTCGTTGCTGTGCTGCGCTTCATCGATGAGGAGATCGAGCTGCGGGGAGCTGAACCCCTTCCACCAGTCGGCCGATGGCCATGCCGCCGGGCCGCTGACCTCGTCCGCGCGCCACGCAGGCGGCGGTGGGACCTGCGGTTTGTGGTAGCGCGGCCCGAGGTTACAGGCGGACAGCGCCAGGACGCCGGTTAGGGCAAGCCAGCGTACCGCGAGCCGGTCCTGCCGCAGCGCGGCGCGGAAAATGACAGACAATGTGCGAATGACGCGAGTGCCCTAGCCGAGGCGCTTGCCCCCGGCCGCAACAATGACGGTTCATTGATGCACCGCAGATTGGCGAATTATTAAATTCTGTTAATTGGCGCGGCCCTACGCCAGTCTGCGGCAATTACTTGACGGGCGTCACGCGCCACAGGGTGTTGGATGCGTCATCGGAGATGAGAAGCGCCCCGTCGGATGCGACGGCGACTCCGACGGGCCGTCCCCAAACATGATCATCGTCGACCACAAAGCCGGTCAGAAAATCCTGGTACTCGCCGGTCGGCACGCCATCGTGCATGCGAACGCGCACGACCTTGTAGCCGGTGCGATGGCTGCGATTCCAAGACCCATGCAGCGCTACGAACGCGTCTCCGAGGTATTCGCGTGGAAATGCTGCAGCGCCGGACGTCGCTTCGTAAAAGGCGAGCGTCAAAGATGCCGAATGCGATTGAAAGAGCACGTCGGGTAGCGTCACTTTACTCGCAAGATCCGGTCGCTCGCCGGCGTGGCGCGGATCCTCGTGCGAGCCCAGGTAGTACCACGGCCAGCCATAGAAGGCGCCCTCGCGGACGCGCGTGGTGTAATCGGGCACGAGATCGTCACCCAGTCCGTCGCGCTCGTTGGTGGTGCACCATAGATCGCCGCTCCTCGGTTGCACCTCAAGGCCGACACAATTACGAATCCCGGTGGCAAAGATGCGCGCTGGCGCGTTGCCGTCAGCAGCAAATTCGAGCACGTCCGCACGGTTAGCCTCCTCACCCCAGGCCGCGCCCAGCGCATGCGCGCCCTCCCAGTCGCGAATCTCTGCCGGAGTTTTGCGCGCAGCGCCTTGAGCGACATTCGATCCTGAGCCGACGGAGACGAACATACGCGAGCCGTCGGGTGAAAACACCACATCGCGCGTGGAGTGCCCACTTGTCGAATCTGCCAGGTGCGGGATGATGATTTCCGCAGCATGCGCAGCGTGCATGTCGCCCGGGTGATAGGTAAAGCGCACGATTTGATTGTTCGTGGCGACGTACACCCATTCCGGTCGCAGGCCAGGGGGATAGAACGCCATGCCGAATGGTCTATCGAGCCCGGAGGTAAAGACCTCCTCTTGTGAAGGCCTCTCCGCGCCGGCAGCCGCGCGCAATACGCGCACGCGGCCAGCCCTGGTCTCGGCGATGAAGATGTCGCCGTTGGGCGCGATGCGCACCCGGCGCGGACCTTCAAGGCCCGTCGAGAAGGCTTCGACCGCGAAGCCATGCGGCACGGCAAGCATCGCCGCGACGGGCCGGCGCACGATGCTCGGGCCATTCGAACTGGAGGCCGTCGCGTACGGCGCGGCTAGGTCCGCAGCGCTGATGTGGCGAGAATGTCCTGGTGCATCGCTGCGCCAGTCATCGATGGCAGCTGCGTACGCGATATCGGCCGTGATTGAAACCGCCAGCGCAATGCCGAGGCACTGGAAAAGGAACGGCCGCCAATTGCGGCAATCCAGATTAGGACGTTGTTGATGCGACCCGCTATCGACAGGGAACAACATGACGTTGCACTCAGCAAAGTTCGCGCCCGCGTATATAGCGCGGATTTTCTTGCACGTCGCTATTTGTGCGAGCGCGCAAACCGCGCGCCAAGCCGAGCCGCGGGCACGTGCTGGCGGGAAACCGCAGTGCCCGCCTGGTCAACCTTGTTGGGTCATGCGATCTGACGGTGGCCGGGACCTTGCAACGTGAGCGCCGCGCTGTCGGCCGGCTGGGTAACCGGACCCACTCCGGTAATAGGCTCAAGAGTGGCATGCAGAGTGGGTTCGAAGCCAAATGCCATCGAAAGTCTATGGCTTTCCATGCTGTTTCTGACGCGATGCGCGGCTGCCAAATAGCGTCCGTTCGTGAGGCGCGCGAGGCCTTGGCCGAGGTTGCAGATGAATGAGTTCGGGATGGTGGGCAAGTCGACCCAGCGCTCCCGATAGCGCAATTCCAGACCGCCGTTTGCATCCTGCATCAATAGCGTCAGTAGTCCCGGAAACCTATGGAAATCAGGCGCGTAGGCTGCGACAGAGGGCGCATTCGCAATCTGCGGATAGTTCTGAATACGAAATGAGGTGGCCGGATCGCCCGTGTAGCGGTCGACGAAGTAACTGTCCTCTAGACGCAACCCGCGGGCCAGCATCGCCATGAGTTTGTGACTCAATCCCGTAAGCGAGCGCATGTAGTCGAGCACCGGCTCACGAAGGCCCGGAACGTCCGGCAGGAAAGTCTGCCGCTGCGCGGCGCTGGGGCTCAGGATATCTTCGACGGCCAACGTGAGCTGAGCTTCGAACGAAAGGTTGATGAGGTCGGAGCTGCGCGCGACGAGCTCTTCTACCGGCGTAAACCCGCCCTGCCGAGCGCGCGCGTGCTGTCCGACCTGCAGGCGGCGCTTTACCGCTTGTTCGGTTGCGAAGAATCGGCGACCGGCTGCCATGAGCGGCTCGACCACGCCGACCTCGATCCCATGGCCGACGAGACAGAAAAACCCGAACTCGCAGCTGGCCGCGTCGATTTCTGCAGCAACCTGGCCTCGCCACGGATCGCCCAAATCAAAGAGCGACAGGTCAATCACAGGCAGGCGCGGCGGGGTACTGCAATCCATCAGTGTGTCACTTCACTCCGTGGCGGGCGCGCCGGTGTTCGGCATTGTAGATGCCGCCCACTCATGGCATACGGCGCAGGTGCGTCGTGCGTGAAATATAATTTTTTATGTTAACCGCCGCGCTCTGCGGCAGTCACGCGAGCGCGGCGGAATCTGAGACTTGCGGCGGGATTTTTTTCCTCGCAGTGTTCGGGCAATCGGGCCGCTGCCGGGCGCACGCCCGGCACAGCCTCCGACTCGCTCCGGCATGACCCCGCGCCTGCGCTGGGGAACGCGCGTGACGTAGAGACGCTCGCTCGCGCGCCGCGAAGCGGCACGCGCAAAGGCACGGATCGCCCCGCGATCGCGTCGGTCAGTAGAAACTCAGGGCGTCAATGACGAAGCGCCGCACCCTGATTGCGCGCCACTGCACACCGGGACGTTGCGGGCATGGGCCCCGCCATCATTTATCGAGCATCGGCCGGCCTTCGTGACTCACCAAGAGGTCGTGCATGTCATTCGCGTGCTCTTCTTCCTGCGCGAGGATTCCCTCAAGCATTACCCGCGTCGTCGGGTCCTTGTCGCCGAAGTAGCGCACCATGTCGCGGTAGGTCTGGATGGCGACGCGCTCTGCCACCAGATTCTCTTTGATCATGTCAACCAGGTTCTCGCCCTCGACGAACTCGGATGCCGACCGGGAGAGGAGCCCCTCCGGATTGAGATTAGGCTTGCCGCCGAGCTGATTGATCCGCTCACAAAGAAGGTCCAGGTGGGCCTCTTCTTCTTTGGCGTGCTGCGCAAATTCCTGTTTGACCGCCTCGCTCGCAAGCCCGGTCGCCGTGACCGCATGGAACTTGTAGCGCAGTACGCACACGATTTCGGTCGCTACAGCGTGGTTGAGAAGCGCGATGGCATCGTCGACCTTGCCGTGGTAGTTCTGCGTGATCGCGCCCTCGCTGAGATGGCGGCGCGCGCGCTGTCGAATCTTCTTGATGTCGCTTAGAAACTTTCCCGTGGAACTCATGACCTGCTCTCCTGTCGGCGTAGGCGGTGGGTGCGAATGCGCGCAAATTTTACGCTCTAAGCGCCGCTCGCCGCCATCGCATTTGCCGCCCCGCGCGCGGCGGCCGTACGGCAGCGCCACAGCCCGCAGCGACGCTTGAGTGCGAGGACGCATTCGGCGCTAATATCGCCTTCTTCGATAAGTCGCAGTTGCGTGGAGCCACCATCCTAACCCTGACGGGCGCGACGGTACTTTCCGTACTGCACTTGGTGCTGGCGGTCGTGGTGACCTGCCACATCCTCGTGCACAAGCGCGATCCGGGCTCGGCCGTCGCCTGGATCGGGATCGCATGGCTCTCCCCGGTCTTGGGTAGCCTGTTGTACGCGCTGTTGGGGATCAATCGCGTGCGCCGCCGGGCGCTCACCATGCGAGCACCGCGGGCACCGCGGGCACCGCGAGCTCCCGCGCCAGCGAGTGCCGTCGCCGCAGACAATGGTGGCGAGGACTACCTAGCGCCTCTTGAGTATTCCGCGCAACGCATCACCGGCCGACCCGCCAAAAACGGCAATGCCATCCTCATCCTGCGCAACGGGGACGAAGCCTACCCGCGGATGATTGCCTGCATCGACGCAGCCCAAAAGAGCGTCGCTCTGTCGAGCTACATATTCCGCGCTGACGCGGCGGGCATTCCCTTCATCGAAGCTCTGGTACGTGCCCATCGCCGCAAGATCGAGGTGCGAGTACTGATCGACGGCGTGGGCGGCGGATATTTCTGGTCGACGACGTATCTCAAGCTGAGACAGGCCGGCGTGCCGGTCGCGCGCTTCCTGCATTCGCCGCTGCCATGGCGCATGCCTTTTCTGAACTTACGTTCACACAAAAAACTTCTGGGAGTCGATGGTCGAACCGCCTTCATCGGCGGGCTCAACATCGGGGCGGAGAACCTGATCCGCACCGCGCCCACCCACCCGGTGCTCGATACGCATTTCTCGCTCGAGGGGCCGGTCGTGGCGCAGATCATCGATACCTTCGCCGATGATTGGTTCTTCATCACGGGCGAGCGCCTGGCAGGTGAGCGCTGGTTTCCGGCAGTCGCGCCCGCCGGCGAAAGCATCGCGCGGGCCGTGACTTCGGGACCCGATCAGGATCTGGAAAAAATCGAGCTCATGATCCTCCAGGCGGTGGGCGCGGCACGCTCCTCGGTGAAGGTGATGACGCCTTACTTTCTGCCCGATGACCGAATCATCACGGTGCTTGCGCTTGCATCCATGCGCGGGGTGGAAGTCGACCTCATTCTGCCCGCAAGCAGCAACCATCCAACCCTCGATTGGGGAGCACGCGCGCATATCGGGCCATTGCTCGCGGCGCAGTGCCGGATCTGGACACACGCTGCGCCCTTTGATCACTCAAAACTGCTGACGGTCGATGGCAAATGGTGTCTGGTCGGGAGTGCGAACTGGGACATGCGCAGCTTCCGTCTGAATTTTGAACTCAACGTCGAGATCTATCATGCTGCTCTCGTGCTGCAGCTCGAGCAGTTCATTACCCAGAAGCAGGAAACCCGCTTGAGCATGGATGCGCTGGAAAGAACTTCACTGCCGGCGAGTCTGCGCAACAGTGCCGCGCGGCTGATGCTGCCCTATCTCTAGCGCCTAGCGCTCTTCAGTTGTGTGCGGTAGTAGGCATCCGCGGCCATCTTGATTGCGTCCGCCTGCGTCGGATAGGCATGGATGACGTGCCCGAGTTCCGCAAGGCCGATTCCCGCGGTGATCGCCAGCGACAGCTCATTGATCATTTCCCCTGCGTGGCGCGCGACGATGGTGGCGCCCAGTATTTCGTCGCTGCCCTCCTTCACATGGATCTTAAGGAACCCTTCCTCATCGCCGTCGGTCACGGCGCGGTCGACGTCGTGCATCAGCACCGTGAAGGTCTTCACCGCGATGCCTTGCTCGCGCGCGTCGCGTACGTAAAGACCGACGTGCGCGATTTCAGGATCGGTGTACGTGCACCAGGGCACGGTGAGCGCGCTCAGTCTTCTGCGGCCCCGCAACAGCGCATTGTGCAGCACGATGCGTGCGGTCGCGTCCGCCATGTGGGTGAACTTGTGCGCGAGGCACACATCGCCCGCGGCATAGATCCGCGGATTAGTCGTCTGCAGAAAATCGTTGACGCGGATTCCCGTCGTGAGCTCGTACTCGACATGCGCGGCTTCCAGATCCAAATGGTCGACATTAGGTTCACGCCCGATGCCGGCGAGTATCTCGTCGACCACGACGCTCACCTTGTTGTCGTCGCTGACAAGATCGACGACCTTCTGTTCGCCCTGCCTGCGTACTGCGACGACCTGGGTGTTCAGATGAATCTCAAGACCGTCGCGCGCCAGTGAATCGGAGAGAATCTGAGCCGCGTCGCGCTCCTCGCCCGGCAGAAACATGGGATCGTCCTGCGCGATGATGACGTGCGAGCCGAGCCTGCAGAAAGCTTGCGCCAGTTCACAGCCGAGCGGACCGCCGCCGATCACCAACAGGCGTTGCGGTACCGCCGCCAGTTTGAATACGTCCTCGTTGGTCCAATAGCCCGCCTCAACGAGCCCGGAAATGGCGGGCGTCATCGGCCGCGCGCCAGTTGCAATGAGGGCCTTCTTAAAGCGCAGCACGGCCCCCGCCACCGTCACCCGCGTCGGTCCGGCAAAGCCCGCCGCGCCGAAATACACATCGACGCCGTGCTCGCGCAAGCGCTCGGCTGAATCGGCGCGGCTCAACCGCGCCTGCAGCCGCTGAATCCTGTGCATGCCCGTGGCCACGTCAATGCGGATGCCATCGGGCCGCGTCACGCCCAGATCCTGGGCATCACTCATGCGCGCGTACAAGCGGCTGGTGCGAATCAGCGCCTTCGATGGCACGCAGCCGACATTCAGACAGTTGCCGCCCAACAGGTCCCGCTCGATGAGCGCAACCGTACGTCCCAGCGTCGCGGCTCCGCGAGCGGCGAGCAAGCCCGCGGGTCCCGCGCCGAGAACGACAAGATCGTAAGGAGCGGTGGGTTGCGGGTTGCGCCACTGCGGCGGATGCACGTTGGCGAGTAGCTCAGTTCCGTCGGCTTCGCTCTGTCTCGCGCGCGCGTTGGAGTCCATTTGCGCCATATGTTACCCGGCCATTGCTAAAAAACTTGTCACGTGAGCCACCCGCCGGTAAATCGCGCGCGGCGCAGCCCGGTGACAATGTGCGGACAGCGCCGCATCAGCTGCCAGATCAAGCCCGAGCGGTAGTTCTCGATCATGAGAACGATCAAGCCTTGGTCAAGTCCAAAATATCCTTCGGATACCCAGCCCTGCGGGCCATCGCCCGGCAGCGTCGGATTGAATCCGCCCGGCAGCCGCGAGGATTGCGTCATGCCCGGATATTGCTCACACAGTAAACGCAGCAGCGGCAAGACCAGCTGCGGCGCAAACGGCAACGATGCGAGCGCTGCGCAGGGGGCGATCGTGCCATCGTCGGGCCCATATGGGACGCCGCGTGCGGCGTATCCAAAGAAGCGCCGTTCCCGGTGGTCCAGGGTTAGGGTCTTACGGCCCGGGCCATCGTTGGCGGAGATGCCCCAGCAGTTGGCTCCATAGGCCTTGAAGTCGTGTGGATTGCGCTGCGCGAATTCGCGCTGCACGTAGGTCGCGCGGCGGCTGTTTTGGAAGTAATCGCTGCCCTTCTCACGCATGAACTCATCCTGGATTCCGGCGAAGTCGAGCCAGGCGTGCGAGAACTGGTGGATGAATAGTGGACCTGCGTAGAGAAATTCGCAGTCGTAGATGTTTTCCCATTGATACGTTGAGGTCCAGGCGCCATAGCTTGCCGGATCCAGCGGATGTGTCGGCGAAGCCAAGCCCAGGACATAAAGAATGGCTCCCTCGCTGTAGCCTTCCCAGCCGTAGTGGAAAAAGCCAAAGTCGGGCTTCCATCCCTGTCGCACCGTGGCGGCGCCACCAAGCGCCCACTGCCAATCGACGCGCCGGTAAAGCGCCGCGGCAAGTTCGCGAATCTCGCGTTCATCGCGGGTATCCGCTTCAAAATAGACGCTCGCGGTCAATACTCCGGCGAGCAACAGTGTGCTGTCGATGAGCGACAACTCCGACTGCCATACGCGGCGGCCGCTTTGCATGTCGAGGAAGTGGTAGTAGAAGCCCTTGTAGCCCGTCGCATTGCCCGCTTCGCTTTGCTCACTCTCCCACAAAAAACGTAGCGTTGAAAGCGTACGCGCTGCCGCCTGGGCGCGCGCCATCCAGCCGCGTTCTACGGCCACCGGATAGCACGACAGCGCAAAGCCAACCACGGCGATGCTCGAGGGTGCGCCCGCGCGGCTGGTATCGGCGATGAGGCCGTTCGCGGCGTTGCAATTTTTTAGGAAGTAATCAAACGCGGCACATTGAAACCGCTCGAGCAGCGCTTCGTCTGATTCGGTCGTGGAGCTCAATCAAACTGCCCTGTCGTAGATTCTCCCCTGACCGAAGCTTGCGGCACCGTGCCGCGGACGCGAGTAGCCGGAGCGCTTCGCGAATGTGCGCGGCACAGGGATTGGACAGTACTCAGCGCGAGCGCGAACGGCTGGGAATAGAAGGCATGGGGCGCGACGGCGCTGCGGGACGGTAAGCAGGGGGGGCTCGTCCGCCCCAATCGGGACGACGGTGCCCACCGCGTGCAGGGCCCACCCAATAACTCGGTCCCCACCCGCCATACTCGTAACCCCAGGGCTCATAGAAATCCGCACCGTAGGTCACATCTACACCGCCGCCTCCGTAGTACGCGCCGCCGCCGTCAGCGACGCAGCCCGGGAGCAGCGTCAGGAGCGCGATGCCGAGCGCCGCGGCCAAAGCAGGTAGCAGTGCACGTTTCATTGCATGTCCTCCTTGCTCTGGCTCTCGGGCCACTCAAGGAGTCCAAAGGGCGCTCCGAATGGGTCTGCGACCACCGCGACCTTGCCGCCGTGCCGGTCCATGCGCGGCTCGACAAGCACGCGCCCGCCAAGCTGCGTTGCCGTGACGGTCATCTGTTCGGTATCAAGAACCCGCACGAAGTTGAGCCAATGGGGGTGGTGGCGGCCATTGTTCTCGGGCAGGGCGTTCACACTGGACCGCGCATAGTCCTCGGTTGAAAGAATCAAGTGTTCGCTGGAGGGATCATCGGATGAGTCGAATACCTCATAGCCGAACAAAGTCTGATAGAAAGCGGCGGCCGTTCCGGGATCCCGGGTGATGAGCGAGCTCCAGATCCACTCCCCCGGTGATGCCAGCACGTCTGGCGGGTCGCCGCTCGTCGATGCGAGAACGGCGAATACCGCACCCTGCGGATCCGCGAACACCGCCTGTCTGCCACGTTGAGGATAGTTACGGGGCGCGGCGAGCACCTGGCCACCCTGCTGCACTACGAGCTGATGGGTGGCATCCACATCATTTGCGGAAATGAAAGTGAGCCACCCCGGCTGCCGATGCTCCCCGGCCGGCGCGGCGTGCTCGACGAGACCGCATACGGGGCGGCCGTCCAGCAGCGCCACGGCGTAGTCGGTCGAATGCGAATGGATCTCACGAAAAGTCCAGCCGAATAATCCAGCGTAGAAATGTTCGGCGGCGCTAAGGTTGGGTGTCACAAGATCCACCCAAACGACTTTCCCGACGTGATGCTCGTTGGTAGCAGGCTGCACGAGGGGCGGTAACGGCACTGGAGCGGCCGCGAGGGGTCCTGTAGCGGCGACCGCCAAGAGCCCGGCGAGCAAAATGCGCGCTGGCAGATCGCGGGTCGGATAGGCTCTATGCTGCATGGCTGGTTCTCTCCTCATACGTAAACCCATGTAAGCAGTCAATGTTCCATACGGAGTGCACGCTACCGTTCTTACGGGTTCCATCCGCACCCTTATGCCACAGATCGCGAGGCTCCCGAGAGATGCGATATGCGCGACGCCCGGCGACGGTCGGCACTGGAGGGCTCGTTCAAACCGGGCTTGACTACCGGCAGGTCAATGAAGCTTGCCTGCGGCCCTTCAAATACCTGGATCGTGGCCTTCTGGTAATCGCTTCCAGTGGCGAAGAAGATATTATTCACGTACTTCTGCGGATTGCGATCGTATAGAGGAAACCGGCTCGATGGGATCAGCACCATGATTCGGTGCCCCGGCAGGACCACATGGTTCGCCGTCGGCAAGCCAAATCGATACAGCTGCTTCTTGCCCGCGGCCGGCTGCGGCGCATCGAATGCATCACGATAGCGACCGCGCAGGATGTCCGCTGAGATCATGAGTTCGTAGCCGCCCATCCTGGCGTCGCGCCCGACTATCTGGATGCGCTGTGATTATGACGCCTCCGCGTGGGGCGCCACGCAGGTTTGCGCGAATCGCCAAGGCCGGACCCGCGTCCGTGTTACCGTGTGGGGGTTTTCCGGCGGAGAAGGTCATGACGCAAGACAGACGTATGAGTGATTTCGGCGCTTCGGGGCCACCGATCGGCGCCGAGACGATCGCGGACTACCGCGCACGCATTGCTCATCAGCAGGCCGAGGCTGCCCGGCGCCGACAGGAGGAGCTCGAGGAGCAGTCCTCCACGTTAAAGACGCCCGATACGCGCATCCGTATCTGGGAACGGCTGCACGAGGTGGGACTGCCGCGTGATCCCACGCACAGACTGGTCGAGATCATTGCGGCCAATACAGGCCTTACGGTGGAAGAAGTGCGCGACGAGCAGCGCTTGCGCGCAAGCGGTGCTCCCGCCGTCGCCGCGCGCCCGGAATAACGCCATCCGGAGCTCACGCCACCGTCCTTGAGATTGCTTTTGCCAAGATCCGTGCGCGCGTCGCGGGCACCGACCTTGCGGGAAAGGCGCTCGGAGCGGGGCTAGTGGCGAACGACGACGCCGAGGTTGAAGAACTGCGCGCGGTCGCTCTGAAAAATGCCGAGAGTATCCTCAATGCGCGGCGCCGTGCAGAGCGCGAGCTCCTGGCGGCGAATGAAGCGCTCGAGCGCAAGACGGAGGAATTGCTCGAACAGCGCGAGTGGTTTCAGATCTCGCTGTCGAGCATCGGCGATGCGCTGATCACGACAGACGTCGACGGCAAAGTCGCGTTCTTGAATCCAGTCGCTGAGCGCATGACTGCGTGGACTTCGGCTCAAGCGGAGAGGCAGCCTCTCGAGCACGTGTTCCCGCCGCGGGACACGCGAAGCAGGATGGCCACACGAGTGGCGGCGCCGTCATTATTCGCCGGATTCTGTTGGCGGACGACAATCAGGACTTCGCGGATAGTCTCGCCATGCTGCTGCGCAGGAGGGTCACGAAGTTGTCGTGATGCATGATGGTCGAGAAGCGCTCGCGGCCGTGCCGAAATTCAATCCGGAGTGCGTCCTCCTCGATATCGGAATGCCAGGCCTGAATGGCTACGAAGTTGCGCAAAGGATTCGCGAAGCCGCCCCGGCATCGTCGATTAGCCTGATCGCGGTCACGGGCTGGGGCCAACAGAGCGACAAGGCTCGCGCCCGTGCCCCGGGCTTTGATCATCACTTCACGAAGCCGGTCCAAGCCGATCGGCTGAGCGAGCTCCTGCGCGATCCAACACTGTAGAGGCGACTGTGTTTCCCGACTCTCAGCCTGCCTTCTTTGGACAGCTGGCACTCATGCTTGAGGCTCCGATCAAGGGCGCTAGACCACCGCGGACGCGATAGCCTCGTCGTCGCGCGGCGCCTGCGGGGCGTGCGGGGCCGCGACGGCCCCGCCTGCCATTCGCCACGTCATCGCGACAGACTGCACGTTACCAGTAGCGAGGCTCCTTGTAATATTCGAACGCACGCTCGCGATACGAAATACCTCCATCGTTGCGTGTCAGCTCATCGATTGAGCCGGCGGGCGCAGCCTTGAGCTGATCCTTCGTGTAGTCGACGACGTAGGCGTCCTTCGATGGGTCATAGTCGAGTGATGACCAAGGGATCGGATGATATTTTTCGGCGACGCCGAGAAATCCGCCGAACCCGACCACCGCAAATAGAATGCTGTTCGACTGCTTGTCGAGCACGACATCTTCGACTTGGCCGATCTTCTTACCCGCGGGGTCTGTGACGTTGGATCCGATAACCTTCTTTGCACGTATGGCCGAGGTGTGGCCTGAGGAAGTTGTCATTAGTTGAGCTCCTTGAACGTTTGCTAAGCACCCGAGTGCAGTGAATACACAATGGCAGTGAGGTCCCAATGTTCCCGTACAGTGCTTCTTCGTCGATATACTTTTATTGGAAGCCGAAGCTGCAGCGCTACGCGGAAACTATTTGGGGTTTGCGATTTTTTGATTTGTGCTGTGACCGGAGCGGCTTAGCCGCAGCCTGGCAAGCGCCGCAGCCTCGCGACGCGTCTTCTTTCCACGCTGCATGATGGAGCACGTACCCCAGAATTTGAAATGCGAGGTCAGCGGCAAGCGCAAGCCTGGTCTACAAGATGCCCGCTACCCGGGTGAGCTTTCCTCCTGAGTATGTGAACATCTCGCCCTGTGCGTTCAGGCCCCAGAGAGTCGTGCCATAGGCGATCTCTCGCAGTGAGCCGGGAGTTCATGCGACCTACTCTTCAAAGCGACTTGTGGCGTCGCGATCGCGATCATAGCGCCGCGCAAGCGGAAACGGCGGCAACCAGGATTCGCGACGGACGATCCAGCTTTCGTAGGTCGGCATCAGCTGGTCAGGGGCATCCAGGGATCCTATGTTCACTTCGATTTCGTCTGCGGTGCGTGCGAAAACGGACGAGCCGCAGCGGAGACAGAAAAACCGCCCGGCGTAGTCACGCGTTTCGCCAGCGATCGTCACCGCATCCCGAGGGAACACCGCGAAAGCCTGAAAAAGAGCCCCATGATGCTTGCGGCAGTCGAGACAGTGACAAAGGCCGACCCGGAATGGGCGTCCCGACGCCACAATTCGGACGTTGCCGCACAGGCAACCGCCCGTGAATCGGTCCATGCTGTGTCTCCCCTAAAT